>Ga0335082_10005447_pt1 | contig 13916 bp, 12 predicted proteins | sample Lox_Sample_41_FD_206718 | JGI IMG/M metagenome (GOLD analysis project Ga0335082, IMG submission 206718) | Soil microbial communities from Loxahatchee National Wildlife Refuge, Florida, United States - Lox_Sample_4.1 | ecosystem: Environmental > Terrestrial > Soil > Wetlands | place: USA...
CGCAGGCCGCGTAGCCAGCCGTCGAGCACGGCGGTTCGGCAGGGCCGTTAAGTCAGCCGTTGTGGGTGCGGCACAAGACCCGCGCGCGCCCTGGCAAGCCCCGGGACAAGAGCCCGCATTTCCCAGTATCCGGTGCAAGACACCCTTGATGCTTTTCCGGGCGGATCCTAATATCCAAGACAAATCGAAGCACGCTCGACTTACTAATTGTCACATACGCTGGATATTGAGTGGGTGAGCGATATGAGGCTCGGCGCGACGGCTACGACGGGGATGGTCCGGAGATTCTGCCTCGGCGGGACGGCCCTGCTGCTGGGCCTGGTGGTGGCCGCCTGCGGCGGCAGCAGCACGTCGAGCACCACGACACAGGCCAGCAGCGGCACGCCGAAGGCCGGCGGGACGCTGACCGTGCTGGAGTGGACCGGATTCTCCGGTGACTGGCCGGCCGGCCTGGACCCGGCGACGAACATCAACGGCGCCGCCGACCAGAGTCAGATGGACGCTATCTTCGGCGAGCTGTTCGAGCTCGGCCCGAAGGGGAAGATCATCCCGGACCTGGCCACCGGATATAAGTTCTCCAACGGCGGCAAGTCGATCACGATCACCCTCCGCCAGGGCGTGAAGTTCACCGACGGCACGCCGTTCAACGCCGACGCCGTGGTGTGGAACCTCAAACGCGACCTCAAATCGAGCTGCACCTGCAAGCCGACCTGGCCGGTCACCTCGGTCACCGCGACAGGCCCGTCCACCGTGCAGATCAACCTCAGCGCGCCCGACGGCGCGTTCATCAACCAGATCTTCGACTCGATTGCCAACTGGATCGCCTCGCCCACCGCCGTGCAGACGATGGGCCAGAAGGCGTTCGCGGCCAAGCCGGTCGGAGCTGGCCCCTTCATCGTGGTCAGCGACACGTTCAGCTCTCAGCTCGTGCTCAAGCGCAACCCGCACTACTGGCAGGCCGGCCGGCCGTACCTCAACCAGCTGATCTTCAAGACAGTCGGCGGCGACGAGGCCGCCTATGAGGCCATGCTGGCCCACCAGGGTCAGGTCTACGAGGGCATGTCCACGCCGGCGCTGATCAGGCAGGCGGCGCAGCACTTCGACGTCGTGAACCAATCGCCCACGACAGTGTACGACCTGCAGCTCAACACGCTGACGGGGCCGTTCAAGAACGATCTCGCCCGGCAGGCGATCTACGCGGCGACCAACATCGCGCCGATCCTGCAGCACATCTTCGGCAACCAGTACCCGATCGCCCAGGGCTTCACCGGGCCCGGCGGGATCTGCAACCAGCCGAAGGTAACCGGCTACCCTGGCTACGACCTGGCCAAGGCTAAAGCGCTGGTCAAGCAGCTCGGCGGCCTCACGGTCAGCCTTGGCACGATCCAGAACCTGGTCGCCCAGCAGACCACCGAGGCGCTGCAGACCGAGTGGGCGGCGGCCGGGATCAAGGCCACCATCCACACCTACCCGCTGGCCGCGCTGATCGCGCAGTTCATCTCCGGGAAATGGCAGGCGATGGTGCAGACGGCTGGTTCCTACGACCCGGCGGGCGGCGTCGGGGTCGGCTTCAGGTTCCTGTCCATGTCGCCGTTCAGCGGCGTGCACGACCCGCACCTGGACTCGCTGCTGAACCAGGCCACCGCCGCGCTCAGCCTGAACCAGCGGTGCACCCTGTACAACCAGGCCGCCAGCTACATCGCCCAGAACTACTACGGCCCGTTCTACTTCGCGTACGCCCCCGCCAACGTCGCCGTCAAGAACGTGACGGGCCCCGGAATCACCCAGCCGTTGCCGACCGTAGTCGTCCAGCCGACCATCCTGTGGGAAGACGTGGCCTACACCAGCTAGACGACGCCAGCCAGACGGGGACCACCTAGACAGCAGGAGACGGCAGGAGACGGCACATAATGGCGGTGGCCACGGAAACCAGCGCGGGACTGACACTCGCGCGCAAGGTGCTGGGCTCGCCGACCCTCCGGCTGGCGGGCAGGCGCCTGCTCGCGGCGATCCCGGTGCTGTGGGGCGTGACGCTCCTGACCTACGTGGTGATGAACCTGCTCCCGGGCGACACGGCTCAGGTACTGCTCGGCGCCAACGCCACGCCCGCCCAGGTCCATCAGCTGGAGATCAGGCTGCACCTGAACGAGCCGTTCTGGGTGCGGTACGGCGGCTGGCTGGCCGCCACCCTCCACGGCGACCTGGGCACCAGCCTGGCCAGCGGCGAGAACGTGACCACGATCCTCGGCCAGCGGCTGCCCGTCACCGCCGAGCTGCTGATCTACGCACTCGTCGGGTCGGTCGTGCTCGCCGTTCTCCTCGCCGTGCTCGCCGCGCGCAGGCCGAACGGCATCGCCGACCGGTTCAGCGTCGTGATCAGCATGACCGGGCTGTCGGTCGCGCCCTACGTGCTCGCCGTCGTGCTGGTCTACCTCTTCGCGGTCAGGCTCCAGTGGTTCCCGGCCATCGGGTACACCTCGCTGACCGCCAGCCCGCTCCAGAACATCAGGTCGCTGACGCTGCCCGCCATCGCCATCGGCTTTCCGCTGTTCGCCGTCTACACCCGGCTGCTGCGGGCGGACATCGTCGAGCAGATGCAGCGCGAGGACTACATCGTGACCGCGCGCGCCAAGGGCGTGCCTGCCTGGCACATCCTGATCAGGCACGCGCTGCCGAACTCGATGTTCGGCCTGATCACGCTGGTCGCACTCAACCTCGGCGTACTCGTCGGGGCGGTGGCGATCATCGAGCCGATCTTCTCGCTCCCTGGCGTGGGCGCGATCTTGGTCTCGTCCATCAACAACCACGACGTGCCCATCGTCGAGGGCGTCGTGCTGGTGTTCGCCGTGGTGGTGGTGGTGGCCGCGCTGGTAGCCGACCTGCTGTACGCGGTGCTCGACCCCAGGATCCGGTATGAGCGCGCCGCTTCCTGACCTGCTGGCCGCACCCGGCGCCGTCAAACCCGCCCCCGCACGGAAAAAAGCGCACGGCAGAGCGAGCACACTGCGGATCTGGCTGCCGCTCGGCTTCCTCGTCCTGCTGGCCGCGGCGTGCTTCGTCTGGCCGCAGATCTACCCGGTCCCCAAGCCGGTCGGCGGCAGCATCCTGGAGGCCGGCCTGCCGCCGTTGTCGCCGGGCCACATCCTCGGTACCGACCCGAACGGCAACGACGTCCTGTCCCGCATCCTGTACGGGGGACAGGTCTCGTTCGAGGTCGGGTTCAGCGTCACCGTCATCGGCCTCGTCGTCGGCGGCCTGCTCGGCGTGGCCGCCGGCTACTGGCGCGGCCCCGCCGACGCGGCCATCTCCCGGATGCTCGACGTGCTGATCGCGTTTCCCGCGCTCGTGCTCGCGCTCGCCATCGCCGAGGGCCTGGGGCCCAGCGAGCTCCACGTGATCTGGGCCCTCGCCATCTTCAGCATCCCCGCCACCGGCCGGATCGCCCGCAGCAACACCCTGGCCATCCGCGAGCAGGATTTCATGCTGGCGGCGACGCTGTCCGGCAGCCGAGGTCGCCACGTCATCCTCCGTCACGTCGTCCCCAACATCTTGCCGCAGCTCATGACGTTCGCCCTGCTCGGCTTCGGCATCGTCATCATCCTCGAGGGGGCGCTCAGCTTCCTCGGCCTCGGCATCCCCTTGCCCGAGCCGAGCTGGGGGAGCATGATCGCGCAGGGGCAGCAGGTCCTGTCCGCCACGCCGGAGCAGGCGCTGATCCCGAGCGCCTTCCTGTTCGCCACCGTCGTCTCGCTGAACGTCCTCGGCGATGCCCTCAGGGAACGCTGGGGCGTCCGATGAACAGAGTGAACAGCGGGCCGCTGCTGGAGGTCGAGGACCTCACGGTCAGCTTCCCGGGCCGCCGCGGCGACCTGCGCGCCGTCAACGGTGTGAGCTACTCCCTCTATCCCCGGCAGACGCTGGCCATCGTCGGCGAGTCCGGCTCGGGTAAGACGGTGAGCTGCCGCGCGCTCATGGGGCTGCTGCCGCCTGCCGCGGCGGTGACCGGCTCGGCCAGGTTCGAAGCCAGCGAGCTGATCGGGCTGACCGACGACGAGATGCGCAGGCACCGCGGCACGAACATCGCGATGGTGTTCCAGGACCCGTCCCGGTCGCTGAACCCGACGATGAAGGTCGGGAACCAGATCGCCGAGGCCGTCCGCGCGCACCGGAAAACCACGAAGGCCGAAGCCCGCGAGCAGGCCATCGAGCTGCTGCGCCTGGTGCACATCCCGGTACCCGCCCGGCGCTTTCACGAGTACCCGCACCAGCTCTCCGGCGGCATGCGGCAGCGCATCATGATCGCCATCGCGCTGGCCTGCCGCCCGAAGCTGCTCATCGCCGACGAGGCGACCACCGCGCTGGACGTGACCACCCAGGCGCAGATCATGGACCTGCTGCTCGAGCTGCGGGCCGAACTCGGCATGACGCTGATGCTGATCAGCCACGATCTCGGCCTGGCCCGCTCCTGCGCCGACGAGGTCATCGTGATGTACGCGGGCCAGATCGTGGAGCAGGCGTCGACGCTGCAGCTGTTCACGCGCGTCCGGATGCCGTACACCGAGGCCCTGTTCGAGGCGATCCCGCGGCTGGAGCGGCCGGCGCACTCGCCGCTGCCGGTGATCGGCGGGAGGCCGCCCGACCTTTCCGCGCTGCCGGCTGGCTGCTCGTTCGCCCCGCGCTGCCGCCGCGCCGCGGACGACTGCCGCACGACCGCCCCGCCGCTCGCCGAGCACGAACCCGGCCACCGCTGGGCGTGCTGGCATCCCTGCGGAAATGGAGATTCGAACTGATGGACACTCCGCTGCTGGCCGTGCGCGAGCTAGTCCAGGAGTTCGTGGTCCGCGATTACGGCGGGGTCAAAGGCGGCGTCGTCCACGCGGTTTCCGGCGTGTCGTTCAACGTGTGGCCAGGGGAGACGCTCGGCATCGTCGGCGAGACCGGATCCGGCAAGTCCACGCTGGCCAGGTCCGTGCTCCAGGCGCCCAGGCCAGTGAAAGGCACCGTCACGTTCCGCGGCGCCGACCTCACCACGCTGCGCGGCAGCAGGCTCCTCCAGGCCCGGCGGCATCTGCAGATGGTGTTCCAGGACCCGTTCTCCTCGCTTGACCCGAAATGGAAAGTGCGCGACCTGGTCGCCGAACCGCTGACCGCTTACCGGGTCGGCGACCGGGCCGCCAGGCGGCACCGGGTCGAGGCGGTGCTCGAGCTCGTCGGGCTCGACCCGGTGGCTCACGGCGGCCGGCGGCCCAGGGAGCTGTCCGGTGGCCAGGCCCAGCGGGTCGCCATCGCCAGGGCGCTCGCGATCGAGCCCGCGATGATCATCTGCGATGAGCCGGTGTCATCCCTGGACGTCCTCATCCAGGCCCAGGTCCTCAACCTGTTCGAGCGGCTTCGCGCGGAGCTGCGGCTGTCCTACCTGTTCATCGCCCACGACCTCGCCCTGGTCAAGCAGGTCAGCGACCGGGTGGCGGTGATGTACCTGGGCAAGCTGTGCGAGGTCGGGCCGGGCGAGGAGGTCTACCGCCAGCCGCTGCACCCGTACACCCAGGCGCTGCTCGACTCGGTGCCCGGAGCCGCGAACGCCAGAGCCGCCACGACCATCCGGGGCGAGCCGCCGTCGCCGGTCCACCCGCCGAGCGGCTGCCGGTTCCGCACCCGCTGCCCCCGCGCCGCGCAGCGCTGCGCGGACGAGGAGCCGGTCATGCGCGAGCTGCCAGCCGGGCACACCGCGGGGCACTCGGTCGCGTGCCACTTCCCGCTGGTACCGGCGGCGGATAGCCCGGCCCGTTCGGAAGAAAAAATCGGAGAGACCCCGCGATGAGGCTGCGTGTCCTGCTCGAACCGCACCACGGTGCCAGCTACGACCAGATCCTGGCGCTGGCCCGGGCCACCGAGGAGTCCGGGTTCGACGCCTTCTTCCGCTCCGATCATTACCAGGGCATCGACCCGGACGACACCGGTTACCGGCCGACCGACTCGTGGACCACGCTGGCCGGCCTGGCCGTGCAGACCGAGCGGGTGCGGCTGGGCACGCTGATGACCGCGTCCACCTACCGCCGGCCCGGGCCGCTGGCCATCACCGTGGCCACCGTGGACGCGATGAGCGGCGGCCGGGCCGAACTCGGCATCGGCGCTGCCTGGATCGAGCAGGAGCACCGCTACCTTGGCATCCCGTTCCCGCCGCTGGGCGAGCGGTTCGACCGTCTTGGCGAGCAGCTGGAGATCATCACCGGGCTGTGGGCCACGCCGCCGGGGGAGCGGTTCAGCTTTCACGGTAAGCACTACCGGCTCGAGGAGTGCGCCAGCGTCCCGCGGCCCGCGCGGCGGCCGCCGGTCATCATCGGCGGCGCCGGGCCGCGCCGCACCCCCGCGCTGGCCGCCCGGTTCGCCGACGAGTTCAACAGCGGCATGTCCGACGGGCTGGCCGCGCGGTTCGCGAACTTCCGCCGGATCTGCGAGCAGTCCGGCCGGGACCCGGCCGGCGTCCGGCTGTCCACCACGCTGCCGGTGTGCTGCGGGCCGACCCGCGGTGAGGCCGCCCGCCGTGCCGCCGCCCTGGGCGAGGCCGGCGCCCGGATGCTGGCGCTGGGCGTGACCGGCACCCCCGGCGACATCCTCGGCCGGCTGGCCGGCCTGCACGCGGCCGGCGCCGACACCGTCTACTTCCACCTGTACGACGTCACGGACCTAGACCACGTCCGGCTCCTCGGCCGCGAGGTCCTGCCGCAGGTCACGAACATTTAGTACCGAACGGGCCCGGCTCTTCGCTATCCCGCCCTGCAGGAGCCCGCGAACAGCGAGAGCGTCACGCGCTGGCTGGAGAGCTACCTGACCGACCCCAGCCAGGAGCCGGACATGAGCAAGTGGGTGACCCAGCTGGCGTACAAGCTGGCCGGCTAGCGTCAGCAGCCGTTATTAAGAACCACAAACCCGGCCCGGGTAATTTGTGCTGGCCAACTATTAGTGCGGGCTTTGACGGAGCGGGTTGTCGCCGCTCACAACGGGCCAGCGCGAAGCTTGTGGCGGCCGTCGTTGAATCGGCGGCTACCGACGCCGAGCATATCCATCATGGGATGCGAATACCGGTTGCAATTCATTTGCAGCCGGCGCGTAAATAGCCGCCGCGCGCAATTTACCCGGCCCCGGACGGTCTGTTGACCGCCAAGCCGCCCATTCCCGCGCATCCGCGCGTGGGGACCCGCCTGGCTTACGGCCTGCAGCGGGCCCTGCGGCCCCGCCGCCTCTTGCACTGGCTCAGCGCCAGGATCGAGGCGTCCCGCCTGGCCCGCCCGCTGTTCACGACGACCGAACGGCTCACCAAGGACACCCTGTTCGGCTGCCGGATGTGCGGTCAGTGCGCGCTGCCCGTCACCGGCTACGTGTGCCCGATGGGCTGCCCGAAGGAACTGCGCAACGGCCCCTGCGGCGGCGTCGGCGCGGACGGCGGCTGCGAGGTGTACCCGGAGAAGCGCTGCGTCTGGGTCGAGGCCTTCGAGCGCGCGGCCAGCCAGGGCCGGAGCGCCGACCTGCGGCTGCTGCACCTGCCTATCGACCACCGCCGCTGGGGCGAGAGCTCGTGGCTGAACTACTGGCAGGGGCGGGACGAGGAGCTGTGGACGCGTGAGGCCGGCGGCGTCGGCGATACTGGCGATAATCGCCGCCACCAGCCCGTCCTGGGGGGTTCATGAGCCTGCGCGACCGCCTGAGGGCGGGCAGCTTCGCGGTGACGGCGGAGATCAGCCCGCCGCGCGGGGCCAGCACGGACCCGGTCACCGCCACCGCCGCCCTGCTGCGGGACTGGGTCGACGCGGTCAACGTCACCGACAACCAGGGCTCGAACGTCCGGCTGGCCAGCTGGGCCGGCAGCCTGGCCGCGCTGCACGCCGGGCTCGAGCCGGTCATGCAGATGACCTGCCGGGACCGTAACCGCATCGCGCTGCAGTCCGACCTATTGGGCGCGTCGGCCCTCGGCATCAGGAACATCCTGGTGATGACCGGGGACCACCCCAAGTTCGGCGACCACCCGGAGGCCAGGCCGGTCTTCGACCTGGACAGCATCCAGCTGCTCTGGACGCTGCGGCACATGCGCGACCAGGGTGCCCTGCTGTCGGGCCGGCCGCTGAACCCGCCGCCCGACTGTTTCCTCGGCGCGGTGGAGAACCCGTTCGCGCCGCCCGCATCCTTCCGGGCCGAACGGCTCGGCAAGAAGGTCGACGCCGGCGCGCAGTTCGTGCAGACCCAGTACGTCTTCGACGTCACGGTGTTCACCCGGTGGATGGCGCAGGTCCGCGACCTGGGCCTGCACGAGCGGTGCTCCATCCTGGCCGGGGTGGGCGCGGTCAGGTCCCGCCGGGGGCTCGACTTCATCAGGGACAAGGTGCCAGGGGTGGAGGTGCCCGACGACGTGTACCGCAGGCTGCGCGCGGTGCCCGCGGACCAGACCGCCGCTGAGGGCGCCCGGCTCGCCGCGGAGACCATCAAGGAACTCAGCGCGATCGAGGGCGTGGCCGGGGTGCACCTGCTGATGGCAGGGAACGAGCAGGCGGTTCCCGGCATCCTCGATGAGGCGGGCCTGGTGCGCGATGGACGTTGACCTGCACCCGGTGAAGAAGCTGCGGGAGTCCGCCGCGGCCCGGTCGGCGCTCGGCCCGATCATGGAGGCGGTCTGCGCGTCCCCGGCCGACCTGTCCAGGCTCCGCGTGGCGTGCGACTGGATCCAGTACAAGCAGAACTTCCGCGAGCCGGTAGTGGCCAGGCCGATCGCCGGCACGGACACCGAGATCGCGTTCGACCTGCGCCGCTGCGCGGAGATGGACCTGGCCGCCGAGGTCAAGCGGGCTCTGGAGGACCACGGCGGGCTGCCCCTGGAGCCGTGGGTGCCCGGGCGGGACAGCCTGATCTGGCGGTTCAACCAGCTGTACTGGCAGGCGCTGTCCGGCTGGGAGCAGGCCACCGGCCGGGAGTACGAGCAGTCCCTGCCCGGCGGCGAGAGCGACGCGCGGAACACCGAGGCCGCGCGTGAGCTCATCCTGGAGCTGTTCCGGATCTGGGACGAACTCGACGCCCGCCGCGCGCTGCCCGAGGAACTGTACGTGCTCGAGCTCGGCGTGGGCAACGGCAACCAGGCCCGCACCTGGCTGGACGAGTTCGTCCAGCTCGACCGCAGGCACGGGCGCGAGTACTACCACCGGCTCCGCTACCTGATGGGCGACTATTCACCCCATGTCCTGGAACGGGCCCACCGCACCGTGGCGCACCACGCCGAACGGGTCAGCGCGCTGGTGGTGGAGGCCACCCGGCCGTCCGTCACCCTCGGCTTCCTGGCCGGCAAGGCCTTCCTGGTCTACATCTCCAACGTCTACGACAACCTGCCCACCGACGAACTGGCCTGCATTCACGGGCGCACGTACCAGGTCGAGACGCAGGCCTTCCTGACCGAGGACGACGCCGCCCAGATCGCGGAGCGGTTCGGCGCCAGAGAAGACGAGCTGGCGAAGCTCATCGACCGGCTGCTGCGCATCGGTCCCGAACTGCTCAGCGAGTCCTCGCCCGGCCAGTTCCCCGACCCCGGCCAGGCGGTCGCGTTCTGGCAGGCCACCTGGGAGGCGCTCAGACTCCGCGAACGTTACGTGCCGCTGGAGGGCCTGGACAGGTACCAGATCACCCCCTCGCTGACCGGCGAGATCCTCAGGCCGCTGATCGAAGGGCAGGGTGACATCCGGATGCACGTCAGCAACGGGGCGCTCGGCAGCTTCACCGGGACGCTGCCGCTGCTGCACCCGTTCGGCCGGATCCAGTGCCACGACCTGTTCCTGACCGGCAGCCGGCAGTACCGGACCGGGTTCTACGGCCCGGGCAAATACGACGGGTCCGTGGTCAACTGGGTGAACGGCCCGCTGCTCCAGCTGATCGCAAGCAGGCGGAGCTTCGGGGTCGAGTTCACGCCGTTCCGCCAGCGGCCAGGCTCCAACATCACCACCCTCACCGCCCAGGCCAGGGATTAAGGGACATAGGGCCATGGAACCGGCGAACACCGTGCTGCTGCCGACGACCGTGGTGGGCTCCTACTCCGTGCCGGAGTGGCTGGAGCGGCTGAAGACCGAGTACTACCAGCGCCGGATCAGCGCGCAGCACCTGGCCGAGATCCACGAGGTGGCCATCAAGGCGGCGGTCAAGGACCAGGAACTGGCCGGCATCGACATCGTGTCCGACGGCGAGCTGCGCCGGGACAACGACGTGGACTACTTCCTGGCCCGGATCCCCGGGGTGAACATCCCGCAGCGGGCCAAGACCGACTACTTCGACTACTACGACGCCGAAGTCACCCGCCCGCTGGCCGAACTTCCCGAAGAACCGGGCGCCGGCTCGACGGGGCTGGCCCTGGCCGACGACTTCCGCTTCACCCGGCAGCTGACCGACAAGCCGATCAAGTTCTCGTTCACCGGGCCGTTCTCGCTGTCCCGGCGGATCCGCGACGACGCCTACTCCGAGCCCGGCGACCTGGTTCGCGCGCTGGCCCGCCGGCTCAACGCCGAGGCCCGCGAGCTGGCCGAAGCCGGGGCCGGATTCCTCCAGATCGACGAGCCGTTCCTGGCCGGCTACCCGCAGCAGGTCGAGCTGGCCATCGAGGCGGTCAACATCGTCACCGAGGGTGTCGACGCCACCTGGGCGCTGCACGTGTGCTATGGCAACCGTTACGCGCGGCCGTCCTGGGAGGGGCACTACGACTTCCTGTTCCCCGCGGTCAAGGCCGCCCGGGTCGACCAGGTCGTCCTGGAGTTCGCCCGCAAGGGCCTGGACGACCTGCGGCTGATCCGGCAGCACGGCTGGGACAAGTGGCTCGGCCTGGGGGTCATCGACGTCAAGAACCCCGAGGTCGAGGCGGCCGAGCTGGTCGCGTCCAGGATCAGGCGCGCGCTGGAGTACGTCCCGGCCGACCGCCTGATGATCAACCCAGATTGCGGGCTGCGCCACCTCACGCCGGACGTGGCCCGGCAGAAGCTGCGCGCCATGGTGGCGGGCGTCGCCATGGTCCGAGCAGAGCTACCCGGAGGAGAGACATCATGAGCACCGAGGGCGGGTTCCTTTTCACCTCCGAATCCGTGACCGAAGGCCATCCGGACAAGGTGGCCGACCAGATCTCCGACGCGATCGTGGACGCCGCGCTGGCCGCCGACCCGCAGTCCCGGGTGGCGGTCGAAACCCTGCTCACCACCGGCCTCGTGGTGCTGGCCGGCGAGATCACCACCAAGGGAGTGCTGGACTTCGCCGCCATCGCCCGCGAGGTGATCTGCGACATCGGCTACGACACCGGCGATTTCGGCTTCGACGGCAACGCAGTCGGCGTGATCACCGCGCTGGACCGGCAGTCGCCCGACATCGCCCGCGGCGTGGACGAGTCCCACGACACGCGCAACCTGGGCAGCACCGACCCGTTCGACTCCGCGGGCGCGGGCGACCAGGGCATGATGTTCGGCTACGCGACCAACGAGACGCCCGAGCTGATGCCGATGCCGATCGTGCTCGCGCACAAGCTGGCCCGGCGGCTCGCGCAGGTGCGGCGCGAGGGGCTGCTGCCGTACCTGCGGCCGGACGGCAAGACCCAGGTGACGGTGCGCTACGACGCGGACGGCAGGCCGGCCGGGGTGGAGAAGGTCCTCATCTCCACCCAGCACGAGGACGGGGTCGAGGCCAAGCTGCCCGACGCGCTGTGGGAGCAGGTCGTGACGCAGGCGCTGCCGCCGGAACTGTACGACCCGGCGGCGCTGCGAACGGAGTTCTACGTCAACCCCACGGGCCGCTTCGTCATCGGCGGCCCGGTGGGCGACACCGGCCTGACCGGCCGCAAGATCATCGTGGACACCTACGGCGGGTTCGCCAGGCACGGCGGCGGCGCCTTCTCCGGCAAGGACCCGTCCAAGGTGGACCGGTCCGCCAGCTACGCGGCGCGGCACGTGGCCAAGAACATCGTGGCCGCCGGGCTCGCCGACCGGGCCGAAGTCCAGGTGGCCTACGCGATCGGGATCGCCCGGCCGCTGTCCCTGCTGATCGAGACCTTCGGCACCGAGAAGATCGACCGGGCCACGATCGCCGGCCTGGTCCGCGACCACTTCGACCTGCGGCCCGGCGCCCTGGTGGAGGCGCTGGACCTGCGCAGGCCCATCTACAGGCAAACCGCCGCCTACGGCCACTTCGGCCGTGACGAATCGGGCTTCACCTGGGAGAACACCGACAAGGCCGCCGCCCTCCGCGCGGCGGCGGGTCTCGGCTGAGGTCCGCCTCGCCAGCCGGGCCCGCAAACCCCCTCATGCACCACCCGGGCCCGGCTGGTTCCTTTCCGTGCGCCCCCGGCCCGGCCCGTTCGGAATCCTTGTGGCCGGGACACCGAATCGCGCGGGCGTTTTTGGGCGCGGTGTCATTGTCCGGCGGGATCGGCCGTGGGAATCTCCGCATTAACGTGCGGTAATGGCCAGCTGTCCCTTTATTCACGCTGGTCAGAGCGACCGCAGAAAGGGGTCGCAGGTGCTGGCCGCAGTGACCAGATCACCCGGCGAGATGGTGGTCGGGGACGTCACCGGACCGGGCCGCGCCCGCGCCGGTCACGTTATCGTGCGACCCGAACGGGTGGGTATCTGCGGCTCCGACTTCCACCTGTTTTCCGGTGACGTGGGCGCGCTCTCCGGAAGCCGCGACTTCTACCCGCGGATCCAGGGCCACGAGGTGTCCGCGATCGTCGAGGATCCGGGGGACAGCGAGACGAGCCCCGGCGATCGGGTCGCGCTCTGGCCGCTGCTGCCGTGCGGCCGCTGCTACCCCTGCCGCATCGGCCGGCCCAACGTCTGCCCGGCCTTCCGCCTGGTCGGCGTGCACCTCGACGGCGGCCTGGCCGAGCGGCTCGAGGTCCCGGCCGCCCTCGTCTTCGGCGCCGGCGACCTGGATCCCGATAGCGCGTGCTTCGTCGAGCCCGCCTCGGTGGCGGTACACGCGCTGGCCCGCGGCCGGCTGCGGGCCGGCGAGCAGGTGGTGGTGTTCGGCGCGGGCCCGATCGGCCTGGCCACGCTGGTCGCCGCCGTCCAGGCCGGCGCGCGGGTGCTGTCGGTCGACCCGCTGGCCGGCCGGCGTGACCTGGCCAAGCGCCTCGGCGCCGAGATCGTGGCCTGGGGATCACCGGACGACCTGGCCGCGCAGGCCCGCGAGTGGACCGGGGGCGAGGGGCCGCCGCTCGCCGTCGAGACCAGCGGCGAGGCCGGGCTGCTCGCCCAGGCGGCCGAGATGGTGGCGCAGGCCGGCCGGGTCGTGGTCGTCAGCCTGTCCTCGGGAACGGCGCCGCTGCGGTCGGGGGCCTTCCCGGAAAAGGAAATCGACGTCCTCGGCTCGAGCTGCGCCACGGCCGCGGATTTCGCCCAGGCGATACGCCTGGTCGCGGCCAATCGGTCGGCCCTCGCCCCGGTTTTCTCGCACCATTTCCCGCTGGCCCGCGCGGCCGAGGCGTTCGCATTCGCGATGAGCAGGCCGCCGGACGCCATCAAGATCGTTGTGACCGTGAATTGAGACACCAACTCACCGCCCTGAGGGGGATGGATAGATGAGAAGACATATCTCCGCGCGAAGAACGATCCTGCTCGCCGCGGCCCTTGCCCTCGCCGCGGCCGGCTGCAGCAGCAGTAGTAGCAGCACGAGCAGCAGCGGCGGCGGCACCACGTCGGCCCCGGCGGGCGGCTCGTCCAGCTCGGCCGGCGCCGCTGCCGTCAGCAGCTCGCAGTGCGGCACCAAGCCCGGGGTCAAGGCGACCGGCACCCCGATCCCGCTCGGCACCATCGCGACCAACCAGCCGGGCACCTCGTTCACCGACATCCCGAACATGGCCAAGGCCTACTTCGACTGCGTCAACGCTAATGGCGGCATCAACGGCCACC
>Ga0335082_10005448_pt1 | contig 13913 bp, 19 predicted proteins | sample Lox_Sample_41_FD_206718 | JGI IMG/M metagenome (GOLD analysis project Ga0335082, IMG submission 206718) | Soil microbial communities from Loxahatchee National Wildlife Refuge, Florida, United States - Lox_Sample_4.1 | ecosystem: Environmental > Terrestrial > Soil > Wetlands | place: USA...
CGTCTGCTTCATGAACGTAAACGAACGCATCTGCTGGATTTCAAGCAGCGCATTGTTCACGAGTGTGCGAAAGACGCCCAACTGGACGTCCGCCTTGGTGGAAAAATGAACCAGAGACTGAAGCTCCTGGAGATTCATGCTCATTCCTTGTCCGCGCGCGGCGCCGGCAGAGACACAGCGATGTCTTCACCGGAGTTCGCCACGAGCTCCTTCTCGAACTGTGCATCGTGGACTTGGTACACAGGATCGTTGATCGACTGAAAAATAAGCGCTGCTGTTTTGGACAGAATCATATTCTGATACAAATCGAGTAGGGGTGTCGTTTGTCCTGCATCCGTCACGGTTCCGGGATATGCAAAATAATAGATCGTGTAGGTGGTATCTCCGCTGGCAGCCACCGGAAGAGTGACTTGAAACCCTTGATTATCCTGAGTATATGTAAAATAAACCGGCGGCCGAAAACTTGGGACGAGCTGTTCGAGCTCGGTCCGGGCATACACCGGTACCGGATTTCCATCTGGATCGAACACACAGAAACGACCGTTCTGAAACTCTTTGAAATCTCCTGGAAGATCAACTTCAGTGTTTCCGTCAAGAACGGTCACACTTGCTGTTGCCTTCATACAGTCCCAGGAATGGCGGCGCGCCGCTTCGTGGACTGCCCGGTTCAGAAAGTCCATGTAGTTGTTGGAATTATTCGCAACATCCGGGCGATCGACCGTGATGACAAGCTGGTTGATTGCGTCCTGAAAGGTCATTGATCGTGGACAATAAAAAGTCGGTGGTCCCTGTCAACAGAAACCACCGACTCGAATACTGTGAAAACCTTGAATCACGTACCATGAACCGCGCCCGGCGCGTAGCCGCGCTTGGCCGGATCATTGGCATCATTGATCTGAGGTTCGGTCTTCAACGGAGGCATGCCTCCGAGGGTCGCCTGTTGATCCTCCGGAGTGGAGGCAGGAGACTTGACCTTACCGGACGAAATTTTTGAAGGCTCGCCCGCAACCTGACCGTATTTCTTAGCCATGACAGATCCTTATGGTTGGATGTTTACTGGATGACGATGTTGTACTTCTCACTGACCGCAATGATTTTTGCGGCAAGTTCGGAATCCTTCGTTGGAAAAAGAGCGGTCGGGAATCGGAAGGTCGAACCGTCCGTGAAAACAATCTTTTCACGGGGGTTGATGTTCTTCACGAACACGAATCTCTTGATCGCCGGAACGGACTTGACCGGAGCGGCAACTGAAGTGGGGGAAACCGGAGTTTCCTTGGCCACTGCAGGAGCCGTCGTGGGCTCGGTCGGAGGAGGGTTCTCGAACCCGGCCGGGGGAATCTTTGAGACTTCCGGCTTGGGTTCTGCAATCCTGGGAGCGAACTCGCCGGCCAGTGAATCCGGCTGGGGAGCCGGAACACTGGCAGACTTGACCGCCACCGCAGGAGGTAGGATGACCTTCGGCATGTAAGAAGCGACCGGTTAGGTCGTGATTTTTTGGAGGTTGTAGGCGAACCCGAAGGCCTTGGCGAACTTCAGCTTCAGTCCGAGCTTGGCACGGAACTGCTCCTGATAGGCGTCCTGACCACGGGTCTGGATGTTGCGCTCAAGGAAGAGCGGCTCCATGACTTTCTGGACCACATTCGGCAGGTCAATGACGAACATGGCGCCTTGGTAGGCAGTCGTCTCCTGCAGAAGCGGATGGAAGGTCAACTCGAGAATGCCGAACGGCGTGACAATGGTCGTGATGTTCATGCCGAACACCGTCTCATTGTTCATGATGCGGAAACCCGCAGCAGCCGTATTGGCAAAGTCAGAGATGGCCGAGTACGCCAGAGGACCGCACAAGGCGAGTTTCTGGTTGGATCCAAAGACCATAAAGCTCCTCAGCCAGGCTTTGAAGTCTTCGAGGGCCACACCGGTATCGCCCTGACCGTTGAGGATGTTGTCCGTGAAACCGCCGCGTTGCAGCGCATCACGAACACCACCGGTCTGGTAGATGAAACCATTGGTTCCAGTCTGACGGTCTTTCTTTCCGAGCAAGAACGCTTTCTCAATGTCGCCGCAGATTTTCTCCAGGGCGTAGAGCCGGCGTTCGCGCAGCGGGCCTTCCATGTCGGAACGCAGCACCGTTCCTTTGAAGGCATTGGTGAGGAAGATGGACGAGTTGAAGGTCTCGACATAGTTGCGGAGATCCTCCGGATTCTCATACACCGCGCGAGTAGGCAGGGCGCCTTCCTCGGCAGTGATAAACATCCGCGTCCAGAGATCGCCGTCGTTGATTGCAGCCGCAGTCGTGCCGGCCGCGCCGCGCGCCACAGTAACGTTGGCGGAGGTTGGATCAGCGGTCACGCGGATGTATTCACCGGTCCGGTTGTTTTCCAGAACAGTATTGAGGGACAAGCCCTGCCAGACGGCATTGCCGTCGCCGTCGTCGAACGTAAGAGTCGTGTCGGTCGAGAGAAAGCCCGCATTCGAAAAGTAATCATTCCGGACGGGGTCACGCTCGAACCAATTGAACTCCGTGGACTCCGCATTTTCTTTGCGGAGCATAGTCATCAGAGCAAAAAGCACAGCGCCATTGCCGACACCTTTGGCGTGCCGGACAGTGACGTGCTGTTGCCATTCACCCGTGAGATCATCGGTATCAGCATTCTGAACCGAGAGGAGACCTGAGATGAGAGACATTTTGAAACCTTGGTTGAGTTTGCTGCGAAATTGCAGCAGCTCGACCCAATAAATGAAATTTCCATACGTCAATTAATTATTGACGTATGGAAATGAAATACACTATCAGATTTCAATTATCCCGGCAGAAGATCCATAGGGTTATCCCGCTGGCGTCCCTTCATATCTTTTCCTGGAGTCGGAGCCGGAACATTTCCAGCCGGAGGTTTCACGGAAGATCTCGGCTTCGTGGGTTGAGCAGGCTTGCCAGGCGCGGCCGGCGCAGGCTCCGCAGCTTTTGGCGGGTCCGCCGGAGCTTCTGTGGTTACAGCTGGTGCAGCGGTACCTCGAATCTTTTGAACAATGGCCCGTGTGTTGTCAGCGACATATTTTCTGAATTCAGGCATTGTCATTCCTGCCAACTGGTCCGTGTATTTTTCAACCGCGGTGTGGGCGACAGCGTTAACAATGTCAATATGGTCTGCGAGATCAGGATTTTCGGACTTGAAAATCTCCTCCTCCCGTGCGTCAGCCTGGGCCATGCGCTCGGAATCGAGTTCATCCTTGAATCGAAGAAGTTTATCAATATCAGGCCGAAAGTCGCTGTGGAGCAACTTTCGCGTCATGAGAATCGCGCGAGCAGCGTCCTGCTGCCGGATCTGCTGAAGTGTCTTCACAGCATCCGGACCACCCGTGAGAATCTTCTCAAGCGTGGATTCATCAAGCGGGGCATCGACAAGCGGCGCCGTATCCTTGATCCAGTTGGAATCCAGTTCGCGGACCTTCTGCTCTGCGGCCGCTTTTTCCTCAGCCGTTGGTTCTTTGGTGGGCGCCTGCGTTTCAACCGGAGCAGGCTCAGCAGCGCGACGCGCGGCTTCCTTGTCCGCTGCCTCGATTCTTTCCTTCAACTCCGCCTCGGTGAATTCCTTCTCACCGATCTTTATTTTCTTGATTTCGGGCGCAGCGGGCTTGGGCGGATCAGCAGGCTTTTGGTCTTCTGGTTTTTCGGTTTTCGCAGGAACAGCCGGTTTCGCAGGAGCAGGCTTCGGCGGATCCGCTGGTTTTTGATCGGCAGGTTTTGCGGATTCCTCCGTCTTGGCCGGCTCAACAGGAGCAGCCTTCGTCGGATCCTCCGCTTCGGTTTTTTCCGGCAGCACTTCGGTTTTTGTCTCAGGCGCGTGGAGACTGGGATCATCTCCGACCTTGCTTACAGGAAGGCCAAAGGCTTCCTCGACACTGACAAACTCGATTCCTTCACGAGTGGGTTTGGTTTCAATAGGCATGTTAGCGTTGGGTTGATATTAGTGTTTTATCTTTTCGTTGCAAAATCTTCTGGGCGATCTCGAGTCCCTCGATTACCCCCTGGGCTTTTCTGAAGTCCCCTGCATCAGAAGCTGTTTTCAGCTCCGCGCATCTGGCTTGGATTTTCTGAGCCAGCTCGTACTCCATGACCAGACGGAACGGAGAATTCTTCATCACGTCCCAGACGCGCGTTACCTCATCCGGCGTGAGACCTGTCGCTTCGGTTGCGGTTTTGAAAATGTCCACGTCGAAACTTGCAACACGCAGTCTCAACCCGCTCAATAAAAAAATTGATTACTGGTATAGGTTTTCAACCAAACCTATATTGAAAATCAAACATTCTGAGGCCTAACCATTGGCGCATGTGCTGGCGGAAGAATGTGAGGAGCAAGTGCTGCATTGGCTGGCTTTGGACCTGGTCTCACCAGCACGCCGGGCTTCGAAGCAACCAACGGCACAGGAGCAGCTGGACCGGCAGCTGGAGCGCCCGGAGCAGGCTGTCCCGGCACAGGTTCAGCCACACCGATCTTCTGCATGAGGACAGCCTTCTCAAGATCGTTGAGAGTTTCCCACTTGATATTGATTCCAAGTGCAGGCTTGAGAGGCGGTGGGGGTGGAGGCGGCTGGTTGGCCGCGGCAGCCGCTTGCTCTTGCTGGATACGGGCGAGGCGATCCGGACGGTAGCGATACTCCTCGGGCTTCATGCCAGACAAACGGAACAGGTCGAGTAACACGCGCCGTGGGTCAATGCCGTCCGGCCCAGGAGCAAACACACCTGGGAATTGAGTCGCGGCTTCCAGCGCACGGGAAAGCGCAGCCACCTTTCGCGTATCCGCTCCGGGCAACGTGCCGTCATGCGCCCGGTAATCAAAGATGCCTTGGATCGCATCCGGCGTGATCGTGACAGTATCATCGAACGCACCAGCCACGTCTGCGGTCTCTCCCTCGATTCGCCGCACCAACTCCTGATCGTAGAACTGTTGGAAATTCGAAACGAACCTTTTGGTCTGGGGCACGATTGCTTGGACGGAAAGCAGACGCGCGATCGCCGACAGCCGACCGGCCGCCATCTGCGTCGTTCCTTGGAATTCAGTCGCCGTAGTTCCGCTGGAACCGACCTGGCCTTGGAGATTCTGATTCGCACCCGACGTTGCTTCCGCGAACTGCACGAAGCTTTTCATCTCATTCGGAAAACCAGCAGTCGTATCAACAACGGGAACCTGACGGATGATCTCGTTGATCTGCATGCCGGCAGCATCGGGAAGAATGTTAATAAACTTCCCCTCCTTGTCAGGATCTTCGAAGTCTGTGATGTCGATCAAATCGCCGCGCGCCATGAACACATTGCCAATGGTGCGTGTAACCGCTTCCTGGTGACGGTTCTTCAAGTAGTCGACGTAATCCTGAATGTTCTTCAGGATCATGACCCACGATGGAGAGAACTGATAAAAGGGTGAAGGCCTGGCCTCCCCGATCGAGTAGGGGAACATATCATGCTCGGTAGTGGCTTCGGAGAACGACAACACCTCACGCTCGTTTCCCATCGTGACTTGGAAAATTTGGGGATCCGTTCGATCGTCAATCTCGTAGTCCTTTGGAACAAGACGCACCCAGAGTTCACAAAAATCAATCACGCCCGGATCCTTTGCATCCGCCCGAGAGTCGATCGGAGTCGCGACCTTGCCGCGCTCGTACGCCGTACGTGAAATCAAATCCAGACCAGTCGGACCGGTAGCCGTCGACGACGTGGGATACGCCAGACTCTTGGTCGGCTTCTTCTTCAGCTCCTTGATCGCACGGGGCGACAGGTACATCGGATCGTCAGGTGGAAGCAGGCTTCTCGCCGCGAGCTCGGTCCAAGGCTTGTTGAGGCGATGACCAGCGAATCGCCCGTCCTGAAACCGGTATAGCGGCATCAGCGGATCAACATAAAAGTCATAGGGAGAAACGATCTCGATCCGGTTGTAGGCTCCAATGCGTTCCTTGGTTTTTTCCGGAACCGTCTCCATCATCGGCTGGTTAGTGATAGGATCCGTCTTTGGATTCCCATCCTCGTCGAGCACGGGCTTCTGAACATCGGTCCACCGGCTCTTGTAGATGGAGGAATAGCAGTCGTAGAAAATCCCTCGATTGTAGGTCAGCGCGTTCTCAAGCCAGAGCCAGCCGAGTTGATACATGCCGGCCGTTTGCTGCTCGGCATTCCACTCGAGAAGCTCGTTCATGACCCGCGCGGGTGCATCCATCTCCGGACCACCGGGATCGACCTTGTGCGGTGACTTGTCTCCAAAGAGCGCCTGCGCAAGGAACGTCGTCATCGTATGGACGTGCGTTGCCGTCATCGGCAAAACAAACCGGCGCGGATGGCCCTTGCTCAGCTTGATGTAGTCCTCCTTGCGCAGCGTCGCATAGCACATGATGACGTCATGCGCCGCGTCGAAGTCGGCCGTGTAATAGTCCAGCGTCGCGCGCGCGAACTGGACGTAGTCCTGACACATCTTCAGGACTCTGCGACGAAAATCCTCGTCCTCCTCAAGCCGCGCTGTAAGTGAAATAGGCATCGGATGGAGCGGTCGCGGAGATTCGAACTCCGATGGTCTGAGTGGAAGTCAGAGGCTCTGCCATTGAACTACGACCGCAAAAGGTCATTCGTCGTCTCCAAGGGCTTCAGCTGGGGAAACGGTATCGGACTTTTCGCGCTTGGGGCTGTTGTCTTCCGACTCTTCGCCATCATCCTCACCGTCGTCTTCACCCTCAGCGGCCTCATCGTCGCCTCCGTCTTCGGCATCCTCTTCATCTTCCGAATCGGATTTGTATTCCGACGCCTCGCCGTGGGTGATCGAAAGTGTGACAGATTTGGGCGAATCCTTGCCAGGCAGTTCGTCGCCGAACGCATCACCGCCCTTGACCGCCTTGACCACAAAGTTAACTGTGGCAGTTCCTTTTTCACCGACCGTGCATTTGCCGAGACCGAAGGCCTCGACCTGCGGACCGGTCAGTTCAATCGTGGGAGCGTGCTTTTTCTCGGCTTCTTTCTTCTTCGAACCTGAAGACGAAAGAGATACCATGGGCGAGCTGGCACCGTACTTTTCCTTATCGGATATGACGAGAGATTTCATGTTGTAAAATTGACGGCTGGAAAAAGTCTCAGGTTAAACCTTTCCAAAGTCAACCCTTTCTGTGACGGCCGGCCGCAGCGAGTTTCTGGAACCGGGCAAACCCGAGTTTCTTGCGGCCAATGGAGGCCGCTAACGCACCCGGATTTGTGACACCGGGCCGGTGGGAAAGTTTTGCTTTCAAGGTGGCAAAACGAACACCTGATCCAAGTGGAGCTTTCATAATAAATTCAAACTACCAGTATTTTCGCTTCGGATTCAACTTTTTTACGCGGCCTCCCAAAAGTCCCGTCGCCGGCTTGAGTTCGTCCATGATCCGCTGAGCCAGCCGGAGACAGTTGATCTTCGGATACCGCGAAGCATCAGCAATATGGTCGGCTCCATTCGCCCGCGGTCCCTTGATCGGCTCACCCGAGGAAAACCCGGCCTCACCCTGGAAGGGATACCGGTATTCCCCCACCGAAGCATTGTACAACCGGGGACAATGCTTGCTGTCGATCCGGTACACCCATCGTCCCAATGGATCCTTGGTCTCGAACAACCGGTTGCAAATCGCAATCGTTGTATCCAAAGAACGGACACGAGTCTGCCAGCGTGGATTGATCCCGTTCTTGCGGAGGACTTCGACGGACGCCCCGGTGTCTTTCTTCTGGGCTCCGGCCGGATCGCAATAATCCAGCACCCCGGCACAGACATCGCGATCATTGAAGAAGGGAAACTCCCGCTCAGTGATGTCGATGACCGCCCGGCACTGGCGCTCCGTGTCGCTCATCTCCTGATAATACTCGTGCAAGTCCCACCAGTATTCGAACGGGACAATCCCCTTCTTTCCCAGATCAAAGTCGATCTTGAAGTAGGCGGAGAAAGTATTGGCGTGCGTTGAACCAAAGTCCCAGCCGCGCACGAGGTAGGCGCCCTTCGGCCAGGGAATGTTCTCGCTGGCATGCCGGTCTTCCTTGAAGGCGAAGAATACGGGCTGCCCGTCATACAGGTCTGCATATTCACCGAGCAGATATCGGCGATAGTGCGCCGGCCGGTCCCGGTATTCGTCCTCAAGTTCCTCGATGTATCCGGGCCGCAGGTTCCCCTTGTTCTCGACCGTACGCAGATGCCAGAACTGGTACATATCGTTGCTGCCATGCTTCGCCTCCATGCGTGCAATCCAGTGCCGCTTGCCCGGTGGATTCGTCTCGAGAATGAGCGAGTAGTCACTGATGTACTGGCCGTAAGCATCCTTCCACCGCAGACACGCGCGGCCGAGGCCCACGTCCTCTTCCTGCAGCAGGTCAGCCTCGATCATTATCATCATCGAACACTCGTAGCCACGAAGCTGTCCCTGCGACTTGTTCTCGTCCTTCAATCCGCGGAACTCGATGTAAGAGCACAGCCGGTCTCCTTCATTATCGATCCAAGACTTGATGGCCTGGCGCGTGCGCGGCGCTTCTTGGATGAACGCATTGTACGCTTCCACTGCCGCAACGGAGGGAATGCGGACCGTCAGTCCTCCGTCCCACTTCCGGAACAGGCTGATCTCCTCGTCGAGATCCACGCGGTACCCCATCGAGTAATACACCTCATTGAAAGTCTTGACCGAAGTGTCCTCGTTCGACACCTGCGTCTGCCGGACGCACAGCACCTTGGCGCCGGCGTAGTGGTTACAATGCCGGACGGCTTCAACGGCCACTCCGGTTGTCTTGCCTGATCCGCGGCCGCCGACGAGTACCCGCACCTTCGCCGTCGACGAATGGAACTGCTGGATCGACGGTCCAGGTTTGTACCAATCGACTGCAATCTCATCCGAGCCCCGCGCCTGGGAGACCCTTTTCACGGAGCTGCCTCCTGCGCCTGGGCTTTCTTATCAGCCGGCCGCACCATCGCGTCCGTCACGAATGCTGGCAGCTGTCCCTCTTCCTCCACGATGGGCGCGCCGGCCCCCACCACCTGGTTCAGTTTCTCAAAATCCACCTTCGACTTCTCCGGATCCCAGTCCCCCGGCACCACGTCAGGCGTCGGCTGCGACTCCGAAATAATCGTCACCGCCACTGCATCGGCCGGATCAATGTCCTCGTTCGGCGGCAGCTCGATCCGGTTCACCTCCTCCTCCACCGCCTTCATAACCTTGCGCGGTGCCGCCACAACGGAGGGGAGATGAATGTGGATTCCCGCCTGCGGGTTTCCCCGGGCCTGGTTCGCCGGCACCTGCTTGGTTACGAGATCATCCCCCAGCGCCAGCATGCTCGCCTCCGCGACCAGCTTGAGCGCCTTGGCCATCGTCAGGATGTCCCCCGGCACAAGGATCGCGTTCTCCGTCTGGTAAACAGCCAGCACCTTATCGATGTTCGTGCGCAGGCTCTGAGCCGATTGAAGGATGTCCTTCCGGTTCGCCTCGATCGCCTGCTGCTTCTGCACGATCTGAGTCTCCGTGACGGAGACAATTTCGGGCTTGGGCGGCGGAGCGACAATGGCTCCTCCGTTGCGCGCCAGCATTTCCCAGTCTTCGCTGCGGGCGCGTTTGACCAAGGTCGGCAGGGAAATTTCGAACTGCTCCGCGATTTCAGGAAGGGACATACCCTTGCAGAAAAGCAGAAACGCCGCGGTAAAGTTCATTCCGTGCTGTGTCCTGGCTTTGAGATCGACCTTCGGCTGCGTTGGTTCGTTGGACATTTGGCTAGTGAGAATTTTATTCCAAAAATTTTTTCGGGACTCAGAGCAAGACAACTTCCCATTTCTTGGCAGGGTCTATTTTCCCAGCCCGTTCGTCTTTCTCGCGAAGATCCGCCGCATGGTGGACTACAATGCTGTCTCCAACAATCAGGGGATTGCACCAGCAGAACGTTGAGTCCTGGTGCTTTCGTAGATCGTTCATGGGTATGCAATGGACCATTGGCCTGTTGGTTTTATGACGCTATGATGCGTTGGGTATCCCTACTTGGGTGGCTGGGAGTCCCAACGTTCAAAAGAGGAATCGAGTTCTCGGGATCGTTTTTCAAATGGAACTCCTTTATCTTCTGGAAGTTATGAAGCTTTATGGCGTTGGAACCCAAAGTCCCAACGCTTCTCCGGCCGGCCTGGATCAACGCCGCAACGCCCGCAGGTCGGTCTGTGTCTCATCGGGTGCATACCACCCTCCGTGCCCCAGACCGTCCGTCCCGTCAAGTCTATTGTTCCACGTGGCACACGTCCCAACGTCTCATCGACACTTAGACAAAGAGACCCGCCGCGCCGGTTTCTAGGTTTGGCGGCGCGGCGGGCTGAGCACACACGCAAACCGCAGCGAGGCGAGTGAAGGGCCAACGTTTCGCGGTGTCAAGGTTTCTTTGACACTTTTTCAATCAGTAAACTTAGTAAAGATGATGCGTTGAAACGTCGGAAAACTTTACACTGAGTGTCGGAAAACCTTACACTCCTAGTAAGCGGAGGGCGGCGTTGATGCGTTGATGCGCCTGCGAATAAAGTGTCGGAAAACCTTACACTTTTGCGATTTCCCCCTTTCGGCCAGCGCTGGCCGCGCAGCCGAAACCCAATTCGCCAAAAAGTCAACGTTTTTTCCGCGCCAACGGAAGGCAAAGCAAAAACGGGTTGGAAACCTCAGGAAAAGTAAACGTTGACTTTTCACATATATACCCTATCTATGCCATTTAAAAGTCAATAGTCTATTATGTCTCTACTTAGTCTCGTTTTGATATTCGATTTCTCCTCTGAATCTCAATAAGACCCATCAATTATTGATAAAAATCGTCAAAACCCCGCTATGTTTTAAGGTTGTCAAAATGTTTATTCTTGACATACATTTATACCCCGCTATAATGCCGCAAATCAACTCAAACCATGCCTGAAGAACTTCCAACGGAAACCATTTCCCTCCGCGTTTTTGACTCCCGTTCTGTCTTTGTTTCGAGCTCTGGCCGCACGCTCTGGAGCTATGGTTACAAGAAAACATGGAGCGCCGCCGTTCGCGTGATTAAGGAAGGCCGTCGCCTCGTTTGGGCTGCGCCTGACGAAACTTTTGATTCCGCCGTACGTCGGCAGAACCCCGGTTTCCGCGTCGTCAACGAGGAGAACTCGCCAACCTACAACGTCTCAATCTAACCCTCGCGCCGTCATTTTCGAACCATGAAAACTAAAATCATCAACACACCCACTGGCAAGATCGTCAAGTTAGGCGACGTCGTCGATTCGAACCGAGCGTGGAAACGCGCGGAGAGAAAAGCCGGATGCTCGTTTACTGGTTTTTACAATGGCCTTGGTGCCGAATCCGGCTCCCCAGCCGTCAAAACTCACTTTCAGCGTCAGCGAGCGCGGTCTAATTTTTCGCCCGGTCGCAGCCACCTCGCCCGACGCATCCAAAGCCGAGCCGCTAAGATTTTGGATACCGTTGGCCATCCGCCCAAAAACACACCTTGGCCAGAAAGCATCCGCGCCCTGTGGAGATTTGCCCACCGCGGGCCGGCGCTCGTGGTCCCCGTTCGCGTTCTCCCCCTCCCGTGAACCTCCGCCGTTACTTTTGAGCAGGAGCACAAATCAAAAAAAAAAACAAAAAAAAATGAAAAGCATAATCAACCTCCACCACACCACCACACCGCCCGCGCCGCAGAGCGCGCAGATACTCAGCCGACTCCGCAGTGACTTCGAGGGTGATGACCGATATGGCGTCCTCACTGATCGCGACATCGCATGCGACGGCGGCAGTGGCCCGCGGGATATCGCACTGCACCGTGCGGTCGCATGGATGCTCGACCGGCGGAATAGTACATCGTTTTTAGCCGTCCTCGATCCGGAGGATGACATGGTCGCGACACTCGACAAGGACGGCGAGGTCGTTTGGGAGTCATTGGCGGATTTTGGAGGTGCGTCATGAGCCCCGCCGAGAGCGCCAACCCTGAATTTTGAAAAAAAACATGAAAACCAAAGCTCCAAAGATTGATGCCGTGATCTTGGGTGCGAATTCACTCGTGCGCCGGGCCAACCAGGCCACGGTTCTCCGTAGCATGCTAAGGCGGCTCCGCGACGCTGCCGTCAATACACCCGCCCTTGACTCATCGGCGGACTGGACAGCGTTGGTCGAGGAAGCCGACCAGGTGTTGAGCAATACTCCGCCGCTGCTGGCGGAAGGACACCGCAAGCTTATTCTTTTTGCCGAAGCAGTGGAGGGGCTTATCGCTTGGGCGGTCGACAACGGCGCGGACCAAGCCAACCTCCGTGCGCTCGAAAGCATCCGCCGGGATGCGCTTTCCTCGTCGTGACCATTGTTTCTATTTTTCTCCTGTTGGTGCTCCTGTACCTCGAAACCGAGGCGGGCATTACGCTTTTATGACTACACTCTCCAAACCCGTTTGACTTTGATTCAGTCAACCATAACCGACGAAAAACAAACTTATCATCATGAGCACTTCCGAACAGATTCCAGATTATAAGCTAGCAGCCGAAGAACTGCAAAAGCTTTTCGGCTCGCTAAATCTTCAAGTTTCAATCTCTGAGCCCTTCGGTGCCGTTGAGGACGACTGGCCTTGTATTCGTTATACGATTACAATCAACAGGCAGGCCTTCGATTACCGGATGGGAATCGGGCACGTTGATTGGAAACTCGCGTTGCGAACGATGGAAAGCCAGTCTTTTTCGCGTTATCCCCGCTGGATTGAAAGTTTCGTCCGTATTCAGGCGGCGGGAGGAGTTATTTCCCAAGCCTGCAAAACAGACCTGGCGAAAGCGGCGGCGGAAGTCGCCAAAGTTCAAAAGGTGAAGCCAAACCCGGCGGAAGTGCTGGCGTCTGTCTGTCGCGACGGATTGGAGGCTGAATCCCAACTTTTTGAGGAGTGGGCATCGGAATTTGGTTGCGATGCGGACAGCCGCAAGGCTGAACAGATTTACCATGCATGCCGCAAATGTGGAAGCATGGCTCACCGGATCGTCAGTCCAACGATCTTCCGCCAACTCGCAGAACTCAGCAACCGCCTTTAATCCCATGAAAGCACAAATTCATATTCACATGGACAACGCGGCCTTTGACCAGGCGCCTGCCAGCGAGCTCGGCCGCATCCTCCGCGATCTCGCCAGCAACATCGAGCAAACCGGCGCGGAAGAGGCTGTTTTACGCGACAGCAACGGCAATGCTGTTGGGGCGTTTTGCATCAAAGAGACGAACTTGTGACCTCGCATGGAGCCAGGGTTCCGATTGAGGCGGCGGAACGAACCTACAAGTTTGCAGTTGCCAAGCGCGCCGCGGGCTGGCACCGTAACGGAGAGCAACACGAAATCGGTATGTACAACCTAGACGCCGTAAACGAGCAAGGCATCGTCGCTGGATGCCATCGAATCTCATGGGATGAGATTGAGCGTTTCGCCGCAACCCAGGGATGGAGCGCGTGAAACTTTGTCATCTAAATTCGGTTTTGTAACCTAAATTCAACTATACGATAAATGAGCACTTCAAAGGAAACCAAAATAACCGGGTTCAAGGGCTTTAATGCCGATTGGACTTGCAAGGGTACGCAATATAAGGTCGGCGAAACGGTAGAGTACGACGGACCAGTGAGCCTTTGCAACTCAGGACTCCATTTCTGTGAGAATCCGCTTGATGTCCTGATCTACTACGGCCCGGCAGGCAGTAAGTTTGCTGAAGTCGAAGCGGATGGAGTCTCTGAAGAGACACAAGACGACTCAAAGCGAGTCGCGAGCAAGCTTCATCTCAAGGTTGAATTGACGCTAAAATCGCTTTGCGAGTTCGGTGCCAAATTCATTCTTGACCGCGTTGATTTCAAAAATGCAAAGGAAAGCAATACGGGCGACCGAAGCGCCGCGACCAATACGGGCGACCGAAGCGCCGCGACCAATACG
>Ga0335082_10005450_pt1 | contig 13910 bp, 10 predicted proteins | sample Lox_Sample_41_FD_206718 | JGI IMG/M metagenome (GOLD analysis project Ga0335082, IMG submission 206718) | Soil microbial communities from Loxahatchee National Wildlife Refuge, Florida, United States - Lox_Sample_4.1 | ecosystem: Environmental > Terrestrial > Soil > Wetlands | place: USA...
AGTTCTGGCCCTTGGGGTCGAATGTGATCCTGTCGGTGGTCACCTCCACGTCCTTCATCTTCGAGAATCGGTCGCGGATCGATTCCTGGTCGCTCGCGCCGCGGCGCACCGCCTCGGCGACGAGCATGATGGCGTCGTAGGCGTGCGCGTTGATGTGTGTGGGGACCTTGTCCGCGCCGTACTTCGCGCGGAAGGCAGCGACGAAGTCCTGCACCATCTTGCGCTTCTCGGTCGGGTCGAACTGCACGATGCGGATGTAGCCTTCGGCGGCCTGACCGGCCTTCTGGTCGAATCCGTAGGGCAGCCAGATCGAGCCCATCTGGATCGCGTTGCCGCCGCCGCCCTTCACCACCTTCGCCTGCGCGAGCGCTTGTGCGAGGCGCACCTGCTGGCCCTCCAGCGCGAAGGTCGGAAGCACGTCCACCTTGCCGAGGCCGGCGATGCGGGTGGCGATCGGCGTGAAGTCGTTCACGTCGCGACCGAAGTCGATCTTCGCGAGCACCTTTCCGCCGGTGGCGACGAAGAGCTTCTCGAAGCCCTCGGCGTTATCGTTGCCGGCGTTCGTCTTCTCGTAGAGGATCACCGCCGTACGCGCGTTGAGCTTGTCGTAGGCGTTCTTGGCGAGCGGGATGCTCTGCTGCTCGGCGTTCGGGAAGATCCGGAACACGTACTTGTAGCCCGACTCGGTGAGCTTCATCGTGACCGAGCCGGCGTTCAGCATCGGCACCTTGGCCTGATCGAGGATGGGCGCGATGGCGAGCGAGGCGTCCGAGCATTCCTCGCCGATGACGACGTGGGGTTTGAACTGCTCGAGCACCCGCTTCACGGTGTTGGTGGCCTGCAGCGGGCTGCACGCCGAGTCTTCGTACTGCACCTGCAGGCGATAGCCGTTGACGCCGGCCTTGAGCTGCTCGAGCGCGAGGTCGATGCCCTCCTTGCCCATCACGCCGAAATAGGACGCGGGACCCGAGATCGGCATCAGCACCCCGACCCGGATCACCTTGTCCTGCGCGGAAACCTGGAGCGATGCGAACGCGCAGGCGACGACGAAAAGCGGACGGGTTCGCTTCACGGTGTTCCTCCTCTGGTCGGGGATGCGGTTTTCGGGCAACTGTACAAAACCGTTGACGATCCCACAAGCCCGGCGGCCGTCCTTCTCAGCCGCCGGTTTGACGCGCCGCGATCGCCGCCCAGACCCGCGCCGGCGAGAACGGGAAGTCGAGGTGGTGGATGCCGAGCGGCCGCAGCGCGTCGATGACGGCGTTGGCGATCGTGGGAACCGCGCCGGTCGTCCCGGCTTCGCCCGCGCCCTTCACGCCGAGCGGATTCCCCGGCGACGGGACGGAGTTGTCGTAGAGGCTGATCGCAGGCTGCTCGTCGGCGCGCGGCATCGCGTAGTCCATGAAGCTCCCGGTGACGAGCTGTCCATTGGTCGGGTCGTACTGCGCGTACTCGCCCATTGCCTGGCCGATTCCCTGGACGATGCCGCCGTGGAGCTGGCCCTCCAGGAGCGTGTGGTTGATGATCCGGCCGCAGTCGTCGACCGCGGTGTAGCGGAGCAGCCTGACCTCGCCGGTCTCGGGATCGATCTCGACCTCGGCCACGTGCGCGCCGCCGGGATACGAGCGCGGCTGCGGCAGCTCGCCGCGCGAGTCGAGCGGGTGCGGCGACTGACTTGCGTAGCGGCGCACTATTTCCTCGAAGCGGATCGCGAGGTCGGTTCCCTTCACGCGATAGCTGCCGTCGGCGAACTCCACGTCGCTCGCCCCGACCTCGAGCGCTTTCGCGGCGAGCTCCGTCCCCTTGCGCACCGCTTCCCGCACCGCCATCGCGACCGCGCCGCCCTGGGCCATCATCGAGCGCGAGCCGATGGTGCCGTCGCCGGTCAGCCGCGGGCCGTCGGGATCACTCGCGCGCAGCACGATCTTCTCCGGATCCATGCCGAGGATCTCGGCCGCGACCTCCGGGTACACGGTCTCGTGCCCCTGACCCGAGCTGCCCGAGACGGTGAAGAGCTCGGCGTTGCCCGACGCGCCGAAGCGGATCCCGGCCTCCTCCTTCGGACTGCCGCCGGCGCCCGCCGGCTCGACGAACACCCCGCAGGCGATCCCGCGGAGCTTCCCTCGCGCTCTAGCTTCCGCCCGGCGCCCTTCGAAGCCCTTCCATTCGGACTTCGCGAGCACCATCTCGACGTGGCCGTGCGGATCGCCGCTGTCGTACTTCGACATCGGCAGCGGCGTCTGGTACGGAAACTCGTCCTTGCGCAGCAGGTTGCGCCGGCGCAGCTCGATCCGGTCGACGCCGGTTTCGCGCGCCGCCTCCTCGACCAGGCGCTCGGCGATGTAGGAGACGTTCGGCCGTCCGGCGCCGCGATAGGCGGTAGTGGGCGTCGTGTTCGTCAGCACCAGCCGGTGACGGCCGTACAGCGCCGGGATGCGGTACAGGTTGCAGGCGTGGAAACCCGGCAGCAACGTGTTGATGAGCGGCCCGGGGTGGGAAAGATAGGCGCCGGCGTTGACGATCCACTGCAGCCGGAGCGCAAGAAAGACGCCGTCGCGGTCGAGCGCGAGCTCGCCGATGAGGCGCGCCGCCCGCCCGTGGTAGTCGCTGACGAAGGTCTCCGCGCGCGTGCCGACCCATTTCACCGGCCTGCCCAACGTCTTCGCCGCGAGCATCAGCGAGCAGTATTCGGAATAGGCATCGGAGCGCACGCCGAACCCGCCGCCGACGTCGCGCGCATGAAGGCGGATCTTCTCGACCGGGTGGCCGAGGATCGCGCTCAATCCCCCGAGCATCAGCGTCATGCCCTGGCTCGGCGCGTAGAGATCGAATACTTCGGTCGCGGCGTCGTACGCGGCCAGAGCCGATTTCGGTTCCAGCGGATTGCCGGCGAGGCGCTTGCTCTCGAGCGTCACCCGCGTGATGTGCGCCGCGTTCGCAAACGCCGCTTGCACCTTGGCCTCGTCGCCGTACTCGAAGTCGAACGCGACGTTGCCCGGAATGTTGTCGTGGAGCTGCAGCGCCCCCGGGGCGAGCGCGTCGTCGACCTCGACGATCGCCGGCAGGTCGCGATATTCGATCTCGATCTTCTCGGCCGCGTCCTGCGCGGCGGCGGGCGAGTCGGCCACGACCAAGGCCACTTCCTGCCCCACGTGGCGCACGCGTCCGAGAGCGAGCGCGTCGCGATGCGGCTCGAGCAGTTTCATGCCGCCCCGCCCCGGATACCGGACGAGCGGCGGCTCCTGCTTGAATCCGGCCTTGCGCACGTCCTCGCCCGTGAGCACCGCCCTCACGCCCGGCGCCGCGCGCGCCGCCCTCGCGTCGAGCGAAACGATTCCGGCGTGAGCGCGATCGGAGCGCAGGAAGTGTCCATAGAGCTGTCCGGGTAGATTCCAGTCGCTGGTGAACCGGCCCTGCCCGGTGATCAGGCGCCCGTCTTCCCGTCTGCCCTTGAATACTCGGCTCAAAGCGCGGCCCTCCTTCGCGGCGATTGTAAGTCCCGGATCAGAGACCGAGGATCCGCTCGGCGTTCCCGTGGAAGATCTTCTCCATCACGACCTCGGTGTACCCGAGCTCCTGCCACTCCTTGAGGATGCGCGCGTACGGCATGCTCGGGTAGTCGCTCCCGAACATGATCTTGTCCTGCAACCGCGCGCGCATGTCGACCTTGAGGTGGCCCGGGAAGTACTTCGGCGCCCAGCCGGACATCTCCCAGTAGACGTTGCCCTTGTGCAGCGCGACCGCCGTCGCCTCGTCCACCCACGGCCAGCCGGGGTGCGCCATGACGATCTTGAGCGTCGGGAAATCGGCGGCGAGCCGGTCGATCGCCGCGGGATGGGCGTGGCGGATCACCGCGCCCATGCCGCCGGGAAGGCCGGCGCCCATCCCGGTCGTGCCGACATCGATCATCACGGCCGCGCCGAGCGACGCGATCTCCTCGAAGAGCGGGTAGTACCGCCGGTCGTCGACGGCGAAGTGCTGCATGATCGGATGGAAGTGGAAGCCGATCAGACCGAGCTCGCGCACCGCTTTGCGCACCTGCTGCATGGCGGTCTCGCCCTTGGCGGGCTCGACCGCGCCCCACGCCTGGATGATCCGCTGCGGGTGCCGCTTCCACATCGCGTGGACGTACTCGTTCGTCACCGGCGGCGTCGCGATCGTGGTCTCGAGGTCGAGCGCGACGAGCACCGCCTCGACCCCGGCATCGGTGAAGTCCTTCAGGACCTCGTCTTCGCTCTTGCCGACCCACTGCCGGTTCCAGTACTTCGCCAGCGCTTCGACGTACGGCCCCTGGCACGCGATCCATTCGTGCGTGCCGGGATAGCAGTGGAGGTCAATGATCCGCATCGCGTGCCACCATCTCGGAGAGCGCCTTCTTCGACACCTTGCCGAACGTCGACACCGGGAAATCCGCGAGGATCTCGAGCCGCTCCGGCAGCTTGAACTTGGCGATCTCCTTGTGCATCAGGAAGTCGACCAGTCCATTGAGCGACAGCGCCGCGCCCGGCCGCAGGATGACGCAGGCGCACATCTTCTCGCCCAGGACGGGGTCGGGCGTCGGCACGCAGGCCACGTTCTGCACCGCAGGGTGCTGCAGGATCAGGTTCTCGATCTCCTCGGCGCTGATCTTCTCCGCGCCGCGGTTGATCAGGTCCTTCTTGCGGCCCTCGACGACGTAGTTGCCGGACGGGTGCAGCCGCATCAGGTCGCCCGAGCGATAGAAGCCGTCGGGCGTGAACTGCCGCGCGTTGTATTCCGGGACGCCGTAGTAGCCGCGCAGCGTGTAGGGGCCGCGGCAGGTGAGCTCGCCGACCTCGCCCGGCGCCACCTCGCGGCCCTCGTCGTCGCACAGGCGCACCTCGTCGTCCGGGCAGATCGGGCGGCCGCACGTCTCGAGCTTCACCTCCTCCGGATCGTCCGGGCGCACGAAGAAGAGCATCCCCTCCGACATACCGAAGTTTTCCTGCACGAACGCGCTCGGGATGAGCCGCTGGGTCTTCAGCCGCACCTCCGGCTGCATCCGTTGCCCGCCGCTCTGGATCACCTTGACCGACGAGAGGTCGCAGCGGTCGACCTCGGGGCTGTTGATGAGGCGGATGAGCAGCGCGGGCACGACCTTGATGTGCGTGACCCGGTGCTTTTCGACGAGCGGCAGCATGTCCTCGGGCCGCGTCGTCGGGCCGAGCACGACCTTGCCGCCGTTGAAGAAGTAGCCCTGGATGCCCGGGCAGGCGAGCGGCAGATTGTGTGCGATCGGGAGCGCGAGGAGCAGCACCGAGTCGCCAGTGACGCCGCACACCGGCGCCGCGGTCTTCGAGTTGTAGGCGTAGTCGTTGTGCGTGCGCGGGATGAGCTTGGGCACGCCGGTCGTCCCGCCGGAGAGCTGGAAGATGCAGGGGTCGGTGGGATCGATCCGGATCTCGCGGAGCGCAGCGACCGGAAGCGCCGGCTCCCGTTCGATCAGCTCGCGCAGCGCGCCGAGGCTCACGCAGTACCTCAGACATGCGTTCGCCCGCCGGACGCGGCGCACCATCGGCTCGAACTCGAAGTCGCTCTGCCGCTCGGGGTAGAAGCAGGCGGCGGCCTGCGCAATCTGCACGAACTGGCTCACCTCGGTATGTCGGTGGGTGGCGAGCGCGGCGATCGGGATCGCGCCGATCTTCTGCAGCGAGAAGTAAAGGATCACGAACTCCGCGACGTTCGGCAGCGTGAGCACCGCGCGATCGAGCGGGTTCATGCCGAGCGCGAGCAGATTGAGCGCGAGCCGGGTGCTCAGCCGGTCGACGTCGCCGTAGGTGTACCGGCGGTCGCCGTCGACCAGGGCGATGCGGGGCTCGTAGCGCGCGAACACGTCCGCGAACTCGTCCGCGAGCGATCGGTCCTGCCAATAGCCCTTCTCGCGCCAACGCTGTGCGTCCGCAGGGGGGAACGGGACGACGCCGTCGAGCACGGTCAGGTCGAGCTCGTGAAGCCGCCGTCGACGACGATCACCTCGCCGGTGACGAAGCGGTTGGACTCGATGAGGCTCATCATCGTTTCGGCGACGTCGTCGGCCGTCACCACGCGGCGGAGCGGTGTCGCCTTCGCGCGCTTGCCCATGAGATCCTCGTAGTTGTCCTTGAGCATCCGTTGCATCCAGTCGCCTTCCATCCATCCCGGCGCAACGGCGTTCACGCGGATCTCCGGCCCGAGATTCCAGGCGAGCGTCTTGGTGAGATTAACGACCGCGGCCTTGCTGGCCGCGTAGGGCAGCGGCTGCGGTCCCGGCCGCAGGCCGACGATGCTCGCGGTGTTGACGATGCACGGGTTCTCGCCCTTGCGGAGCAGCGTCAGCGCCGCCCGCGTCACCTGGAACAGTCCGCGGACGTTCACGGCGAACACGCGATCCCATTCGTCGAGCGAGAGCGTCTCGAGATCCTTCGGTTTCCAGGACGCGGTGACGCCGGCGTTGTTGATGAGCACGTCGAGCCGCCCGAAGCGCGCGCCGATCGCGTCGATCATCGCGCGCACGCCCGCCTCGTCGCTCACGTCGCACTTGAGGACGAGCGCTTGGGCGCCGAGCTTCTCCGCCGTGGCGGCCGTTTCGCGTGCCGCCTTCTCGCTGCTCGAATAATTGACCGCAACGTCGTATCCTGCGCGTGCCAGCGCCAGCACGGCGGCGCGGCCGATCCCGGTGGCCGCGCCAGTGACCAGGGCCGTTCTTGTGGACGCCAAGGCAAGCCTGCCCTAAGATGAAATGAACATGTTCATGTTCAAGTCGAAACCGGCGCCTGTCAAGCGGACCGTCGCATGAGCGGCGCCGCGCAGATCAGCATCCAGGGGGTCTCGCACACCTACCGGCCGCCGCGCGGCCGCGAGGTCCTCGCCCTCGACGACGTGTCCCTCGACATCGCGGCGCGCGAGTTCGTGGCGCTGCTCGGGCCGTCCGGTTGCGGCAAGTCGACGCTGCTCTACCTGCTCGGCGGGTTCCTTCCCACCGAACGCGGCGCGATCCGGGTCGAGGGCGTCCCGGTGGTCGGCCCGGGCCCGGACCGCGGCATCGTGTTCCAGCACTTCGCGCTGTTCCCGTGGAAGACCGTGCGCGGCAACGTGCTCTACGGCCTGGGAAAGCAGCAGCTCGAGCGCGGCGAGCGCGAGCGCCGCGCCCAAACGTACATCGACCTCGTCGGCCTGACGGGCTTCGAGGAGAGCTATCCCGCGCAGCTCTCCGGCGGCATGAAGCAGCGCGCGGCGCTCGCGCGCACGCTCGCCATCGACCCGAAGATCCTGCTGATGGACGAGCCGTTCGGCGCGCTCGACGCGCAGACGCGCAGCCTGATGCAGTCGGAGCTCCTCGCCATCTGGCAGCGCTCGCCGAAGACCGTGCTGTTCGTGACCCACGACGTGCAAGAGGCAGTCCTCCTCGCGCAGCGCGTCGTCGTGATGTCGGCCCGCCCGGGCCGCGTCAAGGCGGTCGTCCAGACCGGGGTCGACCGGACCGATCCGCACATCCTCAAGTCCAAGGCCTTCGTGGAGAAGGTGGACGAGGTCTGGGGGCTGGTGCGCGACGAGGCCCTGAAGGCGCAGGCGGAGCGGGGCCGGTGAGGCGGGTCCTGCGCTACCTGCCGATCGCGCTCGTCGCGGCCGCCTGGGAGGCGACCGTGCGGCTCGGCTGGATCTCGCCCGAAGTGCTGCCGCCGCCAACGGAGGTGCTCGCCGCCGGGTGGAAGCTGATGCGGGCGGGAGACCTCTGGGCCAATACCGCGGCGTCGCTCTGGCGCGCCGGCGCGGGGCTCGCGCTTGCGGTGGTCGTGGGCAGCGCCCTCGGCGTGCTGATGGCCTGGTGGCGACCGGTCGACGCGCTCGTCAGCCCGCTGGTGGAGATGCTGTACCCGATGCCCAAGTCGGCGCTCATCCCGATCACCGTGCTGTGGCTCGGCTTCGGCGACGGCTCCAAGATCCTGCTCATCTTCCTCGGCTGCATGCTGCCGGTGACGATCGGGGCCTACAACGGCGCGCGCTCGAGCGAGCAGACGCTCGTGTGGTCGGCGCGCAGCCTGGGCGCAAGCCGCATCGGAGTGCTGCGGGACGTGGTCCTGCCGAGCGCGCTGCCGGAGCTCGCGAACGGCGTGCGCACCGCGCTCGCGCTGTCGTTCGTGCTGCTGGTGAGCTCGGAGCTGATCGTGGCGCGCTCGGGGCTCGGGTACCTGATCGGTTTCCTCGGCGAGGGCGGTGTGTACGACGCCATGTTCGCGGTGGTGCTGATCGTCGCCTTCCTCGGCTTCTTCGCCGACCGCGCCTACCAGGCCGCAGTGAAGCGGGTGCTCGCATGGCGCGAATGATCTGGCGGGTCGCCCCCTGGATGTCGGTGCTCGCGGTCGTGGTCGCCTGGCAGGTGCTCGCCGCGAGCGGCGCGGTGACGCCGTTCATGCTGCCCGGGCCCGGGGTGGTCGCCGAGCGGATCTGGACCGACCTCGCCTCGGGTGAGCTCGCGCAGAACCTCTCGCGCACGCTCTACCGCGCGCTCAGCGGCTTCGCCATCGCCGCCGCCGCGGGCATCGGACTCGGCGTGCTCATCGCCCGCAGCCGCGCGGCGCGCTGGCTGTTCGACCCGCTGATCTCGGTCGGCTTCCCGATGCCGAAGATCGCCTTCCTGCCGATCATCACGCTGTGGCTCGGCTTCTACGACGTCGCGAAGATCTCGATGATCGTCTTCGACTCCATCTTCCCGGTGGTGACGGCGACGGTCGCCGGTGCGATCGGCGTCGAGCGCGAGCTCCTGTGGTCGGCGCGCAGCGTCGGCGCGAGCGAGCGCGAGACGCTGCGCGAGGTCGTGCTGCCGGCGGCGCTGCCCGAGATCCTCACCGGGCTGCAGGTGGCGCTGCCGATCGCGCTCATCGTCTGCATCGTCACCGAGATGAAGATGGGCGGAATCGGGCTGGGCGGCGCCATGATCACCGCTTCGCGCTTCGCCGATTCGCCCGGCGTTTTCGCCGGGATCGTCGAGATCGCGATCGCCGGCTACGTGCTCGTGAAACTGATGGCGCTCGCGCGCCGCCGCCTGCTCGTCTGGCACCGGGAGGCGCTGGCGCCGACGACGGTTTAGCGTTTAGTAGAATTGCAGCGTCCGACCGGAGGAGGAGGAAATATGCGCTTGCTCAAGCTCGTTGCCGCAGCCGTGCTCGCCGCCGTCGCCAGCGCGACGTGGGCCCAGCCGGTGAAGATCCGCGTCGCCTACGTGGTGCCGGTGGCCAACTGGCCGTCGATCCTGTTCGAGAAGCAGGGGCTCGCGCGCCACGCCGGCAAGTCGTACGCCTTCGAGGCGGTGCACTTCCAGGGCACGCCGCAGATGATCACGGCACTTGCCAACAACGAGCTCGAGGTGGCGAACCTCGCGTTCGCCTCGTTTGCGATCGCGGTCCAGAACGCCGGCATGAACGACCTGCGCGTCATCGCCGACGAGTTCCAGGACGGCGTCGACGGCTACTACACGAACGAGTTCTTCGTCCAGAAGGACAGCGCCGTCCGGGCGGTGCAGGACCTGAAGGGCAAGGTGCTCGCCACCAACGCCGCCGGCAGCGCGGTCGACATCGTGATGCGGGTCATGCTGCGCAAGAACGGCATCGACGACCGCAAGGACGTGAGCGTGGTCGAGGCGGCGTTCCCGAACATGGCCGCGATGCTGCTCGAGAAGAAGGCCGACGTCATTCCCGGCGTGATCCCGTTCTCGTTCAATCCGAAGCTGCGCGAGGGCGCGCGCGTGCTCTTCACGCAGAAGGAGGCGGTCGGCCGCACGCAGATGATCATCTGGGCGGCGCGCGCAGGCTTCCTGCAGAAGAACCGCGCCGCGATGCTCGACTTCATGGAGGACTCGGTTCGCGCGGCGCGCTGGTTCCTCGACCCGAAGAACCACAAGGAGGCGGTCGAGATCGCGGCGCGCGTCAGCAAGCGGCCGGCGGAGAGCTTCGACAAGTGGCTCTTCGTGAAGGGCGGCCAGAGCGGCGACTACTACCGCGACGCCGACATGGTCCCCGACCTGAAGGCGATGCAGGCGAACATCGATCTGCAGCACCAGCTGGGACTCGTCAAGGCGACGGTCGACGTGGCCAAGCACGCGGACCTGAGCATCGTCCAAGAAGCCGCCAAGCGGGTGCAATGAAACCGGGTTCCACCCGATGACCGGGGCGCAAGCGCTGCTCGGCACCCTGCGCGCGATGGGTGTGGAGCGCATCTTCGCGTCGCCCGGCTCCGATTGGGCGCCGGTGTGGGAAGCGCTCGCCGCGCCGCACGCGGACGCGGACTTCCTGCAATACGTCTCCTCGCGCCACGAGGAAACCGCGGTGGCGATGGCGATGGGCTACGCCAAGGCGACCGGCAAGCTCCCCGCGGTCGTGCTGCATACGACGGTCGGCTCGCTGCACGCGGCAATGATCGTGCGGGCGGCGCTGCACGAGCGCATCCCGATGGTCGTGCTGGCCGGCGAATCGATCGGCTTCGGGGAGCCGCCGGGCCCCGCCGTCGGCCGGCAATGGCTGCGGCTCCTCACCGACGTGGGCGGCCCCGCGCGGCTGATGGAGCCGTGCGTGAAGTGGAGCTTCGCGCTGAACCGCAGCGCCCTCCTCCCGCACACGGTGCAGCGCGCGTGCCAGCTCGCCACGGCGGCGCCGCGCGGACCGGTGTTCGTGTCGGTGCCGTTCGAGTATCTGATGGAGACGATGGTCGCCAGCCCGCCCGCAATCGCCGCGCTGCCGCGGCCCGCGGAGGTCGCGCCGGCAGCGATCGACGAGATCGCGCGGGCGCTGTGCGACGCGCAGCACCCGGTAATCGTCACCGAGGAGGCCGGGCGGGATCGCACGGCGGTCAGTTCCCTCGTCGCGCTCGCCGAGTCGCTCGGTGCGCCGGTGCTCGAGGCCTGGCAGCCGTACTACGTCAACTTCCCGCGCACCCATCCGCTCTACGGCGGGATCGTGGTCGAGGACATGCCGGATGCGCTGGCGCAGGCCGACGTGGTCTTCCTGGTCGGCGCGGTGGCGCCGTGGCACCCGCCGTCGGCGGCGCCGCGCGAAGGGACGCGCGTGCTCGTCCTCGGCGAGGACCCCCTGCACTCGCGGCTGCCGTTCTGGGGCTTTCGCGCCGACCTGGTCGCCGCCGGCGAAGTCGGGCCGTCGCTCGAGCGGCTCGCCGATCGCGTGCGGCAGATCGTTCCGCCGCGCTCGCGGGCGGCGAAGCTCGCGCAGTGGGGCGAGCGGCACGAGCGCGAACGCGCCGCCCGTCGGGCGGCCGCGGAGGCTGCCGGCCGCGGCCCCGCAATCACGAACCGCTGGATCGGGCGCGAGCTCAACGCCGTGCTGCCCGACGACGCGATCCTCGTCAACGAGACGATCACGCACCGCCTCGATCTGCTGCGCCTCCACGAGCGAGCCGGCGCGGGGAGCTTCTACGAAGCGAGCTATGGCGGGCTCGGCGTCGGCCTCGGGCTGGCGCTCGGTGTGAAACATGCGCAGCCGGAACGCGCGGTCGTCTGCACGATCGGCGACGGCGCGTTCCACTACAACCCGGTCGTGGGCTCGTTCGGTGCGGCGCAGGAGCACCGGCTGCCGATCATGGTGGTGCTCTTCGACAACGCGGGCTATCTCTCGCAGAAGGGAGACGTCGCGACCTACTACCCGCGCGGCGCCGCGGTGCAGACCGGGCGCTTCGCCGGCACGTCGATCGCACCGCAACCGGACTACGTCATGCTCGCGCGCGCATTCGGCGGCACCGGCGAAAAGGTCGAACGTCCCGCCGACGTGAGGCCGGCATTGCAGCGCGGACTCGCAGCCCTCGCGCGCGGTGAGCTCGCGCTCGTGCATATGGTGCTCGAGCCGGTGAGCGCGCGCTAAACCGAAGTTCCTCTGCGTTTATCGCCAAATAGTGCCTGATTGGTGAGTAGTTTCAACGACGTGCGCGTTCTTTGCTGGTCTGGTTGTAGCCATGCAAATGGGATTGCACTGGAGGCTGCATAGTGTAATATGCACCCATGCACATCGATGCCGTCCCGAATCGCGAGGCACGCCCCACGTATCTGCTGCGCGAGTCGTTTCGCGAGGGCAATCGGGTTCGCAAGCGCACCCTGGCTAACCTGTCGGCGCTGTCTGACGAACAGATCGACGCGATCCGCCGCGTGCTGCGCGGCGAGGCGCTGCGCGCCCCGGCGAGTCTGTTCGAGGTCATTGCGTCGCGATCGCGCGGCCATGTCGAGGCGGTGGCTGTAGCCATGCGGGCGCTGGGTATTGAGCGTCTGTTGGCGGCCCGGCCTTCGCGCGAGCGCGATGTCGTTTGCGCCATGATCGCGGCGCGCATCGTGCAGCCGCATACGAAGTTGGCCACCACCGGTTGGTGGCACACCACGACGCTGGCCGAAGATTTCAGCGTCGCTGATGCCGACGAGGACGACCTGTACGCGGCGATGGATTGGCTGCTGGCGCACCAGGGGACGATCCAGAAAAAACTCGCCGCGCGGCACCTGAGCGCCGGCTCGCGGGTGCTGTACGACCTGTCGTCGAGCTACTTCGAGGGCACCACCTGCCCGCTGGCAAGGCTCGGCTACAGCCGCGATGGCCGCAAAGGCACGCTGCAGGTCAACTATGGTTTGCTCACCGATGCCCGTGGCTGCCCGGTGGCGGTGTCCGTGTACGAGGGCAACGTTGGCGACAGCCTGACCCTGATGCCCGAAGTCACGCGGCTGCGTGAGAGCTTCGGCGTCGAGCAGCTGGTGCTGGTCGGCGACCGCGGCATGATCAGCCAGAAGAGCATCGAGCGGATGCGCGAGATCGACGGCATCGGTTGGATCAGCGCGCTGAAGAACGCCTCGATCCGCGCGCTCGTCGAGCACGGCGATCTGCAGCTGGGTTTGTTCGACGAGCGCAATTTGCTCGAGATCAGCTCGCCGCAGTATCCGGGCGAACGCCTGGTCGCTTGCCGCAATCCGCAACTCGCCGAGCTGCGCACGCACAAGCGCGAAGACTTGCTGGTATCGACCGAGCGCAACCTCGAGAAGATCAAGGCCCGGGTGGATGCCGGCAAACTCGCCGGTGCCGACGAAATCGGTTTGCGCGTGGGCAAGGTGATCAACCAGTACCAGGTCGGCAAGCATTTCGAGCTGGCGATCGGCGAGAACAGCTTCACCTTTGCGCGCAACCGCCGCAGCATCGCCGCCGAGGCCGCGCTCGATGGCATCTACATCGTGCGCACGTCCGTCAGTTCGGCGCAGATGGACGCGCCCGACTGCGTGCGCAACTACAAGGCGCTGGCCAACGTCGAGCGGGCGTTCCGTTCGCTCAAGACGATCGACCTGAAGGTGCGCCCGATCCACCACCGCACCGCCGATCGGGTGCGCGCGCACATCTTGCTGTGCATGCTCGCCTACTACGTCGAGTGGCACATGCGCGAGGCCTGGCGCGAGCTGATGTTCGCCGACCCCGACCAGCAGGCCAAGGCCACGCGCGATCCCGTGGCGCCGGCCAGACGCTCACCGGCCGCACTCGCCAAAGCGGCCCGCCACACGCTTGATGACGGCACGCCCGTCCACAGCTTCGCCAGCCTCCTTGAAGAGCTTGCCACGATCGTGCGTAACACCTGCCGCACCCCCGGAGCCGGATCCGATGCGCCGACCTTCGAGGTCCTCACGACCCCGAACGCAAAGCAAGAGCGTGCGCTCGAACTGATCCAACAGATCCGGCTGTAGACAGAACCTGCAACTCCGATCTCACGCCAAGTGACTGTGATGCAGAGAAAAACTCGCTCCAGCCTCGATGGAACTTCGGGCTAAAGGCGCGCCCGTCCCGACGCTCTCAGCGGCGCGGTCGCTCGAGGAATGTGCGCATCAGCCGCGACGGCTCGTCGGTCGCGTAGGCGTCCGCGAAGGAATCGATCCCTGCGGCAATCGCTGC
>Ga0335082_10005452_pt1 | contig 13908 bp, 13 predicted proteins | sample Lox_Sample_41_FD_206718 | JGI IMG/M metagenome (GOLD analysis project Ga0335082, IMG submission 206718) | Soil microbial communities from Loxahatchee National Wildlife Refuge, Florida, United States - Lox_Sample_4.1 | ecosystem: Environmental > Terrestrial > Soil > Wetlands | place: USA...
AGGAGATCGCCGAGCAACTGCAGATCTCCAAGGGCAACGCCTCGATGTCGCTCCGGGAGCTGCGCACCTTCGGCGTCGTCCGGCAGGTGGAGGTCCCGGGCGATCGCCGCGACTTCTACGTCACCGAGCCGGACGTCTGGACCATGTTCTTCCGCATCCTGCGCGAGCGGAAGCGTCGCGAATTCGACCCCGCGCTCGAGGCGATCCACCGCCTGGTCGAGGCGCCGGGGGCGAGCGGAGTCGTCCGCGGCCGCCTCGAGCAGATGGCCGACCTCCTCGGCACCATGGACGGCGTCGCGAGCCGGTTCCTGAAGGACCCCGAGTCCTCCAGGAGCGCCCTCGCGTTCGTCGCCGGCGTCCCGTTCGGGAACGGCAAGAAGCGACGGAAGTAGCACCGCGCGGCCGGGCCACGCGGCGCTCGTCGTGTCACGAGGACGTTCAATACATTCTGAACGATGAAGCACGGAGGGACCATGACCCGCACCGTCCACGCCGTCACCGGGGCATTCGGCTACAGCGGCCTCCACCTCGCGCGGCTCCTCCTCTCGCGCGGCGAGCGCGTCCGGAACCTCACCGGCCACCCGGACCGACCCGATCCCTTCGCGGGCGCCGTCGAGGTGACGCGCCTCCGGTTCGACGATCGCGAGGCGATGCGCGCCGCCCTCCGGGACGTCCGCGTCCTCTACAACACGTACTGGGTCCGGTTCGACCACGGAGCGTCCACCTTCGCCCGGGCCGTCGAGGACTCGCGCGCGCTGTTCCGCGCCGCCGCCGACGCCGGCGTCGAGCGCGTCGTCCACGTCTCCATCACGAACCCCTCACCCGACTCGCCGCTCCCGTACTTCCGGGGAAAGGCAGCGGTCGAGTCGGCGCTCCGCGACACCGGGCTCTCTCACGCCATCCTCCGGCCCGCCGTCTTCTTCGGCGGCCGCGACGTCCTCGTCAACAACATCGCGTGGCTGCTGCGGCGGCTCCCCGTCTTCGGGTACGCCGGCGGCAGCTACGGGCTCCAGCCCGTCCACGTCGAGGACTTCGCTCGCCTGGCGGCGGATCAGGGGGCGAGCCGGAGCGACGCGACCCTGGATGCCGTCGGCCCCGAGGTCCTCCGCTTCGAGGAGCTCGTCCGCCTCGTTCGTGGCGCGGTCCGGTCGCGCGCGTCCCTGGTGCCCGTTCCCGGCTCGATCGTGCTCCTGGCCGCGCGGCTCCTGGGCGCGATCGTCCGCGACGTGGTGCTGACGCCCGACGAGGTGGCGGGCCTCACCGCGAACCTGCTCGTCTCCGGAGATCCGCCTACTGCCGGGACCCGGTTCTCGGCGTGGCTGGCGGACAACGCGCAGCGGCTCGGCCGCGAGTGGGCGTCCGAGCTCACGCGCCACTACCGGCCAACGCCGGTCAGGGCGAGCTGAACGCGGATGGCCGCGCCGCCTTTCAGCTCCGTACCCTCAGGGCACGCACAGGTCCTTCTTGCAGTGGCCCGAATTGCAATCGGAGTCCCGGTTGCAGCCGTGGTTGCGGGCGACGGCGGTCGGCTGGCAGAAGTTCTTCTTCGCGAACGGCTTGTCGCAGCGCGGGTTCCCGCCGAGGATCGCCGTGCAGTCCTTGTCCCCGTCACACACGCAGCTGTTGTTGTTGCAGGTGGTGCCGGGGCAGTCCGCGTCCTTCTCGCAGAACGATCCGAGGCCGCGACCCTCCGGCACGCAGAAGTTCTTCCCGAGCCGGTTGACGCAGCGGAGCTTGCCTGGGCAGTCCTTGTCGATCTTGCAGGTGCAGGTCCCACGCTCGCAGTGCCCGGCGGCGCACTGGGTGTCCCGCGAGCAGAACTCGCCGATGGCGAGATTGCCGGCGCTGGCCGACTCGACGGGCAGGAAGCCGGCGCTCCAGTCGACGGTCTGGCACTGGCAGACACCGGGCGTGCAGACCCCGCCCGCGCACTTCGCGCCCTCGCAGTGAGCGCTGGCGCAGTCCCCGTCGAGCGTGCAGCTCTCCCCGAGGCCCTTGAGCTTCAACTCCTTGGGGACCACGGCGCCCGGCGAACAGGTGGCGAGGGAGATGCAGTAGCTCTCCGCGTCGTCGCCGAGTCGGTAGACGAGGTCGATGTGCGGGACGTACGGGTAGCCCGTCGGCCATTCGTTGTGGCGGGCCTCGATGGGGATGTTGGCGGCGTGCCCCTTCTCGTGGAAGATGATCTTGACCAGATCGCAACGGAAGACGGTCTTGGGCAAGCTGCGGATGTTGTCCCAGCAGAGCTTGATCTGGTTGCCGCCGCGATCGAAGCCGAGCTTGCCGGTGGTCTCGTTGCAGCTCTTCTTGTTCGAGCACTTGACCGAGGTCTTGTCCCAGTCCTTCCGGATCCGGTCGGTGTACTTCGACGGGAGGTAGGTCGCCTGGGCGAGGACGGGCTCGACGTGCGCCGTGGCGAAGTCGAGGGCCCAGTTGATGTCCTCCATCGCGGACGAGTCGCAGTCCACGACCGGCTGGCGTGCCAGCGCCAGGGAGGGGGTGGTGCCGGCCAGGCCGAGGAGGCCGGCCACGATAAGGCTGGGGACGAGGCGGCGATCGGGCATGACGATCCTCCTGACAGCCGCGTCGGCACGATGGATGCCCCTGGGGGCGTTGCTCCGGGGCATCCCTTCCGGCGTGGGCGGCCGCGGCCATTCACTACGAGACCCAGGGCGGACTGTCCTGACCCACTGAGGGTGCGGCTCGGCTCAACGGACGCTTGCTCCCCAGGTGGCACGGCGACACGCGGTCGCCCGTGCGGCCGCTCGTCGACCGGGAGCCACCTCACGGCGACCGACTCCCCCTCCTCCTCTGGACGTGGAGCCCGGGCGCGAATAGACACCCCCGGCCGATGACTCTCCTCGCTGACCTGGGCTGCCACCGCCTCGCCCCCCGCCGGAAGGCGCGGGCGATCATCGGGGTGCCCGAAGAGAGGGGCTTTGCCCCCGCCCGGAAAGGCAGACGCGCATGAGCGGAGTGCGAGTTCTGGTGGGTACACGCAAGGGAGCGTTCCTGCTCACCTCCGACGGCACGCGCCGGCGGTGGGACGTGTCCGGTCCCCTCTTCGCGGGCTGGGAGGTCTACCACGTGAAGGGATCGCCGGCCGACCCGAACCGGCTCTACGCGTCCCAGACGAGCGGATGGTTCGGGCAGATCATCCAGCGGTCGGACGACGGTGGAAGGAAGTGGCACCAGCCCGGTACGCCGGCCGGCGAGCCCACCACCACGCCGGACGGCATGCCCAAGGGCGAGAGCAACAAGTTCGTCTACGACACCTCCTCCGAGACCGGGAAGGCGCTCACCACGCACCAGTGGTACGACGGCTCGCAGCGGCCCTGGGAGTTCAAGCGGGTGTGGCACCTCGAGCCCTCCCTGACCGATCCCGACACCGTCTACGCCGGCGTGGAGGACGCGGCCCTGTTCCGCTCGACCGACGCCGGCCAGACCTGGCGCGAGCTGGCCGGGCTGCGCGGCCACGGCACCGGGCCGCGCTGGCAACCCGGCGCCGGCGGGATGTGTCTCCACACGATCCTGCTCGATCCGAGCGACCGCGCACGGATGTACGTCGCCATCTCGGCCGCGGGCGCGTTCCGTTCCGACGACGGCGGCCGGGCGTGGAAGCCGATCAACCGCGGCCTGCGCTCGCAGCACATCCCGGAGCCCACGGCCGAGGTGGGGCACTGCGTCCATCGCATCGCCATGCACCGCTCGCGCCCGAACGTGCTGTTCATGCAGAAGCACTGGGACGTGATGCGGAGCGACGACGCCGGTGAGTCCTGGCGCGAGGTCAGCGGCAACCTGCCGAGCGATTTCGGGTTCGTGATCGACGTCCACGCGCACGAGCCGGAGACGATCTACGTCGTGCCGATCAAGAGCGACTCCGAGCACTTCCCCCCCGAGGGACGCCTCCGCGTCTACCGGAGCCGTTCGGGCGGAAGCGAGTGGGAGCCGCTCACGGAAGGCCTGCCGCAGAGCGACTGCTACGTCAACGTGCTGCGCGACGCCATGGCCGTCGACTCGCTCGATCCGTGCGGCGTCTACTTCGGCACGACCGGGGGCCAGGTGTACGCCACGGCGAATGCGGGGCAGAGCTGGGCTCCGATCGTAAGGGACCTGCCGGCAGTCCTCTCGGTCGAGGTGCAGACGCTGCGATGATCCGGGTCGTGCTCCCCGCGCACCTGCGCACGCTGGCCCGCGTGGACCGCGAGGTGAGCCTCGAGATCGAGGGAGAGGTCACCTTGCGCGCGGTGCTCGACGCCCTCGAGGCGCGTCATCCGGCGCTCCGCGGGACGATCCGCCAGCACGTGACGCTCGAGCGCCGTCCCTTCCTCCGGTTCTTCGCCTGCGAGGAGGATCTGTCCTTGCAGTCGCCCGACGCCCCACTGCCCCAGGCGGTGGCGACCGGAGCCGAGCCCCTGATGATCGTGGGCGCCATCGCGGGCGGTTGACACCGCCGGCGACCAGGACCCTCTCGCAGACGGCGCCGGTCAGGGCGAGCTGAACGTCGCCGTCACTGTCCTCGCCTGGTCCATCCGGACGAGGCACGCGCCCGTCCCGCTGCACGCGCCCGACCACCCCGCGAACGAGGAGCCGACGGCGGGCGCCGGGCTGAGCTCGACGTACGTCCCGCCGTCGAAGAGCGCACTGCACGTGGCGCCGCAGGCGATACCCGCCGGCGACGACGAGACCGTGCCGATGCCCGGACCGGCCCGGGTCACCGTGAGCGAGAAGGTGTTCAAGACGAACGTCGCGGAGACGGTCGTCGCGGCGTTCATCGTCAGCGAGCACGTTCCGGTGCCGGCGGACGCGCACGCGCCTCCCCAGCCCGCGAACGACCAGAACTCGTCCGGCGTGGCCGTGAGCGTCACCGCGCTCCCGGCGGCGAACGACGCGGAGCAGGCGGTCCCGCAGTAGAGGCCGCCCGGCGCCGAGGTGACGGTCCCGCCGCCCGTCCGCACGATCGTGAGCCCCCACGGGTTCCGCGTGAACGTCGCGATCGCGCTCTTCGCCGCGTCGAGCGCGAGCGTGCACGTGCCCGTTCCCGCGCACGCGCCCGCCCACCCGGCGAACGTCGAGGTCGCGTCCGGCGCCGCCGTGAGCGTGACCGTGCTCCCGCCGTCGTACTGCGACGAACAGGTCGAGCCGCAGCTGATCCCCGCGGGCGCCGAGGTCACGACGCCGCCGCCGGTCCCGGCGCTCGCGACGGTCACCGGATACGTGAACCGGGCCGAGACGCTCTTCGCAGAGCTCATCGGGACGTCACACGTCCCGCTCGTCCCCGTGCACGCACCCGTCCACCCCGCGAACGTCGCCCCGAGGTCCGGAGCCGCGGTGAGCGTCACCACCGAGCCCGCGTCGAGCTGCGCGGAGCAGGAAGCGCCGCAGTAGATTCCGGCCGGCGACGACACGACCGTCCCGCCCCCGGTCCGCGTCACCGTGAGCGCGTAGGAGACCCGGGTGAACGTCGCCGTGACGGCCTTCGCGCCGTCCAGCGTCAGGCCGCACGCGCCGGTCCCGTTGCACGCGCCCGACCACCCCGCGAACGTCGAGTTGGCGTCGGCGACGGCGGTCAGCGTCACGAACGTCCCCGCTTGCAGCGTCGCGGAGCAAGTCGAGCCGCAGCTGATGGAGCTCGGAGAAGACGTGACCGTCCCGCCGCCCGTCCCGGCCTTCGAGACGGAGAGGACGAACATCGCCTTGTCGAACCGGGCGCTCACGCCCTGCGCCGCGTCCATCGAGACGATGCACGTGTCCGTGCCCGCGCAGGCGCCCGACCAGCCGGCGAAGGTCGAGCCCGCGGTTGGCGTCGCCGTCAGGAACACGAGGGTCCCGGAGGGATACGCCTCCGAGCAGTCGGCGCCGCAGCCGATGCCGGCGGGGAAGGACACGACGCTTCCGCTCCCGGTGCCCGTCTCCGTGACCGAGAGCAGGTACGTCGCCGGGACGAACGCCGCCCCGACCTGGCGCGGACCGGACATCGTGACGTCGCAGCTGGCGGCAGCGCCCATGCACCCACCCGACCAGCCCGCGAAGGCGGCGGCCGCACCGGGAGCGGCCGTGAGCGTCACGACGCTTCCCGGGGCGAACCACGCCTCGCACGCCGTCCCGCAGTCGATCCCGGCGGGCGAGGACGTGACGCTTCCGGCGCCCGTCGGGGCGACCGCGAGGCGCGCGCATCCGGCCGCGGCCGGCTCGTCGAGGTGCAGGCACGCGCGCACCGACTCGTCGCACACGTCGAGCGTGCAGGCGACGCCGTCGTCGCAGGCGGGCGGCGTCCCGGCCAGGCAGCGGTGCTGCACGGGGTCGCATGTCTCGACGCCGTCGCAGAAGAGCCCGTCGTCGCAGTCCGCGTCGACGGCACAGGCCGGCGGCACCTCGCACCCGGCGGTGGGCGAGCAGACCTCTCCGCCCGCGCAGCGGGTCGCGTCGGCGACATGCTGGCAGCGCGCGAGGGCCTCGTCGCACACGTCCACGGTGCACGCCACCGCGTCGTCGCAGTCGGGGCGGACGCCCGCGACGCACCGGCCCGCGGCCGTGTCGCAGGTCTCCGGACCGTTGCAGAAGAGCCCGTCGTCGCAGTCGGCGTCCACCTGGCACTCGGGCACCGGCGCGCAGCCCGCGGGAGTGCAGCGGTCGCCCTCTGGGCAGGCCCAGGCGTCCGCCACCGCGACGCAGCGGCCCTGGAGCTCGTCGCAGAAGTCCACGGTGCAGCTCACGCCGTCGTCGCAGCTCGGCGGGGTCCCCGCCACGCAGCGGTGGTCCGCGCCGCACGTCTCCTTCCCGTTGCAGAAGAAGCCGTCGTCGCAGTCCGCGTCCGCGTCGCACTCGGGCGCCGGACCACACCCCACCGTCGCGGAGCAGGCCTCGCCAGCGCCGCACGCGTTCGCGTCGGGGACGTGGGCGCAACCGTGCCGCGCCTCGTCGCAGAGGTCGATCGTGCACGCGACCCCGTCGTCGCACGCCGGTGCGGCGCCGCGGACGCAGCGATCGGCCGCGACGTCGCAGGTCTCGGCGCCGTTGCAGTAGACGCCGTCGTCGCAGTCCGCGTCGGCGGAGCAGTGCCGGGGCGCGGGGTCCGACGACGAGCTGCAGGCCGCGATGACGAATGCGAGGAGCAGGAAGATACGGCGCATCGCGACCTCCCGGCGGGCGGAGGCCCGCGAGAGCCCAGCGTACGCCCGGCACGCGCGATCGCGGGCGCCGCACGCTACCCCGCGGCCACGCGACGCACGGACATGCCTGTAAGCGGCGGTGTAGGCGACTCTCTCCGCCCACCTCGAAGCGCTGTGGGCCAGCTACGCCGCGCCAGCCGTCATGGAGGACGACGCATCCGCGCTCACGGACCCGTGTCGATGGTGACGGTCGCCGAGTCGAACGCGAGGTCCCACATGCAGAAGACCCCGCTGGCTGCGGGCCTCGTCGCCGCGGGAAGGGCGGTGAGGACGTCCTGCGGCTTCAGCACGATGCCGTCGTTCGGCACACCGCGCTCGACCCAGCCGCGCATCGCGCCCAGCAGGTCGATTCCCAGGCCCTGCCCGGCGACGTTCCACGTCGGCGCGGGGACGGGCTCGCCCGGCCTCCCCGGGGAGTGGATCGGGAGAACCGGCGTGCTCGGGTCGAGGATCACCGAGGTGGCGTTCAGGAACTGGTTGTCCCAGCGGTCCTCCAGGGGCAGTGAGGTCCAGGCGGTATTGGTTGCCTGGAGAACCTGGCCCACGCAGATCGGGCTCTCGCCGGCGGAGAGCGCCACCGAGTGCTCGAGCGCCGTCCTCTGGAGCACCAGCTTCGCGGAGAGGATCCGGCACGCTCCGTTGGCCTTCGGCCCGAGCGCGCTCACGGCCGTCATGACCGGGGCCAGGTTCAGCAGGACGTGCGCCGACATCTCGTCCTTCCAGCCGCAGCCGTTCGTCGCCGACGCGACCCTGACGAGGCCGCTGGGAGGCGAAGCAGGCCAGGAGTCCTCTGCACAGCCGAGGAAGCCCAGGTCCCTCCGCAGCTGCCTCGTCGCCGCTACGGTGAAGGTCGCCGTGGTGGTGGTGGCTCCCGCCGGCACGGCGGGGCAGCCGACCGTCGCGGGAGACGGAGGGGTTGGAGTCGGGGGACAGTGGGCTCCCATGAGGGAGAATCCGAGCAGCGCAGCCCAGCGGCGACCACCGTTCATGGCGTCCTCCACGTCAAGGGTTCAGGACCTGCGTCTGATGCGAAAGGACAGCCGCACGATGCTGACATCGCCCGCATGAAGATTCGGGCGTGCTACACACCAGGGCCGGTGCGGATTGGGGAGGCGCCGTCGGGCCGCGTCAGACGTCCGGCTCGCCGTCGAAGTAGTCCACCTGCGAGCCCTTGCGGAAGATGAACCGCTTCAGGTCGGGCCAGATCCCGACGGCCGCCGCCACCTTGTCGGAGTCCGGGTACTCGACCACATCCACGCCGGAGACCGCCGACATGGCGACGTAGACCAGCGGCTCCGCTCCGTCGTTCACGAGCTGGTGCGCCGGCCCGCCGGGTGGGAAGGACACGAAGTCGCCGGGACCGAGCTCGCTGAGCCCCTCCGGCGTCCTCACCTTCCCCCGCCCCGAGAGGACGAAGAGGGCCTCCTCGGTCACGTGGTGGGAGTGGAGCGGGAAGGAACGCTTCCCCGGCGCGAGCTCCCAGAGCCCGCAGCTCAGCTTCTGCCCCCCGAGGCCCTTGCGCCGCTGGCCGAACGGGCCGCGGGTGAGGGCGTCGGCCCAGGGGATCTCCGAGGTGCGGACGATCTTCATGTGCTCCTCCCGAGGAAGGGACGCGACGTTCGCCGTCGCGGCCGGCTACCGGCCCTCGTAGGCCTGCTTCAGGCCGCCGATGTCGATCTTCTTCATCTGGAGCATGGCCTCCATCACCCGCCTCGATCTCACGGGATCGGGGTCGTCGAGCATCTCGGACAGGACCCTGGGGTTGATCTGCCAGGAGAGTCCGTACCGGTCCTTGAGCCAGCCGCACGGCCCTTCCAGTCCACCCTCGGCCAGCTTCTTCCAGTACTCGTCGACCTCGTCCTGCGTGTCGCACTCCACGGAGAACGAGATCGCCTCGGTGAACTTGAACCGGGGCCCACCGTTCAACGCCACGAAGCGCTGGCCCTCGAGCTCGAACTCGACGGTCATCACGCTGCCCTCGGGGCCGGGGCCGGCTCTCCCGTAGCGCGTGATCTTCGCGACCTTCGAGTCGTCGAAGATGGACGCGTAGAAGCGGACCGCCTCCTCGGCCTCGTGGTCGAACCACAGGAACGGGCTGATCTTCGGCATCGATCTCCTCCTCTCTCGCCTTGCGGCGGGAGGAATTTGCTGCGAGTCGCCGACGAATGCACGGCGATCGCGGCTGGGCCAGATCGGCGGGCCGCCCCCTGCTCGCAACAGTCGCGTCGATGCCCGAACGGGCCGCACGGGCGTTGACGTGGCCTTCGCTACGGCGCGGGACGCGCCCCGGCAGCGAGCTGGAGGCGAACCGCACGCTCGAGCTGCGGCGATGGGGCCTTCAGGCGGCCCTCCGGCCGAAGGAGACCGACGAGGTTCCTCGCCACCTGGATCGGCGTCATCACGAGGCCCCACGGAATGCCCCACCAGCCGAGCAGGAGCGACGAGAACGTGTCGGCGAGCTTGCGCCGCGTCGCGCAGCTGCGGCAGGAGATCGTCGGGGTGCTCTTTGTGTTCGTCACGACCAACGCCGACCAGACACGGTGCGATACGTACAATTCGACAGGGCCGTTCCGCCGGCCGCAGCGCGGGCACGGTCCTCTGTGGATCTGCTGCACCGCCGCGTGGACGACTTCGGTCGGGACCTGGCTCGCCGCGCGCACCAGCGCGCCAAGACCGAGACACTTCGTCGAACAGAACCGGGTTTCGCCGTCCCGGACCCCGCCGAACAGGATCGTCTTGTTGCACGTCGCGCAGGTGGCCATCTCGAAATCCTCCCGTGCGCGCGTGATCCGGTCAAGGCCGTGGTGACGATCCGTGCGAACCTCGGTGCGCCGGGGGAGCATCGAGCGCGGCGGCGCGCTCGCGCGGAACTAGCCCGCCGCGGGCGAGATGCAGGAGCATGCCGGGAGCCAGCACGTGGTGGCTGCCCCCGTCGGGGAGGTGCGACCGAATCGGACGGGCTCCCGCGCGCCGCGCCGTTGTAGAACAGCCCATGCTCCGCGCTGCACCGTGGCTCGCGATCTGCGCCCTCGCCTCGGGCTGCACCCGCAACGTCCACAGCGACTTCCCGCTGTCGGTGGGTTACGAGCCGCTCGAGGCGTGCACGGCGGTGGCGCCGGATCCGGTCGCCGAGACGCTCGGCGATCCCCTGAGCGACGGCCCCGGCGGCGGGTTCTGCTGGGCGCACCAGCGCGGCTATCTCTACCACCCGATCGCGGAGGTCTGGCAGGTGCTCCTCACCTGCCCGTGCGTGAGCCGCATCCACACGGACCGAGGCTTCTCGGTCGACCCCGGGCCGGTCGAGGACTTCCCGCTCAGCTTCGACATCGCGGTGACCGACTACTCCGGCCTCGCCGTCATCGGAAACGTGCACTGGACGCACCGGTACCGCGGCGGTCCCGAGCCGGAGACGGGCGGTCCCGACCCGCCGGTCGCGTACGGCGTCCGGTTCCAGAAGATCGACGGGATCTCCAACATCCGCGTGCAGTCCGGCTCCCTCCAGCTCTCCCAGGTCGACGCGACCACCACCGAGCTCGCCTTCGTCGCGTGGCTCAACGCGGACCAGTCCGGCCAGACCGAGGCGCGCGGCGCCATCACCGACTGGTACGGCGAGCTGAAGAACGCGCTGGAGAGCGGCTGCGGCACCTGTCCGTCGTTCTGAGCCGCGCCGCCGCGAGCGCCTCGCGCGTCACCGGCTCTTGCCGGCCGGTGCGGTCGCGGCGCCGGTCTGCCCGAACGTCCGCAGCGGGTCCTTCGGCATGCCACGGAACCTGAGCGCGGTCCCGAGCATCACGCCGCGATCTCCGAGGTTGGTCAGCTCCTGCGTCACCACCACCGCGTCGGCGCCGAGCGCGCAGGCCCGCTCCCGCATCGCCTCCTGCGCACGGTCGGGGGAGTTGAACGCCGTCTCCACCCGCAGCTCGCCCAGCTCCTCGAAGATCGGCCCCGGGGCCTCGCGGAAGAACCGGATGGCGCAGTCGGCCGGCTTCGCCGGCGCGTGCGTCCCGGAGCCGACCACGCTCACCCGCGGCGCGCAGCCGGCGAGCGCCGCGATCGCGAGGTACGCCGACGAGGTCCTGGAGAGGGTCCGCATGGCCGGTCCGGCGATTGTACCGCCGGAGCCCCCCGCGCGCCCGGGTCGCCATCGGCTCACCAAGCGCCCGGACGCCCCTCCCCGCCGATCGCCTTCAGGCACTCCACCACGAACCGGCTCACGATCTGGATGCGCGCCGTGCGGCGCAGCGCACGGTGGGTGACGAGGAAGAGGTCTCGCACCAGCGCGGGCGCCGCGAGCCGCCGCAGGTCCGGATCGGCGGCCACGTAGGGCGAGAGCAGGCCGACACCGGCGCCGGCCGCCACCCCGGCCCGGATGGCGAGCGCCGTCCGGACCCGCACGCGCACGCGGCCCTCGGGCACGTGCCGGCGGAGCCAGACCGACTCGGGCGCGCCGGCGAGGTCCTCGTGGTAGTCGACGAGGTCGTCGCCGGGGAGCAGCGCGTCGCCGTCCCGGGGGCGCCGGGCCAGGTAGCCCGCCGCCGCGTACGGCTGGAACGGCACGCGGGCGATCCGGCGCACCACCAGCTCGTGCTGCCGGGGCCGGACGAAGCGGATGGCGAGGTCCGCCTCGCGCCGGAGCAGGTCCACGACGGGCGACTCGCCGGCGAGGAGGAGCTCGATGCCGGCGTGGGCGCGCTCGAAGGCGGGGAGCCGCGGCGCGATGACGAAGAGACCGACTCCCTCGGGCGCCGAGACGCGGACCGCCCCCTGCGGCCGCTCGTCCAGCCGGTCCACGTCGCGCGCGATGGCGGCGGCCTCGCGCTCCATCCGCTCGGCGCGCACCAGGACCTTGCGCCCGACCCCGGTGAGCGCCCAGCGCCCGCCCCGCGCCTCGAGGAGCGCCGCCCCGTGACGCCGTGCCAGCGCCGCGATGCGCCGGCCCACCGTCGGCTGGCTGCAGCCCAGGGCGCGGGCAGCGGCGGTGAGCGACCCGGCGCGGTGGACGGCGAGGAAGAACCTCAGGTCGTCCCAGTCTGCCATGCATCCATGAATAGCCGCTATTCACGAAGCTCGCGTGACTTCCTCGCCGTCGCCGCCCATGTTTCGTCGCCCGCGCCGGTCCGGGCGGAGGAGGTCGGCGAGCGATGAGGACGCGGCTCCACACCGCCTGGGTCGTCGCGGCGGTCACCTTCGTGGTGCTGATGGCGAGCGCCGGGATCCGCGCCACCCCCGGCGTCCTGCTGGTGCCGCTCGAGCGCGAGTTCGGGTGGTCGCGCGCCACCACCTCGTCCGCGGTGTCGCTGGGCCTGCTCCTCTACGGCCTCATCGGTCCGTTCTGCGCCGCCATCGCCCAGCGGGTGGGCATCCGCCGGACCATGGCCGGCGCCATGGTGATGCTCGCCGCCGCCGTGCTCCTCGCCACCCGGGTGCGGTCGCCCTGGCAGCTCATCCTCCTCTGGGGGCTGTTCGTCGGGACCGGCACCGGCATGGTCGCGACGGTGATGGGCGCGGTCGTGGTGAACCGGTGGTTCGCGGAGCGCCGCGGGCTGGTGCTGGGGGCCCTCACCGCCAGCACCGCCACCGGCCAGCTCCTGTTCCTCCCCGTCCTGGCGCGCCTCGCCGAGCACCAGGGCTGGCGATGGGCGCTCTACCTCGTCGGCGCCGCGGCCGCGGCGACGGTGCCGCTGGCGCTGCTCCTCGTCCGCGAGCGGCCCGCCGACGTGGGCCTCCTGCCCTATGGCGCCCGGGCCGGCGCGGTCGTTCCAGCGCAGCCCGCCGGGAACCCTGCGCTCGTCGCGGTGCGAACGCTGGTGCGCGCCTCGCGGCGGCGCGAGTTCTGGCTCCTGGCCGGGACCTTCTTCGTGTGCGGCGCGAGCACCAACGGGCTCATCGGAACGCACCTGATCCCGGCGTGCCTCGATCACGGCATCCCCGAGGTCCGCGCCGCCGGGATGCTCGCGCTCATGGGGATCTTCGACCTGTTCGGCACGACCGGCTCGGGCTGGCTGTCGGACCGCTGGGACAGCCGCTGGCTGCTCTTCACCTATTACGGCCTGCGCGGCCTCTCCCTCGTCTTCCTGCCCCACGCGCTCCACGAGCAGGGTTCGGGACTGTCGCTCTTCACCGTCTTCTACGGGCTCGACTGGATCGCCACGGTTCCTCCCACCGTGAAGCTCGCGACGGACGCGTTCGGGCGGGAGGAGGCTCCCATCGTCTTCGGCTGGGTGATGGCCGCTCACCAGGTGGGCGCCGGGGTCGCGGCGCTGGGCGCGGGCGTCATCCGCACCGAGATGGGCGCCTACCGCATGGCCTTCATGATCTCCGGCGGGATGTGCCTGGTGGCCGCGCTCATGGCCCTCGCCATCGGGCGGGGCCGCGCCGTCTCGTCCGCCGGCGTCCCGGTTCTCGCGATCGAGGAGTGAAGCGCCCGCCAGGTCGCGCACCGGCGGGGCGAAATGCCCGGCAGCTCCGGCCGTACGGCTCCTTCGGGGCCTCGCCGACGGAGGGAATCGCCCGCATGAGGATCCGAACCGTGCTGCTCGGCGCCGCCGCACTGCTCGCACTCCTCGCCGCCGCGCTCCACCTCGGCCAGCGCGCGCTCCTGTACTTCCCGGTTCGCGCCCCGGAGGACGAGGCGGTCCGCGCCGCCGCGCGGGAGGGCCTCTCGCCCTGGCGCGACGGCGAGGGGCGGCTCCGCGGCTGGCGTCTCGCCACCCCGCCGGCGGCGCCGCGGGCGGTC
>Ga0335082_10005453_pt1 | contig 13906 bp, 14 predicted proteins | sample Lox_Sample_41_FD_206718 | JGI IMG/M metagenome (GOLD analysis project Ga0335082, IMG submission 206718) | Soil microbial communities from Loxahatchee National Wildlife Refuge, Florida, United States - Lox_Sample_4.1 | ecosystem: Environmental > Terrestrial > Soil > Wetlands | place: USA...
TGACGCGGTCCGGAGTAACGGAACTTTCCTGAATCGACAGCAGATCGTCTCCACTGCGTCGATCTTTTGGAGATGTACCCAGTTCTATTGCTCTCACGTTCACGTTCATCTGTTCTTGGCCCTTTCCCAGAGCTTGTTGGAGTTCCGTTGCGGCATGGTGGTGATTCGACGCTAGTTCGTCAGCGATTATTGTTTCGGCAGTTCGCAAGAAGGCAGCATCGTTTCCGTTTCGATAAGAGTGAAAAAGCATCCTTAATTTGTCCGTACTCACTAGAGTTCGCATATCGCCACGTTAAGGACTCGCGCCTTCCAGACATTTTGAGTCACTGCACCAAAAGCCGTACATCAACCAGAGTAGTGACGAGGCTGTTTGGCCAATAGCATAACAGTGGCTGAGAGCATGCAACTACAACATCGGATTGGGGATTCTGCCCGATAACGGCTTCTCTCTGAGTGTGAGGGATCGGCTATGCACGACTCACACATTTTGGCCTACTGACTGTCGGTCAGCCGCTCACCGCATAGGGCAAACATCCGCTCGAATCTAAAACCCTACCTTCTGGATTGCCGACAATTCACTGGGCACCGGCTCGAAAGCGCTGCTTGCCGCCGACTAAAACGTTGTGAGTCCGTGGATTATGTATATAATCCAATAATCTGATATGCGCTATGAACCGGAACACAAGACGCGGACACGCGATCGTATTGTGCGAAATGCTGCTCGCAAGCTCCGCGCTGAGGGATTGAGCGGTCCCGGCGTCGCAAGCGTCATGAAAGCATCGGGTCTGACTGTCGGCGGCTTTTACAAGCACTTTCGAAGCAAGGATGAGCTTCTGGCCGAGGCGATTACCGAAGGTTTTTCGGAATCCAGCGAGAAGATCGATTCCTCCCTACAACACGTACCGCGCCAGGACAGGTGGAAAGAGCTAGTTCGGGTTTACCTATCACCTGAGCACTGTGATCATCCCGATTCCGGCTGTCCGATCGCGGCTTTAGCGCCTGAAATGGCGCGCACCAAACTCGGTGTCAGAAAACGAATCTCCGGCTTGATCAAAGATCGCGCGGAGCGTTGGGTCGAGTTCATGCCGGGACGGACGGCAGCAGAGCGGGAGCGGAACTTCGTCCTCATCTTTACTGCAATGGTCGGTGCCGTATCCGTAGCTCGTATTCTTACCGACCCTGCCGACAGGCAGAAGGTGCTGGCCGATATGAGAGATCATCTTTTGCGGAGTTTTTGATTTTTTTTTGCATCGATTGGATTATAACAATAATCTTATCAAGAGCAATTACGAAAGGACCTTATGAAACTCACTGGTCGCACGATCCTAATCACGGGAGGCTCAGCCGGTATCGGCCTTGCTTTCGCCCTCAAGTTCCTCGAATTACGCAATGAAGTCATCGTCACTGGACCGCGTCAGGCCGTGCTCGATCAGGTGAAGGCGAAGTATCCAAAGCTTCACACGATCCAGAGCGATGTCGCGGACCCGGTCCAAATCGCCGCCCTTGCGGCGCGCGTGAAATCGGATTTCCCCAAGCTCGACGTGCTGATGAACAATGCGGGCATCCTCCTTTACAAGAACCTGAAGTCCCCGGCTGCCGACCTGACCGGGTTAATGGCGGAGATGAACGTCAACGTGGGCGGTGTCATTGGAACGACCTCCGCGCTCATTGACGTCCTCACGGGCAATAAGGGCACAGTGATCAACGTGTCCTCCGGGCTCGCCTTTGTGCCGCTGCCGGCAGCGCCAATCTACTCCGCTACCAAGGCCGCGATCCACTCCTACACCCAGTCCTTGCGGTTCCAATTGGAAGAAACCGGAGTGGAAGTCATCGAGCTCATGCCTCCTGCGGTGAAGACCGACATGACGACAGAGCTTGCTGAAGGCGGCGGCACCGTGATCAGCACCGATGAACTGGTGAAGCAATCCTTTGCGTTGTTGAAGACCGGAACCCTCGAGATCCGGCCAGGGCAGTCCAAACAGCTCGCCCTCATGCGCCGCCTCGCCCCCAATTTCATCAACAGGCAGCTCTGGAAGGCGTCTAAGAAGCTGGTTCCGGTCGTGGCATAGGGTCGGTTGCAGCTGACGTTTTGGACGCCGCTGCCCAGTTGAGACAAAGGAGAAACATTCGTGGCGCAATTGTCTGAACATCCAAGCGTGAAACGCTTCTATCAGGAGAGGGCAAACAGGGTTGAAGCGGCCACGGATCGGGTCCTTGATGCAGCTTGGCTCCGGCAGTTGTGCCTGGATGCGGGCGCAGACGATGTGGGTTTTGTTGAACGCGATCGGCCAGAAATTGCCGATCAGAAAGCCGACATTGACAACGTCTTTCCCAGAACGAGAACTCTGATTAGCATGGTATCTCGTATGAACCGGGAGAACATCCGCACGCCGGCCCGCTCCATCTCCAATCTCGAATTCCACCACACGACGGATGAAACCAATGAAGTGGCCCGCCGCATCGTGTCGGCACTGGAAGAAGTTGGGATTGGCGCGATCAATGGCGGAGCCGTTGGGTTCCCGATGGAGGCCGATCGTTGGGGGGCAAAAATGTGGGTAATTTCCCACAAGCCTGTGGCGGTCGCGGCCGGCCTCGGGCAGATGGGGATTCATCGCAACGTGATTCATCCCAAGTTCGGGAATTTCATTCTGCTGGGAACGGTACTGGTGGATGCAGAAGTCTCCGAATATTCGCATCCGGTTGTCTATAACCCCTGCCTGGAATGCAAGCTTTGCGTTGCAGCCTGCCCGACAGGTGCGATCAGCCCAGACGGTCAGTTCAATTTCTCCGCATGCTATACCCACAATTACCGTGAGTTCATGGGAGGATTCAACGATTGGGTGGAGAAGATCGCGGAAAGCAAAAGCGCACATGATTATCGTAAGAATGTCTCAGGGGCCGAGACGGTCTCCATGTGGCAGAGCTTGTCGTTCGGCGCCAACTACAAGGCCGCTTATTGCATGGCGGCATGCCCTGCGGGTGAGGACGTAATCGCCCCCTTTCTCACGAACCGCAAGCAATTCTTAGACGATGTAGTTCGGCCCCTGCAGAACAAACCTGAGACGGTTTACGTCGTCCCCAATTCTGACGCCGAAGAGTTCGTTGGGCGCCGCTTTCCGCACAAGAAGATTAAGCGTGTATCGAACGGCCTTGCGGGGCAAGGAACAATTCGCGCCTTCCTGCGAGGCTTGAACTTCGTTTTTCAGAAAGGGCAGTCAAAGGGGCTCAATGCTGTCTATCACTTCACATTTACCGGTCATGATGAAGTAAAAGCAACCGTCACGATTCGAGACGAAAAGTTGCTGGTTTCCGAAGGCCATAATGGACAACCCGATCTGCGACTTACTGCCGATACCGAGACCTGGCTGCGCCTTCTGCGCAAGGAAGCCAATCTCGTATGGGCGCTGGTCCGGCGGAAGATTCGCATTCAAGGATCGCCCAAGTTGCTGCTTGCATTCGGCCGCTGCTTTCCATCGTAAATGTACACAGATGTTCGTTGCGCGCAGCGCGGCTTGAGTGGGTGGAAAACAGCCATTCCTTTATCTCACTCTGAATCCGAGGGCGCTGATCCGGGCGAGATGAAAATGGATACCGTTGTTAAGAGCCGCGAGAGCAGTCGCGTCTTAGACTGCTCCAGCCAATCACCGGGTTCGTGCGACTCCAGTTCCGTGTGCCTGGCGGATGACGAGCAATCCTGAAGTTAAGTCAACTGACGCTAACAGGCTTTCACTCAAAATACCGGTCCGTAACACCGTGATAAGCAGCCAAAGGGAGATGGGATGGCAGCCGTTGGACGGGGACTTCACATTCTCAAGTCCCCGGCCGGATCGAGTCAACCGGTGCTACGTGGAAGAAGTTGTAGTGGCCCGGGTGGCGAAAGAATGACGACTACATCCGCAACATAGTCATTCGTAGTTGTGCGTCATGTTGTGGCAGTCGTCGCACAGATTATCCATGAACTGCTGGCCACGCTCGGGCACTGAACCGCATATTCTGCACTCCCATCCGCTCTCACGGCACAGTGATCCCCATGCTTTGTCTTTTTCGCGCTCTTTGTCTTCATTGTCCATGCCCACACTCCCGGCCCAGAGAGGAAGGCTAGACGAGGTAAAAATAGCTGTATTCGACGACTCACACAAGTGCCCAATGAGCGATTACCCATGCGTCACTAAAGCAACTACCAATAAGCCTTCGAGGTTACGCTGGTGACACGGGGCGAAACCCAGAGTAACCGGCGGACTCCCTCTTGATTGTGACATCATCGCCTGATGAAGCTGTCGGATCTCAAAGTGGAGCAGATGAAATCTGTGCCGTGCCCCCGCTGCGGTGCTCAAGCTGGACAGGCTTGTATTTTCGTTTATATGGGTGAGTCCAGAGATGGGCTGCACAGAGATCGCAAGTCTGCCGCAAGAAGACTTGTTATGCATGGAAGGGCCATGGCCAAGACTTCGCACTGAATACTGAACTACTCATCGCAGCGCATTCAGTTTCCTTAACGGAAACTAACCGAACAACAGCCTCTGCTATGATGCCGGCCACTCGAATCGGGTTAGCGGCCACAGATGAGTGGCACATTCTTACACTTTCTGTTTGCTGAGCGGGCCACGTTGCCAAGTAACGGGCAAACCGGAAACTATCGGTCTAAAGATGAGAACGGGAGATCCCAGCTTGGCTTACCAGAGATCTCCCGCAGTCATCTCCTTAATTCAGGCGTACAGCGCCAAGCTGCTGCTGTTCGCATGTTCCTGCGCTTCCTCTGACTCGGCGTCCAGGCGAGCACAGGCTCCTCATGCCGGAGCCGCGCTGAAGTCCAGCAAGATGGGGCGGGTTGTTCCTTCCGCCGCGGCTAGGGTTTGATTGATGTCCGTGCTCCAATTCACGCCCACTATTCGCGTCCTTGGAGAAATGTGTTGCTACAACTTAGAACTGCAGCTTGAGCCAAACTTCAGCGACGAGTCCTGTTGTCATCTCGCCTGGAATTGGTCGCCGACTCGATGGAGCCCCGAAAGTCGGGGTAGGAATGGCATTTGGCCCACTTCAGCACGTCCTGGATCTCACATAGGCAATCGGAAATGCATGCGAAAGAAAAGGAATCCAGAATCACTCTCAGAACTCAATGACTCTGAGCAGAAGCACAACGGAAAGGAACATTGCATGAAATACCCCACTTCTTATCGCACCGCACAGATTGATGGACTTTCAATTTTCTACCGGGAGGCTGGTCCGAGAGACGCGCCGACACTCCTGCTGCTGCACGGTCTGCCGTCGTCTTCGCGAATGTTCGAGCCGCTTTTCGGCCGCCTCTTCGATCGCTATCGCCTGGTCGCTCCTGACTACCCTGGCTTCGGACACAGCGATTGGCCGGATCCCAAACAATTCGCTTACACATTCGATCACTACGCCGACATCATGAATCGGTTTACCGAAACGCTCGGGCTCTCGCGCTACACACTTTACATGCAGGATTATGGCGGGCCGGTGGGTTTCCGAATGGTCCTGGCGCACCCCGAGCGCGTAGAAGCTCTGATTGTTCAAGATGCAGTTGCCCATAACGAAGGCCTGGGGGCAAACTGGAAGACGCGCCGCGAGTTTTGGGCGCATCGCGCTGCCAATGAGGATGCACTACGCACCAATCTCTTGTCGCTGGAGACCACGCGTTTACGCCATGCCGGAAACGATCCTGACGTCGAACGCCATGACCCGGATCTGTGGACGGACGAATTCTATTTTCTGAATCAGCCGGGCCAGGCCGAGATTCAAAGCGATCTGTTCTACGACTATCGCACCAATGTCGACGCTTATCCGAAATGGCAAGCGTGGATGCGCCAGAACCAACCGCGCCTGCTGGTGATCTGGGGCAAATATGAGTCATCGTTTGACTCGTCGGAGCCGGAATCCTACCGGCGAGATGTGCCCAATGCCGAAGTCCACATTGTCGATGGTGGCCATTTCGCGCTGGATACGGCTGCTGATGAAATCGCCGCGTTGGTGGAAGAATTCGTCGGTTCTTCACGCGAGGACTCCGCGCAGCGCCGGGCGGGATAAAGCCGCTTGAGAGCAGCCGGTGAAGCATATCTGTAGGCTCCAACCGATAAAACGAAAGGTTATTTATGTCGGGCAAGAAAACAGCAATCATCACAGGAGCATCAGGCGGTATTGGCGCAGGTTTAGTCGCGGGCTTTCTGGAGGAAGGTTATAACGTCGTCGCGACATCTCGTCACACCAATCAGAAGTTGACAGCCTTCGGCAGCCTGATTCGCATCGATGGCGATATCGGCAAGCAGCAAACTGCTGCCGATGCTGTCGAAGCAGCAATCAAAAACTTTGGAACCATCGATGTTTTGGTGAACAACGCCGGCATCTTCCTAAACAAACCTTTCACCGACTTCACCATCGAGGACTTCGACGCTCTTGTCTCCACGAACCTGCTCGGATTCTTCTACATGACCCAGCGCACCGTGAAAGAGATGTTGAAACAAAAATCGGGATGCATTGTGAGCATCACCGCAGCGCTTGCCGATCGGCCGATCGCCGGCGAAAATGGTTCGGTTTCGATGATTACGAAGGGTGGCTTGAATTCAGCAACGCAGAATCTCGCAATCGAGTATGCAAAAGATGGCATCCGCTTTAATGCCGTGGCTCCTGGCGAGGTGGATACGCCAATGCACCGAAATGAATCAAACGGCTCTTCTTTGCAGCCGGCTATCAAAAGGGCGACAGTAAAGGATATTGTCGATGCCGTTCTTTACCTGGTAAAAGCAGGTCATGTGAGCGGAGAGATACTCCATGTGGATGGAGCCGCTCCGGCTCGTCGTTGGTAGCTGAAGACAATGCATTTATATTCTTGTCAAATTTGAAAGCTCAAGATGCAGATGAACGATCGGCAAAAAAATAATCGGCAAGAGAACGATGAACAAAAGAAGGAGCAGTCTTCTGCAGCGCGAGATCAAGTGATCCGCACGGCACTGGATCAGCATTGGACGGCTTCCGATGCCAACGATTTTGAAACCGAGCACCTCATCTATCAAGAGGACGCGGTGCTGGAATACCCGCAGTCAGGCGAGCGATTCCGCGGTCGACGCAATATACAGAACCAGCGCGCTAGTCAGCCAAGCAAAAAGCGGTTTACTGTCCAACGAATCCTTGGCGGGGGCGATCTGTGGGTCACCGAATTCATCCTGACTTATGACGGCAAGCCGTCCTACACCGTGAGCATCATGGAGTTCCTGGGTGACAAGGTTGCGCACGAAACCCAGTACTTTGCGGATCCATTTGCGGCTCCCGAATCGCGGGTTCAATGGCGCGAACCGATTGATACGTCGTCTCGAGGCGGGAGGAGGGACAAGAGATGGATTGGAAACGGTTGATCCAGTTTGCCCTGTCCGGTAGCGGTGATTTGGAACAATATGCCATCCTGCTGGTGCGCGTATCGATTGGCCTGTTCTTTGCCATCTCCGGGGCAAACAAATTATTTGTCGCCGGCGGCACCAAACCTGTTTACGAAACGCTGGTTCAGGCCAACGTGCCGTTTCCTCACCAGACGGCTTATTTTGTGGCAGGTGTGGAGTTCGTTGGAGGATCCCTGCTGACGATGGGGTTTCTTTCGAGCCCTGCCTGCGTGGCTTTATTGATCGATATGACCGTCGCAACTCTGACTAGCGCAATTTCCACCCTGCCTAAAGGACTGTCACCTCTGAACTGGCTCGACGACTTCCTCTACCTTCCGGAAGTTTTGTACGTGCTCTTCTTTATCTGGCTGATCTGCTCCGGTCCGGGAAAGTTCAGTCTCGATTACTGGCTCGCCGGCAAGTTATCGAGCTGATCGCGGCCAAGCAACTTGTTGCAGGGCAAGAGCTTGTCATTGCCAGAATTTATTAAGCCGCCCGTTCCACGGTAACAATCAAAGATTGCTAACCACACGCTGGATTTCGATGAGGTAGAAATGCCGCGATTGCTTTCAGTAAATGTCGGGCTTCCGCGCGACGAGACATGGAACGGCAAAACGGTGCGAACGTCAGTCTGGAAATCTCCCGTTTCGGGGCGGCGAATGGTGCGCAAGCTCGATATCGATGGGGACGCGCAAGCCGATCTCGCCGGCCACGGCGGGGAGCAGCGCGCCGTCTTTGTCTACCAAATGGATTCATACCATTACTGGCAGAGTTTTCTGGACCGCAGTGATTTTACTTTCGGCCAGTTCGGAGAAAACTTCACCGTCGAGGGACTTCTCGATAGTGATGTCTGCGTCGGCGATCGCTACCGCATTGGTGACGCGATTTTTGAAGTAACTCAGCCGCGTGTAACCTGCTACCGCGTCGGTATCCGCATGAACGAGCCTCGCATGCCGGCGCTGCTCGTAGCACATCACAGACCAGGATTCTACTTTCGCGTGTTGCAGGAGGGAGAAGTTGGTGCAGGCGATGACATTGTAAAAATTACTGACGGTCCAGAGCGAATGACTGTGGCCGACGTTGACGCCCTTCTGTATTTGCCGGGACCTTCCCGCGAGCAACTGCAACGCGCCCTGCGGATTCCTGCGCTTAGCAAAGGTTGGCAGGACTCGTTTCGGGCAATGCTTCAGCAAGACTTGGGATCGAAAACTTCGGGGGGAAATCCTGGACTTGCCATAGAGGAGCCAGCGCCAGCATGGCCCGGCTTTCGACCGATGCGAGTCGCCACTATTCGCAAGGAAAGCGAGAGTGTAACTTCCTTCGTTCTGGTGCCGGCCGACAAGCAGAGTCTTTCTCTCTTCCAGGCTGGTCAATTTGTGGTTTTGCGTCTGATCATCGATCCGGGCAAAGCGCCGGTTCTTCGCAGCTATTCGTTGTCTGATCTCCCGGCATCCGACCATTTGCGTATCAGCGTCAAGAGCGAATTGAAAGGGATTGGAAGTTCATTTCTGTGCGACCGTGCGCGAGAAGGCGATGTATTGGATGTTAGTGCTCCGCGCGGAAGCTTCACTCTGCGTGCCGGCCAGAGTCCTGTGGTTCTGCTGAGCGCAGGAGTGGGCGCAACTCCCGTGATGTCGATGCTGCACGCCCTCGCCAGTGAAAAATCGCAACGAGAGATCTGGTGGATTTACGCCACGCGCAATCGCCTCGAACATCCCTTTGCAGAAGAATCGCGTTCATTACTGAAACAGCTTTCTCGCGGACGAGGATACATCGTGTACAGCAGGCCCGCTGCCACCGACCAGGTTGGAACCGACTTCGATGCACCCGGTCACATTGATGCGGCTTTGCTGAAGAGGATTGGCGTGTCAGCACGGAGCGACTTCTATTTGTGTGGCCCATCTTCGTTCTTGCGGAACATGCGTGACGGGCTGCAAACCTGGGGTGTGCCCGCCGAGAATGTTCACACGGAAATCTTCGGTGCGCTTGAGAGCATTACCCCCGGCATGGCGCAGGTTGCTCACACTCCTCATCAGCCACAAGGGCCGCCCGGATCTGGCCCGCCCGTCTCATTCGCGCGCAGCGGGATCACCGTCACCTGGGATTCGAAGTTCGCGAGCCTGCTTGAACTGGCGGAAGCGTGCGATGTTCCCGTCCGATGGTCGTGCCGGACTGGAGTCTGCCACACTTGCATGACTGGTCTGATTGCCGGATCGATCACTTACAACCCTGAACCGCTGGAGAGGCCCGCCCCGGGGAACGTGCTCGTATGCTGTTCCCAGCCAAACGCGGGTGTCACTTTGGATCTTTGAGAGAGGGTCTTTGACACTCATATCAGGAGAACAGACTCGATTTCGAAAAGGAGAACAACAATGACAACAAAAGGAAAAGTCTTGGTACTGGTCTCGAGCGGTCATGGCCTGCCTTTGAAAGATGGCAAGGTTTATACCGGCGCAGGCTACTACCTCAACGAGCTCACGGTTCCGGTTCGCGCCCTGATGAACGAGGGCTACGAAATCACTTTCGCCAACCCGAAAGGCAACACGCCCCAAATGGATGTCCATTCAGCTGTCGCCGATTTCTTCGGCGGGGATGAGGCTAGGCTTCAAGACTATCTGAAATTCCGCGACACTCTGACCGGGCTCAAAAATCCAACTCGTATCTCGGATGTCATCGCATCCGGCCTGGATCAATATGACGCTGTTTTCGTCCCCGGCGGCCATGGCCCGATGATGGATCTTCTCGACGATCCCGACGCTGGCACCGTGCTGAGACACTTTCATAAAACATCCAAGCCTACGGCAGTGCTGTGCCATGGCCCGATTTCACTTCTTTCGGCGCTTCCGAATTCGAAGGAGTTCGTCGCGGCGTTGAGCGCGGGCGATACCGCTGGAGCACACGCAAAGGCTCAGGGTTGGATCTATTCCGGATATAAGGTGACTATCTTTTCAACAGCGGAAGAGCAACAGCGGGAGCCGCTTGAGATTGGTGGCAAGGTCCTTTTCTACCCGGACTTCGCCCTGCGTACGGCGGGCGGTGATGTGAGTGTGGCCGCTCCATGGCAGAGCTACGTCCTTCAAGATCGCGAGCTGATCTCAGGTCAGAACCCGTTCTCCGATGAAGCGCTTCTGAAACTTCTTCTACCGGCACTCAGTGAGAAGAAGAAAGTGGTTTCAGCGGCATGAGATTCGGAGACGCCCGGGAAAACTCGGGAAAAACTGGGGATGCGAAAAACTGGCGACAGACGGGAGTTCCCCGCTAGCTTGGTCCAGTTGTTTCTCCTTTCCTCGTCAGGCTTAATCGGCAGCAGGTTTGAATACGAAAGAACCGGAATCAGCGGATGTCTATTGGAAATGGAGACGTCAAATGAGCAGCGTACAAATTGACCAGAAGAGCTATGAGATGCCCCCGAAAGAGGGCATCAGCATCGCGCATTTTCTCACCGTCGCCGACGTCGAGCGATCGGCTCGCTACTACGAAAAGGTCTTCGGCGCTCGCATTCTGACCATGGGTGACGGCAACGCGCCTCCGTACCTTCAGCTTGCGAATATCTGGATGATTCTGAACGTTGGGGGCGGGCCGACCCCGGATAAGCCGACGGTAACCCTCAGCGTCCCAGACCCAAATCACATCAACAGCTTTATGAACTTCCGCGTTGCGGATATTCAAGCGTGCTACAAACTATGGAAAAGTCGAGGAGCCGAATTCATCACTGAACCGATCCCCAAGTACGGCGAGATACGGTGCTACATCCGCGATCCTGACGGCTACATCATCGAAGTCGGACAGAGCACTACCCTCACCTACGGTTAACGCTCGGTCCGGATGGGATGCAGGTTCAGGCGCGTACGGATATCCTCGATCGCCGGGCGCGCGTTCACCATGAAGCGGGAACTGCCCAGACGGGTACGCCGGGTACCTGCCAAGGCAGTAGCACCGCATGAAAGTGCCAAAATAATGGAGCTGTCAAAATAACCGATGCGCGCGATTCTATCGCAGGAGCTCGAACATGCGTCCTGACATTGCCCCCGGCGGCATTTTCCCCGACTACGAACTGCCCGATCACACTGAAACGTTGCGCAAGCTGAGCGAACTGCAGGGCGCTGATCCGCTGATCCTCACGCTTGCGCGCGGGCACTATTGCCCAAAGGAGCACCAGCAGCATTTGGAACTCGCCGCCTTCTACCCGAAGATTGCGGTGTCGTACACTCAGATCGCCACGATCGCCACCGACGATCACCATACTCTTCAGGAATTCCGTGCCTCAGTCGGAGCCCAGTGGACATTCCTTTCGGACCCTGACCGAAAAGTTCAGAAGGATCTCGACATCCAGGAGTATACCGACCCTGACCACAACCCGATGATCCCGCATACGCTCGTACTCAAGCCGGGTCTCGTAATTTACAGCATCTACAACGGCTACTGGTTCTGGGGGCGTCCCTCGGTCATCGATCTCTGGCACGATTTGCGCGTGGTGACCAGCCAAATCCGACCAGACTGGGATCTTAGTCGCCCAGGACTGCGCGAGGCCTGGAACGAGGGTGACTTATCGCGTTTCCACGGGTGGAACAAAAAGACCAGTCTGGAAGATGCCTCGATCGCACGAAAGAAATAGCGGTTCTGGGAGGTGACGAATTTTAGTGCGGGCTTGAAGAAGTAACCGAGAACTGGATGAATCTCGGATCATCGGCCCTTCTCAAGCCCGGGACCAGCTTTGCGGCCCAGTGACGGGCTAACCAGATGTTAACTTCCCAATTGCCGACTATCCAGTCTGAGAGAGTGAATACGGCTAGTTTGGTCGCTGCTTTGGTGTTGATTCTTGCTTTTTCAAAGCGGGATTAGCTCGGTAGCGGATACCTTGGTGCCTTGCCTGCCCAAGAACTAACCTGCATAAAAATCCCAGGGTGCCCTTGCGAAACGTTGCGTGCGTTCCGCGATTTGCTTCCCGGGAGCCCGCTCGTAAAGCGATTCCAAACGTAATCTCTAGGGCGAATCGTCTGACAAAACGCAATCTTGCCGGTCGAGAGGTTCTGCCCACAAGCGGTGCCAGCGATCGCGAGCCCAATGGCCAATCTCCAGGAAGTTCGCAGCCGGACTGGGAATCTGTACGGTGCCCACCGGGCGCGCTCGCGTAGACACACTTGCGGGAAGCACCGCACATCCGTAATCCTGGGGGCCATTTGCAGGAACAAGATTTGATTTTCTTCCGCTGCCGAAAGTCACGGCACCCGTGACTATCAGTGCGCCGAGCAAGAACGTTCCTGTCTTCATAAACCACTCCTCTCGTCTTTGGTTCTTAGTTGTCAGATCACCCCGGGGAACCAGTGCCAGCGGACTCGCCGGAGATAGGCGGCGTAGGCAGGATCGTTCTTGAGAAAAGATTCTTCGACCAGGCTCTTGATCACGAACCAGAACACGCAGAACCCATTGATCAGGAGATTCCGCGGCGAACAGTACGCCATGCAGTCAGCAACGAGGCCGATAAAGAATCCCGTGTAAATCGGGTGGCGAACAAAACGATAGGCTCCGTGCACCACGATGTCGCGCTGCGCTGGAACAAAGCCTATGTTGCGGCCGAGGCTGAATCGGCCCCACAGCTCAATAGTCGTTCCCAGAATTGCGATGGTGTTGAAGATGTAGGCTGGAGCTACCGGTCGTCCCTCGTTCTGCATCCCCCAGGTCAGAAAACCCCAATAGGTAGCGACGAAGGCGAGCGCCCAAAACCATGGGTTCGGGGTTACACGTACCGGCGCTTTTCGAAAGAGGGTTGTGCTGATGATGATCAGCATATCCGCCAGCCATAACACCGAAGGAATGTCCAGGTGGACGCTGTGGTAGTTAACGGCGACGCTGTAAACGAAGGGCGCCATCGCCGCCGCCGCCAGTCCCTTATCGACCCATGGTTTTGTGAGAACGCGCAGGAAGGACCCGCCGCCGTTTTGCAGTAGAACCGGAGATTCTGTAGTCGCCACGATCTGCTCCTCCTTGTGGTAAAAATCTGGAGGGATCATGCAGAAGGCAGCTTGGGGTTGTCCTCAGAGTTAGTTCATAACTTCCTCAAAATTCGCTCAAATGGGAATCGCATAACGGAATCAACAACTTGTACGAGTTCGGGCCATTCCGTCTGGATCCAGCCAAGCGCGTCCTGCTGCGCGGGGAGGAGCCGATTTCGCTGACTCCCAAGGCTTTCGACACCCTTTTATTGCTGGTTCAAAACCGGGATCGGGTCATGCCGAAAGAAGAGTTGATGAATCGCATCTGGCCCGAAAGCTTTGTCGAAGAGGCGAACCTGAGCCAGACCATCTTTATGCTTCGTAAGACGCTGGGGGAAACGGCTCCGGAGCAACGCTACATCGCGACCGTACGCGGCAGCGGATACCGATTTGACGAGCCGGTTCGGGAAACCCCGGATGCCCCCCGGGTAGTTGCAGGTTTAGAACGAGAACCGGCAGCATTCGACTCAACCGTGCAGGCACAGAGTTCTCGCTTCCGCTATATTGCGGCCCTGACTGTTCTGC
>Ga0335082_10005455_pt1 | contig 13905 bp, 12 predicted proteins | sample Lox_Sample_41_FD_206718 | JGI IMG/M metagenome (GOLD analysis project Ga0335082, IMG submission 206718) | Soil microbial communities from Loxahatchee National Wildlife Refuge, Florida, United States - Lox_Sample_4.1 | ecosystem: Environmental > Terrestrial > Soil > Wetlands | place: USA...
GCTGCTTGCCGCCACTCCGGGAGGCCGATGGCGGCGCGCCAGTGCTGGGCGATGCGGTCGCGCCGGGCGAACCAAGCGCCGCCTTTGCCGCGCACGTGATCGAGAAAGGCGATCAAGCCGCCGATCCGGCCGGGGCGGCCGATGATGCGCAGATGCAGGCCGAGCGTCATCATCCGGGGCGCCGATCCGCCTTCTTCCCAAAGCCGGTCGAAGGCGGCGATGCAATAGCGCGCGAAATCCTCGCCGAAGACGAAACCTCCGCCGTTCTGGAACCGCATATCGTTGGTGTCGAAAGCGTAAGGCAGGACCACGTGGCTGCGCCCCAGGAGCTCCGTCACATAGGGAAGGTCGTCGTTATAGGCATTGCTGTCGTAGAGGAAGCCGCCCTCCTCGACGAGAAGCCGGCGGGTCCGCGACGAGGCCGATGACCGTGTGTGGAAACCCACGGGGCGCTCACCGCAGGCGCGCTCGATCGCGCGCACCGAGCGGAGAATCGCGGCGCGCTCCTCCGCCTCGGTCATTTTCGCGTGTCGCTCCCAGCGCAGCCCGTGGCACGACATCTCGTGCTTCAGGCTCACGGCCTCGCGCGCAAGCCAGGGCGAGAGCTCGATCGCGCGGCCGCAGGCGTTCATCGTGGCAGAGATGCCGTAATCGTCCAGCACCTCCATAATGCGCCACCACCCCGCGCGGGTCCCGTACTCGAAATGCGACTCCATGCAAAGATCGGGAGCGCCGATGACCTCCTCGACGATGTCGTAGATCCGCTCGTTCCGATCGTCGCCCTGGCTCACCGCGAGCTCCGCGCCCTCCTCGAGGTTCACCACCACCGAGACCGCGACGCGCGCATCGCCGGGCCAGCGCACCGATGGTGGCTTCCCGCCATAGCCGCGGAAGTCGCGTGTCTCCACCGTGCCGAGCCGGAACATGGCGGCCTAGAGGTGCGGATAGGTTGCGCGGTCGAAGAACGCCTCGCCGGCAGAATAGAGACGGTCCGGTGGGATCGGCTCGTGCGGCTCGCTCTCCATCGCGCTGTCGAAGGTCAATTCGATCTGCACGCCGCTGGGATCGTAGACGAAGAGCTGCCACAGCGTAGTCTCGGGAATGATGAATTCGCGCCAGGGCAACCCATATTGCCGAAATCGCGCGCGGAAGCCCTCATGCCCGATCGCCGTCAGCGAGACGTGATCGATGGTCGCGGTGCCATAAGGAGAGACGCCGGTCGGGCCGAAGGCCGAGCCTCCGGACCAGATGTGGATGATGACGTCCCCCATCGGTGTCGGGCAGGCAAGCCAGGCGCCGGGATTGCCGAAGGGCGGGCGTTTCGCCTCGCGCATGCCGAGGACGTTCTTGTAGAACTTCAGCGTCTGCTCGAGATCGTTGGTCTTGACCAGCACGTGGAAGAGACCGGTGACGGCACAGGTGTCGCTCATCGCGTTCTCCTCGGTTGGGATCGTCGATCCCGCACGGCGAGACTGGAGCAAAACCCGTGCCACCGGACGCGGCCGGCGGCCTCACCGCATCGGATGAGTACTGCGCCAATGCTGCGCGATGTCGATGCGCCGCGCGATCCACACCCCCTCGAAGCCCTTGATGTAGTCGAGCAGACGCTCGAGGCCGGCGGCGCGCGCGGGATGGCCGATGGTGCGCATGTGAAGCCCCACAGACATCATCTTCGGCTGCGTCCGGCCTTCCTTGTAGAGCATGTCGAAGGCGTCCTTGTGGAACTCGAAATAGTCGCTGGCACCGGCGAAGGTGCCGTTCGAGAACTTGCCGTCGTTGTTGACGAGCGAATAGGGCACGACGAGATGCGGCTTGCCCGCGACCGTCGTCCAATACGGCAACTCGTCGTCGTAGGCGTCGGAATCGTAGAGGAACCCACCTTCCTCCACGACGAGCCGTCGCGTGTTGACGCTCGGCCCATATCTGCAATACCAGCCGAGCGGCCGCGTGCCGACGGTCTGCTGCAGCGAGGCGACGGCGCGTCGGATGTGCTCGCGCTCCTCCTCGAGCGGGAGTTGATAGTGCTTCACCCAGCGCCAGCCGTGGCAGCAGACATCGAAGCCCGACTCCCGGATCGCCTGCGCAGCCTGCGGATTGCGCTCGATGGCGAGCGCGCAGCCGAACACCGTGAGCGGCAGATCCCGCTCGCGGAAGAGCCGCATCAACCGCCAGAACCCAACGCGGCTCCCATAGGCGAACATGCCTTCCCCCGCGAGATCGCGCCCCCTGACGCCGGGGTCGGTGCCGCTCGCCTCGGTGTGGCTGAGCTCGGTGAAGGACTCGCCGTCCTGAATCGAGGGCTCGGAGCCCTCCTCGTAATTCATCACGAAGTTGATGGCGATGCGCGCAGCCCCTGGCCATTTGGGATCCGGCGGATGTGCCCCGTAGCCGATGAGATCGCGGTCGTAAGTGGCGGCCATGGGACCCTCCCCGGTGCGATCGCGCCGAGCGTCAGCCGGACACGGCGGCGAGCCCGGCCTTCGCGACCTCGAGATCTTGGTCGCCCGTGCCGGAGCCGACGCCGATGCCGCCGATGACCTTCCCGTCGACGACGATGGGCACGCCGCCCTTGAGATTGACGAGTTTGCCGCCCGTGGTGACCGCGAGCTTCATGTCGACGTCCGCCGGCACGTTGCCGGTCTGTGCCCGCCCCGAGGCCGCGGTGACTGCCTTGTTGATCGAGGACTCGATGCTGAGAAACCTCGCTCCGTCCATGCGCATGAACGCGAGCAGGTTCCCGCCATCGTCGACGACAGCGATGCATTGCGGAACGCCCATGGTGTCGGCCTTTGCAATCGCCGCCGCGATGATCCTCGCCGCACCCTCATGCGTGAGACGCTTGTGCTCGACGACGGACGGCTTTCCCTCTTTGCTCACGCCTCACCCCCGATTTCTTCAGCGAATAGCGCCGCGAGCGCGGGATCGACCCCGCGGAGCTCGCGTCGCGGCAAGCGAGCATAGCTTCCGCGCACGGGCTTGGGCAATGCGAGAGCGGCGAGCATCTCCGCAAGCCGCACCGCGCAGCCTACGCCGTCGACGATGGGTATCGGCGCACGCTCCTGCAGAAGGGTGCCGATCCCCGCGAAAGCCGCGCCGCCGATGATGGCGCTATCGGCACCAGCGCTCGCGAGATCGGCGATCCCCGCGAGGATCGCGTCCGCTGCCAATGAGGGCTCCAGAAAGCTCGCATCCGGGGGGTCGACGACGGCGATCGCGGCCACGCGAGAGGCGAGGCCATAGCTCTCGATCACCTCGCGGTACATCGCGGCGCCACGGCGGCCGAGCGCGACGAAGCCGAACCGGCTTCCGATCGTGCAGGCCGTCAAGAGCGCCGCCTCGGTCATGCCGACCACGGGGATCGGCAAGGCCTCGCGCACGGCGGGGAGGCCGGTGTCGGTCGCAACTGCGATCACGAGCGCGTCGGCTCCCGCGTGATGCCGCGCCGCGAGCGTCAGCACGGAGTGCGCACCCAAGAGGTTTTCCGCTCGCGTCGCGATGACGCGGGGGCCGGTTTCCGCCGTCACCGCGCGGATTGTCGTGCCGGCCGCGCAGTGCGCGCGCGCCGTCGTCGCGACCCGATCGGTGATCGCCTGCGTGGTGTTGCCATTGACGATCAGGATGTTCATCGCCGGCCGGGCGCAGGGAGGCGGAGCGCCGCCGCCAGATTGACCGTGGGCTCCTCGGGCGCCCTAACCCGCAGGCGGCCGAAATCACTGGTGAGATGGCGGCGCATCATCTTGGCTGCGCCCTTGGCATCGCCCTTCGCCATGAGATCCACCAGCAGACGGTGCTCATCGACTGCGCAGAAGGGGAGATCGCGGCGCTCGAAAAGCGCAAGGCTGAGCGTGGTCCGCGGCACGAGCTGGCGGACGAAATCCGCGAGGATCGGGTTGTCGCCGATCGCAGCGATGACGAGATGGAATTCGCCCAAGAGCCGCAGCAGCACGCTGCGCTGTCCGTCGGCGGCGGCTTCCGCCTGCAAGCGCAAATGCGCGCGCAAGCTGCGGATGTCGTTCGCGGTGCAGTGACGCGCGGCTTCCTCGATGATGTCGGTTTCGATGAGGCGGCGTGCGGCATAAGCCGATGCGGTCTCCTCGAGCGTGGGCGCGGCGACGAACGCGCCGCGATTGGGCCGTAGCGTCACCAGCCCGGCGAAGCTCAGCCTCTGCAAGGCTTGGCGCACAAGCGTGCGGCTCACGCCAAAAATGCGGCAGAGTTCCTCCTCGCCAAGCCGTGTGCCCGCGGGGAGCCGCCCCTCGCAAATTCCTTCCTGCACGGCCTCTGCAATCGGATCGCTCGCGAGCCCCGCCCAAACGCCGAGGCGCCCTCGCTCCAATACCGGCGAGGCAGCTGCTTTCTGTGTTTTCGACGCCGATTTCACTGAATTTCCTCCCTCTTTTCCGAAGCTCAATGGCCTGCTCGATTCCTGGGCAAATTGTATACAACTGCAAACTTTGTATACAGGGTAAATGTTGTTCCGGACCATCTGCTGGCACGAACGCAACTCCTGCGGCCGTCGCGACGCGGCTCCCGCGCCTCCATGCGAGGAAATCGCGGCCACCGAGCGAACCCCGCGTCTGCCGCTGTCGTCCTAGCACGATGGAATCGCACTGCATTGTATGTCTCGCTCCGCGCGGGACCGCGAGCGGACGGCGTTCGCTCGGCCTCGCCGACGACGCAAGGATCGTGCCGTCATGCGTGCGCGGTTTCGCACCGGAGGAAATGTGGCACGGCTGTTGCACGCTTCCCCGATACCACGCCGCGCGCGGGGCGATTATCGGACGCGCGAGCGTCGAAACCAGAGGAGGTGCCCGATGTGTGATCACCATGGCAATCGCGGTCTCGAGAATCTTCGGAACATGCAACTGGATCGCCGATCGTTCCTGAGGTCGACCGCGGCGGGAACGATCGCGATCGCACTCCCGGCGGGCATGATGGGCTTCGCGGGCGACGCACTCGCCGCCAGCACGGTGAAGGGTACGCATGGCAATGGCTTCTGCAATGTCGCCTTCTTTCTCACGCATGCGAAGCAGCTGGCTAAGGCGGACGGGCTAACGCTTGAGTTCGTGAATACGCCATCCTTCGCCGATCAGGTGACGTTCCTCGGCACGGGCCAAGTCGATGTGAGCGTGCTCCCCTACACGAATTTCATGGCGCTCTACGACGCCGGCGCACCGGTCAAGATCGTTGCCGGCGGCGGCGTGCAAGGCGTATTCATCGTGGCGCAGCCCGGCCTCGACACGCCGGAGAAGCTCAAGGGCAAGACGCTCGGCACCTTCCAGAACGACACGCTCGAGGTGCTGCCTTACGACTGGCTCGCCAAGCACGGCGTCTCCTACAAGGACATCAAGGTCCGCTACATGGACTCGATGGGCGAGATGGTCGCGGCCTTCAAGGCCGGCGCCGTCGACATCGCCTCGACAATCGAGCCCTATGGCTCGGCGATCCTCGCGGACGTCAAGGGCTCGATCCTGCTTTCCGACGGCATCGACATCTACGGCCCGCAATATACGGACTGCGTCCTCGCAGCGAGCACCAAGCTCATCGAAAAGGACCGCGGTAGCGTCAAGGCGCTCATCAAGGCGATGCTGAAGGCCCAGCTCATGTGGGAGCAGGACCAAGAGAAGCTACTGACAGAAGTGCTCGTCGGCACCTATTACAAGACCACGATCGAGAATGCCCGCATCGGCGCGAAGGCGCAGCCCGCCAAGGTCGATCAGCGCGCGCAGACCGAGTTCATCCTCAATCGCGTCGAATCCGTGATGGCGATGGGCTACATCAAGAAGAAGCCTGGCCCGGATGCAATCGACTGGAGCATCCTCGAAAGCGCCATCGCCGAGATTCCGGCGGATTACGCGAAGCTGACCTACAAGTCCGCCTGAGCCCATGCGGGCGATCAGTGTCAAGGCAGGCGATGGCGGGGTGAGCGACTACGGGGCGGACTCGCTTTCGAGCCCGTCCCACCGCCTCCGCGCCTTCGTCCGACAACATGGCCCGAGGCTTGGCTGGGCCGTCGTCTCGATCGGATTCTTCACGGCGATTTGGGAACTGCTCTGGTATTTCGGCATAGCCGACCAGCGGCTGCTCCCGCCGCCGCATATTTTCCTCGGCGACATCGCGGGCCAGGCCAAGAATTTCAACACCGCCAAGCGCTGGGAGATCGGCGTCGATCCGAATGCCGGCCCGAGCCCCTTCGGCGCCGTTGTCATCACCATGCTCTCCTCGACGATGCGCGTGCTCGCGGGCCTCGCTTGCGCCGCCGTGACGAGCCTCATCCTCGGCATCGCCATCCGCTACAACGCGCTCTTCGAGAAGCTTACGCTCCCGACGGTGACGTTGCTCGCGCCGGTCTCGCCGGTCGCGTGGCTGCCGGTCGCGATCTTCCTCTTCGGGATCGGCAACGGGCCCGCGATCTTCATGGTGTTCATTGCGCTCTTCTTCACGATGACGCTCGCGACGATCACGCAGATCGACTCCGTCAACCGCAACTACATCAACGTCGCCCGCACCATGGGCGCGACCAAGCGGCAGATCTATACGCGCGTGATTCTGCCGGCGATCCTTCCGGGCCTGCTCGTGGTGCTGCGGCTCAATCTCTTTGGCGCCTGGATGGTGGTGCTCGTGGCCGAGGCGACCGGCGTCGGCTACGGGCTCGGGCAGATCATCTCCATGGCCCGCAACACCTTCAATCCGGGCCTCGTGTTCTTCACCATCGTGATCATCGGCGTTCTCGGCTTCTCCTTCGATTTTGCGATGCGGCTCCTGCAGCGCCGCGTGCTCTATTGGGTGCCGAAGGGCCAAGGACCCCTCACCGGTGGCTAAGGCGAGGCGGCCCGTCAGCTCCAAGAGCGCGGTTGCCTGCCGCGGCGCGGGCAAAGTCTGGGCGGCGGGCACCGAGCGCGCGCATGTGGCGCTGCAGGACGTCGATCTCGACATCGCGGCGGGCGAATTCGTCGTCCTCCTCGGGCCCTCCGGCTGCGGCAAGAGCACGCTCCTCTACCTGATCGCCGGGCTCGAATTGCCGACCTCTGGCGAGATCTACGCGCAAGGCGAGCTGATCGAGGGACCCGCTCCCGACCGGAGCCTCATCTTCCAGGAGACCTCGCTCTTCCCGTGGCTTACCGTCTGGCAGAACGTGAGCTTCGGCCTCTCGATCCGTGGCCTTTCCGCTGCGGAACGCATGAAAGTCGCACGCGAGGTGCTGGCGCGCGTCGGCCTTTCCGACGCCTTCCACAAGCGCCCGGACGAGCTCTCCGGCGGCATGCGCCAGCGCGTCGCGGTCGCGCGCTCGCTCGCGATGCAGCCGAAGGTCCTGCTGATGGACGAGCCATTCGCCGCGCTCGACGTGCAAACGAGGGCGAAAATGCAGGGCTTTCTTCTGGACGTCTGGACCGCAAGCGACGCTTCGGTGCTGTTCGTGACGCATCACATCGACGAAGCCATCGCGCTTGCCGACCGCGTCGTTGTGTTCACGGCACGGCCCGGGCGGATCAAGGCGATTGTGCCGATCGAGCAGCCGCGGCCGCGTGACCTGACCGCGCCGGCGCTGCTGCAACTTCGCGTCGAGCTCACCAAGCTCCTGCAGGACGAGGTCGACCGGGCCTTCGCGGAGCAGGAGAGCGCCGCCGCTGCAGAATGATCGGCGTGGAGGAGAGCCGCAGGTGAAGGCTTCACTGGTTCGCGGCAAATGGGTGATCGCGCGTGCGCTCGACCGTCACCGATGCGAGCAGATCGAGGACGGCGCGGTGCTGCAGCGCGACGGCGTCATTGCAGCCGTCGGACCCTTTGCGGAACTGCAGCGGGCGAATCCGGAGGTGCCGGTCGTAGGCAGCGGCGAGGAAGTGCTGCTGCCGGGCTTCATCAACGCCCATCACCACATCGGCCTCTCGCCGATACAGCTCGGGATCTCCGACACGACGTTGGAGCTCTGGTTCGCGACCAGCATCGCGATGCGCGATCGCCTCCTCTACTGGGACACGCTCTATGCCGCTCTGGAGATGGTGGCGGCTGGCACTACGACCGTGCAGAATCTCCATGGCTGGATACCCGGTGACAGGCAGCAGACGGAAGCAGAGGCCGCGTCCATCATCCGCGCCTATGAGGACATCGGGATGCGCGTCTCGTACTGCTACGCGCTTCGCGAACAGAACCATCTCGTCTATGAAGAAAACGACCGGTTCCTCGAGCGCGTGCCGGCGTCGTCTCGGCCGCTGCTCGCAAAGTACTTCTCCGGCTTCCGTATGCCCGCGGCGGAGACGATAGCGCTTTTCGAGCAGCTCTTCGCGGAGCACCGCGGCAAGGACCGCGTCAAGATCCAACTCGCGCCCTCGAACCAGCAATGGTGCTCCGACGAGGGCTTGACCCTGCTTGCGAAGACAGCGGAAAAATACGGCGTCCCCGTCCACGTCCATCTGCTCGAGACGCCCTATCAGAAGGAATATGCGAAACGCCGGGGCAATGGCGCGACGGCGGTCGATTATCTCGAGCGCTTCGGCTTGCTGGGTCCGCAGACCACGCTCGGTCATGCCGTGTGGCTGACAGAGAACGACATCGACAAGCTCGCCGCGACGGGCACGAGCGTCTGCCACAACATCAGCTCCAACCTGCGGCTGCGCAGCGGGATCATGCCGCTCAATCGCCTGGAGGAGCGCGGCGTCAACACCGCGATCGGCCTCGACGACGTCGGCATCAACGACGATCAGGACATATTGCAGGAGATGCGCCTCGTCTTACGCGTCCATCGTGAGCCCGGCATGGACGATCGCGTGCCCACCATCCCACAGGTCTTCCGCATGGCCACCAGCGGCGGCGCCAAGACCACCCCCTGGGGCACGGCGATCGGGACGCTCGAGCCGGGAAAGGCCGCCGACATGGTCTTGCTCGATTGGCGGCAGGTCGCCTATCCCTATCTCGACGCTGAGACGCCGGTTCTCGATGCTGTGATCCAGCGCGCGAAAATGGGTGGGGTGCGGACGGTCATGGTTGCCGGCGAGATCCTCTACAAGGATGGCCGCTTCACGCGCGTCGACCGGGATGCGGCGCTGCGCACGATCTCGGAGATCCTGAAACGACCCCTGAGTGCGGAAGAGGACGAGCGGCGCCTGCTCGCGCCCGCCATCTATCCCTGGGTCAAGGGCTTCTACGACGGCTATCTCGACATCAATGCGCTTCAGCCGTTCTATCGGCAGAACTCGCTGAGGTGAACGCCGTACACGACACCGCCGCTGTCGACCGCTGACGGCAGAATTCGAAGGGGGAGACCAGTGTCATACTCAATCGTACGCGGAAAGCACGTCATCTCGCGCGCCATCGATCGCCACCGCTGGGAGCAGATCGACGACGGCGCGGTGGTGCAGCGCGACGGCATCATCACCGCGATCGGTCAGTTCGCGGAATTGCAGCGCGCCAATCCCGACGCGATCGTCATCGGTAGCGGCGAGCAGGTGCTGCTGCCAGGCTTCGTCAATGGACACCATCACATCGGCCTGACGCCGGTGCAGTTGGGATCGCCGGACATGCCGCTCGAGCTCTGGTTCGCGACGCGCCTGGTGACACGCGAGCTCGATCTCTATCTCGACACTCTTTATTCGGCCTTCGAGATGATCGCCTCAGGCATCACGACCGTGCAGCACATTCACGGCTGGATGCCCGGAAAGCTCGCGGAGGTCGAGGAGCGTTCGGAATCGGTGATCCGCGCCTACGAAGATATCGGGATGCGCGTCTCCTACTGCTTTGCGCTCCGCGACCAGAACCATCTGGTTTACGAGGCGAACGAGCAGTTCCTGAAGCGCGTTCCCGAGGATCTCCGGCCCGCGCTCGCAAAGCATTTCGCCCGGTTCCAGCTTTCGGCGAAGGATGGCATCGATCTCTTCGAGCATCTCTTTGGCAAGCACCACAACAAAGAGCGCGTGAAGATCCAACTGGCGCCCGCCAATCTGCACTGGTGCTCGGATGCGGCGCTGACGATGCTCGCGGAGTGCTCGGAAAAGCGCGATGTGCCGCTCCACATGCACCTGGTCGAGACCGCCTATCAGAAGGAGTATGCGCACCGTCGCGGCGGCGGCACGGCAGTCGATTACATCGAGCGCTTCGGCCTTCTGGGCTCGAAGCTCACGCTCGGGCATGGCGTCTGGCTCTCCGAGGGCGATCTCGAGAAGCTCGCGGCGACGGGTAGCAATATCTGCCACAATTGCAGCTCGAACTTCCGCCTGCGCAGCGGCGTGGCGCCGCTCAACCGCTTCGAGTCGAAGGGCATCAATACCGCGATCGGCCTCGACGAAGCCGGAATCAACGACGACCGCGACATGCTGCAGGAAATGCGCATGGTCCTGCGCGCCCACCGCGAGCCCGGGATGGACGATCGTGTCCCGACCATGGCGCAGGTCCTGCGCATGGCGACCGTCGGCGGCGCCAAGACCACGGCTTTCGGCGCGCGCCTCGGGACGCTTGAGGTCGGCAAAGGCGCGGACATGGTGCTGATCGACTGGAAGCAGATCGCCTACCCCTATCTCGACGCCGAGATGCCCGTACTCGATGCCGTCTTGCAGCGCGCGAAGGTCGAGGGCGTCAAGACGGTGATCGCAGCCGGCGAAATCCTTTACCGGGATGGCAAGTTCACACGCGTCGACCGGGATGCGGCGCTGCGCCAGCTTTCCGATCTCCTGGAGCGGCCACTAAACCCAGACGAGATAGAGCGGCGACGACTCTCCAAGGCGATCCTGCCGCACGTGAAAGCCTTCTATGAGGGCTACTACGATCCCGCGGCGCATGTACCCTACTACCGGCAGAGCGCACGGAACTGACGGGGTCTTCGAGGTGAAGCGGATTTGGCGCGTCGCCGCGATCCAGCTTCCGGGCTGCGGCTCGGAGCCTGGGGCGAATCTTGCCGTCGCCGCGAGCTATCTTCGGCAGGCCGCGAGGGCTGGCGCCGATCTCGCGGTGTTGCCGGAGCTTGCGACGGTGCCCTATTTCGGCGCCGAGCCTCCCGGCCGATTCCGGCATCTGTCGGAGCCGATTGGTGGTAAGTCGGTCGCGACCTTCGCGCGATTATGCGGGGAAACTGGCATTGCCGCCGTTTTCCCCTTCTACGAACGGGATTCCCGAAGCGGCGAGTACCACAACAGCCTCGTCGTCATAGGGCGCGACGGGAAGCTGCTGCCGATGCGAAGCCGGCGCGGCGAGCGCGCTCAATTCCGTAAGCTGCACCTTGCCACGGGCGAGGGGCTCGACGAGGCGCAGCACTTCGCGCGCGGAGGCGACCTCGGTATCTTCGCCCTCGATGGTCTCGGCCTCGGCTGCCTCATTTGTTACGACCGGCGCTTCCCCGAATGCTGGCGCGAGCTTCGCGCCTTAGGTGCGCTCGTCGTTGCGGTGCCCATCGCGGGTGAGGGCGGGGACACCATAGATTTTTTTCTCGGCGAGCTCCGCACGCATGCGCGCGAGAACGGGGTCGCCGTCATCGCCGCGAACAAGGTCGGGTCCGAATATCCCGGCAGCATGACGGTCGCGAATTACGGCGAGAGCTGCGTCGTCTCCGCAACGGGAGACTTGATCGCGCGGCGCACCGCGGCCGAAGGGCCGGGACTCGTGCTTGCCGAAATCGACCTCGAGGAGATACTGCGCACGCGCGCCCGGCTCCGCTATTTCGAGCAGCGCCGGCTCGACCTCTTCGCCGGCCCGATGCCCACCGAAGTTTGACTGGCGCCACCATCGAGGAACAGAGCATGCCCGACTTCGACCTCGTCATCCGGAATGGCACGATCGCGACGGCAGCGGACGTGTTTCGGGCCGATCTCGGCATCGTCGGCGGTCGGATCGCCGCGATCGCGGCGCGACTCCCCTCGGGCGCGCGCGAAATCGACGCGAGCGGGCGCCTAGTGCTGCCGGGCGGCGTCGATGCGCATTGCCACATCGATCAGCCCTCGGCGACCGGCGCCGTCTGTGCCGACGATTTCCGCAGCGGCTCGATCTCTGCAGCCTGCGGCGGCACGACCACGATCATCCCCTTTGCGGCGCAGCTGAAGGGGCAGTCGCTGCGGGCGGCGGTCGAGGATTATCACCGCCGCGCCGAGGGGAAGTCCGTCGTCGATTACGCCTTTCATCTGATCATCTCGGACCCGACTGAGCAGGTCTTGGGCCAGGAGCTGCCGGCGCTGATCCGCGACGGCTGTACCTCCTTCAAGATCTACATGACCTACGACGATCTGAAGCTCGACGACCGCCAGACGATCGAGGTGCTGGCGACGGCGCGGCGCGAAGGCGCCATGGTGATGGTGCACGCGGAGAACAGTGATGTCATCGGCTGGCTCACCGAGCGGCTCGAATCCGCCGGCAAGATCGCGCCGCGCTATCACGCGACCTCGCGGCCGATGCCGGTCGAGCGCGAGGCGACGCACCGAGCGATCAGCCTTGCGGAGATCGTCGGCGTGCCGATCCTCCTGGTCCACGTCTCCGGCCGCGAAGCGATCGACCAGATCCGCTGGGCGCAAGGCAGGGGGCTCCGCATTTACGCGGAGACTTGCCCTCAATACCTCTTCCTCACCGAGGATGATCTCGACAAGCCCGGCTTCGAGGGCGCGAAATGCGTCTGCAGTCCGCCGCCGCGCGATAAGGCGAACCAGGCCGTCGTCTGGGAAGCGCTGCGCGGGGGAGTCTTCCAGGTGTTGTCCTCGGACCATTCTCCGACCCGCTACAACGACCCCAAGGGCAAGATGCTGCGCGGTACGCAAGCCTCGTTCCGGCACATCCCGAACGGCGTGCCCGGGATCGAGACGCGGATGCCGCTCTTTTTCTCCGGGGGGGTGAGCGAGGGGCGGATCGATCTCACGCGCTTCGTCGCGCTCACCGCCACCGAGCCCGCGCGGCTCTACGGGCTTTACCCGCGCAAGGGCACGATTGCGATCGGCAGCGACGCTGACCTCGTACTCTGGGATCCCGAGCGCGAGGTCACCATCACCAATGGCATCCTGCATCACGACGTCGACTACACGCCCTTCGAGGGGCAGCGGGTCAAGGGCTGGCCCGTGACTACGATCTCGCGCGGCGAGGTGATCGCTGAGGAGGGCAAACTCACGGCATCGCCGGGGCGCGGCACCTTCCTCAGATGCGACTTGCCGACGGCGGCACGAGAGCGGCTTCCGAGTGCCCTTCAGGAAGGGATCGCCTGAGCGGCGCCTTTCACTGCTGCTGCGACTGCTCCTGCGGGGTCTCCCAAAAGGCGCCAGCGATCTCCGCGTAGACGCGATTGAGCTGCTGCTGCACCCAATCCAGGAACTCGTGCAGGCCGCTGCCAATGATCTGCTCGATCGATTGATCGATGAGGGCGGAGCGGAGCGCGTCGAAATGCTCGAGCGCCCGCGTCCCGCCGCGCAGGCCGTAGCGCACGCGAAGCTGGGTCAGATACCACTCGACCTGTTGCACGCAGAGGACGAGCGAGCGCGGGAAGGAGTTGTTGAGGAGGAGGAAGCCCACCACCGCCGTCGGCGTCATGCCGCGGGGGCAAACGCGGCGGAAGGCATGATAGCCCGCGCCCGCGCGCAGCAGCGCGTTCCACTGGCTCACGTCGAGCGCCGACCCCACGGCCTGCACCGAGGGGAGGAGTGTGTGATACTTGATGTCGACGAGCCGCGTGATCTGGTCAGCCCGCTCCAGGTACTTCCCCATCGCATAGAAGGACCAGCCCTGGTCGCGGAAGAAGGTCCCCTCCGTAATTCCCGAATGGAGCTGACAGGACTCCTTGAGTGCGGCGCAGAGGCTCGAGATGCGCCAGGGCGCGATGTCGCTCTCGCCGAGCTGCCGTACCCAGTTGTAGAAGACATTGATCTGCGACCACATCTCCGTCGAGATCAGCGGCCGCACCGTGCGGGCGTTTTCGTGCGCGCAGCCGATTGCGGCGGCGATCGAGGT
>Ga0335082_10005457_pt1 | contig 13902 bp, 8 predicted proteins | sample Lox_Sample_41_FD_206718 | JGI IMG/M metagenome (GOLD analysis project Ga0335082, IMG submission 206718) | Soil microbial communities from Loxahatchee National Wildlife Refuge, Florida, United States - Lox_Sample_4.1 | ecosystem: Environmental > Terrestrial > Soil > Wetlands | place: USA: Florida...
CGCATCACCGCATGGTTCTACCGCCGCACCTGGACTCCCTGGCGGCGGATCACCACTTGCATCAAGTCGCCGAGCCGGAGAGAGAACTTCCTCGGTTACTTCGGACCGCTTTCATTGCTGCTGCTGCTGGGGCTATGGGCGAGCGCCCTGATTTTCGGGTTTGCCCTGATCCAGTACGGAGCCGGAGGCCATGTCCAGCTGAGCAATGAACCCATCAACTTTGGCCGGCTGGTTTACCACAGCGGCGAGACGTTCTTTACGCTGGGCTACGGCGACATTGTGCCCACCACACCGGTCGCCCGTCTCTTGGCGGTACTGGAAGCAGGAATGGGGTTTGGTTTTCTAGGGACGGTGGTGGGGTACCTGCCGACGATCTACGCTTCTTTTTCCCGGCGCGAAGCGCAGATTTCCCTGCTCGATGCCCGCGCAGGATCGCCGCCCACCGCGGTCGAATTTCTGGCCAGATGCTCCAATCGCCTGCAGCAACTCGAGTTCGACCAGGTGCTGCGAGACTGGGAACGCTGGGCTAGCGAGGTGCTCGAGAGTCACATCTCGTATCCTCCCCTGGGTTTCTTTCGTTCGCAACACAGCAACCAGTCATGGCTCGGCGCCCTGACCGTCATCCTCGACGCGACCGCTCTGGTCATTGCCGGCGTTGAGAGCGTACGCAACGAGCAGGCCAAAATCACCTTCGCCATGGCGCGCCATGCGCTTGTGGACCTCATTCAGGTGACCAGACTCAACTATGACCCCGGCCTCCCCGACCGGCTGCCCGCCGAGGAGTTGGTCCGCTTACGGCAAAGCTTGGCGGAACGCGGAGTGAGGCTGAAGGCCGGAGCCGAATTCGAGGAGAAGCTCAGCCACCTGCGCTCGTTGTATGAACCATATGCGCAAGTGGCCGCTGGCGCCCTGCTGATCACCCTGCCGCCTTGGATCCACCCCGAGAAGAAGAAGGACAACTGGGAAGCCGGGCCGTGGGACCGCGCGATCCAGGCGAAAAGCCTGGCTGCCATGGGACAGCCGAGCGTCCTGCGGCGCAAGACGGACGAGCACTTTTAGGAAGTCCTCCTGCAGACGATACTCGCTGCTTGGGCTTTTCCTCGTGGCGAACGTGCTAACATCCTGTTTTTCCATGAAACCAGTTGGCGAAAATGTGGTGCGGATCGAAGCCGAGGCCCTGCGTGCTCTGGCAGACCGCATTGCCGGGCCCATGGCCGGCGCATTCACACGGGCGGTCGAACTGCTTCATGCCTGTGCCGGACGTGTTGTAGTTACGGGCATGGGCAAGAGCGGGATTATTGCGCGCAAGATCGCGGCCACCCTGAGTTCGACCGGTACTCCTGCGTTGTTCCTGCACCCCGTCGAGGCCGTGCATGGCGACCTGGGTATGGTGGTGCGTGGGGATGTCGTAGTCGCTCTTTCGGCCAGCGGAGAGACGGAGGAAATCCTGCGGTTGCTGGCAACCCTGAAACGCTTGCAGGTACCGGTGATTGCGATGACCTGCGATGAGATATACCGAAACAGCAGGTCCCTCGGCTCGCCTGCTTCGCTCGCAAGCGAGCGAGCAACCCCCGCTCGGGATGACAATACATCAAAGGTTTCCACACTCTCGGCGGCGGCTGACGTGGCCCTGGATTGCTCGGTTGCCAAGGAGGCCTGCTCTCTCGGATTGGCGCCAACGGCTTCAACGACCACGATGCTGGCGTTGGGGGATGCGCTCGCCGTCACCCTTGCGGAGAAACGCGGATTTAAAGAAGAAGATTTCGCCGATCTTCATCCTGGTGGGAAGCTGGGCAAGCGGCTGGCGCGGGTGGAATCACTCATGCACACTGGTGAGGCCGTCCCACGCGTAAATTCAAGGACGCAGATACCTGACGTCATCTACGAAATGTCCCGCAAGAAGTTGGGCATGACTGCCGTGGTCGATGGCGACAAGTTGGTGGGAGTCGTCAGTGATGGCGATCTGCGACGCTTACTGGAGAAACGCGGCAAGGACGCTTTGGACCTCACAGCTGGGGAATGCATGACGAGGACACCCAAGACAATTGGCGCGCAGGAGTTTGCCGCGACCGCGCTGGCAATGATGGAAGAGAAGAAGATCACATCGTTGGCGGTCGTTGACGCCAAGGGCAAGCTCGAAGGCATCGTGCACCTGCACGATCTGTGGGGAACGGAAATGCTGTAGCACCGGCGCTACAATAAGCTATGTATCACTATGATCCCAATACGGCGCTGGAAGAACTGACCGAAGAAGCGAACCTGCCGAACCCGGTTCAAGTGCGTGACATGATGCTCCGCAAACACCTCTCGGCGGACAAGTCTCTGGAACTGAACCGCATGTTCGTCGAATATCAGAAATTTTTCGGCGAGACGCAGAAGCTGGGGAAAGAGATTCTGAAGCAGTTGTTAGGCTAGTGTCTGCCGAGCTGCGCTCGGGCAGACGAGGCGTCCGCCCCTCCGCGAGTATTGTCGGTTCCAGCGACAACCACCCAAGTCATTTACAATAATCAATTCCCTGCTCCCTCAGGACTCATCACTATGCACCGTTGGTCCGAACTGTTTATCCCCACGCTTCGCGAGGCCCCGGCCGACGCTGAGGTCGCGAGCCACAAATTTCTTGTGCGGGCGGGCTACATCCGCCAGCTCGCAGCCGGAATCTATTCGTTCCTCTTTCTGGGTAATCGCTCGTTCAACAAGATTGTTGCCATCGTCCGGCAGGAAATGGACAAGATCGGCCAGGAGTTCTACCTCCCCGCCCTGCATCCGCGCGAGATATGGGAAGCCAGCGGCCGCTGGGCGGTCATGGGCGACAACCTGTTTCGCCTCAAAGACCGCAAGGGCGCCGACCTTTGCCTGGGCATGACGGAAGAGGAGGTCATGACCGAGATCGCCCGCAAAGAACTGCGCAGTTACAAGCAGTTGCCGCAGATCTGGTACCAGATTCAGTCGAAGTTCCGCGACGAGCCCCGCCCCAAGTCCGGCCTGCTGCGGGTGCGGCAATTTATGATGAAGGACTCGTATTCGTTTGACATCGATCCCGCCGGGCTCGATGTTTCCTACAAAAAGCACTACGACGCGTACTGCCGCATCTTCGACCGTTGCGGCTTGCGGTACGTGGTCGTGGAAGCGCATTCCGGCGCGATGGGCGGCTCGGAATCGCACGAGTTCATGGTGCGAACCACGGCGGGTGAGGACCAGGTGGTCAGCTGCGACGCCTGCAACTATGCGGCGAACATGGAGAAGGCGACCTCGAGACTCGAAGCTGTGGCTGACCTCAAGGCCGAAGGAGACGGCAAGCCGCTGCTGGTTCACACGCCCGGCCAAAAGACCATCGAGGACGTCGCGCGCTTTCTTGGGGTCTCTCCGAAGAACAAGATCAAGACCTTGGCCTATATGGCCGAGGAGGGCGATCCCAAGGGAGGTAAGCCACGGGCCCGGGGTGTAGTCGTGCTCATGCGCGGCGACCATCAACTCAACGAAGCCAAGTTCAATACCGCCGTGGGCGGGAGACCGACACGCCCCATGCAAGAGGACGAGATCAAGCAACTGTTCGGCTCTCCCGCCGGCTTCCTCGGCCCTATCGGCATCACGTGGGCAAGAGATTTGGCAGATTCCGAAAAGCCGGTCTTGCTGCTCGATAAAGCCCTGGAGGGGCGCACCAACCTCATCTGTGGCGCCAACAAAGAGGACTATCACCAGAAGAATGTCACGCCGGGAAAGGATTTTCAGGCCACCGCTTATGCCGACCTGCGTAGCGTAACGGCCGGCGAGGCGTGCCCGGGTTGCGGGAAGCCTCTGCGAATCGATACCGCAGTCGAAATCGGCCACATCTTTAAACTCGGCTACAAGTATGCCGAGTCGATGGGCGCGCGAGTGCTTGACCGCAACGGCAAAGAAGTCACCATGATTATGGGGAGTTACGGGATTGGCATTGAGCGCATTCTCACAGCGGCCATCGAGCAGAGCAACGACGAGAACGGCTTCTGGCTCCCTCCCCAGATCGCCCCGTTCGAAATCGTGGTCACCCCCACTAATATCGCGGATGACAAGCTGAAGAGCACGGCTGAGGATATCGCCCATCGCCTGGGGGCGGCTGGGTTCGACGTGTTACTAGACGACAGGGACGAACGGCCAGGGGTGAAGTTCAAAGATGCTGACCTGGTGGGCATTCCCTTTCGTGTAACCGTGGGAAAGAAGGTTACCGAAGGTACTGTCGAGGTCGTTCATCGCTCGACTCGCGAGGTGCAGGATGCTAGCATCGCTGCGATAACTGACTATTTCAAGGCTTTGTGGCCAACCCATTAGAGCCTGGAACAGGCCGGTTCACAAGTCGGAGCGCACGATGGGTACGGTCAAGCTGATTTTCGGTATTTTGGTTATCGTCACCGCGATTTACCTCGGGGCAGAACTGATCCCTGTTTACTACGCGAATTACGAGTTCCAGGACATCATCAAGAACGAGGCCACGCTGCAGACCTATACCACCAAGCCGGAAGGCGATATCCAGGACACTATCTTTAAGAAGGCCCAGGACCTGGAAATCCCAGTAAACAAAGACCAGATCAAGGTCGCGCGCCACGGAAACCAGGGGACTGGGTCGCTGTCCATCCGCGCCCCCTACGTGGTCCATGTCAACATGCCCGGCTACACTATGGATTTGCACTTCGACGCCTCCACCGAGAACAAGAGTCCTTTCTAGAAGTGCGCCAGCGGCCGTGATTTAATATCCCTGATCCTGAAATTCGACGCTTGCAACCCTCGTTCGCTTGGATCGAGGTGCTCGGGACAAACATACCCGCAGCGCTAACATCTCAGGGAATAAGGGGCATGGCGATTACTCCGAACCTAACGTGGCCATCAAGTTAAGATTTCCGAAGCGGACACCCGGCGCAAGAGGCAAGGGGTCGGTCTCCAGCGATCCCGTGATCCGGTTCGCGCTGGCAGCGTTTGTGGTTTTAGCGGTCATAGTCACCGCCACATTTTCCTTTTTCTACATCAAGTACGACCGCATCATCGAACAACGTTTTCGCGGGCAGGTTTTCAGCAGTTCAGCGACGATTTATGCCATCCCGCGTGCCGCCCGAGTGGGCGAAAAGGCTGAACCACGCGAGATCGCTGCCCAATTGCACCGCGCCGGTTATGCCGAAGATGGCAGTTCGCCCTTGGGCAGTTTCCGGCTGTTGAACAGCGGCATCGAAATCAAGCCTGGGCCCCAGTCCTACCATAGCCCGGAGCCGGCCACCATCCGGGTGGCGAACGGGCAGATCGTAAGCATCACCGGACGTTCCGGCGAGTTGGAAGCCTACGAACTCGAGCCGCAGATGGTGACCGGGCTTTTCGACGCAGAGCAGCGTTCCAAGCGCCATGTCGTGAGCTATGACCAGATTCCGAAGACTATGGTGGACGCCGTACTGGCCATCGAAGACCGCAGGTTCTTTCAGCACGGGGGTGTGAATTTCTTCCGCATGGCGGAAGCGGCATGGATTGACTTCATGCACGAGCGCCATGCACAAGGCGGATCGACCCTCACCATGCAGCTTTCGCGCGGCTTTTTTCTGTCGCCCGAGAAGACCATCAAACGCAAGCTGACTGAGATGCTGATCGCCACCGAACTGGAGCAGAAGTTCAGCAAGCAGCAGATCTTCGAGTTTTACGCCAACTGGGTGGACCTTGGACAGCGCGGCTCTTTCACCATCAATGGTTTTGCCGAGGCCTGCCGCGCCTATTTCAACAAGGACTTGAAGGACATCACCTTGCCGGAAGCGGCACTGCTGGCAGGGATCATCCAGCGGCCCAGCTATCTGTCTCCTTATCGCCATCCCGAGCGAGCATTGGAGCGCCGCAATCTGGTGCTCGACAGCATGGTCGAAACTCATGCCATCACGCGGGCGGAGGCAGACAAGGCGAAAGCGATTCCGCTGAAACTGGCGCCACCGAACGTGGAAGCCAGCGACGCGCCCTACTTTGTGGACCTGGTTCGCGACACGCTGTCCAGCCGCTTCAACGAGCGCGAACTGAACGAGCAGTCATACCGCATCTACACCACGCTGGATCCCGACCTGCAGAAGGCGGCTGCGCAAGCGGTAGAGAGCGGTATTAAACAGGTTGACGATCTGGTCACCAAACGCCGCACCAAACGAATCAAGATAGGCAAGAACAAGTTTGAAAACCAGGTGGAGCCAGGGCCGCAGGCCCAGGTTGCCCTGGTGGCCATGGATCCCCATACCGGCGAGGTTCTGGCCCTGGTGGGCGGCCGCAACTACGGCTTCAGCCAGTTGAACCATGCGGTGGCGAAGCGTCCAACCGGGTCGATCTTCAAACCCTTCGTTTATGCGGCGGCCATCAATACCGCGGTAGCGGGAGGTAATCCGGTTCTCACTCCGGCTTCGATTGTTCCAGACCAGCCCACCACCTTCGCTTATGGAGACCAGATTTACGAACCGAGGAACTACAAAGAGGAATACCACGGCGACGTCACTCTGCGATATGCACTAGCCTTGTCGTTGAACAATGCTACGGTGAAAGTGGCCGAAGAGACTGGGTATGATAAGGTCGCCGATCTCGCCAAAACGGCGGGAATCGCCTCGGTGAAACCCACCCCGGCTATGGCCCTGGGAGCCTACGATGCTACTCCATTGGACATGACTGCGGCTTACACGCTATTTGCCAACTCCGGGGTGCGACTCTCGCCGGTCCTGGTAAATTCCGTCCGCAATGCTGCCGGAGACGTGGTGCAGGACTTCAAGCCGGACCGGCGGCAAGTATTGGACCCGCGGGTGGCATATGTGATGACCAACATGATGGAGGGAGTGCTGAACTTCGGCACCGCGTACACGGTGCGTCTTCTCGGGTTTAGCGCGCCCGCAGCCGGCAAGACCGGAACTTCCCACGATGGCTGGTTCGCCGGCTACACCAGCAACCTGCTATGCATCGTGTGGGTCGGTTTCGATGACTACAGCGATATCCGCCTGAGCGGAGCCCAAAGCGCCGCCCCCATCTGGGCGGAGTTCATGAAGAAGGCTGTTTCCCTGCCGCAATACGCAGATGTCCGCCCCTTCACCCAGCCCACCGGTGTGGTGGACGTGCAACTGGACAAGCTGACCAATCTCCTGGCGACGCCGTCTTGTCCGGACAGTTATTCGGCGGCGTTCATTGTCGGGACCGAGCCGACGAACACCTGCGACCAGAGCACCGGGGTTAAAGGATTCTTCTCCCGCATCTTCGGTCTGGGAGGCGAGAAAGCTCTGCCCCCTGCCGCTGCGGGAAATCCGTCGGAGACGAGTGGTGAGGAGAAGGATGTCGCCGGCCAGGAGTCGAAAAAGAAGAAGGGATTCTTCGGCAAGATCACCAGTATCTTTAAGGACGACAAACCGTCTAACCCACCGCCGTCTGGCAACGGGGGCAACGATCCTCATTGAGGAATCTTTGACTGTTTAGGCGATGGTTCGAAGCAACTCGCGGGGAGGTGAGCAATGCGGCATTACTCAAGATGTTTGCTTGCGGTGTGGGCTTTGGTGGCCGCACCCGCTCTTTACGCTCAGAACCCTTCGGAATTAGTGCAAGTGGTGCCTCCGCAAGTGCGGGTCGAGCCGCCGTCTCCCGCTGCCACGCCCGACCAACTGGAGCAGCGCGGCGACGAACTGCGCTCGGAAAAGGCATACCTTGACGCGCTGGACTATTATCGGGCGGCCCTGCTCAAAGCCCCCAGCGCAAGGCTATACAACAAAGCGGGCATCGCTGAGATGCAGCTCCGGCGGGATAGGGACAGCCAACGGGACTTCGAACGGGCTGTAAGGCTGGATCGGGATTTCGCCGATGCCTGGAACAACCTCGGGGTGGTCTACTACATCGAGGGAAAGTATCCCAAGGCAATCAAGCAATACGAGAAAGCCATTAAGCTGAAGCAGGACGTCGCCTCGTTCTACGGCAACCTGGGCGCGGCCTACTACTCGCAAAAAGATTGGGAGAAGGCGGTCACGGCGTACGGCCAGGCCCTGCAGCTGGATCCAGACTTGTTTGAGCGCAGTTCGCGGGTCGGAGTTGCGGCCCAACTCCCTTCTCCGCAGGACCGTTCCCATTTCAATTACCTAGTTGCAAAGCTTTACGCAAAATTGGGGGACCGCGATCGGGCACTTGAGTATCTGCGTCGGGCAATGGAAGAGGGATACAAGAACATCAACGACGTTTATAAGGACCCGGAGTTTGCAACCGTGCGAACCGACACCCGGTTTACCCAGCTGATGGCGGCGCGGCCGTTGGCCATACCGCAGTAAGCGCTTTCTTTTCAACACGCCCATCATTACAAAAATTTACGTTAGGAATCGCAACTTTCCCTGCCCAATTCTGTTCTATATTGGCAATAACTCCTGAAAACACAGGGTGAGTAAGGAGAAACGAAGCCCATCGGTTGTCGACCCGAGCACGCCCCAAGCAGACAGCCGTTGGGCTTTTTAGCTACTAGCTCCTAGCTACTGCTTTTCGGACTTCTTTCGCAGATGTACTCGCTGACCACCTGCTTCCACTTCCCCTGGGCTTTGAGGATGTACTCGATGGCATCGCGCAGCGCGCCTTCGCCTCCGGCATGGGGGGTCACGTAGTGGGCTTCTTTCTTGACCTCGGCACGAGCGTTGGCGACCGCGATGGCAAATCCGCAGTTGCGCATCACGGGTAAGTCAATCACGTCGTCTCCGACGAACCCGGCTTCACCCGCATCAAGCCCTTCCTGCTGAAGGATTTCCTCGAAAGCCGTCAACTTGTCCTGTATTCCCTGGTGGACATGCTCGAGCTTCAGGTCACGAGCGCGGACAGCGACGGTCTCAGAGATGCGCTTGGTGATCAGACCGGTCTTGATCCCTCCCAGGCGAGCGAGGGAAATTGCCGTGCCGTCGTGGGCGTGGAAGCCCTTGGCTTCGATCATCGAGGAACTGGCGATGCCGAAACCGCCCTTTCCACCGTGCTGAGCGGCATGCTGCAATGTGGTCTGCTCGAATCCGGGAGGAACGGGAAAGAAGAACAGCTTGCCGTCGGTGAGAACGCCGTCCACGTCGAAAAGAAGCAGTTTGATCCTTTTGGCGCGGGCCTGCGGGGAGAGGGGTTTGGGCATGGAACGGGATTCTAACATCTGCTGCGTAAACCCCAAGGAGTGAATCCCAACACCGTCAGCAGAGAGGGCAAATTTGTAGCTAGTCTTTCTGCCGTTCAAACGCACCGATATCACAACGATGTGTTTGCTTGAACTTTCCAGGCCGTGGAAAGCCACGCTGGTCGGACTTCAGAAGATGACCGTCCCGGTCAGCGCAGCCCTGCGGGTTCCCAGCATCGATGGTGGGGCTTCCCGGCAGCTCCGCCATGGTCTCGGTCCGCCCCCCGTTGTACCGTAGCAATCCGAGTCTGGGCTCGACGTTGTTTTGGTCTCCCGGGCCACTGAGATTACAGGTACCGTCGCTGCTCATGTTGTAACCGGCTGAAGTGATGGCTCCGAAGCAGTTGCCGCCAAGGTTGTCGGCAACGATGGTGTTTTCAAGAGTGGCCGTGCGATCAGCCAAAATCCCTCCTCCTCCGTCGGCGGTATTGCTGCTGATTGTGCTGCTCGTGAACGAGATGGTTCCTGCGTTATAGATGCCGCCGCCATCAAGTCCCGCGCCGCTGCCATTCCCGTAGATCGTGCTGTTGTTTATCGTTGTTTCTCCGGAGTTGTAGAGACCTCCACCATAAGCATAGGAGGCAAACGCGGTAGAGTTTCCGCTAATGGTGCTTCGATTCACGACCAGCGTACCGGCATTGGAAATACCCGCACCATACTCGTCCGTCGTCTCTGAACTGTTCCCGCGTATAGTGCTGTCGTTAATGATCATCGTGCCCGAGTTGTAGATGCCGCCGCCGGAGGAATAATAGGAAACGATGTCCTTGTTCGCCTCAACCACGCTGAGACTGAGCGAGAAGAAACCGCCGTTCGAAATGCCGGCCCCTGTGCCATCGTCCGCGTCAAAATCGCCCGCTGTGTTCTGGCGAACGTTAAGATCATAGCCGTGCACAGTGCCCCAGTTAGCGATGCCCCCTCCGAAACCGCCTGTGTTGTAGTTGGCGTATCCATTGCGAACCGTGAGTCCCGCAAGCCCGACCCGGACGTTCTCGCTCTGGTCGGGAATGAAAATCACGGTGTCGAGCCCCTGGCCATCAATGACGGTCCTGTGGGACCCCGAACCGATGATCTCCAGGTTGATCCGAATCGTAAGATTCTCGTTGTAAACCGCGGGCGCGACGAAGATGGCATCGTTCGGCGAGGCCAGCGAAACCGCATGCCCGATGCTTTTACAAGCGCCGTGCCGCGACTTGCAACTGTTGTCGTCATTGCCGTTCACGCCATCGACAAACCACAAGCTACGGGCCACCGCGGTCGGGGCCAGAACCAGCAATAATGCTAAGAAGAGGAGTCGGGCAAGAACGCTGCGTTCTCTCATGGTTTCCTCAATTGCCTATCAGACACAAACTTATGGAAGGGTCGCCCGGAACAAACCGGCGACCATCCTAATGTGACGCGCCAAATTGTCAAGAGACTTTTGCCCCTTCCCCTCGCGCCAAAGGCGAATATTTTGCGAAACTCCAGCATTCCGGCTACAATACCCCCAATGTCGTCCTTCCCTTCCTCTCTCGCCTGGGCCCATCCTCTCGTGAGGGATTGGTTCGTGCAGCGCTTCGGCACCCCTACCGAGCCGCAGGAGCAGGGCTGGCCCCACATCCTGGCCGGGCGAACCACCCTGATCTCAGCCCCCACCGGCTCCGGCAAAACCTTGGCTGCGTTCCTGGCCTGCATCGATCGACTGGTACGCAAGGCGCTCGCGGGTGATCTGCAGGACCGCACCGAGGTCCTTTACATCTCGCCGCTCAAAGCCCTCGGCAACGACATCCAGAAGAACCTCGAAGTACCGCTGGGCGAGATTCTGCAGATGGCCGGCCAGCGCGGCCTGCTGATGCCGGCGATCCGTACCGCCGTCCGCACCGGCGACACGCTCATGCACGAACGCCGGGCCATGCTGAAAAACCCGCCGCACATTCTGGTGACGACGCCGGAGTCGCTGTACATCCTGCTGACGGCGGAACGAAGCCGGGCGATTCTGCGCGATGTAGAAACCGTCATTGTCGATGAGATTCACGCCGTGGCCGACGACAAGCGGGGCGCGCACCTGACATTGTCCCTGGAAAGACTGGAGGCGCTGGTCGGCCGGAGGCCTGTCCGTATTGGCCTCTCCGCCACCCAGAAACCGATCGAAGAAGTCGCTCACTTCCTCACTGGCGCAGGCCGTCCTGACCCGGTCATCGTCAATGTAGGTCATAAGCGGCAGCTCGATCTTGCCGTAGAAGTTCCCGCCAGCCAACTTGGACCGATCGCCACCAATGAGATGTGGGAGGAGATTTACGACCGCATCGCGGAACTGGCAAATCAGAACCGGTCCACACTGGTGTTCGTTAACACTCGCCGACTGGCGGAACGCGTGGCCCACCACCTCGCCGAGCGGCTGGGAGAAGAAGGCGTTGCGGCGCACCACGGCAGCCTGTCACGCAAGCTGCGCCTCACAGCAGAAAAGAAACTCAAGGACGGCGAAATCAAGGTTCTGGTCGCCACGGCTTCTCTAGAGCTAGGCATCGACATCGGCACCGTGGATCTGGTGGTCCAGATCAGCTCTCCGCGTGCAATTGCGGTCGCCTTGCAGCGAGTCGGCCGTTCCGGACACTGGCGCGGTGCCATTCCCAAGGGGCGTCTCTTTGCCACCACTCGCGACGAGCTAATAGAATGCGCGGCCCTGGTACGCGCCATCCGCAACGGGGATCTCGACCGGCTGATGATTCCCGAAGCGCCTCTCGACATCCTGGCACAACAACTCGTTGCCGCTTGCGCGGCGGAAGAGTGGGACGAAGACCAGCTGTTTGCACTGGTTCGGCGTGCGTATCCCTACCGGGCACTTTCCCCAGAGACTTACGACGCGACTCTCGAAATGCTTTCCGACGGCATCGCGGCGCGGCGGGGGCGGTACGGCGCCTACCTGCACCGCGACCAAGTCAATCGCAAGCTGCGTGCCCGGCGCGGCGCGAGACTGGCAGCCATCACCAGCGGCGGAGCAATCCCCGAGACTGCATTGTTCACCGTCGTGGCGGAACCGGATGGCGTCACCGTCGGAACGGTTGACGAAGACTTCGCCGTCGAAAGCAACGCCGGCGACATTATGCTGCTCGGCAACACTTCGTGGAGAATCCGCCGCGTGGAAGGAAAGTCGGGTCGGGTGTTGGTCGAAGATGCGCACGGCTCGCCGCCGACAATTCCCTTTTGGCTGGGAGAAGCCCCGGCCCGAACTCATGAGCTGTCACATCACGTAGGTGAACTGCGCCAGCAGATCAGCGACAGGTTGCCCAACACTTCACCGGTCGGCATGTCGCCCAGCCAGCCCGAAGTGGCCGAAGTGATCGCCTGGCTGAAGGAAGATTGTGGACTCGACGATTCGGGTGCCGAGCAGGCCGTCGAGTATGTTTTGCAGGGCCGCGTCGTGCTGGGCGCTGTGCCTACGCAGGGGACCGTGATCGCGGAGCGGTTCTTCGATGAGGGCGGCGGGATGCAACTGGTCATTCACGCACCCTTCGGCGGACGCATCAATAAAGCCTGGGGCCTGGCGCTGCGCAAACGCTTCTGCCGTGGTTTCAACTTCGAATTGCAGGCCGCAGCCACCGACAATGGACTGAACATCTCCCTGGCCGAGCAGCACAGCTTCCCCCTGGCGGACGTCTTTCATTTCCTGAACGCAGAGACCGTACAGCCGATTCTTGAGCAGGCGGCACTGGCCTCGCCGATCTTCGGCACACGCTGGCGTTGGGACGCCAACCGGGCCCTGGCGCTGCTCCGATTCCAGAGCGGCAAGAAGGTCCCGCCGCAGATCCAACGCATTCGTTCGGACGATCTCCTGGCTTCGGTGTTCCCGGACGTCGCGGCTTGCCAGGAAAACATTGAGGGCGACATCCAGATTCCCGACCATCCTCTGGTGAAAGAGGTCATGAAAGACGTCCTCACCGAAGCCATGGACCTGGACGGTTTGAAAGCTCTGCTTCGCGCGATGGAAGATGGCCACGTCCGCTGCATTGCTGTGGATACGCCGGTGCCGTCGCAGTTCTCGCATGAAATTCTCAATGCAAATCCGTACGCGTACCTGGATGACGCGCCACTGGAAGAACGCAGGGCGCGTGCCGTAGAGATGCGCCGGGTATTGCCGGAGTCGGTGCTGGAAGAAGTCGGCAAGCTCGACCCTGCGGCCATCGCCCAGGTACGAGAGGAAGCCTGGCCCGACATACGCGATGCCGACGAACTCCACGATGTGCTGCACACTCTGATCGCTTTTCCGGCGAAATACGTAGGGGCGGATACAGCGGATTGGGCAAGGTTTTTCGAGAAACTGGTCGAGCAGCGAAGAGCTGTCTCGATCTCACACGTTGATCGGCAGTATTGGGTGGCAGCTGAGCGGGTGCGGACATTTGCGCTCCTGTTTCCGGATGCGAACGTAGAACCCGCTTCTGAGATCGGCAAAGCACTCGCCTCATACGACGATGCGTTGCTTGCGGCGGTAACTGGCTGGATGTCGCATCTCGGGCCGGTTACGGCAGAACAACTTGGTCAGATGCTCGGACTGCCTGGTACGGAGATCGAGAAAGCCGTGCTGAGGATGGAGGCCAGCGGAGCGATTCTGCGGGGAACTTTCACAGGAACAACATCGCAGACCGAGTGGTGCGAGCGCCGGTTGCTGGCGCGCATTCATCGCCTCACGGTGGCCACGCTGCGCAAGCAGATCGAACCGGTGAACGCGGCACAGTTTGTGCGCTGGCTGCTGCGCTGGCAACATGTGGCACCCGGCACCCAAGTCC
>Ga0335082_10005458_pt1 | contig 13899 bp, 11 predicted proteins | sample Lox_Sample_41_FD_206718 | JGI IMG/M metagenome (GOLD analysis project Ga0335082, IMG submission 206718) | Soil microbial communities from Loxahatchee National Wildlife Refuge, Florida, United States - Lox_Sample_4.1 | ecosystem: Environmental > Terrestrial > Soil > Wetlands | place: USA...
GAGGCGGTCGCCTACATGGACGGCCGGGTCCTGCCCGGCTTCTCCGATGAGTTCCGCGCCACCCTGGACGAGCTGACCGGGCAGGACGTGACCTGGGAGTACGCGCACCAGGAGAGTCCGCTGGAAGCACCGCCCGAGGCCCCGGTGATGGAGCGGATGGCGCGGGCGCTGCTGGCCGAGGACCCGGGCTCGGCCGTGGTGCCGTACTGCATGAGCGGCGGCACCGACGCCAAGCAGTTCTCCCGGCTCGGCATGACCTGCTACGGCTTCACCCCGCTGGTGCTGCCGGAAGGCTACGACTACTACGCCATGTTCCACGGCACCGACGAGCGCATCCCGCTGTCCGCTCTCGAGGCGAGCGTGCGCATTATGGACCGGTTCCTTACCACTCCGCAGGTCGATCAAGAAATTTTCTGAACTTTTTTCCGGCGACTGTTTTGGCAGGTCAGAGGCCTTTGCGCCGGGTGTGATGGGCGAGGCGGAGCAGACCGGCTGGCATTTTTGTGGCGTGTTCGGGGCATGGCTCCTGCTGTCTGGTGAGGGGCAGGCAGGAGGTCGTCGATGACCGTAGCTGACATACCGTCCGGCGCGCACACGGCAGCGCACATGTCCGGGAGACGGCTCGGCGGGCGGTTCAGGCTAGACGAGCGGATAAGCCTGGACGACCAGCTCAGCGGGTTCCCGGGTGCGCGCGGCTCCTCGCGGGAGGCGCCCGGCCTTTCGTTGTGGAAGGCCACCGACCAGCTGCTCGGCCGGGCGGTGACGATCTACCTGCTGCCCCGCGGACCGGTCCCGGGCGCCGTGACCGACGCGGTGCGGTCGGCCGCCAAGGTGTCCGACCCGCGGCTGGCCACCATCTACGACACCGACTTCGACGAGGCATGCCCGTACATCGTGGCCGAGTGGACGCCCGGGACTCACCTGGAGGACCTGCTGCTTTCCGGCCTGCCGCATCCGGCCCTGGCCGCCGCCATGATCGCGGACGCGGCCGACGCGATTGCGGTCGCGCACCGGGCGGGCCGGCCGCACTTGCGGCTGACCCCGCGCTCGATGCGCTGGGACAACAGCAGCGGCCTCAAGATCACCGGCCTCGGGCTGGATGACGCGCTCTGCGGCACCGGGCTGGGCGGCGCAGAGGACCCGGTGGCGGCCGACACCGCGGCCCTGGCCCGGATGCTGTACGCGCTGCTCACCGGGTACTGGCCCGGCGACGAGCCCACCGCGCTGCCGTCCGCGCCGCGGCACAAGGGAAACGTCTGCACACCGCGCCAGATCCGCGCCGGCGTGCCCGCCATGCTGGACGCCATCGCCTACCGCGGCCTGCAGGGGCAGGCCGCGGACGCCCCGCTGCGGCCGCAGACCCCGGCCGGGATGGCCATGGCGCTCCGCATGCTGCAGCGGCCGTCCTACCAGCTGGAACGGCTGGAGAGCGGACCCGTCGTCCGGGCCGGCGGCCAGCAGCGGGCCCGGCACGCCCGGGCCAGGACCGGCTCCCGGCTCCGCACCACGCTGCTGCGCCCCGCGGTCTAGGTCACGCGGACGATTTGACTGCGGTTTCGGGGGTAAAGCACCCGAAATCGCAGTCAAGGCGGACGGGAAGCTCCCGATGACGGTTACGCGGCGTCGCCGCCGAGCTCGTCGGCGCGGGCTAGGGCGTCGGCCAGGTCGCGGGTCAGGCAGTTCCCGGCGGCCAGCACCTCGGTGACCCGGGCGGCCACGTGCCCGGCCAGCTCGCGCGCGGCGTCCGGCTCGTGGCCGGCCAGGTCTTCCACCTCGTCGAGGAGGTCTTCCAGCTCGCCGGTGTCGGGATACCAGCCGTCGTCCGGGTCGCAGTCGGCGGCTTCGGCGGCCAGCCCGGCGAGGACGTCATCGAGGTCGGCGCGCAGCTCGGCGGCCGGGTCGGGACCGGCGCGGACCCAGGTGAGCACGGCGGCGACCGCGTGCGGGCACGGCGCCCCTTCTCGATACGGGACCGGGCAGGCGCAGCGCGCGTCCAGGCCGAACGGGTTGACCCGCACGCTGACCTCGATGCCGTCCACGATCCCCACCCACCTCCCCTTCCCCCCGCTCTGCGGCCCGACCGCGGAAAACCCCGCCACCTTGTCCGCCAGCGTCACGGCCTGCGCGAAGACGGCCTCGCCGGTGGCCGTGCGCAGTGACTCCTCGGTCACCTCGATCTGTGCCATCTCCCGTCAGCCCGGGGTGAGCAGATGGCGGATCTGGTCCTGGCCCAGCGCCAGCAGCAGCGTGGGCAACCGCGGGCCGGTGTCCTTCCCGATCAGCAGCTGGTAGAGCAGGATGAACCAGACCCGCTGGGCCGCCGCAAGTTCCGGGGAGCGCGGGGCATCCAGCGGCAGGCCGCGCAGCAGCTTCGGAATGCCGTACAGCAGGGTGGTGAGGCCGCTGAGGGACCAGTCATCGCCCATCCGTTCGGTCAGAAGCTTGAGCGCGCGGCGTTCCTCCTCGCTCAGCGCGGCCAGCCGGCCCCGGTCCGGCTCGCGGCGGACCTGGGTCCGGTCGGCGGGGTCCATGTACCCGGCCACCCAGGCCTGCGCGCAGTCCAGCCGGGGCCGGACCTCGTCCAGCGAGGCGATCGGGTCCTGGTTGGTCAGGTCCTGCACGATGCGCAGGATCTGGGCCTGGTCGCCGGCCGTGATGTCGGCCACCGAGGCCAGCGTCCGGAACGGCAGCGGCCGCGGCGTGACCGGCAGCGGGCCCTCGGCGGTCCCGGCCGCGCGGCCGTACACGGCCCGGGCCGGCGCGTCGGCGGTGCCGTCGGCGACCTTGCGGGTCAGCGCGTCCCACTCGTCGTAGACCCGGCCCACCTCCTGGTCGAAGGCCAGGGTGATGGACTGCTCCGGACGGCGCCGGGCGTACAGCCAGCGGACCAGCGGGGCCTCGAAGATCTGCAGGGCGTCCGCCGGGGTCGGCGCGCCGCCGGCCGAGCCGCTCATCTTGGACGAGCCGCCGGTCGTGCCGACGAAGGAGTACCCGAAGTGCAGCGGCATCTCGCCGCCGAAGATCTCCGACACCAGCTCGCCGCCGACGGTGAAGCTGGAGCCGGGCGAGGCGTGGTCGACCCCGGCAGGCTCGAACGTCACCCGCTCGTAGGCCCAGCGCATCGGCCAGTCGACCTTCCAGGCCAGCTTCCCGGCTACCTCGGCGATCGGCACCGGGCCTACCTGCGCCCCGCAGGCGCAGGTGTAGGTGATCTCGGTGGTCTCGTCGTCGAAGCCGGTGACCGTGGTGTCGTCGCGCCCGCAGACGGCGCAGTAGGGCTTGAACGGGTAGTAGGCCCTGGTGCCCGCGTTGCGCGGGTCGTCGTCATCGGGATCGGCCGCGCTGGCCTGAGCGGGCCGCTTGGTCTGGTACTTGGCCAGCACCGCGCCGATGTCGGCCCGGCGGCGCATGGCGGTGATGATCTGCCCGGTGTAGGCGCCGGAGGTGTACATCTGGGTCTGGCTGATCTCGGTGACCAGGACGGCGAGCCTGGCCAGCGACTCGCGCAACGGCTCCTTGAAGTGCTCGGCCCAGTTCTCGTGCCGGCCGCAGGGGTCGGGCACCGCGGTCAGCGGACGCCCGATGTGCTCGGCGAACGACTCGGGGAAGCCGGCCGGAACCCGGCGCAGCCGGTCGTAGTCGTCCCAGGACAAGATGTGCCTGCCGGGTACGCCCTGCTTGCGGATCTCGTCCGCGACCAGGTGCGGCACCATCAGCTCGCGCAGGTTCCCCAGGTGCACGGGCCCGGACGGGCTGATCCCCGACGCGCACGTCGGCGCCTCGCCGGGATGCCTGCGTTCCGCTTCGGCACGCACCTCGCCGGCGGTGCGCACCACCCAGTCATCGGCCACAGCCACGGGACTGCGCACCTCCCATCGTCTTTCGCAGCCATCAGCGTACCGGTCCGCGCGGGTCAGCCGAGAAAGCCGGCGCGGCGGGCTACAGCTTGCCGCGGTTCCTGGAGGACAGGATGATCTGGGTCACCAGATAGGTGCTCAGGCCGAGCTTCAGCCACACCCATGCCCCAACCATGTCGCTGGAGCGCGTCGGGGAATAATCCGTCGATCTGATCTGCGGGGCCTATGGCCGAAACGACACGGGTTCTTCCCTGCGCGCTCCTGGAACTGCGCGCGGCAACCATGCTGTGTGAACGGCGGGGTCACGAAGACAAGCTAGGGATTAGCTGGCGAACTGGACGTGAGCAGGTCGAGGTCCCGTTCGGCGTACAGGCGGTGTTCCCACTCCTCGGTGAGGATGGCCTGCAGGCAGCGGCGCACCGGGTAGCTGTCCGGCTCCGGGTAGCCCGGCGCGGTGACCGGTTCGGTCATCCCGGCCAGCCTGGCGTCGGTGAGGCCGGTGAGCACCTCGCGCACGGTGGCCATCCGGTCCGCGCGCAGCGCGAGCACCTGGTCCAGCGACGGCCGGGCGGCCCGGTCATTCGGGACGTCCACCTCGTCGGGCATCTCGTCGTGCGGCAGGCCCAGCGGATCCCACGGCGACGGCTGGCCCAGGATCGCGCGGCTGACCCAGGCGTCGGTGGCGAAGACGAGGTGGCGCAGCGTCTCGATGAAGGAATACTCGTCCTCGACCCGCTCGTGCAGCAGGTCCGGGTCCATCCCGCGGGCCCGGTCCACGGTCTGCTGCCACAGCCGCTCGAGGATGTCCCAGGCCTGGCGGTACCCGTCGGCGTCGGCCGGTCTCATCTTGGCGCGATCCGGGTAGCGGCGGTTGAGTTCGGCTTCCACCAGCGGGACGACGTCGACGCCGTTGACCCTGACGTCCTCGATCAAGCCGTCGATCTCCACGTTCACCAGGACCGCGCCGCGGATCGTGGCGCCGGTCAGGTAGACGTTGTGAAACCGGGCGCCGCTGAGGTCGACCTGCTCGAACCGGGAGCCGGCCAGGTCTTGCCGGGTGAAGTCAGCCATCCGGCCAGTCTGCCAGGATGCCAGGACATTTAGACTGGCCGGCCATGGGCTTGCTGCAGGGGAAGCGTGCGCTGATCACCGGCGGTACCACCGGGCTGGGCCTGGCCGTGGCCGAGCGGTTCCTGGCCGAGGGCGCCCGGGTGGTGATCACCGGCCGGGACCCCGGGCTCGGCGGGCAGGCCGGGCAGGCGCTCGGGCCTGGCGCCCGGTTCACGGCCGCGGACGCTGCGGACCCGGCGGCGGTCGCGGCGTCGGTGCGCGCCGCCGCCGGTCATCTCGGCGGGCTGGACGTGCTGGTGAACAACGCCGGCGTGGGTGTCACCGCCCGGCTGGTGGATACCCCGCTCGCGGACTACGACCGGGTGATGAACGTCAACGTGCGCGGCTACCTGCTGTACGCGCAGCACGCCTACCCGCACCTGGCCCGGCGGCGCGGCTGCATGATCCACATCGCCTCGGACGCGGGGATCTGGGGCGAGCAGGCGACCGGGCTGTACTCGGTGACCAAGGCCGCCGTGGTCATGCTGGGCAAGATGCTCGCGCTGGACGGCGGCCGGGACGGCGTGCGCTCCAACGTGCTCTGCCCGGGTGACATCTGGCCCGGCATGCGGCACATGGCCCCGCCCGGCGAGGCGGACCGCGCTGGACAGGACGGGGCGGAGAGCGGCGAGGCCTGGCCAGTGCCGCCCATCGGCCGGGTCGGCCAGGCCGGCGACGTCGCCGCCGCGGCGGTGTTCTACGCGAGCGACCAGGCCGAATTCATCACCGGGACCACGCTGCTCGTCGACGGCGGGATGACGGCCGGCTACCTGCAGCGGGAACGCGGCGCCTGAGGGTCAGGGCTGGAAGCCGGATTCGGTCCAGCGGCGGAACACCTCGATCTTGTCCTGCGGCCAGCCGCCATCGCACGGCATCGTGCCGTTGACCAGGCGCTCCAGGATGCCGGCCGCGTGCGCCTGCACGTCGGCCCGGGACCACAGATCGAAGGCGAACGTCATCGACTTGCGGTCGTGCTCGCGGAACAGCGGCTTGACGTGCGCCGCGAAGCCGACCGTCTCGTCCGGCCCCGGCAGGGTCGCGGGCGCGTCCTGCTCGGTCGCGACCGCCACGGGGGCCGGCGGTCCCGCGGGACCCCAGTCCCAGGCGGGCGCCGGTGCGCCGGTGGCCCGCGAGTTCCACTCCAGGTAGGAGACGAGGGCCGAACGGAACGGCGGGTCGGCCGGCAAGCCGGCCTCGCCGACGGCCTGAACGGCCAGGGCCACCCAGCGGGCGCGCTGCTCCTCGGACATGTCCGGCCGGGCCGGTGCCTGCGGGGCCGCAGGGCCGCCGAAGGCGGCGGCGATGGCGGCGGCCTCACGCCGCGGGCGATCCGGGGCCATGCTGGCGAACAGCGGGGCGAGCAGGTCGTCGGCTGGCACGTGCTTCTCGTACAGCAGCCGGGTCATCCGGGTCAGCGCGGGCAGGCCGCCGGCCCACTCGAACAGGGTCGGGTCCGCGGGCCGGGCCGGGTCGCGGAAGTCCACGTACCAGTGCATGCCGCTGCAGAACGGCTTGTTCTGCGAGTGGCCGCAGCGGCACAGCGCGTAGTGCTCGCGGGACGAGCCCGCGGCCCGGGGCACGTCCGCGCCCGTCGCTTCGGTCACCGGGATCGCCCCGGTGACCCGGTACGGGCCGTCCTGGGTTACCTCGATGGCGCGCTCCCTGGTCCCATGCCAGTCGGCCAGGTCGCGTGCTTCCGCACCGTCGAAGCCCAGGCTCAGCGCGCCGGACGGGCAGTCCCGCACGGCCCGGACGAGCTCGTCGAGGCGGCCGCCGCTGGGCGCGACGAAGGGTTCGGCTCCGGTGCGGAACGCGGCCGGCACCCGGTCGCTGCACAGCCCGGAGTGCTGGCAGATGCCCCGGTTGTCGAAGATCGTGACCTGCTGCCCGGGGTAGGTGTCGCGCTGGTCGGGCACCCGGTCCGGGTCCTTGGCGTCGGTGAAACCGCTGGTCGCGTGCGACCCGTCACAGAAGGGCTTGGTCGCCGAGGCGCCGCACCGGCACAGCGCGAGCTGCGGCGGCACCGGGAGCTCCTCGCCCAGCGGGGTGCGCAGCACGGTGACGTTGGTGACCAGACAGGGGCCGTTCCTGGCGGTCATGATCGCGGGCGGAAGCTCGCACTGGAGCTGGCCGAGCTCAGCGATCAGGCTGGCCCGGTCGCCCGCGGGAGCCTGACCGACCGCGAGGTCCTGCAGGGCCGCGGACGCCTCGAGCAGGCCCGGCGGGGCCGAGGCGCCGAGCCGGGAGCGCAGGGTGGTGGCAGTGACGGCAAGATCCCAGAGTGACGGATAGGACTCCTGGGGTGTGGGAGGTTCTTGAGAGGGAGAAGCAGGGGGAAGGGTTTCGGCTAGCGGGCGCAGGACGCTGTCGACCAGGCGGGCCAGGGTGCGGGGGTCCGTGCCGGGGGCCGCCTGGCAGGCGGAGGCGAGCAGGGCGGCTACCCCGGACAGCGCGGGGTCGTCACCGGGGGCGAAGGCCTGGCCCGTTCGGGAGTAATCGGCGGCGCGGGCCAGCAGGGGGGCGGGGTCCCCGGCCGGAGCCCGCGGGGCAAAACGGGCCGGCAGGTGCACGGCCAGGGCGTCGGCGATCTCGGTCAGGTTGGCCCGGACCTCGCGCAGGCCGTCGCCCACCGCGGGGCCGCAGGGGGCGCCGGGCTCGCAGAAGTCGGCGGCCTGGCGGATGCGCTCGACCAGCAGGACCCAGGCCGCCTCGCGGTGCGGCAGCACGTAGTCGGACTCGTAGAACAGCTCGAAGCTGGGCCCGGCGGTGCGGCCCGGGTACTCCTGGCCCGCCGGGAGCGTCGTGACCAGGTCGCCGAGCGGCTCGATGGCGCCGAACATCAGGGTGACGGCCGCGTCGGCCAGCGCCTTGAGCTGGGGATCGGTCTCCTCGGTGTGCGCGAAGAAGCGCTGCAGCATCAGCAGCAGGATCTCGTAGCTGACGTTGAACAGGTCCATGACCTGGCGGGTGATCGGGTCGGTGGCCAGCGGAACGCTGGTATCGCGCTCGGGCTGCCTGACGTTGACCGGGATCACCGCCCGGACCGGGCCGAAGGCCGGGTTGGCCTCGCGCAGCTGCAGGTACTCCTCGAGGATCGCGACGAACTGGCCGAAATGCGCGTCCCTCCAGTTCCCGCGCGGGCCCTCGCCTTGCTCCAGGATCTCGTCGATGGCCCGCTGCGCGCTCGCCACGTCCGTCACCGCGACCAGTTCCGGCCAGCCGAAGTACTGCTGGGTGGCCTGCGCCCGCGGCGGGCCGACGAACAGTGTCTGCTCGCCGAACTTCTCCGCCAGGTGCGCGATCCCGGCCTCGATGGACCGGTACAGGTGCCCGACGGTGGCGAAGTCCTGGCCGCGCGGGACGATCTCACCGACCTGCACGCGCGGCACGGCCGCGGGCGCGGCGCTCGCGAACGCGGCCATCCCGGCGGCGTCTTCGATGTCCATCCCCTCGGGGCGTTCGAGGAACATGAAGTGGCGCAGCGCCTCCTCTCCGAACGGCAGCAGCGCCAGGTGCACGCCGACCGGGTAGTGGCTGGCGGGCTGCGGGAAGTTCGGCCGGGACAGGTGCGGGGCCGCGCCGATGGCCGATAGCAGGTTCTGCACCAGCGACAGGTGCAGCATCTCCTGCGCGGCGATGTGGAAGATGTGCTTGCGCCAGCGCTGGACCGCTTCCGCATCGGCGGCGGTGAGGCCCTCGCCGGCGGACTGCTTCAGGCTGAACGCGGCGTACAGGTACTGGCACATGATCCCGTGCTCGAGCTCCGCGGCCTCGCAGAGCATGTAGATCAGCGCCTCGCGGTGCTCGATGACGAACGGGGCCTCGGGCGGCGCCAGGCCGCCCCGCGTGGCGATCATCTGGGCCAGCCGGCCCCGTGCTCCCGTGCTCTCCGGCATCAGCCGTCAGCCTCCCCGTGGCCATAGGGACATACCAGTCTCATCCTGGAGGAGACAGGCTCGAGCGGCCAACCCATATCGCTGTTGGCTTACATAATTACACGGTTACATGGTCGCGCCGGGCGGTCCAGCCTGAGGGCGGCGGGATCGCCTCACCTAGCGGAGCTGCCAGACGGGGCCTTCGGGGGTGTCGGTGAGGGTGACGCCGAGCTCGTCGAGCTCGGCGCGGATCTGGTCGGCGCGGTCCCAGTCGCGCTCCTTACGAGCCTGGGTCCGGTCGGCGACGAGCTCCTTGATGGCCTGCTTCTCCTGGTCGGATAGCTCGCTGAGCGCGCGGCGGTGCTCCAGGTCGGCGGGGTCGAGGCCGACCAGGCCCAGGCCGAGCAGGGCGTCGGCGGCGGCGACCACGGCGCGCAGGCCGTCCGGGGTGAGCGCGGGCTCGCGCAGCGCGTCCTGCAGGGCGGCGAGGATCTTCGGGGTGCCGAGGTCGGCCGCGACGGCGGCGTCGATGGTGTCGAGCAGGCGCTGCGCGGCCGGGTCGCCTTCGGTCCGCGGCCGCGCGTCGGCCAGGGTCTCGACCGGGGGCAGCGGGCGCAGCGGCTGGACCCGGGCGACCAGCCGGCGCAGGGTGGCCTGGGCGGCGTCGATGGCCGCGGTGGTGAAATCGAGCTGGCTGCGGTAGTGGCCGCCGAGCAGGAACAGCCGGTAGGCCATTGGGTGGTAGCCGGCCTCGGTCAGGTCGGCGAGCCGGGGCGCGCCGCCCGCCGATTTGGCCATCTTGTGGGCGCCGAGCTGCAGGAACTCGCCGTGCAGCCAGTACCGCACCCACGGCCGGCCGTCGCCGAGGAACGCCTGGCTCTGCGCGATCTCGTTCACGTGGTGCAGCTCGCGGTGATCCACCCCGCCGGTGTGCAGGTCGAAATGCTGGCCGAGCAGCGCCATGCTCATCACCGAGCACTCCAGGTGCCAGCCCGGGGCGCCCCAGCCCCACGGCGAGTCCCAGCGCAGCACCCGGCGCTTACCGGGTTCCTCCGCGCGCCACAGCGCGAAGTCGGTCTTGCGGCGGCGGCCCTCCACGTGCTCGAGGCGGGCCGCCTCCAGCTGTCCTTCGGTGCTCATCTGGGCCAGCTCGCCGTAGCCGGGGTCCCTGGCGGTGTCGAAGTACAGGCCGGACGGCAGCTGGTAGGTGAAGCCATCGGCGTCCAGCTTCTTCGCGAACTCGATCATCGGTTCGACGTAGGTGCTGGCCCGCGGGTACTCGTCAGCGGGCAGGATGTTCAGCGCGGCCACCTCGACGAGGAAGACGTCGGTGTAGTAGGCGGCGATGTCCATCACCGACCGGCGCTCCCTGGCCGCCGCGACCTCCATCTTGTCCTCGCCGGTTTCGGTGTCCGCGACCGCGTGCCCCACGTCGGTGATGTTGACCACGTGCCGGACCGGGATCGCCTTCCAGCGCAGCGCGCGGCGCAGCGTGTCCGCGAACACGTAGGCGCGCATGTTGCCCAGGTGCGGGTACGCGTACACGGTCGGCCCGCAGCTGTACAGGCCGGCCACCGCCGCGGCGGGGGTGAAGTCCTCCATCCGCCGGCCCAGCGAGTTGTACAGCCGCAGCTCATGGTTTGTCGACACGATGCCCCACCCTACCGGGACGGGCGCCAGGGGTGCGCGACATGCGGACGGCGGGGACGGGCGGTGCCCGTCCCCGCCGCCGGCGGGATGTTCCTAGAAGGGACTGACGATGAACGGGGCCATCTTGATCGTGCCGATCCCGGTGGCCAGGTCAAATCCGCGCACCGCCGGGAACAGGCCGTTGTTCGTGGCGATGTGGCCCGCGCTGGTCACGTCGTGGAAGAAGAGCGGCGGGGCGATCTGGTACTCCCGGTACAGCGTCGGGTTGATGTTGCCGCTGCGGTGACCCTGGAAGCTGTCCCGGTCGGCGACGATCGCCGACACCAGCGGCGAGGACAGGCTGGTCCCGCCGATGCCGAACCAGCCGGGCACCGGCTGGCTGCCGCTGAACGTGGCACAGACGCTGTTCGGGGTGGCGTCGCTGCCGGTGCAGTACTCGGCGTACGGCGTGAACTCGTCGGCGTTGGCGGAGATGTCCGGCGCCTCACGGCACGGCGTGCCGATCTTGGCCAGCGAGCACTGGGTCGTGCCGTTGCCGACGGTGGTGTTGGAGTTGATAACCCCGGGGCCCTTCTGGTACGAGGGCATACCCCAGTACTGGCTGGACCCGCCGCCGGCGGCTCCGGTGGCCGCGCACCAGAAGAAGCCGCCCCTATTGTCGTTGGCCGGGCCGGGCGCGGCGTTGCTGCATAGGTTCTGCACGTTCCACACGGCCTCGCCGACGCGCGGATACCTCGGGTTCGGGCTGGTACCCGGGTTGAAGTTCTCGAACGAGGTGCCGCCCACGCTGGTCACCCAGGGCTGAGCGGGCGGGTCGAGCAGGTTGACGTTGGTGTTGCCGTCCGAGCGGATGCACGAGAAGGCGCCGGTGTCACCTTCGGCCCCGAACACGCTCTGCCCCTGCGCGGCCATCTGCCGGAAGATGGTGTTCTCGGCCTGGGCGTAGCCGGCGGTGATGTCGTTCTCGCAGACGGCCCAGCTGGAGCTGACCGAGTCGGCCACGTTGGCCTTGGCGATCGCGGACCACTCATCGAGCTCGGTCTGGCCGGTGAAGTCGTTCGGCGCGTTGTAGACGATGAGGTTCTTGACGGCGGGCGCGATGGCCAGCTGCATTTCGATGTCGGCGACCACCTCGATGTCGCCGGCGTAGCTCTCGAACTCGGGCGGGCACTGGTCACCGGCCGGGCAGTCCGGGTTCAGCGGACCGCCGTCGATGTTCACGTCGACCAGCGGCGGGTGGTAGCCGGGCCCGTAGAACTGGTGCGCCCAGGTGGCGATGTCGGAGTGCAGGTAGGCCGAGAGCTCGAACACCGCGATGTTGACGCCCTTGCCCTTGGCCCGCGGGCCGAGGTTGGGCGCGCCGTAGAGCGAGTTGTCCTGGGACGGGGTCAGGCCGCTGCAGCCAGGCCCGGCGCCGTAACCGGACGCGAAGTTGGTCCCGTTGTCGAAGAAGTCGAATAGCTGCTGCCTGGTGGGATAGCCGGTCTCACAGCCGGACGTCGACGACGCCTTGGCGGGCCTGCGCAGCGTGTTTCTGAAGTGGTTGGCGTGCACGGCGTTGCGCACCGTGTTGGTCAGCCCGACCACGCCCAGCGCGGAGCCGGCGAGCGAGCTCGGCATGTAGACGGGCGTGGAGTTGGCGAAGTACTTGGTGCCCTGCGGGTCCTTGAAGGAGTTCAGCTGGGTGTGGAAGGTGTGCTGTACCTGGGTGCTCGATCCGGTGGCGCGCACGAGGAACGGCGAATCCGACGGCACCACGGTCAGGCCGCTGCTACTGAGGAACTTGGCGACCGCGGTCCGGGCCGCGGGGGTGGGCGCGTAGCGGGCGTCGAACTGCCCGGTCGACAGCCAGCGATGGTAGGACGGGCTGTTCTTGTCGTACAGCGCGGCCAGCATCGTGTTCAGCCCGGCCTCATCTCGCGGGGCGACGGCCACCTCGATCTGCATCTTCGGGCTGGAGTAGCTGCCGGTGACGTTGTCGGTCGTCGGCGGCACGCTGTTGGCGAGCGCCACGTAGCCCAGGTTGGCACCTGGTGCCGGAGTGGCAGCGCCCGCCGAAGCGAGCGTTCCGGTGAACGCGGTGATGGCCAGTCCCATGACGGCGACGGTGCCTGCGCGGACCGGGCGAGAGATCACGCCCACTAATTCCCTCCCTTGTGGTTGGCCCCGTGCGTCTACAACCTTTGCGTATCCTTCATATCTGAGCCGAAATGCACGTTGATGTGCAGGGTTGCGCGGAAAGTTGTTACAGGCTCGTTACTGCGATCGCTTGCGGCGTTCTGCGAGAGACGGGCCCGGGGTGTGGAGGGGAAACGTGAACGCAATGGCCTTGCCGCAGCTGGACGGCCGCCCGATGGTCACCGACGGCGGCATGGAAACCGACGGGCGGCCAGCCCGGCGTACTTCCAGGTCAACTGTGCCCATCCGGTGCACGTGGCGGCGGCCCTGGCCGAGCCTGGCTCCTGGCGGGAGCGGATCTACGGGGTGCGCTACAACGCCTCCACCCGGAGCCACGCCGAGCTGGACGAGGCGGCCGACCTGGACGAGGGCGACATCGGCCTGCTGGCCGGCCGGCACCGGCAGCTGGCCGGCGACCTGCCGGCCCTGGCCATCGTGGGCGGGTGCTGCGGGACGGACGCCCGTCACGTCGAGGCCCTGTGGGAATAGCACTTGCCATAGCGGCAACAAGGCTTGCTCTCGGGACCCGGCGGTTGGCATGGTGCAGGCATGAGCCACTCCCACGCCCACGCCTGCTCCCACGACGATCCCGCGCACTTCACCCAGGAATTCTGGGACGACCGCTACCGTTCGGCCGGCGAGTCCGGCGGCCTCTGGAGCGGCCAGCCGAACCCGCAGCTCGTGGCGCAGACCGCGGACCTCGCGCCGGGCGAGGCGCTGGAGGCGGGGTGCGGCGAGGGCGCCGACGCCATCTGGCTGGCCCGGCAGGGCTGGACCGTCACCGCGGTGGACGTGTCGGCGGTGGCGCTGGAGCGCGCGGCGGGTTACGCGGCCGCGGCCGGCGACGAGGTCGCGCGGCGGATCACCTGGCAGCGCGAGGACCTGCTGTCCTGGACCCCGGAGCCGGAGCGCTTCGACCTGGTGTCGGCGCAGTACATGCACCTGCCGACGAGCCAGCTCGAGGCGTGGCACCGGCGGCTGGCGGCCGCGGTGCGGCCCGGCGGGACGCTGCTCGTGGTGGGGCACCACCCGGACGACCTGCACGCCAACGTCGGGCGCGTCGGGACGGCCGACCGGTTCTGGTCCGCGGAGGCCATCGCGGCGTCCCTGGATCCGGGCCGCTGGGAGGTTATCGTGGCGGACGCGCCGGGCCGTTCGGCCACTGACCTGGACGGCCAGCCGGTGACGGTGCGGGACACCGTACTGCGCGCCCGCCGGACCTAGCGGTT
>Ga0335082_10005461_pt1 | contig 13896 bp, 8 predicted proteins | sample Lox_Sample_41_FD_206718 | JGI IMG/M metagenome (GOLD analysis project Ga0335082, IMG submission 206718) | Soil microbial communities from Loxahatchee National Wildlife Refuge, Florida, United States - Lox_Sample_4.1 | ecosystem: Environmental > Terrestrial > Soil > Wetlands | place: USA: Florida...
AAATGACCCTAAGGTCGATTCCTTCTTCTTTCATGTAGCCCCGCTGCTGGGCCACCGGATATATGACCATTTGAAAGCTTTTTGAAGGGATCGCCATGTTGACGGTCTGAAGCGATTGGGCGCCAGCATTGTGCGTTGCTGCCAATTGAAGGCAAAGAGACAGCAGGATCGCTAGTGTCCATTCAACGGGTGAAGGCGCCAGCTTTGAGCAGCTCTTCATTGCTTTGCCTCCTTTCAACAGGAATTGCAAAATCAGTTCAACGGGTAAAACAGCTTTGGATTATCAAAGAAGATCTTATCCGTCAGCGCGCGCGGAATATCTTCGCGCGCCCTCATGGCGGCCACCAGCTGACGCTCTTCGGACGGATCCTGGTGGCCGTAGTCAGAGCCGATCAGCAGATGATCTTCCCCAGTGAACTGAGCGATGTAATTCATGTCCTCATCCGCTTCGCAAGCGACGAAGATCCGGTACTGACGGAACATGTCCTGATCCGAGGAGAATTTCCACTTATCGCGAAACAGCCTTTTCAAGATGTGCATCAAGAACGGCACCCAGCCGGCGGAAGCTTCGATAAAGCCGAATTTGAGACGCGGGAATTGCTCGGGAATTCTATTCGCAATGATATCCCTGAAAGCCATCAGCGGCTGAATCCGGCTGTGACCAAACGTGTGGTTTCTCTCCACGTCGAATAACGTGAGGAAGGCCGGGCAGCCTGCGCCGGTGTGAATACAAATCGGCAGATCCAGATCATTGGCCGTTTTGTAGATTGGAAACAGATAGGGATTATCGAGCGTCCATCCACCCTCGATGCCGCGGAAAAAGACGCCCACTGCGCCATTGTCTTTGGCCCACTTTAACTCTTTGATCGATTCCTCGATGGACTTGAGCGGCGGAATCACAATCCATCTCATCCGGCTCCCTGCCTTGGCGCAGGCCTGCGCCAGAAACCTGTTGTAGGCGCGGCACAAGGCGATTTCCAGGGCGGGATCATCTGTAAGGTAAATCAGAAACAAGGTCGGAAAAACCACCTGAGTATCGACGTTGAGTTTGTCCATGTCCTTAAGCCGCGCCGGGATGTCCGTCATTTCCCGGCAAGCGAGGTGAATATCTCCCCGGGAGGATTCCAGCTTCGAGGCCGACGGCGTAATGAGACGAAAACTACCCTTGCCGTTGGGCTTGGGAAAGATGTTTCCGTCGATCAGCCAAAATGCATTGCGCGGTCCGTAGAGCGTGTCCTCCGGACCTTTGAGCATCACCGGCCGCCGGTGGTACATCTCTTTGTCCATCATGCTCCACATCGCTTCGGACTCTGAAATGTGTGTATCCGCATCGATTATACCTGCCATAAGAAACCTCCCTTTGTTTGACTCTTGGAAAACCTCATCACGATATAGCAAGAAACCGCTTTCCGGGGTAGTAGTGGAATACGAGCAACCTCCCTCATACCCCTATTCCCTAAGCGCTCCTGGAATGATCCATTCCGAAGCCACTTGGCGCGCGCCGCCGGGGGCGTCGGGCGCCACTTGGGATAAGAGCTTTTCTAAATGTTTGAAATCCACCGTCAACCTTTCATTCAGGCAAACCAGATACTCATCGAACGTTTTCACGGCGAATGACGACGCGTGACCGAATTTTGTGCACAGGAGCTTGATCGTCTCAGCCCGGTTTGACTTCAGATAGCCAATACCTTCTTGATGCGCTCTGCGGAACGTCGCGACATCCGTCGCTCTTTCCCGCAGAAGTTTCGCTGTAGTTTCGATCGTGATCGGGAGAGGATCATCGACAATGTCGGGCCAGTCGGTGATCCTTTTGAATCCCCTATCTTCGGCCCAGAAGCCAAAGGCCCGCGGCAGCAATGCCGCCTGAACTTTCTCGCCGATAAGCAAGTTAAACGCGTCGTGATCGCCTTTCGGCAATTGCAGCGCGAGATCCTGTCCTAAGCGTAGTCCTGATCGTTCTTGGAACGTTTGCACTAACGGGGTATTCCGCGATGGACCTTCGCGACAGGCAACCGTCTTGCCCTTGAGATCGCTCAGCGTTTTGATCGCCGGGTCAACCATCAGGTAATAGGGACAGCTATTCATCGCGCAACCAAGAATCTTGGTGGTCTTTGACGCAAGGAAGTGCTGCAACGAGGCGCGGCCAACAACCAAAGATATCTGAGCGGTCCCGTCTTCCAGTCGGCGATAGCGCTCCTCGGTCCCTTGCACATGCTGCCACGAAACCTCAAGACCATGCTTGGCAAAAATTCCGGCCTCGATGGAAAGATATCCGCTTGGGTCACGCGCGAATTTGCCTTCGGTTCCTTCGAGATGTCCGTACATGACTATCAGTTGGGAAAAGCCCATTTTTCAGTCCTCCGCAGTCACCGATACCTTATCAGGCTCTATATTATGGTTATCCACCGTTAACAACATGATATAACAAGCTCCACACTTGACACCCCATCTGTGACCGGAATAAAGTCGAACGCGTAAATGAACTAAAGGTCGACTTTAAACCAAAAAGGGAGGGCCCTATGAAAGTTTTAGATGTCTTAGAGGTGGCTAAGGAGAGGAAGAAGGGCGAGCGCCGTAGGGATCTATTCAGGAGGGAGAATCTGGAGACCTGGATACTCTACTTTCCGCCTGGCGATGTACAGCGCATGCACAACCATCCATCAGACCGGACCTATTACGTGCTTACCGGCCGTGGAATCATGAAAGGGCTCAATGAAACCCACGAGCTTTCGGCAGGACAAATTATCAGCATTCCCGCCCACGAATACTATGAAGGGTCGAATCCCTACGACGAGCCGATGATCCTCTTAGGCAACAGCCACAAAGCCACTGCTGAAGACGTGGCAAAGGCCGGCGGGCAGCGCAATGAGATCGACGAAAAAACCGGGAAAAGAATTATCTACCAGCACGGCGGCGGCAGAGACGCGGGTGTACTAGCAGACTGAAAACTAAATACTGCGGTCGTTTTGTGACGAAGCCCGGCCCGGTTCTACCGGCCGGGCTTCTTTCTTGGTTCCGCGGAAACGAAAACCTAAAGTCACCCAGGAACAGAGATAACGCATGTTAGGTTTTTCAAGCAATTATGGTATCATCTCGCTGCTGTCCGATGAATAGTAAATCTATACCCTCCGAGCTAGCGGAGGCACCCTCACGGAAGTCCCGGCTAACCTCCTTCATTAACCGCAGGCGGCTCAAAACCTGGCTCTGGCGGTTTGGAGTCCTCCTCGTCATTGCGGCCCTAGGGATAATCGAGATACGCACATCGTTTCTGCAATCGTGGATATTTACCAGAACCAACAAACGTATCTCGTTTAAATTAGCGGAGGGACGCGATTCAACTATTGTCTTTCCACGATCGGCGCCTTTTGATGACCGCCGCGGTTATTCGAAGTTGAGCGCCTTCCAGTCGCGATTAGAAAACCAAGGCTACCAGGTTGTTCAGCAAGCCCGGCAATCGGAAACCATGACCAACCTTCTCCGTCGCGGTATTTCGCCTCCCTATGTGGAGCCCCCAGAGAGCGGCATGAGTATTCTCGGCGCCAACGGTGTGCCGCTGTTTCGCTATGCCCAGTCCGATTTTTTGTTTAAGGGAAGCGACGACATACCGCCATTGTTGGTCAAGACGCTGCTTTTTCTTGAGAACCGGGACCTCGACCGCCCTGCGGCGCCCTGGCAGAATCCCGTTATTGAGTGGGATCGATTGCTGAAGGCCTCGTTTCTGTACCTCGGCTCTAAACTCCATCTCGGGGTACCCGTTCAGGGAGGCAGCACTCTCGCGGTTCAGCTGGAAAAATTTCGCCACTCGCCTAACGGCCGCACGGACACGCCCGCGGAAAAATTGCGCCAGCTGATCGGCGCGAGCCTCAAAGCTTACCGGGCAGGGAAGAATACGCGCGCCTGGCGCGAGCGCATTATTGTGGACTATCTCAACACCGTGCCCCTTGCCGCAGCGCCTGGATATGGAGAGATCCATGGAGTCGGTGAAGGGCTTTATGCTTGGTTCGGAGTGCAATTGACGGATGCCGTCGCGGCTCTGAAAGCGCCGGGCATCACGACCGAGAAAGTGCTCGCTTTCAAGCAGATGCTGACTTTGATTGTATCAGTTCGTTCGCCATCGGTATTTCTCGTTGAAGAGCGCGCGTCCCTCGACGAAAAGGTCGGCCAATACACACGACTCATGGCAAAAGAAGGCATCATCGATTGGGAATTCGCTGCCGCGCTCCAGGAAACTCCTGCTCAGTTTTTGGAGGCTGCGCCTCTGCCGCCGCAACCTTCATCCCGAAAAAACAAGGCAGCCAACGCCATTCGCATGACGATGATGGATTATTTGGGTGTCACCAACCTCTATGATCTAAATCGGCTTCATTTGGAGATTCAAAGTACCATCGATGTCCCTCTACAGAACAAGGTGACTGACTTCCTTAACAGTCTTTCGGATCCAAACGTCATCAAAGGACTGGGATTGGACGGTGAGCACCTGTTGGAGAACGCCGATCCCAAAAAAGTGGTTTACTCTTTTCTCCTTGCGGAGCCGACGCCTCAAGGCAATATGATCCGCGTTCAAGCGGACAACTTCTCAAGCCCCTTCGACTTTAATAAAAGCGTCAAGCTCGAACTGGGTAGTACCGCCAAGCTGCGCACGCTAACACACTATTTGGAAATCATGAGCGAGCTTCACAAAGAGCTGCTGCCCCTTGATGAAGAAGGCCTGAAGCAGAAAGCGATGGAAGCCCGCGACCCGCTGACGAAGTGGGCTGCTGAAACGCTGCAGAAAGAAAAAAATATCGCCCTTGAGCTTTTCCTGGAGCGCGCCATGGAACGCCGCTATTCCGCCAGCCCCTATGAAGCATTTTTCACCGGTGGAGGCCTGCACCATTTCGAAAACTTCGAGCGCGAAGATAATAGTCGGATTCTGATGGTGCGGGAGGCGTTCCGAAACTCGGTAAACTTGGTGTTTATCCGGCTCATGCGCGACATCGTCAGCTATCACCGCGCCCGTTTGGCTTATGACGCAGACGATGTGCTCGCCAATCCGGACAATCAGGAACGCCGCCGCATGCTTCAAGAGATCGCCGAAGAAGAATCACGCGGCGTCCTGCGTCGTGCCTATCAGGCTTATGCCAAACAACCTCCTGAAGAGATCGTCAACCGCCTCCTGGAGTCGCGCAATAGAGCGCGTCACTTGGCGGTCCTCTTCTTTGCCTGGCACATCGGCAGCGATGAACAGGAACTGGCTGCGTGGCTGGAACAAAACCGAGAACCAACCACGGAGGAGGCCGTATCAAAATTATTCCGGGCTTACCGGAATCCTCGTCTCACCCTGGTGGACTATGCTTATCTGTTGTCGGTTCATCCACTGGATTATTGGTGTGCCACCGAGTTTCGCAAAAACCCAAACCTTTCTTGGGACGAGTTACTTGCACAAAGTGGAGATGCTCGTCGCATGGGCTCCGCATGGCTGCTCAATGCAAAAAATCGCAGAGCGCAGGATTTGCGGCTGCGGATTCGGGTGGAGAAGGATGCCTTTGCCCAGATGACGCCCTATTGGCAAAGGCTTGGCTTCCCCTTTAAAACCATGGTGCCGTCCTATGCGACCGCCATCGGCAGTTCGTCCGACCGGCCGGTGGCACTGGCAGAACTCGTCGGCATCTTGGTGAACGACGGCGTGCGCCGGCCGGCGACCAGTCTCACAAAAATCCACTTCGCGCGCGGCACGCCGTACGAAACAGTATTCGAGGCGGCGATGGAAAAAGGACAGCCCGTCCTGGCGCCAGAAATCGCGCGCACCATGCGAAAAGCCATGGCCGACGTTGTGGAGCAAGGAACGGCACGGCGCTTAAGCGGAGTATTTCGGGGGCCCGACGGCAAAGTAATCACCGTCGGCGGCAAGACAGGTTCAGGCGATAACCGCTTCGGAACCTTTAACCGCTATGGCGACGTTATTAGTTCGCGTGCGACCAACCGAACCGCAGCGTTTGTTTTCTATATCGGCGATCGTTACTTCGGCGTTATTACAGCCTATGTTCAGGGGCGTGAAGCCGGCAATTACCGTTTTACCAGCGCCCTGCCGGTTACGCTCCTGAAACTTCTCGCGCCGAACCTGATGGGAATACCGGAAAAGAACACGCCCGAAAAATTCCCTCCCGACCGGCTTGAAGACAACCCCGACGTCCACAATATCAACTTTATTCCATCTGAGCGGCACATGCCCGTGGACGGCCTGCTCCATTAAGTACCGCGTCGATTACCAAAAAGTTCAATATGCAAGCGCGGTGTATAGCCGAAGCCGTGCCGCATGCACGCCCTCACAATCCACTCCGCCTTGTTTCTAAGCTCGCTTCGCGTCTTACCTCGCGCCATGATCAAAACACGCGCCGGATCGACCTTGTCTAACTCATCGAGGAGCCGCCGAATCTCAGTGAAATCTTTTCTTAGATCGACGACAAATTTGAGTTGATAGTCGTAATCGTCGAGAAATTTCTGAATCACCGTGTAGTTTAGTCGGCGCGCTTCGTGCATCCGGGCGAATTTACCGTTTGCCCTTTTCCACGGCGTTGAGTTCGAGAGTTTGGGACTCAGGGAAAGCAAGTCACAAGCGACCGGCTTAAAAACTGTCGCCGCCGTCTCGATGGTGATATGAGCGCCACCGCTTTTGAGTTTCTGCGTCAGTTCTTCGATTTCCGGCATGAGAAACGGCTCCCCGCCGGTCACGACAACATGGCGGCTTGGATAGCTCCTGACCTCGCGGAGAATCTTCTTGATACTCCAATCCTCCCCCTCGGGTCTCCACGAAGTGTACGGGGTATCGCACCAGACGCAGCGTAAATTACAACCCGAAGTGCGGATAAAGACCGACGGCATTCCAACCAGCCGGCCCTCGCCCTGAATGGAATAAAAGATCTCCGCGATTCGCACGGAGTTTAGATTAACAAAGTGTGCTCGAAGGGAAAAGCGGCCAATGGCGGCCAAGGACTCTTTTAGCACCTGAGCCTAGTTCGTAATGCAAAGACGGATTCCTCGCTCTGCGCTCGGAATGACAGTCAACCGATCTGTCTTCCGAACCCTTCGACTAAGACGCTCAGGGTAAACTCCGTGAAGGATCTTAGCGAAACTCGACCACCACCGGATGCCGATGAATCTTGATTCGTCTATCGCGTGTGATACATGTTAAAGGTTGGCGCGGCTGCCAAATTGACATTGCAGTAATCGGGACAAAATCTAGCCTCAATTCTCGCGTCAGGTAAAAACCCGGAGCGGGAAATAGGAAGCGCAGGCGCTAGCCCATGAGCATAGACAAGGAAGCTTTGCTGGCAGAAGAGCGGAAACTTCGCAGATTGGGAAGGGCGATGGACATAGCCGCTGCTTTGCTCTGGCAATTCGATCTCACCCTGGAGGAGGCGCGGGATGTCGTCAACCACGCCAAGCAGACCGCGTTGCAACTTTTCCCGGGCAAAGAAGACACCTTCGATTTGATTTATGGTTCACGTTTTCGCCGCATTCTGGTGGAGAAATATCGCCTGCAATAGAAGAGACCCATGAGTCAAAATTGGATTCAGATTCGCGGCGCTAAGCAGAACAATCTCAAGAACCTCGATCTGCAAATTCCCCTGAACGCCCTCACGGTCATCACCGGTGTGAGCGGGTCCGGAAAATCCACGCTGGCATTCGATATTCTTTACGCCGAAGGCCAGAGACGTTATGTCGAAAGCTTCTCGGCTTATGCGCGTCAGTTTCTCGACCGGATGGATAAGCCCGATGTGGAAAGCATCGAAGGCATTCCGCCGACCATTGCCATCGATCAGAGCCGGCCGGTGAAGACGTCCCGCTCCACGGTAGGCACTATGACCGAGCTGCATGATCACTTTAAACTGCTCTTCTCCAAGATCGCCGTGCTCTACTGCCGCGGCTGCAACCGCATCGTGGAGCGAGACACCGCCCAGTCGGTCTTCAAGAAGCTCTCGTCTCTGCCTGAAGGGTCACCCGTTGTCCTTACCTTTCCACTCGCTCCCTCTTCAGTCCCCTGGGAGGAAGTGAGAAACGGCCTTCAGCGGGCCGGCTTTCATCGCCTGCTGAGCCATCAAACCCTTCTCGAGCTCGACCAGACCGAGCGATCGCCGTCGAACGGCGAAGCTTTGGAAGTTGTCGCCGACCGCTTCGCCTATCGTCCGCAAAACAAAAAGAGAATCTCCGATTCATTGGAGCAAGCCTTTCACTATGGCAAAGGCAAACTGAATTTGTTTTTCCCGGCGGAGGGCTGGCGCCGGGAACCTTTCAGCAACCACTTCCATTGCCCGCACTGCGATCTTTTTTATCGCGACCCGGTGCCCAACCTGTTTTCATTCAATAGCCCGCTCGGCGCCTGCGAAACCTGCCGCGGCTTCGGTCGGGTGATAGACATTGATCTGGATCTTGTCATTCCGGACCCCGGTAAGTCGCTCAGTGAAGGCGCCATCAAGCCGTGGATCAACCGCATGCGGAGGACTCGACGCCTGCTCGATTTCTGCGAGCGCAAAAAAATCCCGACCAAAAAGCCGTATAACGAACTGACCGCCAAGCAGAAACAGCTCATCCTCGACGGCGACGGCGACTACAAAGGCATTCGCGGCTGGTTCCGCCGTCTCGAGCGGCGCAGCTACCGCATGCACGTGCGGGTCCTGCTCGCCCGCTACCGCGCTTACCTCCTCTGTCCGGAATGCCAGGGGAGTCGTCTCAAACCCGATGCCCTGCACTATCGAATCGAGGGCAAAGACATTGCCCAGGTCAACGCCATGAATGTGAGCGAAGCGTTCCGTTTCTTCAACGATCTCAAACCCGCCGGCAATTTGGATCAAGTGGCAAGTCTGATCCTTGAAGAGATTCGCCGTCGCCTCGGCTATCTGGTGGGCGTTGGTCTGGAATATCTGACCCTCGACCGTCAGTCGCGCACGCTCTCCGGCGGAGAGCTGGAGCGAGTCGATCTCACGACGGCAATCGGCTCATCGTTGGTCAATACCCTCTACGTTCTCGATGAGCCTTCCATTGGACTGCACCCGCGCGACAGCCGGCGCTTGGTGGAGATTCTCCATCGTCTGAGAGCCAATCAAAACACCGTCGTCGTCGTCGAACACGATCCTGAGATCATTAAAGAAAGCGACTTTATCATTGATCTGGGACCCAAGGCCGGGGAACAGGGCGGTCAAGTGATGTTTGCCGGCGCTTACGATGCACTGCTCCAAGACGAAAAATCGCTCACCGCGGCCTACTTGAGCCAACGCAAGAAAATTCCTTTTCCCGCCCGCAACCGCAAACCGCTGCTGCAGCGGTCGATCAAAATCAAGGGAGCCAGCGCCAACAATCTCAAAGATATCGATATCGAAATTCCCCTCGGCCTGCTCGTTTGCATCACCGGAGTCTCGGGGTCGGGAAAATCGAGCCTCGTCGATGAAGTGCTTTACCGCAACCTGAAAAAACTCAAAGAGTCTCTTGCAGCCAACATCCTCCACTGCGCCAATATCGAGGGCGCCGATAGAATTTCCGAGGTTGTGTTGGTTGATCAATCGCCCGTCGGAACGACGCCGCGCTCGAACCCGGCCACCTATATGAAAGCGTTCGACGGTGTCCGCCGCCTCTTTGCCGGCGCCGACCTTTCGCGTTTGCGCGGCTATACGCCCTCGACGTTCTCCTTCAACGTGGAAGGCGGACGCTGCGAAACCTGCCGTGGCGAAGGATTTGAAAAGATTGAGATGCAATTTCTCTCGGACGTTTATACGTCCTGCCCCGAGTGCCACGGCAGCCGCTTTCGCGAAGAGACTCTTGAGGTCACCTACCGCGGCAAGAATATCCGGGACGTTCTCGAACTGACGGTCAGCGAAGCCATAGAGTTCTTCAAAGATAGCGCGGAAATAAGAGACGGGCTCTATCCTTTGCGCGCCGTCGGCCTCGAATATGTCCGGCTCGGACAGCCGCTCACGGCCCTTTCCGGCGGCGAATCCCAGCGGCTCAAATTGGCCGCCCACATGGCCAAAGCGAAAAAGGCGGGAACGCTTTTTATTTTCGACGAGCCGACGACGGGCTTGCACTTCCACGACATTGAGCGGCTGCTTTGGGCATTCAACGAGCTCATCGACCAGGGCCATTCTGTCGTCGTCATCGAACACAACATGGAAGTGGTAAAATGCGCCGATCACATTATTGATCTGGGCCCCGAGGGCGGGGACGGCGGCGGACAGATCGTCGCCACGGGAACGCCCGAGCAGGTTGCCGCCGTCAAAGCATCGCACACCGGCGTATACTTGCGCCCCTATCTGAGACAAGAAGCGGCCTCCCCTTTCACCCCTGCGCTGGAGAAAAGTTTAACGGTTCAAGAGCTCAAAGATTCAGCGGTAAATGACAATGCCATCACCATCGTCGGCGCCAAGGAGCATAATCTCAAAAACATCAGCCTGAATATCCCCCGCGACCGCTTCGTCGTTATTACCGGCTTGAGCGGTTCAGGGAAGTCATCACTGGCCTTCGACATTATCTATGCGGAAGGCCAGCGGCGCTACATCGATAGCCTTTCCGCCTACGCGAGACAGTTTTTGCAAATCATGGCGAAGCCGAACGTTGATCTGCTCGCCGGTATTCCGCCGACGGTCGCCATCGAGCAAAGATTGAGCCAGGGGGGAAAGAAATCCACCGTCGCCACGGTCACCGAGATTTACCATTATCTGCGCTTGCTTTATTCTAAGGTCGGCAAACAACACTGCGTCCAGTGTGGCCGTCAAATTCGCTCCTTGAGCCGCAGCCAGATTCTCGATCGCATTTCCCGTTCCTACCGCGGCAAGGAAGTCATGATCTTAAGCCCCATCGTTCGCGGGCGAAAAGGATTTCATAAGGAAGTGATCGCCGGCGCGCGCCGGCACGGCGATCGGCGCGCGCGCATCGACGGCGAGTTGATCGATCTCAGAGCGCCGGAACTCACCCAGGGACTCGAACGGTTCAAAGAGCATGATATCGACATCGTCATCGGCAAATCCAAAGCCGGCGGCCGCGAAGTGGAAACGATGGTCGATCAAGGATTACGCCTTGGCAACGGCGTCATTCATCTCCTCTCCGAACGAGGCGAACAGGTTTTTAACCAGCGGCTCTTCTGTCTCCAGTGCGGCATCGGCTACGACCCGCTTGATCCGCGCCTTTTTTCCTTCAACAGTAGGCAAGGAGAGTGCACGCAGTGCAGCGGCATGGGCTTTCAATGGGATTTCGATCCTGAGCTTGTCTTCGCGGATCCGCGTAAATCCGTGAGTGAAACATTGGCGACGCTCTCCGATCTCTTCTCCGCGAATGCGTCTTCTTTGCAACGCTCCATGGAGCGTCTGGGCGATGAGCTGAAGGACAAACGGGACATCGATACCGACAAACCCTTCGCGCGGCTGGCAAAGAAAACCCAGGAGCAGATTCTCCACGGCGGTACCGGCCGCTCGGCGTTCGGCGGGGTGATTCCTCGTCTGAGAGAGCTGTGGCAGGAAGGGGAAGGCGATTACAGCCAAGAGCTCTCAGCATTGATGACGGAATCTCCCTGCAGTGCCTGTCACGGGAAACGACTGAATCCACGGGCCCAGGCTGTCAGGGTCGACGGCAAGGCGATCTGGCAGATAACTGCCCTTTCCGTAGAGGAAGCAAAAAAATATTTTGCTGCCGTTAATTTGGCCCAGGCAGAAAACGGCCATGCGGAGCGCGACCGCGCCGTGGCCGAAAAGATCTTGCGCGAGATCGGGCAGCGGCTCAATTTTTTAGCCGAGGTCGGATTGCCTTATCTCACACTTGATCGCCGTGCCGATACGCTCTCTGGCGGCGAGGCGCAGCGCATCCGGCTGGCAGCCCAGCTTGGTTCCAACCTCCGCGGGGTCTGCTACATTCTCGATGAGCCGACCATCGGACTCCATCCGCGCGACAACGCCATGCTGCTCAGTACCCTGCGTCGTCTTGAAGAGGTCGGCAATAGCGTGCTGGTGGTTGAGCACGACGAAGCGACGATTCAATCGGCGGATCTAATCGTGGACTTGGGGCCCGGCGCCGGTGTTCACGGCGGCTCCGTCGTCTCTATCGGTTCTCCGGAGGAGATCAAAAATAATCCCGACTCGCCCACCGGAGCTTATCTAAGATCGGACAAAAAGCGGATCGGGCCGAAACGAGAATTCGACAAATCCAACTGGCTCACCATTCGCGGCGCCAAAGCAAACAATCTCAAGAACGTCGACGTCACGATTCCCCTCGGCATGTGGACTTGTATCACCGGCATCTCGGGTTCGGGCAAAAGTACATTAGTGAAGGAAGTGCTTTACAAAGCTCTCAAGCTAAAATTAGGTCAGTTCGCCGGCCGGCCCGGCGTCCATAAAGAGCTCACCGGATGGCAACCCCTCGAGCGCGTCGTCGAAGTGGATCAAACCCCCATCGGTAAAACACCACGCTCGATTCCTGCTTCCTACGTCGGCTTTCTCGACGAGATCCGCAGGATTTATACTATGACACCGGAGGCGCGCCTGCGCGGGTATATGCCGAGTCGATTTTCTTTCAACGTCAAAGGCGGAAGATGCGAGGAATGCGCCGGCCAGGGCAAGATTCGCAAAGAGATGAGTTTTCTCCCTGATGTTTTTGTCGATTGCGAGGCTTGCGGCGGCGAACGTTTCAATGAAGAGACATTGGGCATCTGCTTCAACGACAAAAACATCGCCGACGTTTTTCGCATGACCGTGGAAGAAGCCGTCACTTTTTTTCATGCCTTTCCCAAGATCGCGCGGCCGCTGAAAATTCTCGACGACATCGGCATGGGCTACATCACCCTCGGACAAGCGAGCAACACGCTATCCGGCGGAGAAGCGCAACGCATCAAGCTCGCCTACGAACTGGGAAAAGAATCCCACGGCAAAACGCTTTACGTCCTGGATGAACCCACCACGGGCCTTCATTTCGCCGATGTGGAGAAGCTTATTCGAATCCTTCACCGCCTCGTCGAGATGGGCAACACCATCGTCACCATTGAGCACAATCTCGACATTGTGAAAGACGCCGACTATCTGATCGACCTCGGACCGGAGGGCGGCGAGAGCGGGGGTCGCGTGGTTGCCTGCGGATCACCGCTGGAAATCATCAAGGACGGAAACCATTCGTACACCGCCCGTTTCTTGCGCGAGTACTTGAGCGAGGGGTCCGTGAAGGCCGAGCGGGTCCGGTCGAAAACTCCCATAGAAGAGGCAACGGCGTAGCGTGGCGATCAAAATACTCAAAATGCTCGGCAGCGGCCTGCGCCTTAAGTGCCCGCGGTGCGGTATAGGAGCATTGTACGAGAGACCGTTCAAGATGTATTCCGTCTGCCCTCATTGCGGTTTGAAGTTCGAACGGGAACAGGGCTATTTTGTCGGCGCCATCTACGTCAATTACGCGGCCACCGTGATGATCGCCGTGCCCGGCTTTTTTATCCTGGACGCCTTCACAAATATGACGATCAATGAGCAGCTTATTATCTGGATACCGTTCGCGATCATTTTCCCGCTGCTTTTTTTCCATCACTCCAGAAGTCTTTGGCTCGCGCTGGATCACTTCCTCAATCCGGAGAAAAGTCTCTACACAGTGCCGCCCAAGAAACCGGCTAACTTTTCTTCTAGCAGGAAGTAGCTCACTCGGCTACCGTGTGGCCCTGCTAGCCCAGCGACAGCCCCACCACGCCCAAAACCATGGCACAGGCCGCCACCAATCGGCGGCGCACGTCACCTTCCGCAAGCAACCGCGTACCCATGGCCGTACCGATCAAGATGCTGATCTCCCGCGCCGGCGCCACGTAGCTAACCGGCGTAAACTGCATCGCCGTAAGGACGAGAATGTAAGAGAGCGGCACCAGCAAGGCGACGCCGACAGCCTCGAAGCGGTGACTGCGCCATT
>Ga0335082_10005462_pt1 | contig 13895 bp, 11 predicted proteins | sample Lox_Sample_41_FD_206718 | JGI IMG/M metagenome (GOLD analysis project Ga0335082, IMG submission 206718) | Soil microbial communities from Loxahatchee National Wildlife Refuge, Florida, United States - Lox_Sample_4.1 | ecosystem: Environmental > Terrestrial > Soil > Wetlands | place: USA...
CGCCGACGACGAGGCGCTCGCGCGCGCGGCGGCCGCGTTGCCGCGCATGGCGAGCGCGCGCCGGCGCAAGGGGCTCCGCATCGCCGAGATCGACGGCGTGGCGGCGGCTCGCTCCCCGCACTTCGGCGCCTTCGCGCGGGCCGGCTTCCGTGTCGATTACAAGGGCATCGCGCTGTGACGCATCACCGAGGCGTGTCGGGCCCTTGCAGCCAGCGCACCAGCCAGTCGAGCGCGATCGCGTCGGACTCGGCGCCGAGCTGATGCCCTTCCTCCGAGAACGCCTCGACCCGGAAGCGATCTGCGACGCCGGCGCGCGCATAGGCCGCGCCGAGCGCCTCCTCCGTGCGCTCGACGCACTCGTACGGCATCACGCGGTCCGTGCGGCCCGCGAGCAGCAGCAGCGGTCGCGGCGGGTACGCATCCGCGTGATCGATCGGCTGGTGCTCGTGTACCTCCGCCTCGTAGTCGGCATCGAGCGGCGCGCGCCCGTTGACGAGCCAGCGCGGGTCGTCGGCGAGCGCGAGCGTGGAGGCCCGCAGGAAGGTCTCGTAGTCGCCGCAGGCCACGCGCACGATGCCGAGCGCGAGCCGCGGGTCGTCGCGCAGCGCCTCGAGCGCGACGAAGCCAAAGGTCGAGCTGCCGAAGATCGCGATCCGCGTCGGATCCACCTCCGGCTGGCGGACGAGCAGATCGACCACGGCCGGCACGTTGATGGACGCGCTCGCAGCGACGAGCTGGAAGTAGGCGCGCCCGACGATCCCCGGGCGCGGCGAGCTCAGCAGCCACGCACCGACGCGCTCGCCGTCGGTTGGCTGCGTCGCGGGCGCTTCGGGCTCGGGCGGCGGCAGCCCCTTCAGGCGCGCGACCTCCGCCCACTCGAACTGGTACTCCGCGACGACGAAGCCGCTCGCGAGCAAGGTGTCGGCGTCGAGGAAGGGCGAGAGCGCGACGGGCTTGGGTCCGGGAGGCGACGCGGGGATCCGCAAGGTGATGCGCAGCGGGCCCTGCGTGTAGGCGCGCGTCTCGACCGGCGCGGCGGTCGGGTCGGGAACGGGCGCGCGCGCGGCGCAGGCCGCCGTCGCGAGGCCCGCCAGGGCCGCAACCGCGCGCAGGCGGACTTGCATGCGCGCAGCATAGTGGCGCAGCGGCGCGCGGGGGAGCGGAGGCGCGCGCTCGCGTGGTGGCTGTGCGCATCGCTGCTCGCCTGTGCCGCGCCGCCCCGGACTCCCGGCGATCTCGCGGCGGCGGCGATCGCGGCGCGCGGAGGTCCGCTGCCCTCGTTCGCGCGCAGCTCGGAGCTCACGGTCCACGCGGGCTTCCCCGGCGTCTGGCGCTGGGAGCTGGCCTACGCCGTGCCGTCTCGCCTCGAGCTGCGGCTCCGCACGTCGGCCGAGACGCAGACGCTCGTCAGTGACGGCGTGACGTTGCGGACCTATCTCGGGGATGGACTCGTCTCGAGCGAGCCCGCGCACGGGAGCGGAGTCGCGGCACTCGTCTCCTTCGTCGCGCTCTCGAACCTCGACGTGCTGGCCGACGCGTCGCAGGTCCGTACGGAGGACGCGGGCGCGACCGAGCTCCCGTCCGGCGCTGTGCGCGGCCTGCGCGCCTGGTTGCGCGATTTCAGTTCGTGCGATCTCCGCTCGGCTTCGCCTCGTTGCGCGCTCGACGGCTTGCCGGGCGGACCTTTCACGCTCGGCTTCGACTCGAAGCTGCGACTCGTCGGCCTCGCCGGTCCGGTCGCGGTCCCCGGACTCGGCGACGGCCCGCTCGAGGCTCGCTTCGAGGACTTCCGCCGCGTCGGGCACTGGTGGCTGCCCTTCGCGATCCACTATCGCTTCCGCGGCGCACCGCTCGTCGACGAGTCGGTGGATGCGTGGCGCACGGACGTCGAGCTGCCGGGATCGTCCCCTCCCAGTAGGCGCTGATGTCGGAGTAGCCGTAGATCTCCTGGCCGAAGCGCGGGTCCGCGAAGTCGGGCCAGTCGTTCTTGTCGAAGCCGGGCGCCTGCTCGAGCTTCTCGCGCGACACGTCGAGCACGAAGCGATGGCTCTCGGCACCCGCATTCGGACGGGCTGCAATCGGTGTGCCTTGCCCCGAATGGCATCGATCGTGCACGAGTGGGCCTGCGCAGCGCGGGACTTCGGCGATCGGATCGACGAGCTCGCGAGCACGACGCCGCTTTGAACAAAGGGCGGTGTAGCAGGAGGTTCAGCCATGGCGCGAAAATACGGGCGCAAGGCTTCGGAAAAGGTCGAGAGGTCGATGCACGAGATGAAGCGGGGCCGGCTGCGATCGGGCCATTCCGGGCAGAAGGTCAGGAATCCGAAGCAGGCGATCGCGATCGGTCTCTCCGAGGCGCGCCGCGAGGGCGCCAAGGTTCCGAGCCGCGGAAGGCGGGGGCAGGGGCGCCGCCGCAGCTCGAGCCGCCGGTCGCGCTCTCGTTAGTCGCACTCCTCGGGGATGATCGAGATCCCGACGAGCAGCACGGGCGCGCCCTCGATGCAGGGTTCGACCCGCGGAGAGCCGGCCCCGGTGGCGACGCCGAGATCCGGTACTCCGTCGGTGCGCGGCCGCAACACGGGGCGTGGTGTCCGGCCCACGGCCGAGCCGACACGGAACCGCTCGCCGCGGCTCGCGCTCCGACGCGATTCCGGACGATTTCGCCCGCGTTTGAAGAATCTTCCGCGCTCCTCCCGCCGACGGCGTCGACCAGGCGTCCGGACGCTGGCCCGGGGCTTGCTAACGAGCCGCGACGAGGAGGACCGCCATGCGCGGAGAACCCGCGACCGCAGGGGATGGGCGGCAATCAGGGCGAGGGAAATCTCGACTTCGACGCGGACCGGCCGCGACTCCGGGCAGCGCGCGCGCGATCGCTCGAGGTCTCTTGATCTCGCCGCGCCCCGAGCGATCTCGAGGGCGAGCTCGGAGAGGAGTGAAGCGATGAGAACCGCCATCCTCGAGGAGATCTTCGACGCGGCGCGCGCGGGCGATCGCGCGCGCTTCGATCGCCTCTTCGACGTCTGGTTCCAGGCCGTCTACCGGTGGACCTTGCGGCGTGTCGAAGGGAGCCGCCTGCGGGCGGAGCTGCTGACGCAGCAAATCCTGATCGACTGCGTGAACGACGCGCTGACACCCCCGGATGACGCGTTGCGCGCCGACGAATCCACAAAGGATCGCGTCGAGGACGTGCAGACGCGCTAGGCGCGCGTTCCGCAATCACTCGACTCGGCACGCCGGCTGCAATCCCTCCGCTCGGCTCCAGGCGTCGCAAGGGCGCCGACACGGGGAGGAGGCGAATCATGCGCATCCGCCACCAGGGTCGAGGATGACGAGAAGGCGGTCTAGGCGTTCGGGGAGCAGTGAGGCTGTAGCAGAAGGAGAACCGAGCGGACGTGTCTCGAACCCGTAGCCGATCCCGAAGACATCATGCGGACCTTGCAAGCGGACCGAGGGTGAGGGGCACGCTCCCTTGCGCGCGGGCGGGAGGTACGGCCCGCCCGCGCGCAAGGCGATGCGGGCGGGGCGCGCGCGCGGATAGAATGCGCGTCCGACGCCATGACGAAGACCCGGCGACATGTCTGAACGGTCGCACGCCGACGAGGGACCCGCGCCGCGCCCGGGCGAGCTCGACCTCTCCGACCCCGAGCTCGTGGTGCGCTCCGCAGGCCCGCCGCACGCCTACCTGCGGCGCCTGCGGCGCGAGGCGCCCGTCTGCTGGCACGACGCGCCCTCGCGGCCGCGCGGGATCCTCGGAGTCACGCGCGGCTACTGGGTGATCTCGCGGCACGCCGACGTCGTCCACGTGTCGCGGCACCCGCGGCTCTTCTCGAACGCGCAGGGCTCGCATCTTCTCGGCGACATGGCCGAGGACGACCTCGCCGGCATGCGCACGCAGCTGATCGGCATGGATCCGCCACAGCACGTGAAGTACCGGCGCCTGGTGCAGCGCGGCTTCACGCCGCGCATGGTCGCGAAGCTCGAGCCGCGCATCCGCGCCTGCGCGCGCGAGATCGTCGACCGCGTGGCCGCGCGCGGCGAGTGCGAGTTCGTCGAGGACCTCGCCTCCGAGCTGCCGCTCACCTTGATCTGCGAGCTGATCGGGGTTCCGCACGAGGACCGCAAGAAGATCTTCGAGTGGTCGAACCAGCTCGTCGGCGCCGACGACCCGGAGCAGCAGGGCGGCCCCGATCCGCGCGTGTTCGCGGCGCAGATGTGGATGTACTCGAACGAGCTGGCGGACCGGAAGCGGGCCGCGCCGGACGACACCTTGATCAGCACCTACGTGCACAGCGAGGTGGACGGCGAGAAGATCAGCACGGTCGAGATCAACCACTTCTTCGTGCTGCTCGCGGTCGCGGGCAACGAGACCACGCGCAACGCGACGTCGCACTTCCTGCGCGTGCTCTCCTCGCACCCGGCGGAGCGGGCGCGCTTGCTGGCGGACCTCGACGGGCTGCTACCGAGCGCGATCGAAGAGGCGCTTCGCTTCTCGCCGCCCGTGATGTACTTCCGGCGCACCGCCACCGAGGACACCGAGATCCGCGGCGTGCGGATCCGCGCGGGTGACAAGCTCTATCTCTCCTATCCGTCGGCGAATCGCGACGAGGAGGTGTTCGAAGAGCCCGACCGCTTCGACGTCGCGCGCGAGCCGAACGACCACCTCGCCTTCGGCATCGGGGAGCACTACTGCCTCGGCGCGAACCTCGCCCGCATGCAGCTCCGCTGCATCCTGCGCGAGCTGTTGACGCGGCTGCCGGATCTCGCCCCCTCGGCGCCGCCGGCGATCCAGCACGGCACCTTGATCCACGGCGTGAAGCGCATGCCGGTGCGCTTCACGCCCGAGCGCGCCTAGCGGGGCCGGCGCTCGTAGCGCGGAATCCTGGGCGGCCGACGGGCTCCTCTGGGGTCGCCCTCGCTCCATGGCTCGCCGCGCTCGATCTCAGGAGCTGGATCGCTGGCGGAGAGCGCGGCTGCGCTCTACTTCCGCTCGGGCGCCCCCACGCCGTCGCCCGTCGGATGCTGGGTTTCGGTGACGCGCATGATCAGGCTAGGACTCCTCGCCATCGAGCCGCGACGCGACCCGCGTCAGGTGCTCGACCTGCCCGTCGTCGCGCGAGAGCAGCGCGTCGTTGTAGCTCTGGTAGCCGCGGTGGTTGAAGGCGTCGGGGCGGGTCCAGCCGAGCAGCAGGCACTGGCGGTAGGGACCGCTGCCGGTCGGGGGCGGCGCCGCGTGCATGATGTCGCCGTAGTGGAGCGACACGTCGCCCGGATCGGCGCGCAGCGAGATGCCGCGCGGCGCGTTCGCGGCGCCCGCCTCCGCGAAGCCGCAGGAGGACTCGTGCGAGCCAGGCAGCATGCGCAGCTCGCCGCTCTCCGGCCGCGAAGGCCAGAGATAGATCGACGCGATCAGCACCGGGCACATCGAGGCGTGGCCTCCCATGCCGCAGTCGCGGTGCCAGGGCAGGTCGGAGAGGCCCTCGGTGATGCCGGGGTTCTTGATCAGGAGCGAGATCCCTTCGTCCAGGTTCTCGCCGAAGCGCGCCACCAGGCTGTGGTGCGACAGGGACTTCATGCGCAGCAGGCGGGCGTCGCGGTAGAGGGAGCGGAGCTCCGGGATGCGGCCCGCGTGCGTGACGCGGCACAGGATCGACTCGCCCTTCTGGTTGCGCGCCCACCAGGAGAGCCGGTCGCCCTCGCGCGCCATCGCCCGAAGCCGCTCGCCGTGACGCCGGAACGCGTCGACCTCCTCCGCGGAGAAGACGTTCTTCACCAGCAGGTAGCCCGCGGTCCGCAGAAAGTGCGCCATCTCGGCGTCGTCGCTCGCGAGCGCGAAGCGCTCTTGCGGATCGATCGGAGCGCCGCGGCGGTCGCGCAAGCGCGCGCGATCCTCGTGGAAGATCGGGCGGCCGTGGAACATCGCGCGCAGTCCCGGCTCCCAGCCGACGAAGCGCATCGCGTTGCCGCGCAGGCAGCGGACGCGGCCCGCGTAGAGGAGTCCCGGCGCGCTGTCGAGATCGTGGACCACGTTCGACCAGTCCTCGGGCGAGATCTCGATCACCGTGCGCGCGTCGGCGTCGCCTTCGACGACCTCGATCCCGCCCGGCTGCGGCCGGTACGAGAAGGCGTGCCCGGACGGCAGCCGGAAGGCGAGGCTGCCGAGCGACGCGAGGTCGGCCTCGGCGGCGATCGCGCCGTGTCCCGCGGCCAGCCGCCGCGGCAGCTCTCGCCGGTGGAAGTCCTCGAAGTCGAGCAGCGGGAAGGCGGCGCTCATCGGGTCCTCCAGATGCATCGGACTTGCCGGTCGCGGAGCGGCCGGTCGCCCCATTCTACGCGGTGCGGGGTATGCTGCGACGAGCCCGGTGGGGGTAGCCACGGGGCCCATGCAGGCGAGGGCGGATCGTGGCCGTCCTCGCGAGAGAGAACGAGATGAGCCAGAAGGTGAGTGTCCGGCTCCCGGACGGGAGCCAGCGCGAGCTCGAGCCCGGCGCCAGCGCGGCCGACCTCGCGGCGCAGATCGGTCCCGGCCTCGCGCGCGCGGCGGTCGCGGCCGAGGTGAACGGGCAGGTGGTCGACCTCGCCCGCCCGATTCCGGACGGCGCAGGCGTGCGGCTGCTGACCAAGAAGGATCCCGAGGCGCTCGAGGTGCTGCGCCACTCCGCCGCGCACCTGATGGCCGACGCGATCCTGCGTCTCTTCCCGCGCGCCGAGCTGACGATCGGCCCCGTGGTCGAGGACGGCTTCTACTACGACATCCACATGCCGGAAGGGAAGATCACGCCCGACGACTTCCCGCGCATCGAGGCGGAGATGGCGCGCATCGCGGGCGAGGCCGCGCCCTTCGTGCGCTGCGAGGTGCGCGATCCCGATCGCGACGAGGTCTTCGCGCGCTATCGCGCGATCGACGGCGGCCACAACAAGTTCAAGCTCGAGCTCGTCGACGACATCCGGCGCCGCGGCGAGGGCCTCTCCTTCTACCGCCACGGCGACTTCGTCGACCTCTGCCGCGGTCCGCACGTCCCGCACGCGGGCTGGCTGAAGCACGTGAAGCTGACCAGTGTCGCCGGCTCCTACTGGCGCGCCGACGCCTCACGTGAGCAGCTCGTGCGCGTCTACGGCACCGCCTTCTTCGACAAGGCCGCCCTCGACGAGCACCTGCGCCTGCTCGAGGAGGCGCGCAAGCGCGACCACCGCGTGCTCGGCGCCGAGCTCGACCTCTTCTCCTTCCACGAGGAGGCGCCGGGCTTCCCGTTCTTCCATCCGAAGGGTGCCCTGCTCTTCCAGACGCTCGCCGACTACATGCGCGGGCTGCTGCGCCGGCGTGGCTACCAGGAGGTGAAGGCCCCGCTCGTGCTCTCCGAGGAGCTCTGGCACACCTCCGGCCACTACGAGAACTACCTCGAGAACATGTTCTTCACGAAGCTGAAGCTGCGTGACGAGAAGGATCCCTCCGTCGTGCACGAGGTGGAGGAGGAGCGGCCGCTCGCGGTCAAGCCGATGAACTGCCCGGGTCACCTGCTGATCTACCGCAGCCGCCCGCGCAGCCACAACGAGTTCCCGCTGCGCTTCGCCGAGATGGGGCTCGTGCACCGGCGTGAGCTCTCGGGCGTGCGCCACGGTCTCTTCCGCGTGCAGGCCTTCACGCAGGACGACGCTCATCACTTCTGCACGCCCGAGCAGATCGAGTCCGAGATCGGAATGCTGATCGACTTCTTCCACGAGATCTACGCGGCCTTCGGGCTCGACGACGTGCGCGTCGAGCTCTCGACGCGCCCCGCGAAGAGCATCGGCAGCGACGAGATCTGGGAGCGCGCCGAGGGCGCGCTGCGCAAGGCGCTCGAGCACAAGGGCGTCGCCTACGCGCTGAATCCGGGCGACGGCGCCTTCTACGGGCCGAAGATCGACTTCCACATCCGCGACGTGCTGAAGCGCTCGTGGCAGTGCGGGACCATCCAGCTCGACTTCTCGATGCCGGAGCGCTTCGGGCTCACCTACGTCGGGGCCGACGGCCAGCGCCACACGCCGGTGATGATCCACCGCGCAGGCTACGGGAGCATCGAGCGCTTCCTCGGCATCCTGATCGAGCACTACGCGGGCCGCTTCCCGCTGTGGCTCGCTCCGGCGCAGGTGCTCGTGATCCCCGTGTCGGACCGCTTCAACGCGTATGCGGAGCAGGTGACGCGGCGCCTGCTGGACGCAGGTCTCCGCGCCGAGGCGAACCTGAAGGACGACCGCGTCGCCTACAAGATCCGCGAGGCCAGTCTGAAGAAGATCCCGTACGCGCTCGTCGTGGGCGAGCGCGAGGCCGCGGCCGGCACGATCAACGTGCGCTCGCGCGACGCGGGCGAGCTCGGCGAGTCGGCGATCGATGCCTTCCTCGCGCGGCTCGCGCAGGAGAACGCGCCGGGCGGCAGCGCGCCGGCCTCCGCCTGATCCGCTCGCGTGTCAGCTCCGCCGCCTCGCGCGTAGCGAGGCGAGCACTCCGATTGCGAGCAGCGCGAGCGCGAGCAGCGCCCGCAGGCTCTCGGAGAGCGCCGGGATCTGGGGCGGTGCGCAGGCGCCGGCCTGGCAGAGGCCGCTTCCGCAATCCGAGTTCGCGAGGCACTCGACGCAGCTCGCGAGCGCGTCGGCGCAGTAGGCAGCGGGCGACGTGCAGACCGGCGGTGCGCCGGCGGTGCACACCCCGGCGCTGCACGTCTCGGCGCCGTCGCAGAAGAGGCCGTCGTCGCACTGGGCGCCGATGAGGCACTGGACGCAGGCGCCCTGGCTCTCGTCGCAGTACGGCGTCGGTGCGGAGCAGGCGGGCGGCGTCCCTGCGGTGCAGGTGCCCGCGCTGCACGTCTCGGCGCCGTTGCAGAAGAGGCCGTCGTTGCACTGCACGGGCGTGAGGCACTGCACGCAGACGCCCTGGCTCTCGTCGCAGTACGGCGTCGGTGCGGAGCAGGCAGGCGGTGTGCCGGGCGTGCACGCGCCCGCGCTGCAGGTCTCTGCCCCGTTGCAGAAGAGCCCGTCGTCGCACTGTGCGGGCGTGAGGCACTGGACGCACGCACGCAGGCTCTCGTTGCAGTAGGGCGTCGGTCCGGAGCAGGCGGGCGGCGTGCCGGGCACGCACGTGCCCGCGTTGCACGTCTCGGCGCCGTTGCAGAAGACGCCGTCGTCGCAGTCCGGATCGCCGCTGCAGCCGGGCGTCGACACGGCGCCCGCGGCCGCGAGCGCGTGCGCGATTCCGCTGCCGGAGTCTCGGTCGACGCCGGGCGCCTCGATGTCGAGCGCGGTCGAGCGCAGCGCCGCGAGCACGGCGGCCGGATCCGCGGTTCCGCGGCCGCCCGCGCGCTGGATCAGCAACGCGGCGATCGCGGCGGCGTGCGGCGCGCCGGCCGAGGTGCCGCAGAACGGATCGAATCCCGGTGTTGCCGTGTGAACGCAGTCCGCGCCGGTGAGCTCGGGCTTGCTGCGGAGCTCGCCGCCCGTCGCGGAGAAGTCGCCCGGCGTGTAGGGCGAGCCGTCGGCGGCGAAGAAGACGCGGCGCGGGCCGTCGGAGCTGTAGGTCTCCACCGGCTCGCTGCCGGTGAAGCCGGCGGTCTTGCCGCGCGCGTCGACCGCCGCCACCGCCACCGCGCCGCGCGCGCCGGGGTGTCCGCCGATCTGACCGACGCTCGTGTGCTCGAGCCGGCCGCGGTTCGCGTTCAGGTGCAGGAAGCGGGTCTGTCCCGCGGTGCGGACGATGACGAGCTGTCGTCCCGCGTCGTTGGTGTTCGATCCGATGATCTCGAAGGGATCGCCCGATCCGGACTGCATGTTGGTCGAGGCTGCGACGATGAAGTTGCCGGTCTTGTTGACGAGGAAGAGGTCGTAGTCGTTGGCCGAAGCGCCGAGCGGATCCGACCAGTGCAGCGTGTACACGTACGGGCTGGCCACCGTCACCGCGTTCGTGATGTCGCCGCCGCCATAGTCGTGCGCGGGGTGGCCGTGGAAGCTCGGGCCGGCGACGAAGTCGCCCTCCCAGACGCCCGCGGTGCCGTCGTCCAGGTTTCCCGAGTTGCCGGCGGCCGAGAAGTAGAGTGCGCCGTCTGCGACGACCTGATCCACCGCCGCCGCGACGTCGTCGTCCTGGAAGACCGCCTCGGCGAAGTAGCCGACGTCGTCGACGATCACGTCGGCGCCGGCGTTGCGGAGCGCGACGATGTTGCTCGCGAACGAGGCCTGGCTGGTGAAGGCCGTGGCGAACAGCAGCGAGGCGCCCGGCGCGAGATCGTGGACGATCTCGAGCATCGCGGTGCCCTCGCTGCCGGAGCCGGCCTGCCCGGGAAGCACGGTGACACCGGCCGGCAGGTCACCGGACCCGATCAGCGACGCGAGCGAGTCCACGCCGTCCGAGAGCACGCCGACCTTGACGCCGGTTCCGTCCACATGAAACGCCGCGCGCGCCGCGCTCGCGTAGTGCGCGCCGTCGCCCTCGGAGATGTTGATCGCGCGGGTGAAGGGGAGGTCGGCAGGGTGGATCGCGGAGACCGCCGGCTCGGAGGCCAGCGCCTCGATCGCGTCGAACGGGAGCCGCACGCGGAGGGACCGCAGCGACGGCACGTCGGCGAGGATGCGTCCGCCGAGCGCCTCGACCCGCTCCCGCAGCGCGTCGCCGACCTCGGCGCGCACGTCGAGCAGCATGCTGCCGTCGGCGGCGATTGCAACGCCGGTCTGGAGCGACGGGATCCCGGCCGCCACCGGCAGGCCTCTCCGCATGCGGGCGGCGTAGACGAGTCGGGAGTCGAGCTTCCGCTGGGCCGGCGTCCGCGAGGCCTTCTCGTCGAGCAGCGCGCCGATCCCGCGGACGAGATCGGGGCTCGGTCCCCCGCTCTGCGCCCTGGCGCGTGTCGCGGCCGCGATCGCGGCGAGGGCGACGGCGAGTGCGAGGCCCGAGGCTCGAATGGCGGTCCGCAGGGGCGGCAGTCTACTTCCGTTTCCCGACCCTTGACGCCCGCTGCGGCGACATGTGGAATGCGATCCCCCGTCTGGAGGTCCCATGTCCACGCCGTTCGATCTGAAGGTCACCGATGCGCTGCTCTCCACCACGCGCGCCGTCCGCAAGCGACTCGACCTCGCGCGCCCGGTCCCGCGCGAGGTGATCCTCGACTGCATCCGGCTCTCGCAGCAGGCGCCGACGGGGAGCAACGCGCAGACCTGGCGCTGGCTCATCGTGACGGACGCGGCGCTCAAGAAGGAGATCGCGCGGGTCTACCGCGAGGCGGGCGCGCAGTACCTCGAGATGGCGCGCGCGCGCGTGTCGCAGGAAGGCGACGCCCAGACCAAGCGCGTCTACGACTCGGCCTTCTGGCTTCTCGATCACCTCGCCGACGTGCCCGTGCATGCGATTCCCTGCGTGATCGGGCGCCCACCGGCCGCGGCCCCGATCGCGGCGCACGCGTCGGTGTACGGCTCGATCTTCCCGGCCGTGTGGAGCTTCCAGCTCGCGCTGCGCTCGCGCGGGCTCGGCTCGGTGCTGACGACGCTCCACCTCTTCCGCGAGGCGGAGGTCGCGAAGCTGCTCGGCATTCCGGAGGGCGTCGCGCAGGTGGCGCTGCTGCCGGTCGCGTACACGAAGGGCACCGACTTCAAACCGGCGGAGCGCCCGGCGCCGGAGACGATCACGTCCTGGAATCGCTGGAGCGCCTAGCGTGCTCGCCGGCATCGCGGCGCACGCGGCCAGCGACCCGGATCGCATCGCGCTGATCTACGGCAACGGCGACGCGCGCATGACCTTCGGCGAGCTCGAGCAGAGCTCGCGCCGCCTCGGGCACGCGCTGCGGCGCCGCGGCATCGCGCGGGGCGACTGTGTCGCCGCGCTGATCGACAACGCAGACCCGGCCTTCATGTCGCTCTACTGGGCCTGTCACCGCACGGGCCTCTACTTCACGCCGGTCAACTGCCATCTGCACGAGGACGAGATCCGCTACATCGTCGACGACAGCGACGCCGACGCGCTCTTCGCGTCGGCGCGCTTCGCCGGTTCGGCGGCGCGCGTCGCGGCGCACGGTCCGCGCCTGCGCTTGCGCGTCGTGACGAGTGGCCGCGCGGAGGGCTTCGAGTCGCAGGACGAGCTGCTCGCCGACTCGCCCGAGCACGCGCCGCTAGGCGACGAGCGCGAGGGCGCGGTGATGCTCTACTCGTCGGGCACGACGGGGCGCCCGAAGGGCGTGCGGCGCGAGCTGCCCGACCTGCCGGCCGGACATGCGTCGCTCGAGGCCTTCGCGAAGGGCTTCCTCGGGCTCTTCGGAATCGGCGCGGGCGACCGCTACCTCTGCCCCGCGCCGCTCTACCACGCCGCGCCGATCACCTTCAGCAGTCACCACCTGCGCCTCGGCGCCAGCGTCGTGCTGATGGCGCGCTTCGATCCCGAGCAGGCACTCCGCTGCATCCAGGACCAGCGCGTGACCAGCTCGCAGTGGGTGCCGACCCACTTCCGCCGCCTGCTCCAGCTCCCGGAGTCGGTGCGGCGGAGCTACGACCTCTCCTCGCTGCGCGTGGCGGTGCACGCCGCCGCGCCGTGCCCGATCCCGATCAAGCGCGCGATGATCGAGTGGTGGGGGGACGCGATCGTCGAGTACTACGGCGGCACGGAAGGCGGCGGCACCTTGATCCGCGCGAAGGAGTGGCTCTCGCACGAGGGGTCGGTCGGCCGCCACTGGACGGGCGGGAAGATCTGGGTGCTCGACGAGGAAGGCCGCGAGGTGACGCAGCCTGGTGTGGAAGGCGCGATCTATTTCGAGGCACCGAAGGGCACGCGCTTCTCCTACCACAAGGACGCCGCGAAGACCGCCGCCAGCTTTCGCGGCGACCTCTTCACGATCGGCGACGTCGGCTACCTCGACGCGGACGGCTACCTCCATCTCACCGATCGGCAGTCGAACATGATCATCTCGGGCGGCGTCAACATCTATCCGCAGGAGACCGAGAACCACCTGCTCGTGCACCCGAAGGTCGACGACGTGGCCGTGATCGGCGTGCCCGACGAGGAGATGGGCGAGCAGGTGAAGGCGATCGTGATCCCCGCCGCGGGCGTCGTGCCCGGGCCGGAGCTCGAGCGCGAGCTGATCGAGTACTGCCGACGGGGCATCGCGCACTACAAATGCCCGCGCACGATCGACTTCGTGACGTCGCTGCCGCGCACCGAGACCGGGAAGATGGCGAAGCGCTCGCTGCGCGCGCGGTACTGGGAAGGGCGGGCCTCGAAGCTGGTGTGACATCGGGTTTGTAGAAACCGGCCGTCGCCGACAGCTGCGGACGAGGCGGTCGGCGCCGTCACGGGCACATGCCTTGCACCGGGCGCCCGCAGTGCCAGAGCACGGAGGCCCTGTCATGCCCGAGAGAAGAAGCGATGGACGGCGCGGGTCGACGCTCGCGCGAGCCGGCGAGTACGTGGTCGACGAGATCCGCAACGTGAGCGATGGCGGCGCGCGCTCGGCGCGACGGCTGCTCGCGAAGGGTCTGCATCGCGCCAGCGCCGCACTGATGCCATCGACGAGGTCCTCGAGGCGAAAGCCGCGCAGGCGGCGATCGTCCAGTACGCGAGAAAGTGGCAGCCGAAGCCGGACCGGGTCGGCGCGAGGCGAAGGCGCGACCCGTGCTCGCCGACGCTCGGGTCGATCCCGTTCGGCGCGAAAGACGACGTCGCGCAAGACGAATGCGCGCAAGGCGAGCCGCACCCGGTCGCGCCGGGAGCGGAGCGCGCGCAGGCGGCGATGATCCGCAAGCTGCCCGACGGCCGTTACCGGCGCTACTCGCGCAAGCTCGACCCGCGGACGGGACGCCGCCGCAATCTCGGCACGTTCCCGACCCGCGCGGCCGCCGAGCGGCACGAGCGCGCCGTGCAGTTCTTCAAGCGTCGCTGAGCGGTTCGCAGG
>Ga0335082_10005463_pt1 | contig 13895 bp, 11 predicted proteins | sample Lox_Sample_41_FD_206718 | JGI IMG/M metagenome (GOLD analysis project Ga0335082, IMG submission 206718) | Soil microbial communities from Loxahatchee National Wildlife Refuge, Florida, United States - Lox_Sample_4.1 | ecosystem: Environmental > Terrestrial > Soil > Wetlands | place: USA...
GCGGCGTAGTCGGCGTCGCTCTCCTCGTAGGGCGGGTCCAGGCACGTGAGGCCGCGTCGCTCGCGCGGTGGCAGGTGGGCGCGCAGCCCCTGCCAGCCATCGCCGCGTTCCACGCGCACGCGCGCGCTGCCCTGCGGCCGCGCCTGCGCCAGGCGCGCGACGTTCTCCTCCAGGCGGTGCGCCTCACCCCCCTGCAGCTCGATGAGCAGCGCGCGGTCCTGGCTGCGCAGCGCCTGCAGCGCCAGCAGCGGCGAGCCGCCGTACAGGTGGGGCTGCTCAAGCGCTGTGCGCAGGCCTGCGAGCGCGGCGCGGTACTCGCGCAGCTCCGCCGCCGCGAGGGTGCGCCCCTCGAGGCGCGCTATCCCCGCCTGCGCCTCCGCGGTCGGCGTGGACAGGTCGTACGCACCGCGGCCGGCGTGCGTGTCGAGGTAGAGGAAGCCCTTGTCCTTGCGCTGCAGGGCCTGGATGAGGGCCAGCAGCGCGACGTGCTTGTGGACGTCGGCGAAGTTGCCCGCGTGGTAGCGGTGACGGTACTTCATCAGCGCCGCCAGGCGCGCGCTGCAGGCCGCGCGCTACTTCAGGCGCCGGCCGCGGCTCGCGGCCCCGGCGGTGCCGCGCGCCTTGGGGCTGGCACCCTTGCGCTCGCTCCTGGCACTGCTGCGGGTCTTGCGGGCGCGCTTCTTGGGCGCGGCGTGCTTGGCGGCGCTCTTCGCGGCTGCGCGGGCCGGCGGTGCTGGCGCGGTGGCCTTGCTGCCGTTGCTCTTGCGGCGCGCGCCGGCCGCGGGGGGCGGCGCGGTGGCGCCCGGGGCTGCGGTCTCGGCGGCCGGCGTCGCGGCGGCGGCCGCCTTGCGGCGGCCGAAGCGTCCGAAGCGCGCACCGCGCTCGGGCGCCGCCGCCAGCAGCGCATGGCACTCCTCGAGCGTCACGCTGCGCGGATCGCGCTCCTTGGGGATCTTGGCGTTCTTCTTCTTGTCGGTGACGTAGGGGCCGTAGCGGCCGTTGAGGACCTGGATGCCGGCCTCGGGGAAATCGCGGATGAGGCGCGCGGCATCGGCCGCCTGCTTGGCGCGGATCACCTCGCGCGCGCGCTCGAGCGTGATGGTGTAGGGGTCGTCTTCCTTGAGGGATGCGTACTTGCTGCCGTACTTCACGTACGGGCCGAAGCGGCCGACGTTGGCGACGATCGTCTCGCCCTCGAGCGTCTCGCCGAGCGTGCGCGGCAGCTTGAACAGCTCCATGGCATCGGCGAGGGTCACGTGATCCATCTTCTGCCCGGGCTTCAGGCCGGCAAAGCGCGGCTTCTCCTCGTCGTCCTTGGTGCCGATCTGCACGAACGGACCGTAGCGCCCCATGCGCACCGTCACCGGCTTGCCGCTGGCCGGGTCGCGGCCCAGCTCGCGCGCCATCGCCACCTGCTCGCGCGTCACGGTGCGCTCGATCTTGTCGACCTGGTGGATGAAGGGCTTCCAGAACTTCTCCAGCGGCACGGTCCACTCTTCCTCGCCGCGCGACACCGCATCCAGCTCATCCTCCATGGCGGCGGTGAAGCCGTACTCCACGTAGCGGTGGAAGTGGTGCGTGAGGAAGCGGTTGACGATCTTGCCGATGTCGGTCGGCACGAAGCGCCGGCTGTCCATCTCCACGTATTCGCGGTCCTGCAGCGTGGAGATGATGGTGGCGTAGGTGGAGGGACGGCCTATGCCGTGCTCCTCGAGCGCCTTCACCAGCGAGGCCTCGCTGTAGCGCGGCGGCGGCTCGGTGAAGTGTTGCTCGGCGCGCAGGAAGTTCAGCGCCACCGCGTCGCCCTCGTGCATCGGCGGCAGGACGTGGTCGCCCTCGTCGCCCTTGGCATCATCCGTGCCCTCCTGGTACACGGAGATGTAGCCCGGCTTCACCAGGGTCGAGCCGTTGGCGCGCAGCACGTGGCGCGCCGCGCCGTCGGCGCCGGCCAGCAGGTCCACCGCCACCGTGTCAAAGAGCGCGTGGCTCATCTGCGAGGCCACCGCGCGCTTCCAGATGAGCGCGTACAGGCGGTACAGGTCATCGTCGATCTTGCCCTCGACGTCCGCCGGCGTGATGGCCGCGGAGGTGGGGCGGATGGCCTCGTGCGCTTCCTGGGCGTTCTTGGACTTGGTGCGGTAGATGCGCGGCTCCTCGGCCACCTGGTCCTGGCCATAGAGGCGCGCCGCCACGGCGCGGATCTCGCTCACCGCCTCGGCGGCCAGCGACACCGAGTCGGTACGCATATAAGTAATGAGTCCGACGTTGCCCTCGCCGATGTCCTGGCCCTCGTACAGCTGCTGCGCCAGGCGCATGGTGCGGCGCGCGTTGAAGCCGAGCTTGCGGGCCGCCTCCTGCTGCAGCGTCGAGGTGGTGAAGGGCGGGGCGGGATTGCGGCGCCGCTGCTTGCGCTCGATGGCGCTGACGCGCAGCTGCCCGGGCGCACCGGCCGTGGCGCCGGCGGCCGCCTGGATGGCGGCCTCCGCCTCGCGCGCCGTGCGCTCGTCGGTGAAGCTGAACTGCTCGACCTTCTGGCCGCGGTACTCGAGCAGCTTCAGCGGGAAGGCCTGCTCGGAGTGCGCGCCCTCGCCCTCGATGGTCCAGTACTCCTGCGCCTTGAAGGCCTCGATCTCCTCCTCGCGCTCGCAGATCATGCGCAGCGCCGGGCTCTGCACGCGCCCGGCGGAGAGGCCCTGGCGCACCTTCTTCCACAGCAGCGGCGAGAGGTTGAAACCCACCAGGTAGTCGAGCGCGCGGCGCGCCTGCTGCGCGTTCACCAGCTCGAGCGACAGGCCGCGCGGCTGGCCGACGGCCTCGCGGATGGCGTTGCGCGTGATCTCGTAGAACACCACGCGATGCACGTCCTTGCCGGCGAGCTCGCCGCGCTCCTTGAGGATCTCCTTCAGGTGCCAGGCGATGGCCTCGCCCTCACGGTCGGGGTCGGTGGCCAGGTAGAGCGACTTGGACTTGCGCAGGCTGCGCGCGATCGCCTCCACGTGGCGCTCGTTCTTCTCGAGCACGCGGTACTTCATGGCGTAGCCGTCCTCGGGATCGACCGCGCCCTCCTTGGGGACCAGGTCGCGCACGTGCCCGTAGGAGGCCAGCACCTCGAAGTCGCGCCCCAGGTACTTCTTGATGGTCTTGGCCTTGGCGGGCGACTCGACGATGACCAGGTTCTCTGCCATGAGTTTCCGGAGAAGTCCTTCCTAAAACGAAAAACCGCGGACGGGCCGCGGAGTGCTCAGACAGCCTCGGGGGATGGCGGCCGTTTCAGTGCCGCGCACCGGCGCGCGCATCCATCATGAGCCCGCCGAGGCGCTCGACCGCGAGCTCCTGCCCTGGCTGGCTCGAGAGCACCATCAGCACCACCCACTTGAGCGACTCGGCGTCGGCCTCGTCGGCATCCAGCGCGAGCAGCCGCTCGATCACCAGCTCGCGCTGTAGCGGCGTCAGCACCTGCGCCGCCTCCAGGCGCAGCAGCAGCCCGCGGCACTCGGTCGAGAGGCGCGTGAGCTCGCTGTCGCTGTACTGGCGCACGCCGGCGCTGACGGCCTGCGGCTGAGCGTGGCCGAAGGCGAGCGCGGTGAGCCAGTCGAGCGCGCGCTCCACGTTGTTGGGCGCGAAGCCGATGCGCTGCAGGTCGCGCGCCAGATGCGCGCGCGCGGGCACCTGCGGCGGCTCGCTCAGCATGTAGCGGTCGAAGACGTAGATGAGGATGTCGAGAACGCTGCCAGTCATGATGTCAGGGTCAAATCGGCGGGCGGGCGCGCGAGCCAACGCAACAGGGCGCGCCCCTCAAGTGCGGGGGCATCTAACAGCATTTCCCGCGGGTTGTCCAATGCCGGGCACGGCGCCGGCGGCGGCGAGCGGCGCTTAAGCTCCTCTCGCGCCAGCAGATTTCTCGCTGGAGGCGCGCGCGCCAGCGCACGCCACGGGCGTGGCGTGCGCCGCGGGCGGCGTTACGGGTTGCGGACGATGTCGCCGACTTCGATGATGTTGGTGGCGCCGACGATCAGCGCGTAGCTGGCGCGGTCGAAGGACTTGAACACCAGCGCGGTGCCGTTGCGCTCATCGGGCAGCTTCACTTTCGGCGCGAACGTGACGCTGCCGGTCGAGCCGATGTTGCGGCCGCCGCGGAACAGGTCCGGCACCACATCGCCCTTGCGGTCGATCGCCAGTACCGTGCCCGGGTCCACGCCCTGGCTGGTGCCGCGGTTGATGACCACGACCTGGTAGAGGCCCACGAGGTCCGTGCCGCCGACCACATCGAGGATGCGGCCGTGCAGGTTGGTGGCCGGGGCGTGCGGGGTGAAGTTCACCGGGGTGGCGGCATCCTCGGTGTTGAGCAGCCGATCGCCGCGCAGCGTCTCGCGCGCCGGGTCGATCAGGACCGCCTTGGCCGGGTCGCCGTTCTTCTGCACGAGCGCGGTGGCGGTGTAGATGGCCTCGTAGCCGAGCAGCTTGTTGTCATCCGGATCGTGCAGCGGACCGGCGATGTGCACCACCGTGTAACGCGAGGTGTCGGTCGAGGGCAGGTCGCGGATGTAGACCTCGTTGTTCGAGCCGCCGGTGTTGTGCATGTCGCGGAAGGCGACCACGTACGGGGCGTGCTTGACCTGCTCGTCCGTGATGATCGTCGGGCGCGACAGGAACGAGGCGATGGAGGCGTACGGGATGGTCGGGATCGCCCCGTTCAGCGGGCTCGAGCGCAGGCGCGGATCCAGGCGCACGGTGCCGGCCTGCTCAACGCTCACGTGCGGCCGGCCGTCGGCGCCGTAGGCCAGCGCCAGCTGGTCGCCCGGATAGATAAGGTGCGGGTTCGGGATCTGCGGGTTGATGATCCAGACCTCGGGCCACAGCCACGGGTCCTTCAGGTACATCGAGGCGATGCCCCAGAGCGTGTCGCCCTTCTTCACCGTGTAGTGCATGGGGGCGGACGGGTTCACCATCTCGCGCGTGTCCGCGGCCGGGGCGCTCGCCGGGCTCGCCGTGGCGCCGGAGGCAATCGCCGCCTCGGTGGCGGTCACCTCGGGGGCCGCGGCCGGTGCCGCAGCCGTCGCAGTGCTGGTGCTCGCGGCCGCGGCCGCGGGCGCGGGCGTGGCTTCGTGATGCCGGAAGTGCGAGCAGGCTGAAGCCAGCGCAGCCAGCAGCAGGGCTGCGCTCAGGCGAGCCCCAAGTACTTGATTCGAGACCATCCTCCACTCCTCCATTGCGCGAGGTGGACCACACGACCCGCGCCGGAATTCTAGTTCGTTATACTGGCACGGCGCCTTCCGGCATACGAATTAATGTCAACTTTGTGCGCTGGATCACCCTTGGCGGCGCCCCCATATACGGAATCCCATGGCCCTGCGAACCATCCTCGAATTCCCCGACCCGCGGCTGCGGACGCGCGCCGCGCCGGTGACCCGCTTTGATGCGGCGCTGGGCACGCTCATCGAGGACATGCTGCAGACGATGTACCAGGCTCCGGGAATCGGGTTGGCGGCCACGCAGGTGGACGTGCACCAGCGCGTCATCGTCATCGACATCTCCGAGGAGCGCAACGCACCCCTGGTACTGATCAACCCGGAGATCCTCACGCGCGAGGGCGAGGCCAAGACCGAGGAGGGCTGCCTCTCCGTGCCCGGGATCTTCGATGAGATCAAGCGCGCCAAGAAGATTCGCCTGCGCAGCCACGACCGTGACGGCCAGGTGAGCGAGGCCGACTACGAGGACATCCTCGCCGTGTGCATCCAGCACGAGATGGATCACCTCGAGGGCAGGCTGTTCGTCGACTACCTCTCGGACCTCAAGCGCGAGCGCATCCGCAAGAAACTCGACAAGGAGCGTCGCGAGCGCGCGGCGCAGGGGCCCGCGAGCTCAACGGCCGGCGCGCGCCGCGCGTACTGAGATTGCGCGTCGCCTTCGCCGGCACGCCCGAGTTCGCCTGTCCGGCGCTCGCGGCGCTCGTGGCCCGGCACGATCTGGTCGGCGTGCTCACCCAGCCGGATCGTCCCCACGGCCGGGGCCTGAAGAGCTCTCCCGGCGCCGTCAAAAGGCTCGCGCTGGAGCACGCTCTGCCGCTGCTGCAGCCCGCCTCGCTCAAGGATCCCGCGGCGCGCGCCGCGCTCGCGGCGTGGGCGCCCGAGGTGCTGGTCGTGATCGCCTACGGGCTGCTGCTGCCGCCCGAGGTACTCACCCTTCCGCCGCGTGGCTGCCTCAACGTGCACGCCTCGCTCCTGCCGCGCTGGCGCGGTGCCGCCCCGATCCAGCGCGCGCTCCTGGCCGGGGATGCCCGAAGCGGCGTGAGCATCATGCAGATGGACGCCGGGCTCGACACCGGTGCGGTGCTGCTCGAGCTGCCCTACGCGCTGGCTCCCCGCGAGACGGGGGGCTCGCTTCACGACGCCCTGGCAACCCTCGGCGCAGAGGCGATCGTGCAGGCGCTCGGGGGGCTTGCGGACGGCACCCTGATCGCCCGGCCTCAGGATGCGAGTGCGGCGACCTATGCCCCGAAGATCACCAAGTCCGAGGCTCGCCTCGACTGGAGCCACGAGGCGGCAGCGCTCGAGCGGCAGGTACGGGCCTTCCACCCCTGGCCGGTCGCCGAGACCGTGTTCGAGGGGCGGCAGCTGCGCATTCACGTCGCTGAACTAGCCGCTAAAGAACCTCAAGATGTCGCGAACAGCGTCGAACCCGGCACCATCATCGATCAGACGGGCGACTCGATCCTGGTGCGATGCGGCGTCGGGGTCCTGCGGCTCCTGCAGGTCCAGCTGAGCGGGCGAAAGGTCGTGAGTGCCCGCGAGTTCGCGCAGGGTCGCACGCTCCTGGGGCAGCGACTTGGCTAGGAGCGGCCTGTCCCCGGCCGCCCCGGCGCTCGGGTCGGCGGCCCAGGTGGTCGAGTCGGTCGTGACGGGCGGCCGTGCGCTCGATGAGGCCCTCCTCTGTGCGCCCGGCGCCCCTGGGCGCGCGGCAGTGCGGGCGATCGCGACCGGCACGGTGCGCTGGTACTTGCGCCTCAACCCCCTCATCGAGTCGCTGCTCGAACGCCCCTCCGGCATCCCCGCCGCGGTGCGCGCGCTGCTCGTCTGCGCGGCACACCAGCTCGAGTACTCACGCAACGCCCCCGAGCCGACGGTCAATGCGGCGGTGGACGCGACGCGCCTGCTCGGCAAGCCGGCCGCGGCCGGCTTGGTCAACGCGGTGCTGCGCCGGCTGCTGCGCGAGCGGGTGGCACTCCTTGCGCGCAACGACCGCACTCTCGCGCGACGCACGGCCCACCCCGAGTGGCTGGTCCAGCGACTCGGGCAGTGCTGGCCGCGCGAAGCCGAGCGCATCCTCGAGGCGAATAATCAGCACCCCCCGATGACGCTGCGCGTGGACCTCTCCCGTGTCTCGGTTGCCGACTATCTCCAGCAGCTCGCAGCAGCCGATATTAGCGCGCAAGCGATACAATGGATGCCATCAGGCGTTGTTTTGGATCGCCCACAGTCCGTGGAAGCCCTCCCGGGCTTTGCCGAGGGCAAGGTCTCGGTGCAGGATGCCGCCGCACAGCTGGCCGCGTCGCTCCTCGACGTACACCCCGGCATGCGCGTCCTGGACGCCTGTGCGGCTCCCGGTGGCAAGGGGGCGCACCTCCTGGAGAGCGTCGACGGCGCGCTCAGCCTTACCGAACTGGACGTGAGTGCCCCGCGCGTGCGGCTGATTGAGGAGAACCTCGCGCGCCTCGGGCGCAGCGCCCACGTGCTCAGCGGCGACCTGAGGCAGCCCGACACTTTCTGGGACGGACGGCCGTACGAGCGCATCCTGGTCGATGCGCCGTGCTCCTCCACGGGAGTGATCCGACGCCACCCGGACATCAAGCTGCTGCGCCGCAGCAGCGATATCGGGCCACTCGCCGCCACGCAGCTGGCGCTGCTGCGCGCGGCCACGCGCATGCTCGCCCCGGGCGGTCGGCTGCTGTACTGCACCTGCTCGGTGCTGCCGGAGGAGAACGAAGCCGTGGTCGCGCAGCTCCTAAGCGAGGTCGCGCTGCGTCCTGTGGCGCCCAGCGCCAAGGGCGTCCCCGGCGCGCTCGAGCGCGAGCTGGGCCTTCAGCTGCTGCCCGGGGCAGAGGCAGGGACGGACGGCTTCTATTATGCTTGTCTCGAAAAGACAACGGCCGGACCCTGAGACCTGCCGTCGCAGGCATCCATGCTACGCCGCGATCCCACAAGGACTGGTTTTACCCCGGCATGGCGGCTGACGGCGGGGTGGGTCCTTGGTCTCGCCCTCTGCGGCTTCGCCCTCGCCAATGCGCTGGAAGGCGTGCTCGAGGTGCGCTCCGCGTACGTGAACGTGGACAAGGGGGTCTTTCTGCTCTACGCGCGCATCGAGTACCCCGAGAGCCCCGCGATCCGCGAGGCGCTGCGCGATGGCATCACGCTCACCTTCGACCTGGATGCGCGCGTCGACCGCGACCGCCGCTACTGGTTCAACGCCGCCATCGTGGACGTGACGCTGCGCCGCGAGCTCACCTACCACGCGGTGAGCGACCGTTACGTGGTGCGCGACACCAAGAGCGGCGACCAGAATACCTTCGCGACGCTCGATGAAGCGCTGAGCTACCTCGGGCGCGTGGATGCCTACCCGATCGTGGTCGAGCCGCAGCTGGATGGCGGCAACTACAACATCAGCGTGCGTGCCGGCGTGCGCCGCGGGCACCTGTCCGCCTCCATGCGCGCGATCCTGTTCTGGACCGATGACTGGGCGCGCGTCTCGGAGTGGTACACATGGTCGCTCCCGGTGTAAGCCCGCGGGCCCCGGCGCGGCTGCGCTGGCTCGCCGTCGGCCAGGTGCTGCTGTGGAGCGCGATCGCGCTCGGGGCGTTCCTGCTGCTGGCCAAGAGCGTGCAGAACTCGGCCGAGTTCGGGCGGCTGCAGTTGTGGATCCTGCTGGTGGACGTGTGCGGCGTGATCGTGCTCAGCGTGCTGCTGGCGCGGCAGCTGTGGCGCCTGGTGCGCGACTACCGCGCACACGTGCCCGGCTCGCGTCTCACGGCGCGCACCGTGGGCATCTTCGGTGCGCTGGTGATCGCGCCGCTGCTGATCGTCTACATGTCCTCGCTCGAGTTCATCAACCAGGGCATCGACAGCTGGTTCAAGGTGGAGGTCAAGGAGGGCCTGAACGATGCCCTCGGGCTGTCGCGCGCGGCGCTCGACCTGCGCATGCGCGAGTACTCCGCGCGTACCAGTGCACTCGCCGACTCGCTCGCCGGCACCGAGGCGGCGGAGCTGCCGGCGCGCCTCAATGCCGAGCGCCGCGCCACGCAGGCACTCGAGATCACGCTGTTCGGCGCCCACGGGCGCATCATCGCGGCGAGCCTGGAGAACGCGCTCGAGACACTGCCCTCGCCGCCGCCGCCGGACCTGCTGCGCCAGGTGGAGCAGCGCCTGCCGTACGTGAGCCTCGAGCCGCAAAGCGGCGGGCGCTACCTGATCCGCACCGCCGCGGTGCTGCCGCGCGCGGGCGCGGCGCGCGAGTTGCGTTACCTGGTGGCCGTCTACCCGGTGCCGGCGCAGCTCGCGGCGCTCTCGGAGGCCGTGCAGGACTCCTACAACGAGTACGGCAACCTCGCGGCCATGCGCGAGCCGCTCAAGTACAGCTTCCGCCTCACGCTCACCCTGGTGGTGCTGCTCGCGATGCTGGCGGCGGTGTACCTGGCGATCTATTCGGCGCAGCGCCTGGTGCGCCCGGTGCAGGACCTGATCGCCGGCACGCGCGCGGTGGGCAAGGGCGACTTCGCCACGCGCCTGCCGCTGCCCTCGCGCGATGAGATGGGCTTCCTGGTGCAGTCCTTCAACGATATGACCAAGCGGCTGCGGCGTGCGCGCGCCGAGGCCACGCATAGCCAGCAGGCGGTGGAGCGCGAACGCACCCGGCTCGCGATCATCCTGGCGCGCCTCTCCACCGGCGTGCTGGCGGTGGATCATTCGCTGATCGTGCGCACCGCCAACGAGGCCGCCGGTGCCATCCTCGGCACCGACCTGTCGGCGGCCACGGGCCGCGCGCTGCCGGAGCTCGCCGCCGGCAACGAGCGGCTCGGCCAGTTCGTGGCCGCGCTCGCGGTACGCATCGCCGCCGGGCGCGCCGAGTGGCGCGAGCAGCTCGACCTCGACGGCACCAGCGGTCGCCGTACGCTCATGTGCGCCTGCACGCCGCTGCCCGGGGAGGACTCGGGCGTGGGCTTCGTCATCGTGTTCGATGACATCACCGCGCTCCTGAGTGCGCAGCGCGACGCCGCCTGGGGCGAGGTGGCGCGGCGCCTGGCGCACGAGATCAAGAACCCGCTCACGCCGATCCAGCTCTCGGCCGAGCGGCTGCGGCGCCGCCTGCTCACCGGCATGAGCGAGCGCGACGCGGAAATCCTCGAGCGCGGCACGCGCACCATCGTGCAGCAGGTCGAGACCATGCAGCAGATGGTGAACGCGTTCTCCGAGTACGCGCGCGCCCCGGAGATGCAGATCACCCGCTTCAGCCTGAACCAGCTGGTGGCGGAGGTGGCGGACCTGTACCGCTCGCAGGATCCGCGCGCCCAGATCCGCCTCGAGCTGGATGCGCGCATCGAGGGCATCGAGGCCGACCGTGGCCGGGTGCGCCAGATCCTGAACAACCTCATCACCAATGCGCTGGAGGCGCTCGAGGGCGTGGCCGCGCCGACGCTCGAGATCACGACGAAGCTCGAGGCCAGCGGCGATGCCGAATACGCGGCGGTGAGCGTGTGTGACAATGGGCCGGGATTTCAGCGCGAGCTGCTGGGCCGGGTGTTCGACCCGTACGTCACTAGCAAGCCGAAGGGCACGGGCCTGGGGCTCGCGATCGTGAAGAAGATCATCGAAGAGCATGGCGGCCGGATCGATGCCGACAACCGGCCAGAGGGCGGCGCGCGCGTGCGCGTGGTGCTGCCGGTGAAGGACAGCACCCGCTCGGCGAGCGGGGCGGCACGTGAACGGCGCGAGCAGTTGCGGAGGGCAGGGGCATGACGAGTCCACACATTCTGGTGGTTGATGACGAGGCGGACATCCGCGGCCTGCTGAAGGAGATCCTCTCCGAGGAAGGCTACGAGGTCGACGTGGCGGCCAACGCCGCCCAGGCGCGCGCCTCGCGCGCGCGCCAGGTGCCCGACCTGGTGCTGCTGGACATCTGGATGCCCGACGTGGATGGCATCACGCTGCTGCGCGAGTGGTCGGTCGGGGCCGCGGACGGCTGCCCGGTGGTCATGATGTCGGGGCACTCCACGGTCGAGACCGCGGTGGAGGCGACCCGCCTGGGCGCCTTCGACTTCGTGGAGAAGCCGCTCTCGCTCGCCAAGCTGCTGCGCACCGTGGAGCGGGCCCTGGATGCCGGCCGTCGCCATCGCCAGTCACCGCGCTTCCTCGGCGCACCGCTGGCGATCCCGGCCGGCAAGAGCCGCGTGATGCAGCAGCTGCGCGCCGACCTGCAGCAGATCGGCGCCAGCGCCTCGCCGGTGCTGCTGGTGGGGGAGCCCGGCTCCGGGCGCGAGGCCTTCGCACGCTACCTGCACGAGCACAGCCCGCGCGTCAACGCGCCGTTCGTGCCGCTGGTGGCCAGCAGCCTGCGCGACGCGGATGCCGAGGAGCGGCTGTTCGGGCGCGACGACGAGGCCGGCAGGGTCACCGGAGTGCTCGAGGAGGCCAGCAGCGGCACGCTCTTCATCCACGAGCTCGAGGATCTGCCTCCGGCGGCGCAGCGGCTGCTGGTCGGCGTGTTCGAGTCCGGGCAGTTCACGCGTATCGGCGGGCGCGAGACGCTGCCGTTCCGCGCCCGCGTGCTCACCTCCGCGCAGCCGGGCGTGGAGCAGCGTGCCGGGGGCGAGGCGCTGCGGCGCGACCTGCTCGCGCACCTGAACGTGCTGATCGTGCGCGTGCCGCCGCTGCGCGAGTACGCCGAGGACGTGCCCGACCTGCTGCGCCTGCAGGTCGACCGCATGGTCGAGTCCGAGGGGCTGCCGTTCCGGCGCTTCAACGTCGCGGCCCAGAACCGCCTGCGCAACTACCCCTGGCCCGATAACGTACGCGAGCTGCGGCACCTGGTGCACCGGCTGCTGGCGCACGGCGGCCCCGAGGAGATCCGGCTCGAGGAGATCGAGCGCGAGCTCGCGGTGCAGACGCCGCCGGATGAGCCGCTGGTCAAGCAGGACCTGCTGGCGCTGCCGCTGCGCGAGGCGCGCGAGCAGTTCGAGCGCGCCTACCTGCAGCAGCAGCTGCTCCTGTGCAGCGGCAAGGTCGGGCAGCTCGCCAAGCGCGTGGGCATGGAGCGCACGCACCTGTACCGCAAGCTGCGCTCCCTCGGGGTCGACTTCCGCAACATCAGCGACGAGTAAGCGCGCGCCGCGTCGTGCCGGTCAGCGCGGACTACCTGCAGTACCTGCTCGAGCAGCTCGCCGCGCTCGGCGAGCTGCGCGCGCAGCGCATGTTCGGCGGCGTGGGCCTGTACTGCGACGAGGTGTTCTTCGGCATCGTCAGCGAGGACACGCTGTACCTGCGCGTCGACGCCGCCGGCCGCGCCGATCTCAGCGCGCGCGGCATGCAGGCGTTTCGGCCCTATGCCGATCGTGCGGACGTGAGCCTGAGCTACTTCGAGGTGCCGGCCGAGGTGCTCGAGGATGCCGCCGCGCTCACCGCCTGGAGCCGCCGCGCCGTGGCCGCGGCGCTGGCACGCGCCGACGCCGCGAAAGGTGCGCGCGCGGGTGCTACAGGGCGCACACCGGCATCTGCAACTCGGTCTCGTACTCGGCGACGCCGTCGGCCAGCATGAGCGGCGGCAGCGTGTAGCCGCGCTGCGCCGCGCCGAAGCGCAGGTAGGTCTCGCGCAGCGGCCCGGCGATGCGCACCCCGGCGCCATCCATCCACTCGAGCATGCGCTCGTAGAGCCGCGGCGCCTGGGCGTAGCTGCCGGCGAAGCGCAGGCAGGCCGCCTGCGCGGCGCCCGGCACCAGGCGGCCACCGCAGGCGCTCAGCGCCTGCGGCTCGATGGGGACGCAGACCTCGACGTCCATGTCGTGCTCGCGGTACTCCATGTCGTGGAAGAGCAGGAACGGACTCACCGCCGTGCGACAGCCGAGGCGCGCCACGCGCTGCTCGGTGCTCTCGAACATGCGCTCTACTTCCACGCCCGCATCACGCACCCGCTCGCGCAGCGTCAGGGCGCCAATCGCCGCGAGTGCGCGCACCGCCACCGGCGCGCCGCTCGCGCCCGCCTGCGGCTCGGCCGCGTGCAGCAGCGTATCCAGGCGGCGCAGGCGTTCCTCGTCGCGGGCCACGCGCGTCATGAGGCGGCGGCGCAGCAGCGTGAGCGTGCGTGCGTAGGCGGGCGAGTCGGGCGGCAGTCGCAGCAGTTGCGCGGTCTCGGCGAGCGAGCAACCCAGCTCGCGCAGCAGCAGCACGCGCTGCAGCTGCGCCAGCTGCGCGGCGCGATAGAAACGGTACCCGGTGCGCGGCTGCACGTGGGCCGGAGCGAACAGGCCCGCGGCATCGTAGAAGCGCAGCTTCTTGACCGAGACGCGCGCCAGGCGCGAGAAATCGCCGATCTTGAGCATGGGGTGGGTATGGCGATTGTAGACCCAAGGCTCTTGAGTCTCCCCCTGGGGGAGGGTGCAGGATGCGCCCGCCCGAGTGGATCCTGAGGTGGTTGCATGAAGACGAATGCGGCGCTGCTCTTCACCTTCTTGCTGCTCGCGCAGGCGGGCGCCGCGGCACCGCTGCCGCGCAAGACAGCCGACGAGTCCTATCCGGGCGTCACGGTGCAGTACGAGGAGATGGCGCTGCCGGCGGGGCAGCGCCTGCGGCTCATCGTCACGCACCCGTCCAGCACGCGCTCGCGGCTGCCGGTCATCTTCGTCGTCGGCTGGC
>Ga0335082_10005465_pt1 | contig 13892 bp, 10 predicted proteins | sample Lox_Sample_41_FD_206718 | JGI IMG/M metagenome (GOLD analysis project Ga0335082, IMG submission 206718) | Soil microbial communities from Loxahatchee National Wildlife Refuge, Florida, United States - Lox_Sample_4.1 | ecosystem: Environmental > Terrestrial > Soil > Wetlands | place: USA...
TGTCGGGAGGCGAATGGCAGAAACTCGCCGTGGCCCGCGCCTTTGCACGTTCGGCCGCGTTGCTCATTCTCGATGAGCCGACGTCCAACCTCGACGCGCGCGCCGAATACAACCTGTTCTGCCGCTTTCAGCAGCTCGCCAAAGGAAGGACGACCATCATCGTCTCGCATCGCTTCTCCACCGTCAGTATGGCGCACCGGATTTTGGTCCTGGACCGCGGCCGCATCGTCGAGTCGGGCAGTCACGACGAGCTGCTCGCTCGCGAAGGCAACTACGCGCAGCTCTACGCGCTCCATCAGCGCCGCATGGGCTACGCACCTTAGCAGCCCGTTGAAAACCTCCTGGAACACAGAACACAGACACCAGAGCACAGACAAAGCCGTTCCCTGCGGACGGGGTGGTCGAAAGAGTGTGACGTCACTCGACTTGCACCGGAACGCGCTGGTGCGCACCGCCAAAGATGCCCTTGCCATTGTCCAGCCGTTGCACCAGCGCCAGATCGAGCTCGTACGCGCCGGGGTGCGTCGGTGTGGTGATGAGCCTGGTGATTTCCACCGATTCGCCCGGACCAAGGTTGCGCGGCAGAACGAAGCTGGAAGCGCCGTTCTCGAGGGTCTCGCCGTCGCGTTTCCACACGCCGATGACGCGGCAGTCCAAGAATCCATAGTCAGTGAAGGCCGGCCAGACGGCAGGGCCCTGGTTTGTGATCCGCACGATGAGCCGCCCCAATCGGCCTGCGGGGTATCGCAATGGCAAGGGCCCCTCAATAGCAACGTCACCCGCGAGCGCTGCCGGATCGAGCTCACTCAAGAGCGCCGGTCGTGGGTCGGTTGCCATCTGCCAGAGGAGCGGCCCGAGATCGGTACCATGCCATCCGCCGCGCATCGCATGCACAATTTGCAGGTTGCTCCAGTCCCACACCCGTTGCGGTTGACGATCCACAGATACGGGCAAGTGATTCCAAGAATCGAAATCGCAGTACGCCCCGATGGCCTGAACGCCGACGCTCCAGGCCGCCAGCGCGCCCAGGATGGCGCGCCCAAGAGGCATCGAACGCAAGCGCTCGACGGTCGGCACCGCGCACAAGGCAACGGCCGGCAAGACGTCGATGAGAAAACGCGGCCCGTACGTGTGTCCGCCCCACCATCCCCCGAAGGACGAATACAGCAGAAGATAAAGAAGGACGCCGGCTGCAAGATAGGGAATCCATGCCGCGCGGTGACTCCGCCACCGCAGCACCCCCGGAAGGGCGAGCGCAGCCGTGGGCGTGAAGAAAAATAGACCCCGGTTGGGACTCAGCAGCAAGCCCAGGAATCGCATCAGGCTCGGCTCGACAAAGCTTACGCCGGCATACCCCCCGAGCGCGGAGCCTGCCGACCCAACATTGTAGAGGACTAAACAGACGAGCCCGCTGACGGGCAGCGCCAAGAACGCCGGAAGTCGCTGCCGGCGCTTGTGCCACACGAACACAGCAGCGAGGAACGCAAAAATCGCCATCGTCGGCCGCGCGAGCACACCCAGCGCCGCGAACACGCTGGCGGCAACCGCATTGCGACGCGTGTCTGCTCCAAGAAGAGACAGGCTCAGGCCCGCCAGACTGAATTCAGCGAGCGTATGTTGCCAGAGCGCCTGACTGCTCGTCGCCCACGTGTTGGAACCCAGGCCGTACGCGAGCGCGATCACGACCGCGGTTGTGGATGAGGTGATGCGGCACAGAGCCAGATACAACACACTCACGGAGAGGGCCGCGATCAACGACGCCGTAGTGCGCTCGACCACCACCGTGGTCAGCCGAAAGCGGACATCGCCATCGCTCACCTGGTGATGGCCGAGCCACCACAGTGCCGGAAGCGCAAGCGGCGTTGCGAGAAGCGGCGCTGCCACGGGGTACTTCGACATGAGCCTGCCGTTCGCCGTCTGTCGCAGGAAGTACGGAGTGTCGCCCGGCCGCTGCAGCCATGAAAATTCGTTCAGATCCAGATTGCCTTCCCGCAGAACGCTGAATGGCAGCAAGCGCGCCGGAATCGTGTCCCAGGAAGGCGAGCAACGAAGGCTGGTGAGATAGACGACGAAGCATGCTCCGGCGAGCAAGCAGGCAGTCCGTAGCCCGCGCGGCGCGGCCGCCGGGAGCGGCTGAACAGAGCGGGCCATTCGGCGAGCGGTGTCCCGCCGCGCTGGAGCCTTGCGGCCCATCGCTGCTTACTCCCGTAGCCCGACGACCAGATTGTAGACCGCGCCGATGCACCAGCCGACAACTGCGCCAACCAGGGCACCATAGAGCAGCCCGACGACGCAGCCCGTCCAGGTCACCGAATAACCGTAGAAGTATTGGCCAAGCAGTTGTAGGTGCGCTCCCGGTGTGGCCCCGCCCTTCACGAGCAACCACGCGGTCATCGCAAACAGTCCAACACCGCCGAGCAGTGCACCGACCAGCGCCAACACGAGCGCGTGCAGACGCGCGATGGTGCGCACGATTTCGCCTTCGTCGCTCTGCGCCGTGCCCACGACGATCCTCTCCCCGCTCAGGGTGCGCGGCGGTCACACTTCATCGAGCACCCGGCGTTGCAACTCGGCGTCGGCGCGGCGCTGCAGCCGTGTTGCATAGGTGTCCAGGGCTTGATTGCGGAGCTTTGCCGTCGCGTACCCGAGGGCGAACCCGCCCGCGCCAATCTCCAGCAACCCGATCAGCGCTCCTTTCAGCGTCAGGTTGAAGCCGAGCAAGTACTGGCCGAGGAGGGTCGGCGCCAATGTCGGTTCGCCTTTCAGGAGGAGAAGGGCGGTCGTCATGAACAGCCCCATGCCCGCGACAAAGGCGAACGCGGCGCCGAGCGCGATGGGATCCAGTCGGGCGAAGGCGCGTTGGATGACCCGGTCGGCCGACAGTGCCGCCGCTCCTGTTGTCTGAATCGAGAGGGGTACCAACCGCTCGTCGGGTGTCGGGTTCGGCACACTGCCTTCCTCATGGTACGCCGCCTCGGTGTTCACCGACCACACGTCGCGCTGCGCGCCATTGAGATTGTGCGCGGCATACACACCCGCGAGCATCGAGTGATCCTGATTGTTGTAGCGGTGCTGGCCGTTGCGCCCGATGAGCTGCAGGTTCGCGAAGCGCTCCAGATGGCTGCGCACCGTCGCCAGATGCTCACGATAGTTCTGATCGTACACCGGGTAGGCTTTGGGGACGCGAACCACGGTGCCGTCCTCCACCTCCGCCGGATCTATGATTCCGATTCGCGTGCAGTCGCTCACGCCGCGAGCGATCAGCCGCTCGTCGGGCCACGACCACTCGGGGTCGTGCTCCCACAAGAAGTATTCCAGGCCGAGTGAGGTCCGGCCGGCGTCCGGTACCATCTCCGGGCTCCAGTTCTTGTAGTTCTGAATGCGCCCGAGCTTCACATCCGGCGAATGAATATAGATCCAGTTGTCCGGGAAGACCGCCGCCCGGCGCACCATCAGCACGACGGTGAGATAGTCCCGATAGCGCAATCGAGCCGCGGCGCGGCGCACGTCATCTGGGGCCGGCGGATCGAGCGCGTCGATCAGGCCGCGAATCGGCATGCTGGAGATGAGGTTCTCAACCGGGAACTGACGCATCTCACCACCGTTCATCCGCGCGTGCACGCATTCCACACGTTCGCGGGAGCAGCGGATGCGCTCGACGTGTGCGCCGCACACGATCTGGCTGCCTGCTTGTGCGATGCGCTCGGCGCAACGTTCCCACATCATTCCAGGTCCGAGGCGCGGATAGTGAAACTGATCAATCATGCTGGCGATGATCTCGCCATCTGCGCCGCGGCCCTTGAAGATGGCATGGCGTAAGGCCTCACCGAGAGAGAGGTTCTTGATCCGCTGGGTCGCCCACTCGGGGGCGATCTCAGAACATGGAATGCCCCATACCTTTTCGGTGTAGGTTTTGAAAAAGATCCGGTACAACCGGTCGCCGAACCGGTTTGAGACCCAATCCTCGAAGCTGGTCTCCGGCCGTGGACCGGTCAACTGTGCCTTGGCGTAGCTCAAGCAAACGAGCAGGGCTTCCAGCGGTCCCAGGCCGCGCAACGCATTCAGCGGCTTCAGTGGGTAGTCGAAGAAATGGCCCTGGTAGTAGATGCGTGACAAGCGGGGCCGCAGGACAAAGTCCTCGCCAAGGATCTCGTGCCACAGCGCGTTGACGAGCGCTACCTTGGAGAAGAAGCGGTGTCCACCGATATCGAATCTGTAGCCCTTGTACGTGAGTGTGCGCGCCAAACCGCCAACCTGATCATCGGCCTCGAGCACTGTGGCGCGACGGCCGAGCTTGCCGAGCTCGTATGCCGCAGTAAGGCCGGCAGGCCCGGCCCCGATGATTATCGTCTCCGACATGTCGGGTGCAGACGAGGCATCACCCACAGCCCTACCGCATCACGCGTCTTGCGCGACCACTGGCTCGTGCGCTGTGGTGACACGCCATGCGTGCAGGCCCAGCGCCAGCGGAATCGCGAGCCCGCAATACCAGAAATGGAGCCAGTGCAACGGCAGCCCCCGCAGCGCGAACGAGACGCCGCGTTTGCGTGCGAAGAAGCGGTACAGATTGATGTTGAGGACGCAGAGGCCCGCCATGCACGCGGCCAGCAACGCAGTCATGCCCGCCAGCGAGGTGGCGCGCATGATCATCATCGCTGCACCGGTCAACGCCATAATCCACACCAGCGCCACGCTGGCGCGGTCCCGCATGGTGACGTTGAGGTCGTACCGTGCAATCCGGTGCCGCAGCATGAGGAGGAGCCAAGGAATGGCCCGGTCGAAAAGATCGGCGCGAATCAGTGACGACAGCGTCCATCGCTTGAGGTGGGTTACCTGGATCGCCGGGTCCAGATCGATGCGCTGGCTCTGGGCTCGCAGCCGCAGTCCCAGCTCGATGTCCTCGACGCAGGGCCGCGTGTACGCCTCGTCAAAGCCACCCATCTGGAGAAAGACCTCGCGCCGGATCGCACCACAACCTGCCCAGAAGGTCCAGGCGTCGCGGCGGCTGTGGTGATGCACGTAGTGGTGCAGGAGGTTCTTGTACTGCGAGACAAAATGCGGATCGGCCGGCGCGTCATCGTAGGAGCCGAAGACAGCCGCCGTATGGTTGTCCCGCTGCAGGTGCCTATCCAAGCGGCCCAGCGTGTCGGCGTGCACGCACACATCGCTGTCGAGGAAAACGAGAATTTCACCACGCGCGCGGGCGGCGCCATGGTTTCTTGCCCGTGCGGGTCCACCACGGCGTTCCAAAGTGATGACGGTCGCGGAACAATCGCGAGCTACGGTCGCAGTGGCGTCGGTGGAGGCATCGTCAACGATGATGCATTCGAAACTCCGAAATTCTGATTGCAACAACGCCTGAAGGCAGCGCTGCAGCGTTGTCGCACCATTGTGCACCGGAATGATGACCGAAAGTCTCATTGTCCAACGAGTCAATACGTCGCCTGTCAACGGGGGTGATGCATCCCCCGTGCCTCGTGTACGCAAGGTGTTCTCTGCCACATCTGTTGGGGCGGGGAAAGCCCAACCCGCCCGCGCCGCAGGGTCCGACCCCACGAAGCTACGGGCGGGTCGAGCGCGGCGGCAGAGCCGGCGGGGCGCACGTCTCCCGGCGCTGTTCGCGCCGACGCAGCGCGACGACGAGTCCGACGCAGCCGGTCCACGTCGGCAGTACATCGACGACCGGAAAGAACTCGATGAGAAGCGTGGGCAAGAGCAGCGGATGGAACCCGAGCAGCCAACTGATCGCCACCATTGCTGCTACGTCGAGCACCTCGTCCGCTATCCACCAACCGAAGGGACCGAGCACGAGCTGCACCCCGTCGACCACCACCGCGAGTCCGAACGCTGCCGCGATCCGCCCCGATGTGAGGCGCGGCACCTGCAGGAACCGCGGGAGATACTGCTGGATGCGTGTCCAGAATCTGCCCGTCATCATCCGCTCACGTCGTAGGCTGCACGCGATATGGCAGCCTCGGTCCGGAATTCCATACCACATGGTCGACGTGCGCGCCCGCTCCGCACCTGGAAGCACAGCCGCCTGGCACGACGTGTTTTTGCTCGGCGAGTAGCTATTCCTCGCCGAGATCGAAGGTGCAACGGTTGACTTTTGTGCTCGGAGCGTACTATGCAGCGCGCGCAAAGGAGATCTCAATGAAGCACATCGCCACCATCCTTGTCGTTCTCGCCATCGCGAGTGCCGCCTACGCTGACGGTGCTGCCACCTACGCCGCCAAGTGCAAGATGTGCCACGGCGCTGCCGGTGAAGGCACGAAGATGGCCCCCGAGCCGATCAAGGGCAAGGCCGAGGCCGACGTGCTCAAGGCCATCAACGATGGTAAGGGCAAGATGAAGCCGGTCAAGATCGACGACGCCGCCGACGTCGCGAAGTTCGTCTCCGGCCTCAAATAGCGTCCGTTCTCGTCCGTTTCCTCCGGCTCCGGACTCAACGGTTCGCCTGCGCCTGCATCTCAATCACCGCCTGCTGCATCTCGCCGTGCACCTTCTGCACCGAGGGACGCTGACAGACTGCGGTCCACCAGCCGGCCAGCTTGGGACGGCCTTCCGTGAAGGGCGGCGCGCCGAACAGTTGCAGCGTCAACTGCGCATAGAACATCAGGGGCGCGAGCGAGCAGTCGGCGAGCGTGAAAGCGCTGCCCACGGCGTAGGGTCCGGAGGACAGCATGCTCTCCAGCTGGTCGAGGCGGATCTTCACCTCCCCAAGCAGAGTCGCGATCAGTTGCTGGTCCTTCTCCGGAGCAAAGACCTGCGGGAACAAATTGTGGAACGCGGGCTCGAGGTACAGGTCATGGAAACGCCCGAAGCTGCGGGCGCGGGCGCGGCTCTCCGGATCGCGCGGCAACAGCGGCGGATTCGGAAATTTCTCTTCGAGGTACTCGTTGATGATCTCCGACTCGCCGATGATCGTGCCGTCGAGCGTCAGCGCCGGCGTCTTTCCCATCGGATAGATCTTCAGGTACTCGGGTGACTTGAGATCGCCGCCGGGAATCGGAACAATTTCGACCGGCGCACCCTTCTCGTAGATGACCACTCGGCACTTCGAGGCGAAGTGGCTGCCGTTCATGCTGTAGAGTTTCATCCGCCCTCCTCACGTGCGGTGAGTATCGGCACGCGACGGAGCTACTGCAACAGGTACTAGCAGCCTGTCGGACTTGGAAGCCCGCAGCGACCAACGGGAGCGGGCCATAGAAATGACGCTGGCCGCAGGCCCTAGACGGCGCGTGGCACCATCAGCATCGGCTGGCGGGGACGCAAGGTGACGCGAATCTCGTGCTGCACTGTATGGCCAGGCGCGACCTCGACGCGGTAGCGCTGCATGATCATCGCCAAGAGGATCTGCGCTTCCATCAACGCGAACTCATTGCCGATGCACAGGCGTGGGCCGCCGCTGAATGGGAAGTAGGCGAAGCGCGGGCGTGCCGCGACCTGCTCCGGGGTGAAGCGCCCCGGGTCGAAGCGTTCGGGATCGGGCCAGAAGGCCGGGTGACGATGCGTGACGTACGGGCTCAGCATCACGCCGCTCTTGGCGGGGATGGCGTAGCCGTCGATCTCATCCGCCGCGTAGGTCTCGCGGCTGATCACGGCAACCGGCGGGTAGAGACGTAAGGTCTCGTCGATCACGCGGCGCGTCAGCTCCAAGCGCGACAGGTCGGCAAGCGCCGGCGCCCTGCCGGCGAGCACTGACGCTACCTCGCGACGTACTCGGTCGCCGACCTCGGGATGTTGGGCGAGGAGCAGACAGGCCCAGGCCAAGGTGACCGCCGTGGTTTCGTGTCCGGCGAGCATCAAGGTCATGATCTCGTCGCGCAGTTGGCGATCGCTCATGCCCTCGCCGGTGGCCTCGTCGCGCGCCTCCATCAGCATCGCCAGCAGATCGTCGCCACCACTGCCGCCGCGGCGGCGGTCGATGATGCCGAGAACCACGCGGTCGAGCGCGGCGCGCGCCCGCCGAAAGCGCAGGTTGCGTGGCGTTGGTACCAGCAACCAACTAGGAAAGAGGCTGAAGGCTTCCTCAGAGACGAACTGCAGCGCCGACAGCATGGCCCGACCGACGCCGGCGGCTTCGCCGATCAGATCTACGCCGAACAGCGCTTGCCCGACGACGCGCAACGTCACGCGCGACATATGCTCCATCAGGTCGATGGGCGTCCCTTTGGCGGCGGCGGTCTCCCAGCCGTCCAGCATGCGAGCGCCGGCCGAGCTCATGATCGTCGTAAAGCCTTCGATGCGCTGGCGGTGGAACGCCGGCTGCGCCAGACGGCGCTGCCGCCGCCAGAAATCCCCTTCGCTGGTGAACAGGCCTTCGCCGATCAGCGGTTTGACGCGGCGCATGAGGTTGCCCTTCCAGTAGTTGCGGTTGTTGTCCTGCAGGACGTGCTTGATGTGATCGGGGTGATGCAGCACGTGGATGATGAACGGCCAGGCGTCGAAGCGCACGACGTCACCGTATTCGCGTGCCGCCCAGCGCAAGAACGCCAGCGGGTCGCGGCGGGCGAGATAGAAGAAATGGAAGGGGGTCGGGTAGCGCTTGCCGGGTGGGCGGCGCGCCCGGTTGATGCTGATCGGTGACGCTGGCGATTCAATCTGCGCAGTAGGCTGCATGGGAGCCCATTATCTACATTTCGGGGGGCACTTCATCCGCAAGTTTTGGGTGTTTCGGGGTCGAGCGCGACCTCACGCGCTCAATCCGTCGCGCCCACGCGCTTGTGAAGAAATAGCTTGGGCGCGTCGGCGCGGGCCCGGAGGCTCAAGCCTCCGCCTACCCAAACGAAGCCCTGACGGGCTCGTTGGTGCGTACAGCCGGCTTTTAGCCGGCTTCGTTTGGGTAGCCCGGGACTTGAGTCCCGGGTGCGGCGATGGCGTGTTATCCCAACAACCTTGGGCGAAGTACACTCGATAGAAGTTCGCTTCGGCCTGTCGCTTGTTGAAGAGTGGCTTTGGGAGAACCTCGCTCAGCCCTTGAGGTCCGGGAAATCCTCCTCGAAGAATTCCAGCGCGCCCTTCGCGCCGGCCTGACGCTGCGCCGCTTCGTGGCCACGTAGGTCGACGCGACGGATCTTGCCGGAGATGGTCTTCGGCAGGTCCGAGAACTCCAGGCGGCGGATGCGCTTGTACGGTGCCAGGCGGGCGCGTGCGAAGGCGAAGATGTCCTTTGCCAGATCAGGCCCGGGGTCGTAGCCCTGGCAGAGGATCACGAACGCCTTGGGTACCGCGAGGCGCACCGGGTCCGGGCTTGGTATCACCGCCGCCTCAGCCACTGCCGCGTGCTCGAGCAAGACACTCTCCAGCTCGAAGGGACTGATGCGGTAGTCCGACGCCTTGAACACGTCATCGGCACGGCCGACGTACGTGATGTACCCGTCCGCATCGCGGCGCGCCACGTCACCCGTGTGGTACAGCCCGCTGCGCATCACCTCGGCGGTCTTTTCCGCATCGTCGGCATAGCCGCTCATCAGGCCGACCGGGCGCGGATCGAGCGCCAGGCAGATCTCTCCCTCCACTGCGGGGTTGTCATGCGGGTCCACCAGCACCACCGTGTAACCGGGCAGCGCCCGGCCCATGGACCCCGGTTTCAGTTTCTGCCCGGGCGGGTTGCCGATCTGCGCCGTGGTTTCAGTCTGCCCGAAGCCATCGCGGATGGTGATGCCCCAGGCTGTTCGTACCTGGTCGATGATCTCTGGATTGAGAGGTTCTCCGGCCCCGACCAACTCGCGTAGCTTGAGGCCGTCGCGGAACGCCGCCAGATCTTCCTGGATCAACATGCGCCACACCGTGGGCGGGGCGCACAGCGAGGTCACGCCACATTGGCACAGCACCTCCAGCAGCGCCTCGGCATTGAATCGGGCGTAGTTGTAGATGAACACGCAAGCGCCGGCGTTCCACGGCGCGAAGAAGCAGCTCCAGGCGTGCTTGGCCCAGCCGGGCGAGGAGATGTTGAGATGCACGTCGCCGGGACGCAGCCCGATCCAGTACATGGTGCTCAAGTGGCCGATCGGATAGCTCTGGTGGGTATGCAGCGCGAGTTTGGGTTTCGAGGTGGTGCCGGAGGTGAAGTAGAGCAACAGCGGATCGCCGGCACGGGTCGGCCCCTCGGGCACGTACTCGGCCGGCGCAGTCATTGCCTCCTCGAAGCGCCGCCAGCCCGCGACCTGCCCGCCCACTGCGATGCGGCCATAGTCCCCGGGCACAGTGGCGAACTTGTCCGCGTGCGCGGCGCCGGCGATGACGTGCCGCACCTGACCGCGGTCGATGCGATCGCGCAGGTCGTCGGTGGTCAGGAGCGTCGTCGCCGGAATGATCACTGCCCCGAGCTTGATCGCCGCCAGCATGATCTGCCACAGCGCGACCTCGTTGCCGAGCATCATCAGGACGCGGTCGCCGCGTCGCACTCCCTGGGCGCGCAGCCAATTGGCAACCCGCGACGAGCTCTCCGACATCTCTGCGAACGACAGCTTCCGCTGTTCCCCCGACTCCTCCACGATCCACAGCGCCGGCGCGCCATTGCCGCGGGCCAGGGGATCGAACCAGTCTAGCGACCAGTTGAAATCGTCGGGCCGCGGCCAGCGGAATTCGCGGTGGGCGGTCGCGTAGTCATCGCGGTGCGCCAGCAGAAAATCCCGTGCGTGCAGGAAGTCAGCATCGGTGGACATGCGGCTCTGGTTCTTATCACAGAATAGCGCCAGCAGCGGAAGCTCCGCGGTGGTGCCCTCAGTTTGGCAGCCCGGTTGCGCCGTTCCCCATTCGCCTGGAGCGTGCAGTTGTCTTTCAGGCACCTTCTGTGATGAGAACACGTCGTACCCACCACGGGCTCTCGAGGAGAACGGACATGAAGATCGACGCATTTGGCGCCGGACTGGAACTGCACCGCGCCGGCGAGCGGGCGCGTGACTTTGCGCGCATCGGCTATGACGGCCTCTGGCTCGCGGAGGCCGGACGCACGGCGTACCTCACCTGTGCCGCGACGGCGCTGGCGGCACCCGAACTCGACGTCGGCACGGCGGTGGCGACCGCGTTTCCGCGCAGTCCGATGGTGACCGCGCAGATCGCGTGGGAGCTCGCGGAAGCGACGCAGGGCCGCTTCATCCTCGGACTCGGCACGCAGATCAAGGCGCACATCGAACGCCGCTTCTCCAGCGTCTACGACCGTCCGGGTGCGCGCCTGCGCGAGTATGTGCTCGCCCTGCGCGCCATCTTTCGCGCCTTCGCCGGCCAGGAGCGGCTCAATTTCAAGGGTGACTTCTACTCGTTCAGTCTGCTCGGGATGTGGACACCGGGTCAGATTCCCTACCCCGACGTACCGATCTATCTCGCCGCGGTACGGCCATGGATGCTGCGCGCGAGCGGCGAAGTCGCTGATGGTGTCCACGTGCATCCGTTTCATTCGCGCCGCTACCTCGACGAAGTGATCGTCCCGAATGTCGCAGAGGGCGCCCAGCGTGCCGGTCGTGACCCGAAGGCAATCAAGCTTGTGTGTCCGGTGTTCACCATCGTCGGGGACAGCGCAGAAGAGCGCGCCGAGTGGCGCCAGCGCGCGCGTTTCCAGATCGCCTTCTACGGCTCGACGCCAGCGTACGCGGGCGTCTTCGACCTGCACGGCTGGCACGGCGTCTCGCAGCGCCTCACCGAACTGCAGCGCGCCGGCGACTTCGCCGGCATGGCCAACACCATCACCGACGAGATGCTCGACGTGTACGCGATCACCGCGACCTGGGATGAAATGCCCGGCCGCATCGTCGAGAAATACCGTGGCCTCGCCGACCGGATCATCCTCTATTTCGCCACCGAAGCCTGGGAAAAAGGTGCGGCGCACCTCAAGCGCTGGCAAGAGCTGATCGCGCGCACGCGGGCGTTGGACTGAGCGCGCGGCGCTTCGAGATCCTCCCGCGCAAGGATCTGATGGTAGAGTGCACCCTTGCCGTCGCGTGTAACGAGCATCGCAACTGGCCCCATCCGAAGCGGCGGAAGTGGCCTGCTTGCCAGCGGAGCTGACCTATCGGAGTATGGCCCCAGCGACCGGCTCAATGCAGGAGGGTGCAATGCACGACGATCAGCAGCAGCGGGAGCATGTGTCCGATCGGCGAATCGTTCACCGCGTGTGCCCATTCTGCGAGGCCACGTGCGGTCTCGCGATCGAGGTCGAGGGCGGCTCGATCGTCGGCGTGCGTGGCGACAAGGAGGACCCATTCTCGCGCGGCTACATCTGCCCAAAGGCGTACGGGTTGAAGGAGCTGTACCACGATCCGGACCGGTTGCATCGGCCGCTGCGGCGCACGGCCAACGGGTGGGAGGAGATCACCTGGGATGCGGCGTTTGAGGAGGTCGGATCGCGGCTGATCGCCATCCGCGAAAAGTACGGCAACGACGCGATCGGCATGTACACGGGCAATCCCGTCGTGCACGATCTCGGTGCGCTGCTCTATCGTCCGGTCCTGCAGCGCGCGCTCGCCAGCAAGAGCCTGTTCAACGCTTCGGCGAACGACACGCTGCCGAAGATCGTGCAGACCGGCCTGATGTTCGGCCGGCACTTCCCGACGGCGGTGCCGGTGCCCGACATCGACCGCACGCACTATCTACTGATCGTCGGCGCGAACCCAGTTGTATCGCACGGTAGCCTTATGACCATGCCCGACGCGCCGGGGCGCTTGAAGGCGGTCGTTGCACGCGGCGGCAAGCTGGTCGTCATCGATCCACGCCGCACCGAGACCGCGAAGATCGCCAGCGAGCACCACTTCATCCGTCCCGCCACCGACGCAGCGTTCCTGCTCGCAATCGTGCACACCCTATTTGACGAGAGTCTGGTCGATCTCGGCGCCGCCGCTGGCCTGGTCGGTGGGGTCGATGCGGTGGAAGCCATCGCCCGAGAGTTCCCGCCGGAAGTGGTCGCCGGCTACTGCGGCATCGCCGCCGCGGTGATCCGGCGCATCGCGCGCGAGCTGGCGGCGGCGGAATCGGCGGCGTGCTACGGCCGGCTGGGCACGTGCGTGCAGGAGTTCGGCACGCTGGCGAGCTGGGCCTGCGACCTCGTCAACATTCTCACCGGGAACCTCGACCGCCCCGGCGGCGTGATGTTCACGACGCCCGCCGCGCCGATCGACGCCGGGCTGCCGAAGGGCAAGGGCTTCGAGATCGGCCGCTGGAAGAGTCGCGTCAGCGGGCAGCCGGAAGTGGCAGGCATGATCCCGTCCTCCACGATGGCAGAAGAGATGCTGACGCCAGGCGACGGCCAAGTCCGCGCGATGATCACGTTGATGACCAACCCGGTGCGCAGCGCCGCGAACTCCGCGCAGCTCGAGCGGGCATTCGCCGGTCTAGAGTTCTTCGTGGCGGTCGACTTCTACATCAACGAGACGACGCGCCACGCACATATCATCCTGCCGACGCCATCACCGGCCGAGCAGGCGAACTACGAAATCGGGCTCTACCTCCTCTCGGTGCGGAACGTGGCGAAATGGTCGTGGCCGGCAGTGCCCGCTCCGCCCGGCACTCCGGAGACCTGGCAGGTGCTGTCCAACATCGGCGCCAGACTGATGGGATTGGCCGGCATGCCCGAGCAGGCCGTCGACGATTTCATCCTACGGAAATTCGCCGAGGGCGCGGTCGATGAGCAGTGTCCCTGGCCGGGGCTGATGGTGGACGAAGTCGTCGAGAAGGTCGACGGCGGCATCGGCCCCGAGCGCATCATCGACATGCTCTTGCGCGTCGGACCCTACGGCGACGGCTTCGGACGGCGGCCTGACGGCCTCACCCTCGCCAAGCTGCAAGCGGCGGCGCACGGGATTGATCTCGGACCCCTGCAGCCGCGATTGCGTGAGGTCATCAACACAGTCAGCGGCGTGATCGAGCTGACGCCGGCGACGATGATCAACGACGTG
>Ga0335082_10005466_pt1 | contig 13891 bp, 12 predicted proteins | sample Lox_Sample_41_FD_206718 | JGI IMG/M metagenome (GOLD analysis project Ga0335082, IMG submission 206718) | Soil microbial communities from Loxahatchee National Wildlife Refuge, Florida, United States - Lox_Sample_4.1 | ecosystem: Environmental > Terrestrial > Soil > Wetlands | place: USA...
CAGAACGGCAGAAAAGAAGCAGTCGCCGCCGGATAGGCGACGCGCAAGGAAACCGGAGCCGCGCTGGCTGTCTGAATCAACCCCAGCGCGATCAAAGTGGTGATGATCGCGACACCTGTTTGTACTCTCTTACCGATCTGTCTAATCACAACAATGCTCTTCTTTCGGTAGCGGATCATTCCAAAGTCTGTATCCCGAAAAGAAAGTTCTTCGCCGACGGTTCAAAACGATATCTGTGAGGCTGTCATCCTGAACGAAGTGAAGGATCTCTGCTCCCTTAGCGGTAAAGCTGTTTCACAAAACCTGATTTCACAACAGCATCCATCGGCTCATCGTAAATAAGCTCGGCCGGATTAATCTCCATAGCCTTAGGGTTTGTTTCTGCCTGCTGCTCCAAAACAAGCGTCAGATCTTCAGGCTGAATTTCAGGGATCTGGGGCCAGACCTTTTTTACATATTCGGCATAAGTCAGCGCCAAAGCTTCCGTGTCGGTGGTTCTTGTGTAACGAGATAATACGCTCAATGCTTCCGGCCGGTGTGTCTTGATATAGTGAATAGACTCGATCAAGGCCCTCAGAAAAGCTTCCATCCGCGACATGTTGTCGATGAGAAATTGCCTTTTGGCCAGAAAAGCATTTGACGCGTATCGCGCGCCCATCTGGGTCAAGTCCGCCAGCTCACGATAGCCCAGCTTCTTGGCTGTAAAGTTCTGCGGCACCGCCGCCGTGCCGGCTTCGATAGCGCCGCGCACCAACGCTGGGATCATTTCTGACTGGCTACCGACTTGGATGAGAGTCACGTCCTTGCGCGGATCGAGATTTGAACGTTTCAAAAAATAACGAGCAGCGAAATCTCCGACGCCGCCAAATCGGCTTACTCCCAACCGTTTGCCGCGAAGCCCGGCTGCATCGACAATCGACGGATGCGCATAGACGAAAAAATTAAGGCGGTTGTTCAAACTGCCGAAGAGCGCCAGATCGCGATAACCCTGAAGGTACGAGGCAATCCCGCCAACTCCGCCGCCAGCAACCACCGCCAATTGTCCGCTGAAGAGCGCAGCGATAGCTATCGAGGATGATCCCACGTACACGAGATCCACTACTACTCCATGCTTGTCAAAGAACTTTGCTTCTTTGGCTACCCACAGCGGAAGCTGCGTTGCCGTTGGCGCCGGATAGGAGACGCGCAGGGATTTTTCCGCTGCCCGTTGCTCCCCCACCGGAGCGAACAACGAAAGCAAAAAAACTATAATCGCGACGTTTATTCTTTGCCTCTGAGTGGCACTATCCGTCTTGCGCCCCACTGTTATCCTCTGTCATCCAACTGCAATAAATTACCCTCGGAGTCGTAGAAATAGAGCGTTCGCTCATCGTTCCGAATGATCGGTCCCACCTGGAAGTCCACACCCCATTCCTTTAGCCGTCCTAATGCCCGGTCGAAATCTTCCCGACTGGCGGACAGCCCGGTGTGGCAGAAACCTTCTTCCTTTCTGTCCCGATCGACCGGTTTTCCTCTCTCGAATAAGACGACCTCGACCTTATCATCTTTGGAGCACGCCAGACGAAGCACCTCGGGCCAATATCCCAGCATCTCGTAGAAGGGGCGATTGTTCTCTCTGACCCCACTCCCTCTTCCCATGACTCTCATCCCCAACACGTCCACGTAGAATTTTTCCGCCCTCTTAATGTCGTTGACGGGAAGTCCAATATGATAAACCCGGGTCACGCTTATTTTGCCCATGGCGACTCCTTCTTAGATCGACAGGTAATAATATCCATGACCATTTCACCGTCCGTAAACACGCTCCACGAATCCTGATGCAACCACGTCCTTCACGACAGCGCTGTAAATCAGCTCCGCAGGATCGATCTCGCGCGCCTTGGGGTTGGATTCTGCCAATTCTTCCAACACCAGCTTGAGATCTTCGGGTTGTATCTCAGGCACTTTGGGCCAAATGACCCGGCTGTGAAAGTCATAGGTCTGACCCAAGACTTTCATATCGGAGAGTCGGGTATAGCGAGCGAGAATTTTTAGCCCTTCTTCGCGCCGCGTTCGAATGAAGTTAAAAGCTTCTATCAGCGCTCGCGTGAATCCCTCCATGCGGCCCTTGTTCTGAATCAGAAATTGCTTCCTTGCCAAGAAAGACGAGGAGGCATACCTGGCTCCGCTCTGGGCGAGATCAGCGAGCTCGCGAAACCCGCTTTCCTTTGCCTTGATATCGTAAGGAAACGCCATCGTTCCCACATCCACCGCGCCCGCCGCCAATGCCGAAAGAATATCCGGCACCCGACCGACTTGAACCATGGTCACGTCACGCCCAGGATCGAAGCCCCCGAGTCTTAGAAAATGACGCGTTGCGAAATCCATCGTGCCACCGAAACGCGTCACCCCGACGCGCTTTCCACGGACCGCGGACAAATTTGCGATCGACGGATTACTGTAAATGGAGAAGACAAACTTGTTGTTCATGGCAGCGAAAAAAACCAAGTCGCGCTGTCCCCTCAGATAGGCGTTAGGCCCAGCGGCGCCTCCGCCGCCGAGAACGTCGATCTCACCGGACAGATAGGCCGCCATGGCGATCGGCGACGACCCCACATGAACAAGCTCGACCTCGACCCCATTCTTGCGGAAAAAACCTGCATCGTCAGCGACCCACAACGGCAAATAGACCGTAACTGGAGCGGGGTACGAAACCCGCAACACTTTTCGCTGCGCCAGTGACGTCGCCGCTTGTGTAAGCAGCCAGACCAAACAAACTGTGATAAGCAATGCGCGCCTCTGAAAGCTGCCCCGGTTCAGTTCGTTGTTTCGAGTTCCGAGTTTCGTGTTTCGTGTTGAACCCGAGACCCGAAACCAAAGACCCGAACCTTTTGTTGTTTTATTCATTACTCCACTCGCCTTGCTCCACATGCATGAAGCCGAGATTTTCCATGAGCGGACGGTTGTGATGAACCAGGAAGCACGCGGGCTGATCGCCGGTGTTGAAATGTTGATGCCAGCTGAAGACTGGAACGCAAAGCACGTCGCCTGCTGCCCAGTCATATCTCCGGTCTTCGATGAGGCTGTAGCCTTGGCCGGCGACAATGTAATTTACCTCTTCGTATAAGTGGCGATGCGCGCCGGAATGCTTGCCGGGTGAAATTTCGGCTAAAAGCGTTCCCAGCACTCGCATAAGAAATCCCGTCTTCGGGTCGATGACGTAACGCACGCGGCCCATAGGAGTTTTCTCAAATTCGACGCTGGCTCCCTTCACCAATACTTGGCTCGCCCGGCGCCGCTTTTCCTCGCCGCCTGAAAACGACAGGTGCTGTTTGTAGAACATATCTGTTGGGCTGAGGGATTCCCTTGCGGAAGTTTCCTCAATGCGTATGCGCGTCGAGTCATCTGCTCCCGGAATAAGCGACTTCATCGCGCTTTCGCTCTTGTGGCCAAAGACCCAATAATCTGGATAGCGCTCGTCCTCGTACACGGCCAACCCCAAAGAAAGGGAGAGCGGACCGGTTGTCGCCGCCAGGTAAATGAAGTCCTCGCTTCCCGTGTTCAAGTGCCGGTGCCAGGAAAACATGGGAACGCTGATAAAATCTCCCTGTCCCCAGTCGTAGCGCACCCCGTCGATGATGCTGTGGCCGTGACCTTGAAGAACATGGATCACTGCTTCCACCGTGTGGCGATGTCCCAGCGTTTTCCATCCCATGCCTTCTTCCTCGCCGGCGGGAATGCGATTGATCCAGAAGCGAAACGTCCGATGGTTGAAGCCCAACCGCGGATCAACAAGGTAAAGATGGGAGTTGCTCTGAAACTGAGAGCGAATCTCCTCGCTTTTGATTTGGACCGGCGCCTGGAGCCGCCGTTTCGCCTCTTCCTTGGCGAAGCTAATAGATTCCATAAACATACGGTCGCGGTCTTCAGGTCGAAGGATAGCCATAATTATTTATAGAGCTGCTCGACCATACCTGAGCGAGCCACACTTTCCACCAAGCTGCTGTAGATCAGCGCGGACGGCTGGATCTCCCGAGCCTTGGGGTTGGTCTGGGCGAGATGTTCTAAAATGAGCTTGACGTCCTCCGGTTCAATCGCCGGCAGCCGCGGCCAGACATTTTGAGCGTATTCGTCGTAGGCTTGCTTTACGGCTTCGCGATCCGCCATCCGGGTGTAGCGCTGAAGTATTTTCAATGCCGGTTCAGGGTTGGTTTTGACATAGTGTATCGCTTCAACCAGCGCCTTGATAAAGGCTTGCATGCGCACGCGCTGCGCAACGAGAAAGTTTTTCTTGGCCAAAAAAGCCGCCGTTGCGTAGCGAGCGCCGCTTTGCGACAAGTCGGCGAGCTGTCGATACCCCAGCTTCCTGGCGCTAAAGTTATACGGAAAAGTCAGGGTGCCGGCATCTACCGTGCCATTAGTCAACGCCGCCAAAATATCCGCGGTATTACCGATTTGAATGAGCTGGACATCCTTTTGCGGATCCAGGCCAACGCTTCTGAGAAAGTAGCGGCTGGCAAAATCCAAACTTCCGCCAAACCGAGTCACCCCATATCTTTTGCCACGTAAGCCGGAGGCATCGACAATGGTTGGTACGGCAAAAATTTTAAACGCAAACCGGTGGTCAAGAGTTGCAAAAAGGGCTAGATCTCGAAACCCTTGCAAATACGCAGTAGGGGCCGCTGTTCCACCCCCCGTGAGCACGTCCAGCTCATCGCTCAACAACGCTGCTAGCGCCATCGGAGAAGAACCGACGTAAAGAAGCTCGACACCAAGATTGTTCCTTTCGAAGAAGCCCGCTTCTTTGGCGGCCCATAGAGGCAAAAAGGCGGTGGCCGGGGCTGAATAGGATACCCGGAGCATCCCTTCCGCCGCGCTCGCGCCGCTTACGGTAGCTATTAGCAGCAGTAGCGTTAAAACGATTTTCCCAATGGCCAATTAATTCTCCGTTTTCCACTTCCTCCCCGTTGATGAGAGGATCAGCGCGGACAGGCTGCCTTACCCGTCTCGAGTCATTTCCTGTCCTTGTTTTGATTAGGAAGCTGGCTCGTTTCCATTTCATTTCGCTCAGCGTCCGCGTTAGCGGTTGAGTTTATCGAGCACGCTATGCCACTTGTTCGATATTTGCTTTCTCTTCTCCTGGCTCATTACGTTGGTGGCCGGAAATTCTTTCAACCAACGATAGGGCCGGCAGGCATCAATAACGATCCGGGAGGCGAGGAAGCGGCCAGAATCCCGATCCTCAGGGGCCACCCTCGGATTGATGTCGCTAGTAGGGAAATCGTGCATAATTTGAGTTTGCGTCGCCGGATCGCAGCGGCTAGTAATCGCCCAGAAAACATCCCTGAGATCGGACGGGTCTATATCTTCGTCGACCAAGATCACGAAACGACCCATGCCCAAAGTCGCGCGCACACCCAAAGCAATGGCGGCCGCTTGCCGTGCGTGTCCTTCGTAACGCTGCTTGAGAGAAATCACCGTGGCAAACGGACCATGCAGCCAGACGCCGCGGACATCCTGCACGCCGGCGTATTCCAAAGCCGACCACACAGCCGCCGCTGGCAAGGGAATGCCAAAGTGGTCCATTCCCGGCACCGGTTTTAAAGGCGGATCGCCTTGAATGATCGGGTCGTTGCGGTGCATGACCCTCGAGACCTTGATGATCGGTTCGTTTCGAACTCCAGTAGCGTAATAGCCGGTCCTTTCGCCAAATGGTCCTTCCGGTCTGGACTCGCGCTCCGCTGGCGGGATCTCTCCTTCGACGACGATCTCCGCATGGGCGGGTATCGGAAGTCCGCTGCTCTCGCCGGTGAGAATTTCCAGAGGCTCGCCCCGGAGCCACCCTGCGACATCGAGCTCCTCGACCCCCCACGGCTCCCTTTGCGCCGCAGCGAGGAACAGCGCGGGCTCCTGGCCAAACGAGAGGACCACCGGACAGGTTTCCCCGCGCGACCAATATTTTTCGATAATCAAGCGCGCGTGATGAATATGATTGATGAAAATGCCTAGCGTATTTTCGTCGTGCACGACCACCCGGTACACGCCCATGTTGACCCAACCGGCTTCAGCTTCGCGGGTGAAAACACAAGATCCCGTTCCGATGTAGTAGCCGCCGTCCAGCTCATGCCATTTCGGCGCGGGAAACTTGAGCAGGTCGACATCTTTGCCGGAAAAAACATTTTCTAGAACCGGACCGGTTTTTACTTTCTTAGGCGCCAGCGGTTTGAAGGTCTTGAGCTTTTCCTTCCAGGCCTTAACCAGATCCACGTTGGTAAGCTTCGGATCGAGCCCGAGTCCCAGCGCCATTCTTCTGATACCAGACATCGTGTTGGAAGAGACCCGATAGCCACGCGCAAAGCCCTTGATGTTGTCGAATAGAAGCATGGGGTGGCTCGCCGTGCTGGCGATGGTTTCTGCCAGCGCGCCAATTTCTTCGTCCCGGTCGGCTCCGTCGATCTTGAGCAAGTCGCCGTGCTCATCGACCTTTTGCAAATAGTCTCTCAAGCTTTGGAATGCCATCTTAAACCTCGGAGGATTTTTTCTGCCGTGATCGGCAGCTCTGTAATCCTAACGCCGGTCGCGTTGTAAACCGCGTTAGCGACCGCCGGGGCCACAATGCTGATCCCCGCTTCGGCAACCGACTTGGCACCGAAGGGGCCGGGACCTGCCTTGGCTTGAACCAGCGACGTCGTGAGGGGCACATTATCGGCGATGTTGGGAAGTTTATAGTCGCCCAACGTCACCGTCGTGATGCGACCGTCATCGAGCTTGAGTTCTTCGGTAAGAGCATAGCCTTGACCCTGAACAATGCCGCCTTCGATCTGGCCTTGATGAATTAGCGGATTGATCACGGTACCGACGTCATAAACGAAATAAAGATGCTTTAAGCGAACTTCCCCCGACTCTTCATCCACCGCGACGGCCGCCACCACAGCCTGGAACGAATAAACATCCGGTTTATGTCCAACGAACTCGCCGAATCCCTTGAGCGGTTTATCTGAAAGCGACGCCAATTCTTGCAACCCCAACCGCTTCGCTTTACCGTTCTCTCTGAACAACGCGCCGCCGCGCTCCCAAGTGATTTTTTCGGCGCTGGTTCCCCAGTGTACCGCTGCGACCCCGCGTAGCGCGTCGATCAACGAGTTGGTGGTCCGCAGTACGGCCTGTCCTTCGATGTGAGTGCCGCGCGCGCCTTTGATACCCTGATCGTAGGGCGCGTTGGAAGTATTGCCGACTTCGATCCTGATCGTGTTGGGATTGACTCCCATCAACTCGGAGACGACCTGGCGATGCATGGTGTAGGCACCCACCCCCTGATCACCAATACCACTCAACAGCTTGAGCGTTCCGTCGCCCTCAAGGATTAATTCGAAGCTCGAATCGCCGTGGCCCACATGGCGGTCGCCCAACGCTATGCCACGACCCGTCTTGACGCGTTTGACAGCTTTCGTATTGCGTTTTTTTCCCCAGGCTGAAATTTTCGCTACCCGTCGCAACACTTCGAGACAGTAAGGCGCGCTCACGCCTTCTCCCGTGGCCCGGGTGTCGCCTTCTTTGATCCCGTTGCGCAAACGAAATTCCAGCGGGTCGATGCCCATCGCTTCCGCCATCATGTCGATGTGGCTCTCCACAGCGAATAGAGTTTGAGTCTCCCCCGGCGCGCGGAAGTAACCTCCAGGGACTTGATTGGTGTAGACGCAATAGCCTTCCAGCAACGTGTGCGGAATATTGTACGAACCCGCGACCATGTAGGCACCACTCATCGATCCTTGAGGATTGGGCTTGTAGGCGCCGTACGCGCCACCGTTGTAAAAAGTTTTTCCTTCCCATGCCCAAAGCCTGCCGTCTTTTTTCACTCCGGTGCGTAGCTGTACCACAGCGGGGTGGCGCGGTGAGGTGGCGGTCAGCTCTTCGCCGTAGGTTTTTACAAAGCGCACGGGCTGGCCCGCTTGCCTCGATAGATAATAGGCGGCCGGTGCCAATGACGGATAATCCTTGGCCCCGAATGAGCCTCCCATATTGCTCGGGTGGATCGTGATCATTTCCAGCGGCATGTCAAAGTATTCGCCCAAAACCTTGCGTAACTTGAACACCGACTGATTGGCCACCCAGATTGCAAGGCGACCCTGTTTGTCGACTTCAACGGTGATCGCATAGGGTTCAAGGTAACCTTGGTGCACGAGCTGCGTACGAAAACTATTCTCAAAAATTTGATCTGACTCGGAAAAACCGCGCTGTAGATCGCCTTTGCCTGCCCGCACCAGGGTCTGGACATTTTTCAACGCCGGCGCTTTGGTCTTGGGCCCTTTATAGCTTTCATATTCCGGATGGAGCACCGGTGCCTCAGCCTTGATCGCTTCCAGAGGATCGAACACCGCAGGCAGCTCCTCATAGTCAACGTCGATTAGGTGAATCGCTTCCTCCGCCACATCGGCGTCGACGGCAGCCACCGCCGCGATATCTTCGCCGACGTAGCGGACGCGGTCCTGCGCCAATACGGGCATGTCCTGGAGTACAGCGCCGATCAGGCGCGGATTGACATCCGCCGCGGTGACGATCGCTTTTATGCCGGGAAGATTTTTCGCCCGAGTTACATCGACGTTGAGAATGAGCGCGTGAGGATACGGACTGCGTAACACCTTGCCCCATAGCATCCCGGGGCGAACATTGTCGGCGGCATACAGCCAAGCGCCACTGACCTTTTCCGCGCCTTCCACTCGCGGAAGCGGCTGCCCGATAATTTTACCCCTCATCGAAAACTCCCACTCCCCTGGTTCAAATCGTTAACCTCCGCAATTCGTCCTACTGCTTGAACCGTTTCAACGCATTTTGTTTCTTATTCCAGACCGAGTTCCGCCCAGCGGCTGAGAACCTTCTGTGTGAGTTCTTTGCTAACCGTGTTGATTTCGGGAAACTCGACTCCCTTGAATTTCGAGGTCGCGTCGATGGCGATGCGCGACGTGAAACCATGCTTGACCAGGGGCTGATGCCCGCCGAGCTGACGCGGCGGAGTAATCCACACATCGCGATGCGGTTCGGTGCGCGAATACATGCGCCACCAGATATCGTTCCAGTCATCGAGATCGGCGTCGGCGTCGACGACGATGATCCAATTGGGCCCCATGGCATTGACGCCCCATATTGTCTCGATGATTTGCATGACGTGCCCTGGCTCTTTGATGTCAGCCGCCACCACGCAGATTTCGCGGCCGCAGCCGGGATCGGGAAAGCGCACATCCACCACTCCCGGCGTGCCGAGGCTTTTGAGCTTACCCCAGAGAACCGCGGATCGGGTGATGCGCTTGCCGCCGTCTTCCATGAAATTGCAGATGAGTCCTTGATGAATCGGATTCTTCCGATGCGTAACGCATTTCACTTCGAAGACGAGACCTTGTTTTTCGCTCCCGTAAAAACCGTGCGACTCGCCGTGCGGCCCTTCGTCCACACGCACCTTCGGCAGCACCACCCCTTCAAGCACGATCTCCGCTTGAGCGGGAACGAGAATATCTAATGTCTCGCACTTGGTGAGATCCACCGGCTTGCCGCGCAGCCCGCCGACATAGGCAAATTCGGCGTGTCGCGCCAGTCCAGAACTGATGGGGCTCATTGCGGCGATGCAAAGAAGCGGCTCCATGCCGATGGCGACGGCCATGGGCATGGGCTCGTTAGCCGCTTCGTACTGCCGGTAGTGCGCCAGACCGTCGCGGTGTATCGACATCCAAAGGGTTTTCTTGTCTTTGACCAAGAGACGATACATCCCCATGTTCTGATCTCCGGTGGCGCGATCCCTCGTAATGCAGCCGTGAAACGTGCCAAGGTAGGGACCCGCGTCCTTTTCGTGCCAAACCGGGGTTGGAAACTTGGTGATATCCACCTCTCCGTCCTTGTAAATCTCCTCTTTGCACGGCCCGCTTTTGACTTCGATAGGTACCGTCGGATTCTTGAAGCCCGAGAGAAACTTTTCGAACATGGTACGCATGTCACCTTCGATACCCAGAGCGACCGCCACCTTTCGGTCCGTCGACAGCACGTTGGTGACCAGCGGTGTCTTGTGGCCCTGAATGTTTTCAAACAATAAAGCCGGTCCCTTTCTTAGCAACGAATGATAAGCGATGGCGCCGAGTTCATGTACTGGATCAACGAGGGCGTCGACACGCTTTAGCTCACCCATCTGCTCTAATGAATGCAAAAACTCACGCAATGAATCGAATGGCATGGATGTTTTCTCCTTTCATCTATCGGTTGGATTACGGCCATGGCTAGTCCACTCGAAGGCTGTAGCGAATCATATCGCTTTGGCCTCCAACTCCCGTGTAGACGAAGTTGAGCGGCGTTAGCTGTCCGGAAACCAGAGAGGGTAAAAAGCAAAAAACCGCTAACCACCATGTCGTCAAAAATAGCACTTGCATATCTCCACTCGTGGGAAGCCCTAGCCTAGCGACGCGTTATCGATAAAGCTGATCCACGAATCCCGACCTCTGGACCTCCATTGCTATTCGATCGTCGATGAAGAACGCCGGGTCAACGCCTCTTGCTTTCGGATTGGTCGCAGCAATTTCTTCGATAACTAACTTGAGATCCTCAGGTTGGATTTCCGGCAGCCGTGGAAATAGCTTTACGTGAAAATCATAAGCCGCAGCGAGAATATTCGGATCATCGATGCGCACGTAACGCTTGGTGATTGCCATACCTTCCTTGGGCTGTGTCCGAAGGAAGTAAATCGATTCGGCGAGAGCTCTAAAAACGCGCGTCATTAGTGCTTGCTTTTCCGCGAGAAAACTCCTCTTGGCGACGAAAGCGGTCAATTGATACCTGAGACCGCTCTGGCTGAGATCCGCCAATTCACGCAAGCCGTTCTTTTTGGCGACATAGACCGCCGGATAACCCAATACCCCCGCGTCGAGATTCTTCGCGAGTAGCGCTCGAAAAATATCGTCCTGTGACCCGACCTGAATCATCGTCAGCTCCTTTGTTGGGTCGATTCCCCGTTGACGTAGGAAATAACGCCCGGCGAAATCGTTGGAACCGCCAAATCGAGTAACTCCTAGCCGCTTGCCCTTTAATTGAGCGAGTTGTTCGATGCCCGGTTGAGAGTAAATAGAGAATAGAAATCTGTTAATAAGGCCGGCAAAAATAGCGACATCTTTGTAACCCTGCAATTGCAGCGCGATGCTCGGGTTGGCGCCGCCGACGATTACATCGACTTCGCCGGCCAGCAAAGCTGTCATGGCGATCGGAGATGAGCGAATTGAGACCAGCTCAACTACAAGATTTTGCTTCTTGAAGAATCCTGCATCCAATGCAGCCCACAGCGGCAAGAAAACCACGGCAGCCGAAGGGTACGCTATACGCAGGGTTTCTGCGCTCACCGAGACACGAGCAAAGCAACCAACTAGCAGACAAACCGGCAAACTCGCCAACAATCGCTTCTTGAACACGTTTTCTCACCGATAAAGCTGATCTACGAAGCCGGAAGATAGCACTTCTTTTACGACGCGCCCGTCGATCAAGCTACCCGGATTGACGGTTCTTGCTTTTGGATTCGTCAGGGCGACTTCTTCGAGAACCAGTTTCAAATCTTCTGAAAAAATTTCCGGCACCTTGGGAAAAAGCCTAATGTGGAGATCATAGGACGGTTTGAGGATCTCTGGCGCATCGATTCGAGTGTACCGTCTAAAAATCTCCATGCCTTCCTTGGGGTAGGTTTTTAGATAGTAAATCGACTCGACCAGCGCCTTCATAAAGCGCAACATCCGCTCGTGATTTTCCGTGAGAAAGCTCCGTTTGGCCAAAAATGCCGCCAACGCGTACCGTGCGCCGCTCTCCGACAGGTCAGCAAGCTCTCGCAGTCCTTGCTTTTTGGCCAGAAAATTTTGCGGCACGCCAACCACGCCGGCTTCGAGCGCGCCCGTGGAGACGGCGACGACAATGTCCGGCATGGCGCCAACCTGAACGAAGGTGACGTCTTTTCCGGGTTCCATCCCGTTGCGCTTGATGTATTGGCGCGCAACAAAATCCAATGTGCCGCCGAATCGGGTCACGCCCATACGCTTGCCGCGGAGCTGACTTACCTCCGTTATTGCGGGTTGGACCATGACGGAAAACAAAAAAGTCTGGATGAAATTAGCGAAGAGCGCCATATCCGTGTATCCCTGAAGTTGTGCCGTGATCCCGGCGGTTCCGCCTCCTGCCAGGATATCGAGGTCCCCCGAAACCATCGCGGCGATTCCCCGGGTTGAAGAACCTACGGCAATGAGCTCCACCGAAAGTCCGTGCTTTTTGAAAATCCCGGCATCTTGAGCCGCCCAAAGCGGCAGAAAAGCTCCAGCGGGTGCCGGATAGGCTACACGCAAGGGCCGTTCGGCAGAGAGGGAAACGCCGTTTACCAGCGTTATGAGAAAAACAACTAGTCCAATGATGGAGAGAAAGTCCCTGAAACCGATCTCCCCCTTTGCAAAAGCCGAATTAAGGGGGATTTTTTTAAAGACGTGAAACCATCGCCAATATGCGCTGCCGTGACTGCAGAAATCTCCCGTGGCCTCTCCTTTCCAAAAAGGGGAAATCCCGATTTTCCTCTCCCAGCTCTCGGCCAAAGCTGTCAGCACCCTCATCGTCTGTGAAAAACGCGTAAACGTTTCCATGTCGTAGCTATCGCGTTTCAGCCAAGACCTCGGTAACAAATCGCGCATCGAAAAATTTCCGCAGGTCGACGCCGCTTTTTGCCCTAAGCTCGGGAATGCTCTCCCATGCGTTCTGAATCCCCTCCAACTCAGGAGTTGGTTCCGAGCGTAAGAACCTGTTCGTATCTGCGTAGATACTGTCGATGTCCGACTCGGAAACCTTGTAATATTTTCTGATAAAGGGCTTGGCAACCTCCGGCCGCGTCTTCCAGTTTCTAATGCCGTCAAGAAATCCAGCCGCGATCGCTTTCAAAACTGCAGGACGCTCCCTCACGAGCTGATCATGCGCGACCATGATCTGGCTTGCGAACTTTGTCTTGATGGTCGAGAGATCGAAAATAATATCGAGGCCCGCGTTTCTGGCGAAAGGGACAAACGCGGGTGTGACGATGGCGCCATCGACGCCGCCGCTCGCCAAAGCAGCGGACCGCGCGGCTGAGTTGCCGATCTGCAAAATCTGCACGTCTTTGTCCGGGTCCATGCCCCACTGCCGTACGACAAAGCGGGTTTGGATATCCGAAAAAGCGCCATAACGGCTGACCGCTATTTTTTTCCCTTTCATCTCTTGTGGGCCCTTGATTCCCGGCCGCGCTACGAACAGGTGTTGAAACTGATCGATGTTCACCATGATAATCTTCATGGGAGCGCCCGCCGCCATGGCCCGGAGCGCGTCGGTTGCCGTTGTCGTCGCGGCCAAGGCGGCCCCAGAGACGATCGTCTGAGAAGTGGTGACCCCGCTGGTGACATACAACATAGTCATGTCGAGCCCGTGTTTTTTGAAGAATCCCGCCTCGTAACTGAACTTGAGCGCGTCGCTTTGCGAGCCGGAGCCGGTGTAGACGAAATTCAACGGGATCAACTGCGCCCGTGTTGTTTGCGCGCAGGCGAAAAATAAAATCCCTATGAGAACAATTGAACTAAGATCTTTTCCTCTTACCGGCCTTAAAGGAGTTACTTCCTTCCCCCCTTGGAGACTGTGTCTCAATGTGAAAATCAGCTGGATGTCATTCTGAGCCGGAGGCGAAGAATCTAACGATTCGAGCTTGTTGCAAAAGTGAGATCCTTCGGCTACCGCCTCATCAGGATGATATTGCGGGGGAAGGAAAGAAGCCGGATGAAATCCAGGTTTAGATGTCAAACTATCAATGAACTTTTCAAAAAGTTGCGCCAACTTCATCTTAGCTCGGGTTATTTTCCTCTCTGTGAATTCCCAGGGTCTTCAGCAACGGCTC
>Ga0335082_10005467_pt1 | contig 13891 bp, 12 predicted proteins | sample Lox_Sample_41_FD_206718 | JGI IMG/M metagenome (GOLD analysis project Ga0335082, IMG submission 206718) | Soil microbial communities from Loxahatchee National Wildlife Refuge, Florida, United States - Lox_Sample_4.1 | ecosystem: Environmental > Terrestrial > Soil > Wetlands | place: USA...
GGCGCCTCGTCGCAGTCGCGCGTGCCGGCGGGCCCGTGGCAGTTGTTCTCGAAGGGCGCGTAGTACGAGCCGGGGGAATTGAGGTTCTCGTCGATGCCGCGGCCGGTGTGCACGCGGTAGAAGCCGCCCACGACGAACTGGTCCATCATGTACACGACCGGCTCGGCCACGCCGCCGTTCACGCTTTCGTAGGTGTGGACGCCTTCCTGGATGATCACCTCGTTCACCGGCTGGCCTTCCTTGATGACGGCCATCTTGTTCCGGGTCTTGCGATTGAGGTTGCGCACGTCCTCGGGGCTCTTCACCGTCATGATGCCCATGCCGTAGGTGCCGGCATCGGCTTTCACGATGCAGAAGGGCTCGTCGGTGATGCCGTAGCGCGCGTAGCGCTCGCGGACCTCGTTCAGGACGAACTCCACGTTGGCCGCGAGGCACTCCTCGCCTTCCTTCTCGGCGAAGTTCACCTTGCCGCACTGGCTGAAGACGGGATTCACGAGCCAGGGATCGATGCCGATCAGCCTCCCGAAATCCTCGGCGACGCGATCGTAGACGTGGAAGTGGTGCGACTTGCGGCGCGTCGTCCACCCGGCAGCGAGCGGAGGGACCACGGCCTGTTCGAGGCCGCGCAGGATCGCGGGGATCCCGCCCGAGAGGTCGTTGTTGTTGAGGATCGCGCAGGGATCGAATCCCTCGACGCCCACGCGGTTGCCGCGGCGCTGGACCGGCTCGAGCAGGAGCTTCTCGCCCGCGGAGGTCTCGACAGTCATCGGCTCCTTCAGGTCCGGGATGAGGCTGCCGATGCGCACCTGGAGGCCCGCGTCCTCGAGGATGCGCTTCAGCACCCACACGTTCTGCAGGTAGTTCAGGTTGCGCGTGTGGTTCTCGGGGACGATGAGGAAGCGGCGCGTGTCGGGACAGATGCGCTGCACCGCGGACATCGCGGCCTGCACGCACAGCGGCCGGAACGAGGGCGCGAGGTTGTTGAAGCCGCCGGGGAAGAGGTTCGTGTCCACGGGGGCGAGCTTGAAGCCGCTGTTGCGAAGGTCCACCGACGCGTAGAACGTGACCGGATGTTGCAGCCACTCGGTGCGGAACCAGTGCTCGATCTCGGTCCGCTTCTCGAGCACCCTGCGCTCCAGGTCCTGGAGCGGCGCCTTCAGTGTCGTCGTGAGCTGGGCGAACATGGGGTGTGGGGATCTTCATCGGGCGCGGCGGGAGGATCAGTTTACACGCTTCGCAATGCTAGAATTCCCCTCTCGCGCGTCCGGTTTTTCCCCACCATGACTCCACTCCAGTCCCTCGCGGCGACAGTCACGTTGCTCGCCGCATCGAACCTCTTCATGACCTTCGCGTGGTACGGGCACCTGAAGCACCTGCAGTCCACGCCCTGGTACATCGCCGTGCTCGCGAGCTGGGGCATCGCGTTCTTCGAGTACCTGCTGCAGGTGCCCGCGAACCGCATCGGATTCTCCGGCGGGATCACGCTCGCGCAGCTGAAGATCGTGCAGGAGGTCGTCACGCTCGCGATCTTCGTGCCCTTCGCGATGCTCTACATGGGACAGGCCCTCAAGTGGGACTACCTCTGGGCGGCGCTTTGCATGATGGGCGCGGTGTATTTCATCTTCCGCGGCTGATGCACCTTCACGTCCTCGGGATCTGCGGCACCTTCATGGGCGGCCTCGCCAGGATCGCGGCCGAATGCGGCCATGTCGTGACGGGCTGCGACGCGCAGGTCTATCCGCCCATGAGCGAGCAGCTGCGCGCGCTCGGCATCGAGCTGCACGAGGGCTACGACGCGGAGCAGCTGGACGCGGCGAAGGCGGACCTCTACGTGGTCGGCAACGCGATGACGCGCGGCAAGCCCGTCGTCGAGGCGATCCTCGACCGGGGATTGCCCTACGTCTCGGGCCCGCAGTGGCTCGCCGAGAACGTGCTGCCCGGCAAGTGGGTGCTCGCGGTGGCCGGCACGCACGGCAAGAGCACGACCTCGTCGATGCTCGCGTGGCTGCTCGAGGCGAACGGGCTCGAGCCCGGTTTCCTCATCGGCGGCGTGCCGCGCAACTTCGGCGTTTCCGCGCGCGTGGGCACGACGCCGTTCTTCGTGATCGAGGCCGACGAGTACGACACGGCTTTCTTCGACAAGCGCTCCAAGTTCGTGTGGTACCGGCCGCGCACGGCGGTGCTCGCGAACCTTGAATACGATCACGCGGACATCTTCCCGGACCTGGCGGCGATCGAGACGCAGTTCCACCACCTCGTGCGCATCGTGCCGTCGCAGGGCCTCATCGTCGCCAACGGCCAGGACGCCGCGCTCGTCGAGCGCTTCGGCGCGGGCCAGGCCTGGAGCGTGGGCGCCGTGCATCCGGACGACTCGTTCGACGTGCTGCTCGCCGGCGAGAAGCAGGGCACGGTGCGTTGGTCGCTCATGGGGGAGCACAACCGCATGAACGCGCTCGCCGCGCTCGCCGCCGCGCGCCATGCCGGCATTCCGCCCCGGGCGGCGATCGAGTCGCTCGCGCGCTTCGAGGGCGTGAAGCGGCGCATGGAAGTGAAGGACGAGGTCCAGGGGGTCGCCGTGTACGACGACTTCGCGCATCACCCCACGGCGTTCGAGACCACGATCTCGGGCCTGCGCACGCGAGTGGGCGACGCGCGCATCGTGGCCGTGTTCGAGCCGCGCTCCAACACGATGAAGCTGGGGCGCATGCAGGAGCGCCTCGCCAAGAGCCTCGCGGGCGCCGACCTCGTGTACTGCTACGCGAAGGGCCTGGGCTGGGACCCGGCGCAGTCGCTCGCTTCGCTGGGCACGCGCGCCTCGGTGCACCAGGATATCGACGCGCTCGTCGAAGAGCTCGCGCGCGTGCTGCGGCCGGGCGATCACGTGCTCGTCATGTCCAACGGGGGATTCGGCGCGATCCACGAAAAGCTCATCGCGCGCCTCGTGCGCCGGCCCGCGTCTACCCACACCGGAGCCTGAAGCCATGAAGCAATACGCCTTCCGCATCCTCAACGTCTTCGCGCGCGATGGGCGCCTCACCGGAAATCCGCTGTGCGTCTTCGAGGACGGCGCGGGCCTGGACGATGCGACAATGCAGGCGCTCGCGCGCCAGTTCAATCTCTCCGAGACCACGTTCATCCTCGCCTCCGCGAAAGCCACCGCGCGCGTTCGCATCTACACCCCTTCCTACGAGATGCCGTTCGCGGGCCACCCGACGCTCGGGACCGCGCACGTGGTGCGCGACCTGCGCCGCGCGGGCGACGCGCTCACGCTCGAGATGAAGGCGGGAGTGATCCCGGTCACTGCGCAGGGCGACCGCTGGACGCTCCAGGCCAATCCGCCGAAATCGCGTGAAGAGAAGCTCGCGGTCCCCGAGGTCGCGGAAGTGCTGGGACTCGCTCCCGGCGACATCGCCTCCAGGCCGCTTCGCGTGAGCATCGGCCGCGAGCAATTGCTCGTGCAGGTGAAATCCGTCGATGCGGTGCGCCGCGCCAACCCCCGCCCCGACATCTTCCAGCGCTTCGCGACCGACGAAGGTCCGGGCCAGGCGTATGTGTTCGCGGACATGGGTAGCGCCGTGGAGTCGCGCTTCTTCTTCACGAGCGGCGCCGCCGTGCTGGAGGATCCCGCTACGGGGAGCGCCTGCGCGAACCTCGGCGGCTGGTTCGTCGCGACGCGGCCCGGCGAGGACGTGGAGCGCACGGTCTCGCAAGGGGAGAAGGTGTCGCGGCCCTCGACGCTGTACCTTTCGGTGAAGGCCGGCGTGATCCGCGTGAGCGGCAGCGTGATCGAGCTCGCCCGCGGCACGCTCGCGCTCTGAGTGAAGACGATCGTCTACCTCCATGGGTTCGTGAGCTCGCCGCGGTCGAAGAAGGCGGTGATGCTGGGCGACTACCTGCGCAACATCGCGGCCGGCGTCGAGTACGCCGTCCCCGCGCTGCACCATCGCCCCGCGCGCGCCATCGAACAGGTCGCCGACGCGTGCGCCGGCGTGGACGTGGGCGACCTCACCCTGGTGGGCAGCTCGCTCGGCGGCTTCTACGCGACTGTGATGGCCGAGCGCCTCGGCTGCCGCGCCGCGCTGCTCAATCCCGCGGTCCACCCCCACCTGCATTTCGAGAAGTACCTGGGCCCGCAGGAGAACCTGTACACGCACGAGAAGTTCACGCTCACCCACGAGCACGTGGAGGAGCTGCGCGACCTCGATCCCGGCGCGATCACGCGCCCCGAGCGCTACTGGCTTTTCGTCGAGACGGGCGACGTGGTGCTCGACTATCGCGACGCCGTGAAACTCTACGAGGGTGCGCTGCAGACTGTCGTGCGCGGCGGCGACCACACGCTCGTGTCGTTTCCGGAGCACGTGCCCGAGATCGTCGAGTGGGCGAAGTCGTGAAGCAGGTCTTCTTCGAGGAGGACGGCGCGTTCCGCGTGGGGACGATCCTCTCGGAGGCGGGAGCGTCGGTGCAGGTGGAGGCAGCGCACGGCAAGCGTTCGAAGCTCAAGGCTGCCGCGATCCTGCTGCGATTCGACGGCGAGGCGCTCGCCGGGTTCATGCCCGAGGCGCAGAAGCTCTCGGAGCCCATCGACCCGAAATTCCTCTGGGAGGTGTGCGGGCCGGGGGAGTTCGGATTCGACGCGCTCGCACGGGAATACTTCGGGCACGAGCCCACGCCGCAGGAAGCCGCCGCCGTGGCCCTCGCGCTGCACGCGCATCCGATGTATTTCTACAAGCGCGGCAAAGGGCACTACCAGGCGGCGCCCGAGGAGAACCTGCGCGCCGCGCTCGCGGGAGCGGAGAAGAAGCGCAGGCAGCAGGAGCAGGTCGACGCGTGGAGCGCGGAGCTCGCCGCGGGCCGCGTTCCCGAGGCCCTCGCCGCGAAGGTGGACGCGCTGCTCTTCAAGCCGGACAAGACGAGCCTCGAGTGGCGTGCCCTCGACGCCGCAGCGAGCCGCGCGGGCATGGCGCCGCCGCGGGTGCTCGCCGCCGCGGGCGCGCTCGCCGGGCCCGAGGACTACTTCCTGCGCCGGTTCGCGTTCGAGTTCTTCCCGCGCGGCCTGGGTTTCCCCGAGCTGGCCGCTCCCGCGCAGCCGCAGGGCCTGGCCGAATCGAAGGTCGCGGCCTTTTCGATCGACGATGCCGATACCACCGAGATCGACGACGCCTTCTCGCTCGAGGCGGCCGCGGACGGCAAGCTGCGCGTAGGCGTGCACATCGCCGCGCCCGCGCTCTGGTTCCCGCGCGGCGGCGCGCTCGAGGCGATCGCGCGCGAGCGCCTCTGCACGGCGTATTTTCCCGGCGGCAAGGTCACGATGCTTCCGCCCCAGGCCGTGGAGCACGCCACGCTCGCGCAGGGCCGCCGCGTTCCTTCGGCATCGCTCTACCTCACCGTGGATGCGGCGAGCCTCGCGGTCGAGGCTGCCGAGTCGCGCCTCGAATGGATCACCGTGGCGGACAACCTGCGCATCGCGGAAGTGGAGACGCGCCTCAACGGCGAGAGCGTGGCGGCGGGCAAGGTCGAGGGGGCCCACGGGGCGGAGCTGCTCTTCCTGTGGCGGCTCGCCAGGTCGCTGAAGGCGGCCCGCGGCGCGGCCGAGGAGCGTTCCGATCGGCCCGACTACACGATTCGCGTCGATGGCGGGCGCGTGGCCATCGAGCCGCGCCAGCGCGGCACGCCCGTGGACACGGTCGTGGCCGAGCTCATGATCCACGTGAACGCCACATGGGGAAAGCTGCTCGCCGACAGGGGCTACGACGCGATCTACCGCAACCAGAAGGGCGGCAAGACACGCATGGAGGTCGAGCCCGCGGCCCACGAGTGGCTGGGCGTCTCCCACTACGCATGGGCAAGCTCGCCGCTCAGGCGCTTCAGCGACCTCGCCAACCAGCGCCAACTCGCGGCGTTGCTTGCGGGCGCGCAGCCCGCCTATTCCCGCGAGGAGCTTGCCGCCGCGGCGCGCGACTTCGAGACGGCGCACGACGCCTATGCGGAGCACCAGAGGCTGCTCGAGCGCTACTGGTGCCTCAAGTACCTCCTCCAGGAGGGCATCGAGACGGCGGAGGCCACCGTCGTGCGCGACGAATTGGTGCGAATCGAGGGCATGCCGCTCGTTTGCCGGGCCGTCGGGCTTCCCGCCACGGCGCCCGGCGAGCGCATTCGCGTGGCCTTCGGCGAGGTCGACCTCTGGGAAGCCAACGTGCTTGCGCGCTACGCGGGGAAATGACCGTACAATTGCGGTTCATGACGAGACCCGATCGACCTTGGTAGCACCTGCCGTGCAGCTGAGGCAGCCCTCTCCCGACGCCCTCGTCTCCTTTTCCGACTTCCTGCTCGAACGCTTCGGGCTCGTCGCCTCGATGCAGGTGGCGCTCATCGCCTCGATCGCGATCCACTCCATCGTCATCGTGGGCGTGGGCTTCACGCTCATCCGCGCGTTCGGTCACGACGAGCCCCACAACGTGATGGACGTGGTGCTCGTGAACTCCAAGAGCCCCGCCAAGCCCACCAAGGCCGACGCGCTCGCCCAGGCGAACCTGAACGGCGGCGGCAATACCGACGAGAAGCTGCGCGCCAAGAGCCCCTTCCCCGCCGTGGACCCGCGCGACCCGAGCCCGGAGCTGCGCGCCGCCGAGGCGCGCCGCGCGCAGCTCGAGCAGGAGGCCAAGCAGCTCATGGTCGCCCTGAAGTCGAAGACCACGGTGGCCCCGCCCTCGGAGGCGCCGCAGGACAGCCCCACCAAGGGCGCCACGGAAGCGCGCGACCTCGTCGACAAGAGCCTCGAGATCGCGCGCCTCGAGGCGCAGATCGCGCGCGAGCACCAGGCCTACCAGCAGCGCCCGAAGAAGAAGTTCGTGGGCGCGCGCACCTCCGAGTACCGCTTCGCGCAGTACATCGACAACTTCCGCGTGAAGATCGAGCGCATCGGCACGCTCAATTACCCCGAGGAGGCGCGGGCCCGCAAGATCTACGCGTCGCTGCAGCTCACCGTCGGCATCAGGGCCGACGGCGAGGTCGAGTCCATCGAGGTGAACCGCTCCTCGGGCTACAAGTTCCTCGACCAGGCCGCGATCCGGATCGTGCGGCTCGCGGCGCCCTTCGAGCCTTTCTCCGTCGAGATCCACCGCGACACGGACATCCTCTACATCACGCGCACGTGGATGTTCACGAAGTCGGACCAGGTGCTCTCCGAGTAGCGAAAAGCGCGAGCGCCTTCCTTCGCTGAACGTCGTGGTCGACGACCGGGTGCGGATAGTCGCGGCCGATCGCGCATCGGCTCGCCGCCTGCTCGGCCGGGCTCATCGTCCACGGTTCGTGCACGAGGTCGCCCGGGACGTCCTTCAGCTCGGGTACGTAGCGGCGGATGAAGCGGCCTTCCGGATCGAAGCGTTTCGATTGCGTCACGGGATTGAAGATGCGGAACCACGGCTGCGCGTCGCAGCCCGTGGAGGCGGCCCATTGCCAGTTGCCGTTGTTCGCCGCGAGGTCGAAGTCGTTCAGGCGCTCGGCGAAAAGGCGCTCGCCGCGGCGCCAATCGACCAGGAGGTCCTTCACGAGGAACGAGGCCGCGACCATCCGCAGGCGGTTGTGCATGTAGCCGGTGGAATTCAACTGGCGCATGGCCGCGTCCACCAGCGGGTAGCCGGTGCGCGCCTCGCTCCACGCGGCGAAGGCCGCATCGTCGCCGGGCCACTCGATCGCGTCGTACTCCGGGCGGAACGCGCCGCGCGCCGCGTGAGGGTAGTGCCAGAGGATCTGCACGAAGAAATCGCGCCACGCGAGCTCGGAAAGCCAGGTCGCCGCGCCCTCGCTCCTCGACGAAACCGCGAGCCGCGCCGCCTCGCGGATCGAGAGCGTGCCGAAGCGATGATGCACCGACAGGTACGACACGCCCTTCACCGACGGGAAGTCGCGCGTCTTCCCATAACGTGCGATGCGAGCCGCGAAGTCCGCGAGCGCCGCGCTTGCGCCGGCCATTCCCGGGCGGATCCCGATCTGCGACAGGTTGGTCTTCGCGAAGCCCAGCGCCATCAGATCGGGCATCGTCGTGGCGAAAGGCGCCGGCGCGAGGGCGCGGGCGTGCTTGGCGCACGGATAGGCCTTCACGTAGAACGGGTCGAGCTTCGCGCGCCATGCGGTGCGATAGGGCGTGAAGACCACGAACGGACGATCGGACCGCGAGAGCACCTCGTCCTTCTCGAGGAGCACGTGGTCCTTCGCGAGATGGAAACGGCGCCCGTCGGCAGCGAGCGCCTCGCGGACCGCATCGTCGCGCGCGATCGCATCGGGCTCGTAGTCGGCGTTGGCGAACACGGAATCGACGCCGAGGCGCCGCGCGAGCAGCGGAATCTCCACGCGAGCATCGCCGTGCGCCACGATGAGGTCGCCGCCGCGCCGTCGCAGCGCTTCGCGAAGCTCGGCCACGCTCGCGTGGATGAACTCCACGCGCCGGTCGGCCCGCGAAGGCAGGGTGTCCAGGATCGCGCTGTCGAACACGAACGCGCAGTAGACGCGCGAGGCCGAGGTGAGCGCGTAGTAGAGGCCCGCGTTGTCCTCGTCGCGCAGGTCGCGGCGGAACCAGTGCAGGGCAGCGGCGTAGGCGGGCACGTGCGGGGAACCCCGGGACCGGAATTTGAGCCAAATGGCCTGAAGGATTAAAATACGCGTCCGGTGGCCAATGCAAACGATCAATCTCACAAGCCACTTCCTCATCGCCATGCCGGCGATGTCGGACCCGAATTTTTCCCGCACCCTCACCTTCGTCTGCGAGCACAACGAGCGCGGGGCGCTGGGGATCGTGGTGAACCGCCCGATCGACGTCACGCTCTCGGCGCTTTTCCGCCAGGTGGAGATCCCGCTCGCCGACTCGCCGCTGGCCGACCAGCCGGTGTTCTACGGCGGGCCGGTCCAGTTCGACCACGGCTTCGTGCTGCACCGCCCCGTGGGCCAGTGGAAGTCCACGCTGCCCGTGGGCGACGTGGGACTCACGACCTCGCGCGACATCCTCGAGGCGATGGCCAAGGGCGGCGGGCCGCGCCAGCAGCTCGTGGCGCTGGGCTACGCCGGGTGGGCGCCGGGCCAGCTGGAGGACGAGATCCGCAGGAATGGATGGCTCACGGTGGACGCGGGCCTCGACCTCATCTTCGACGTGCCGCCCGAAGCGCGCTACGACGCGGCGATGCGCGCCCTGGGCATCTCGGCCGCCAACCTTTCCGAGGAGGCGGGTCACGCGTGATGGCCGTGTCCGGGACGATCCTCGGCTTCGACTACGGCGCGAAGCGCGTGGGCATCGCGGTGGGCGAGACCTCGACGGGCATCGCCAATCCGCTGGGCGCCATCGAGGCCGAGGCGAACGAGGCGAGATTCGCGGCGATCGACCGCTACGTGGACGAGTGGCGTCCCGTCGCGTTCGTGGTCGGCCAGCCGCGGCACTCGGACGGATCGGAGCACGAGGTGGCGAAGCTCGCGGGCAAGTTCGCGCGGCGCCTCGCGGGGCGCTACAAGCGCGAGGTGATGCTCGTGGACGAGACGCTCACGTCGGCCACCGCCGAGAGCGAGCTGCGCGAGACGCGCACGCGCGCGGCGCGAAAGACGGACGTGGACGCGCTCGCGGCCGCGATCATCCTGCAAAGCTTCCTCGACCAGCCGGAGGGCCATGAGCGCCTCGCTCCCTGACCCCGAGAAGCTCGTGGCCGCGATGGCCGAGCAGATGCGCGGCCGGCTCGCGAAGGACGCGGCGCTCGTCGGCATCTACACCGGAGGCGCGTGGGTCGCCGAACGATTGAATCGCCTGCTCCTGCCCGGGGCGCCGCTCGGCCTGCTCGCGGTCACGTTGCACCGCGACGACTTCGGGCGCATCGGCCTGCACCGCGAATCGCGCCGCAGCCAGATCCCGTTCCCCGTCGACGGGCGCGAGATCGTGCTCGTGGACGACGTGCTGCACACGGGGCGCACCATCCGGGCGGCGCTGAACGAGCTCTTCGATTTCGGCCGGCCGCGCGCCGTGCGCCTGGCGATCCTCGCCGACCGCGGCGGGCGCGAGCTTCCGGTCGCCGCGGACTTCCTCGGCGCGAAGGTCGACGTGGACTCCGACGAGGACCTCGTCCTTTCCAACGAAAGCGGGCGCCTGCGGCTTGCCGCGGTGAAGCGGCCCGCATGAGCCCGATGACGCGATCGAACCTGCAGGTGGGGCCCGACGGGCGCCTGAGGCACCTGCTCACGACCGAGGGGCTGCCCGCGGAGCTGATCCGCCACATCCTCGACTCGGCCGACCAGTTCGTCTCGGTAGGCGAGCGCGACGTGAAGAAAGTGCCGCTGCTTCGCGGCAAGACGATCTTCAACGTGTTCTTCGAGAACTCCACGCGCACGCGCACCACGTTCGAGATCGCGGCCAAGCGGCTGTCGGCCGACGTGATCAACCTGAACGTCGGCGCCTCGTCCACCAACAAGGGCGAGACGCTGCTCGACACCGTGTGGAACCTCCAGGCGATGGACGCGGACATGTTCGTCGTGCGCCACTCGCAATCGGGGGCGCCGCACCTCATCGCGCGGCACGTGAAGCCGGGCGTCGCCGTGATCAACGCGGGCGACGGGCGGCACGCGCACCCGACGCAGGGCCTGCTCGACGTGTACACGATCCGCCACTACAAGAAGGATTTCTCGGGCCTCACCGTGGCGATCGTGGGCGACGTGCTGCACTCGCGGGTGGCGCGGTCGCAGATCCACGCGCTCAAGACCCTGGGCGTGCCCGAGCTTCGCGTGATCGGGCCCAAGACACTGCTGCCCGCCGCGGTCGAGCGGCTCGGCGTGCGCGTGTTCAGCGACATGGCCGAGGGCCTCAGGGGCTGCGACGTGGTGATCATGCTGAGGCTGCAGAACGAGCGCATGAACGGCGCGCTCCTGCCGTCGGCGGGCGAGTTCTTCAAGTGCTACGGGCTTACCGCCGAGAAGCTCGCGCTCGCGAAGCCCGACGCGATCGTGATGCATCCCGGCCCGATGAACCGCGGCGTCGAGATCGATTCGCCGGTCGCCGACGGGCCGCAGAGCGTGATCATGCCGCAGGTGACCTTCGGGATCGCGGTGAGGATGGCGGTGATGTCGATGCTGGGGTCGCAGGCATGAAGACCGAGATTCGCGGCGCGCGCGTGATCGATCCGGCCTCGGGCCGCGACGAGAAGGCCTCGATCTTCGTCGACGAGGGCAAGGTCGCCGCGATCGGCAAGGCGCCGGCATCGTTCAAGGCCGACGAGACGATCGACGCCGCGGGCCTCATCGCGTGTCCCGGCCTCGTGGACCTCTCGGCGCGGCTTCGCGAGCCGGGTTTCGAGTACAAGGCCACGCTGGAGTCGGAGCTGCGCGCGGCCTCCGCGGGCGGCGTGACCACGCTCGCATGTCCTCCCGATACGGACCCGCCGCTCGACGAGCCGGGCCTCGTGGAGATGCTGAAGCGCCGCGCCTGGAGCCTCGACTGCGCGCGCGTGCACCCCTTGGGCGCGCTCACGGTGGGCCTCAAGGGCGAGCGCATCGCCGAGATGGCGGAGCTCACCGAGGCGGGCTGCGTGGGCTTCTTCCAGGGCAACGCGCCGCTTCCCGATTTCGCCACGCTGCTGCAGACGATGCGCTACGCGGCCACCTTCGGATACACCGTGTGGCTGAGGCCGCAGGACGCGTCGCTTGCCGCGAGTGGCGTCGCGCACGAAGGCGAAGTGGCCACGCGCCTCGGCCTCGCGCCGATTCCGGTAGTCGCCGAGACGATCGCGATCCGCACCCTGGTCGAGCTCATGGGCGTGACGGGAGCCCGCGTGCACCTCGCGCGCATCTCCAGCGCCGCGGGCGTGGCGCTGGTGGCGGAGGCCAAGGCGAAGGGCGCGGCCCTCACCTGCGACGTCGGCATCCATCACCTGCACCTCTGCGACCGCGACATCGGAGACTTCGACGCGCAGTGCAACCTCACGCCGCCCCTTCGCGATCCGTCCGACCGGGACCGCCTGCGCCGCGCGCTGGCCGACGGCGTCATCGACGCCGTGTGCTCGGACCACACGCCAATCGACGACGATGCGAAGCAGGTTCCGTTCGCCGAGGCCGAGCCGGGCGCCACGGCGCTCGAGCTGCTGCTTCCGCTCACGTTGCAGTGGGGCCGGGAATCGAAGCTGGGGTTGGTGGAAACGCTCGGGGCCGTCACGCACCGCGCGGCGCGCATCCTCGGAGTTCCCGCGGGCACGCTCGCGCCCGGCGCCCACGCCGACATCTGCCTCTTCGATCCTTCGCGATCCTGGGTCGTCCAGCCCCAGTCGCTCGCGAGCCAAGGCAAGAACACGCCGTTCCTGGGCCTCGAGCTCACGGGACGCGTGGTGCGAACGCTCTTCGCCGGGCGTACCGTGCACACGGCCTGAGGGGGCCGCATCCTGGAGACTTGAGATGTCCAATCCGCTGCTCGATTTCACGACCCTTCCGCGCTTCGCCTCCATTCGCCCGGAGCATATCGTCCCCGCCGTGGACGAGCTCCTCGCCGGCGGCCGCGCCACGATCGAGCGGCTCGCCGCGCAGGACGCCGAGCCCACGTGGGAAGGCTTCGTCGAGCCGCTCGACGATGCCAACGAGAAGGTCGCGCGCATGTGGGCCCAGGTCTCGCACCTGAACGCCGTGATGAACACGCCGGAGCTGCGCGACGCCTACAACGCGGCGCTTCCGAAGGTGACGCAGTATTTCTCCGAGCAGGGGCAGGACCAGCGCCTGCACGCGGGATTCAAGGCGATCGCCGCGTCGCGAGGTTTCGCCGCGATGCCCGCCGCGCGCCGGCGCCACGTGGAGCTCGAGCTTCGCGATTTCCGGCTGGGAGGCGCGGAGCTGCCGCCGCCGCAGAAGGCGCGCTTCCTCGCGGTCCAGGAAGAGCTCGCCGCGCTGGGCTCGCGCTTCCAGGACAACGTGCTCGACGCGACGAACGAGTTCGGCCTGTACGTGGAAGACGAAGCGGAGCTTTCGGGAATTCCCGCCGACGTGCTGCAGACGGCACGCGAGGCCGCCGCGAAGGAAGGGCGCTCGGGGTGGAAGCTCACGCTGCACATGCCGTGCTACCTGCCGGTGATGCAGTACGCCGACGACCACGGGCTTCGCGAGCGCATGTACCGCGGCTACATGACCAAGGCCTCGGAATTCGGCCGGCCCGAACGGGACAACACCGCGAACATCCGGCGCATCCTGGAGCTGCGCGACGAGGCCGCGAAGCTGCTGGGCTACGAATCGTTCGCGGAGGTGTCGCTTGCGACCAAGATGGCCGGCAATCCCCGCGAGGCGCTCGCGTTCCTCGACGACCTCGCGCGCCGCTCCAAGCCCTTCGCGCAACGCGACATGCAGGCCCTTCGCGATTTCGCCCGCGCCGAGCTCGGCATGTCCGAGGTGCGCGCGAGCGACGTGGCGTACGTGAGCGAGAAGCTGCGCCAGCGGCGTTACGCGTTCTCCGACCAGGAAGTGAAGCAGTACTTCCCCGAGGAGGATGTCCTCGCCGGCATGTTCCGCGTCGTCCAGACGATCTACGGCATCGAGATCCAGGCAGTCGCCGCCGAGACGTGGCATCCGACGGTGCGTTTCTTCGAGATCAGGGACCGCGCGGGCGGCCCCATCGCGCAGTTCTACCTCGACCTCTACGCGCGCGAAGGCAAGCGCGGCGGCGCGTGGATGGACGACGCCATCAACCGCCGGCGCCTGGGCAACCGCGTGCAGATGCCGGTCGCGTTCCTCACCTGCAACTTCTCCGCGCCGGTGGGAGGCAAGCCCGCGATCTTCACGCACACCGAAGTGAAGACGCTCTTCCACGAATTCGGCCACGGCCTGCACCAATTGCTCACGCAGGTCGACGAGATCGGAGTGGCGGGGATCAGCGGCGTCGAGTGGGACGCGG
>Ga0335082_10005468_pt1 | contig 13887 bp, 12 predicted proteins | sample Lox_Sample_41_FD_206718 | JGI IMG/M metagenome (GOLD analysis project Ga0335082, IMG submission 206718) | Soil microbial communities from Loxahatchee National Wildlife Refuge, Florida, United States - Lox_Sample_4.1 | ecosystem: Environmental > Terrestrial > Soil > Wetlands | place: USA...
GTGCGGCCCGCCTTCGCCGCGCCGGACGCGAGATGTCGCAGATGCGCATCGGCGTGCTCCGGCGTGAAGGAGGTCCCGAGCCAGCCGTCCGCGAGCTCGCCGCAGAGCTCGAGCCCGGCCGGGGAGAGCGTCGCCAGATAGATCGGGATGTTCGAATTGGCGGGCTGTGAGAGCCGCAGCGCCTTGCCCTGCCCGCCCGGCAGCGGCAGCCGATGCAGCCGCCCCGCGTACTCGAGCTTCTCGCCGCGAAACGCCATGCGCGCGATCTCGACCGTCTCGCGCAGCCGCGTGATCGGCTTCTCGAACGGCACGCCCTGGAGGCCCTCCACGACCTGCGGGCCGCTCGCGCCGAGACCGAGCAGGAAGCGGTCGCCCGAGATCGCGGCCAAGGTCAGCGCGGTCATCGCCGTCATCGACGGCGCGCGCGCCGTGACCTGCATGACGCCGGTGCCGAGGCGCAGGCGCCGCGTGCGAGCGGCCAGATACGCGAGCGGCGAGACGGCGTCCATGCCCCAGGCCTCGGCGCTCCAGGCGGAGTCGACGCCGAGTCGCTCGGCCTCGCAGGCGAACCGGACCTGCTCCTCGAAGTCGCGCGCGCGGCCCGACGCCGGACCGCCGAAGCCGATCGAAACTCTCATGCGGGCTGCGCCTCCAGCGCGCGCAAGGCGAAGCGCAGGTGATCGGAGCCGAAGAAGAGCTCGTCGCCGACGAAGAAGGTCGGCGCGCCGAAGGCGCCGCGCGCGACCGCCTCGTCGGTGTTCGCGCGCAGCGCCGCCTTCGCCTCGGGAGCCTGCGCGGCGTCGAAGAGCGCGGCTGCGTCGAGACCGGCGCCCGCGAGCACGCGGGCCAGCACCTCGCGGTCGCCGAGGTCGAGGCCCTCGGCCCAGAAGGCGGGATACACGCTCGCGTGGAAGGCTTCGAAGACCCCCGCACGCTGCGCAGCGACCGCGCAGCGCATCAGGAAGAGCGTGTCGATCGGGAAGTGGGGGTTCGGCCGGAAGGCGACGCCGGCCTCCGCCGCATAGCGCACCAGGGTCAGGCCGCCGTAGCGGCGCTTCGGCTCGATCGGCTCCGCCGCCGGCGAGCGATTGCCCGTGGCCTTGAAGACGCCGCCGAGCAGCATCGGCCGGTATACGAGCGTGGCGCCCGTCCGCTCCACCCGCGCCGGGAGCTGCGCGTTCGCGACGTAGCTGTAGGGGCTGCCGTAGTCGAAGAAGAACTCGAGGCGTCGGGCCACCGCTTCTCCGGTCGAGGCGTCCGCGCGCGCCGCGCGGTGGGAGCACTCTACGCCGGAATGCCGAGCCGTTCCTCCGCGAAGCGCGCGATCGCGTCCGCGATCTCGTCGGGCTCCTCGATCAGCCCGAAGTGGGTCGCCTCGGGCAGCAGCTCGAAGTGCGCGTCGGGCAGCGTCTTCGCCATGCGCTCGGCGAGATGCGGCGGCGTGAAGCGATCGCGACCGCCGGCGACGAGCAGGCTTGGCGTGCGGATGTCCGGGAGCAGGTCCCAGGCGTCGTGGCGGAAGAGCGCCTCGAAGTGGTGCGCGTAGAGCGCGAGGTCGAGACGCGTCCACGCCTCCGCGATGTCGCGGAAGGCCTCGACGTCGAGGCCCGGCGCCATGAGGCCCGCGCTGCGCGCCGCGCGCACGAATCCCGACACGAAGCCCGGCGCGCGCGCGAGCCGCGGTCCCAGCGACTGGAAGCCCGTGCCGACGGCGCGCAGCAGCCGCAGCACGCCGGGGACGACGCGCGCGGGGAGCGGCGAGTCGAAGGCGGTGTCGAGGACGCGCCCGGCCGTCCCGAAGAGTCCGACGAGGGCGCGCGGGAGCTCCGGGTGCGTGCGGTGCACTTCGAGCGCGACCTGCACACCCATGCTCCAGCCGACGAGCACGGGCTCCTCCACGCGCTTGTGTCGGAGCAGCGCGAGGAGATCGGCGACGTGATCGCCCAGCTCGAAGTCCGCGCGCCGCGGTCTGCCGCTCGCGTACAGGCCGCGATAATCCCAGGCCAGCAGCCGGAAGCGCGGCGCGAAGCGCTCGAGCAGCGGATGCCACACGCGCAGCCCTCCGCCGAGACCGCCGCACAGGACCAGCGGCACCCCCTCGCGAGGCCCCGCCTCGTAATACGCGATGCGAGTTCCGTCGCGGGCGCGGAAGCTGCCGGCTTCGATCAGGTGCCACCCCCGTCGCCCCGGATTCTAGTCGCGAACGACCATCGCGTAGCGCCACGAGCGTCGCTTTCTCGAACTCCTCGAAGAGCGCGTCGTAGCGCGGAAGAATGCGCCGACGAACCCATCCCCGAGCTCCTCGGAGCACCCCGGAGCGCACGAGCCCACGTCGCGCACCGCCTTCGAATCCGTCGCGGCAACTCGCCACATCTTCCGCGACTCCGAGGAAAAACCGAGTCACTTCCATGACTTGAGATGATGAAACGAACCGCCGGCTCGGGCGTCCAACGTGCGTCACCGAGAGCGACCGGGCCCCACGGGGCATTTCGCGGCTCGGGATCGAGTCGCGGCACGTCGCTCCAGACCGCGCCCTCTCCATCCGATCTGCTGGAGCGGTCCACCACCCCACTTCCATGTCCCAGGCCATGCCGCTGCGATTCGAGCCGGCCGTCGCCGAGCTCGCCCTCCCCGACTCGGAGCTTCTCGCCGACGAGCTCGCCATCTCCCGCTGCGCCGACCCCTTCGAGCAATGGCTGCGTTGGGAGGAGCGGGCGAACCTGGTCGGCTTCCGCATGGCGATCGATCCGGTCGCCCTCGAGGTCGCCTCGATCCCGGCCGAGCGCGTGCTCGTGCAGCGCGCCGCGAGCGTCCCGAGCGCCGTGCTCCAGCGCTTCTTTCGCGAAGGGCGCGTGCTCTTCCCGAAGCATCCACTGAACCGCGATGCGAGCGTCGCGTTCTTCTCCGCGCCCGTCACCGAGCGCTGGCCGGCGCGCTTCACCTCGTCGCGCACGCTCGTGCTCGCGCCCGAGCGCGGCGAGCCCGCGTGCTCGGTCAAGCTGCCGACGGACCATCCCCACCCCGACTTCGAGCAGCCCGAGAAGACGCACCTGCGCGAGGAGGCGGAGGACGCGATCCGCATTGCGGCGCTGATCCACCGCATCGATGCGGCGATCGGCCCGGAACCCGGCCTCCGCATCGTGGGCGAGTCCGTCACGGTCCTCGTGCCGGGCAGCGATCATGGCTTCGTCGTGCGCGACCTGCGCCCGCTCCAGGACGGACACTTCTACCTGCCGGCGCTGTCGATCCCGTGGGTCGGGCGCCAGATCGCGAGCCTGCACCGCGAGCCGTTCGAGCTCTTCTGGGGCCGTCACTACGCGGAGTCGGTGGGCCGCGCGAAGGCGACCTTGCTCGCGCGCTACGGCCTCCAGTACGACACGCCGAACCCGCAGAACGTGCTCGTGCAGCTCGACGAGAGCCTGCGCCCGACCGGCGCGATCGTGCTGCGCGACCTCGGCGACATGAACTCGCTGATGCGGGAGGTCGCCGAAGGCGAGAATCCCTGGGGCCCGATGCGGGCGGCGCCGAAGCCGGAGACGCCCTGCTCGTTCTGGGCCTTCGGCGAGGCCGACAGCTTGAGCGTCGAGTCGAAGGTGCTCGAGGACTGGTACGTGCGACACGATCGCGCGTACCTTGCGACGCTCGCGTGCTTCTTCGGCCTGCCGCCGTCGACGCTCGCGCCGGACGGCGAGGACCGCTTCGCGGGGCTGCGCCGCTGCTTCGCGGCGGAGAGCGCCGGCGAGGCCCTCCGCAGCGCCTTCGAGCGCCGCGCTCGGCGGGCGTGAGGCGCCGCGCGCGTCAGGCGTGATGCGCGGGACGCCGCTTCCGCCAGGGCTGCGCAGCCTCGAGCTGCGCCGCGACGCGGAAGAGCAGGTCCTCGCGGCCGACGCGCGCGACGAGCTGCACGCCGATCGGGAGCCCGTCGGCGCTCCAGTGGAGCGGCAGCGACAGCGCCGGCTGACCCGTCACGTTGAAGGGCTCGGTGAAGGCCATGTGCGGACCGAGCCGATCGAGCAGCGCAAATGGATCCGCCAGCGACAGCTCGTCCAGGCGCGGGGGCGGCTCGCAGACGGTCGGCGTCAGCAGCAGATCGAAGCCACCGGCCCACCACGACGCGACCCGCGTCGCCCAGCCCTGCTGCCACTCCGACGCCTCGACGAAGTCCTCCGCCGAGATGACGGGACCTTCGGGATCCGCCAGCCGCCACAGGAACGACTCGACGTCGTCGGGCCGCACCGGGCGGCCGAGCGTCTGCGAGAGTCCGCGCAGGCACATGCGGTACTCGATCGTCCCGAGCACCCAGGTGCGGAGCCCGCGCTCCTCCTCGAAGAGCGCCGGCGGACCCCCCGGCTCGACGCGATGCCCGAACGCCTCGAGCAGGCGCGCGGCCGACTCGGCCGCCTCCCGGCAATCGGGGTGGACGCTCGCGCCGGGCGCGCGCGTCAGCAGCCCGACGCGCAGCGAGCCCGGATCCGCTCCCAGCTCCTCGGTGTAGGGCCGCGACGGCCAGGGCACGCGGAAGAGGTCCCCGGGCTCGTGACCGTGCACCGCGTCGAGCAGCGCGGCGGTGTCGCGGATCGTGCGCGTGATCGCGAAGCCGACGAAGCTCCGCCCGATCCAGGTCGGATCGATCGGCACGCGGCCTCGCGACGGCTTGAGCCCCACGACGCCGCACCACGCGGCCGGGATGCGGATCGAGCCGGCGCCGTCGTTCGCGTGCGCGATCGGCACGAGCCCCGCGGCGACCGCGGCGGCGGACCCGCCCGACGAGCCGCCGCTCGTGCGCGAGAGGTCCCAGGGATTGCGCGTCGGGCCGAAGGCGAGCGGCTGCGTGGTCGACTGGAGCCCGAACTCCGGCGTGTTGGTCTTGCCGAGCGCGATCAGCCCTGCGCGCCGAAAGCGCGCGCCGAGGTACGAGTCGTGCGGCGCCCGGTGATGCATGTCGCGCAGCGCGCGGTTGCCCGAGTAGCAGGGCTGCCCGGCCTGCGTGGCGCCGAGGTCCTTCATCACGAACGGCACGCCGCGGAAGGGCCCGTCCGGCAGCGGCGAGCGGGCGGCCTCGCGCGCGGCGTCGTCGAGGCGCGTGACGAGGGCGTGGATCGCGGGGTCCACGCGCTCGATGCGCGCGATCGCGTCCTCGACCAGCTCCGCGGGCGACACCTCGCCACGACGGACGCAGTCCGCCTGCTCCCAGGCGTCGAGCTCGGCGAGCCGCATATCGGTCGGCGCTCTCCTACGCGGGCAACCGCACCATGTCGCGGACGTTGCCCGCGACGGGCGCGGGCGCGGGCGCGCTGCCCGGCGCCCACAGACGCATCGGCAGCGGGCCGCGCGGCGAAAGGGTCACCGCCACCGCGCGATCGACACGCGTGCCCGGCACGAGCGAGAGCCGGAAGCGCGAGGCGATCGCCGCGAGTGCGAGCTTCATCGCCGCGTTCGCGAAGTTGATGCCGATGCAGGTGCGCGGCCCCGCGCCGAAGGGCAGGTACTCGTAGGGTCCTCGGCGGAGCCCCTGCCAGCGCCGCGGGTCGAAGCGCTCGGGATCCGGATAGAGCTCGGGCAGGTGGTGCGTCACGTAGTGGCTGACGATCACGCGGTCCCGGTCGCGGAGCGCGAGCGGGCCCAGCGAGCCGCCGCCGCCGACCATGCGGATCGCATAGGGGACCGGCGGGAAGATGCGCATCGACTCGCGCAGCACCGCATCGAGGAGCGGCAGATCGTCGAGCGCATCGAGGCCGGGCGCAGCTCCGCGGAGGGCGCCGTCGAGCTCGGACGCCAGGTCCTCCGCGACCTGCGGATGCTGCGACAGCAGGAAGAGCGTCCACGCCATCGCGTTGGCGGTGGTCTCGTAGCTGGCCGCGAAGAGCATGGTGGCCTGCCCGACCACGTCGCGATCGCGCATCCAGGAGGCGCGCGCCGCGCGCGCGCGGATCAGCGACGAGATCACGTCGTCCTCGCGCGCGCCGGCGCGCGTGCGCGCGTCGACCATCGCGCGGATCTCGCGCTCGATCCGCTCGGCGCGGTCGAGAAGTCCGCGGTACGGGGTGCCCGGCAGGTCGAAGAGCGCGAGCCAGACGCGGCCCTGGAAGTTGCGCCCGAGCCAGTCGCCGATCAGCTCGCCGAGGCGCCACGAGCGCTCGGGGTCCTCGCGCCCGAAGAGCACCTCGCTCGACACGCGCAGCATGAGTCGCCGCATCTCGCGCTTCACGTCGAGCACCGTTCCGGGTCTCCAGCCTGCGAGCTCGGCGGCCACCACCTCGCCGATGCCGGCGGCCTTCTCGCGGATCGCGGGGCGCTGGAAGAGCGGCAGCAGCAGCGCGCGCTGCGCGCGGTGGCGCTCGCCGCGCGTGCGCGTGAGCCCGTAGCGGACGCGTCGCTGCGCGGAGCCGGCGGGCCCCGGCAAGGTCTGACCGGTCGCACGGAAGAGATCGGGATCGGAGAAGACGGCGCGGTTGTATTCCGGTGCGAGCGCGAAGACGAAGCGGCTGCCGTGACCGCCGCCGGGCACCGGATTGCGCAGGACGAAGAGCGGCCCCTGGCGCGCGCGCAGGCTCGTAAGACACCGGATCGGGTCGCGCAGGAAGCGCGTCCACCAGGGCAGCGCCGCCAACCCCCCGAGCTCGCGCCTCCCCGCCTCGATCGTGCCGACCGCTGCCACCCCCCGGAGCCCTTCTACGGCGGGCCTGCGCCGGACTGCATGCGCGCTCTCGCGAGCTGTCCGGCACTTCGATGCGGGGCGGCCGCCGCCATGGCCGGCCATTATCCGCTCGTGGGCCCGCGCAGAGCAATCGGGTCGGCGCGCGCCATCCCCGCCGCGCTAACGCGGCCGACCCGATCGCCCGATACGGCACGGAACGAGGGGTCAAGGGCGATGGCGCACACCTATTTCGTGATGAAGCGCACGGGACAGCCCGACCGCGTGCTCGTCTGGGACACGCGAACGCTATCGATCGGGCGCGCCAAGGAGAACGACATCGTACTGGCAGAGAACGAGATCTCGCGCCGGCACGCGATCTTCAAGAAGGAAGGCAACCGCTACGGGGTCGGCGACTATCAGACCGGCAACGGCACCTTCGTGAACGGCGAGCGGATCGAGGGCACCGACCTCCGCCCGCTGCGCTCCGGCGACGTGGTCCAGGTCGCGACCTTGCTCACGCTCGAGTTCTACGACGGCGACGCGCATCCCGCGAAGCGCGGCCTGAAGCTCGAATACGCTTCGCACCTGAAGACGGTCGGCATGGCCCCGGCGGGCGCGAACCCGAACGCGACGATGCTCGGCATGGCCGACACGCTTCCCGCCGAGGAAGAGGACTTCGTGATCGAGCGGCGCAGCTGGGACGACAAGAACGGACCCCCCGCGCTGCTCGACGACATCCTGATCCAGAAGAAGGCGGACGAGAAGAAGCTCGACGCGTCGCTCGACTTCGACGACATCGATGATCCGGACGTCCAGGTGCCGCCCGCTGCGAAGACCGGTCCCGTCGCGAAGAGCGTACCGGTCGCGAAGAGCGCGCCTCCGGCCGCGGCTCAGCCCGCTGCCCGGCCCGCCGCCAAGGCGGCGCCCGCGGCGAAGGCTGCGCCCGTCGCGAAGGCAGCCGCGGACCCCGGCGAGTCGCAGAGCGGCGGCAACGCGGTCGAGCGCATGCGGCGGCTGAAGAGCCTGCACGCCGAAGGCCTCATCACCGACGAAGAGTTCGAGCGCAAGCGCGCGAAGATCCTCGAGGAGATCTGAGGATGGAGGTCCCGTCGATCAAGGGCTCTGCCTTCCAGTCGGTGGTCGAGGACGTGAAGCGCCTGATCGACGAGGATCGGATCGATCCGTCGGAGCTCGCGAGCCATCTGAACGCGAAGGACCGAGGCTTCCTCGACGTCGAGGTGACACCGCTCGGCTGGTTCCCGATCGCGACCTACGGCCGCATGCTCGAGCTGCTCGCGCGCGAGGAAGGCGGCGCGGATCCGCAGGCCTATCTGTGCGCGCGCGGGGCGCGCGCCGCCGATCGCATGCTCTCCGGCATCTACGAGAGCTTCGTCGCGTCGCCGGGCGCCTGGGGCGCGCGCGTCGGCCAGACGATGATGGGCATCGGCAAGCTGCTCTACAACTTCACCGCCTGGACCTTCCGCCCGGTCGAGGGCGAGACCTACGAGATCGAGGTCAGCGACGCGCGCGAGTACCCCGAGCCCGCGCGCTTCACGGCGCAGGGCTTCCTCTGCTGCTTCGCGCAGCGCGCATCGGCTCGCGAGATGCGCGTCACGAGCTCGCGCCCCACACCGGATCGGATCGTCTACCGCATCCGACCGGCGTGAGGCGCGAGTCCCGCGCGGCGGCTACTTCCGGCCGCGTCCCGGCGGCGACGGCGGCGTGTACCCGTGAACGTTTCTCGGGCTCTGGTGCACGATCGGCACCGGTCGCTTGTTGAGCGTCCAGTCGACGCAGGTCGGATCCACGGTGTAGGCGCTCGGGTCGCCCGACTCGAGCGTCGCCATGTAGGTGCCGTAGCCGCGCATGTGCCACGGCAGCAACCACACGAACCAGCGCTGCAGGCGCCGCCCGAGGAAGGAGAAATCCGGGCTGCGCCACACGACGCGGTCGGTGACGTCCATCGACGGGCCGCCGCCGTCGGGCGTGTACATCACGCGCAGCCGCGGCGAGGTCGCGAGCTCGTGGTCCGTCTGCGCGACGCCCTGCGCGTCGGTCAGCTCGGCGAGCAGCGCCCGCACCGGCAGGAGGCTCTGGCCGCTATGCACGTGCGGGAAGGAGTCGAAGCCGTCGCACGAGAGGTGCATCGGGCCAGGGGCCGGACCGGGATCGGGACCGGGGTCGGGGCCCGGATCGGGACCCGGGTCAGGGCCGGGGTCCGGTCCCGGGTCGGGCGGAGGCGTGGCGGCGGCGGACTCGAAGGTGAGGTTGTCCAAGGTGAAGGCGCCGCTCGCATTCGCCACCACCTGCACAGTCACCTGATCGAAGCCGGCCGGGTTCTGGAAGCCGTAGAAGTAGAGCTGGTCCGAGCCGCGGCTCTGCATGGTGACCTGATCCACGAGGGCACCGGCCAGGTAGAGGCTGACCGACACCTGGTCGGCGTCGTTCACGCGCGCCTCGAAGCCGATCTTCTGCATCGGACCGGCGAAGCCGATGTTCAGGTCCGGATACGGCCGCGAGACGCCGAGGAAGTTGCTGAGGCTGCCGACGCCGTCGATGCCCGACTCGCGCGGGAAGGAGTCCTCGTAGTAGGCGGGCGGGCTGTCGTTCGAGAGCGAGAGCGTCACGCCGGGAACGCTGACGGGATCGCCGTCCATCAGGCCGAGGTCGTCGAAGACGAGCTGGGTGCGAGCGCTCGAGAAGTCGCCGAAGCCGGTGAGCGGAACGGTCTGGGCGGACGCCGAGACCGCGCCGAGGGGCACGGCGAGCGCCGTCCACAGGAGCAGGGCAGCCGATTGCAGTCGAGCCATGCGGGTTCTCCTATGCCCGAGGCCCGGTCGGGCCTGCGGGTGGGGGGCTCGGATCCGGGCGCGAGCTCGCGCGCCCGCCGCGATGCATGCATCGCGGTGACAGGTCTCCCGGAAGTCGATCGCGTCCATGTCCGCCTGCGTTCTCCGCAAACGGCCGGGCTCGGCCCCCCTCCTGATTCGAGCGCCGGGCGCTGGAATCCCCTTGTTCAGGGCGAAGGGTCTTATCGGCCGGGCGCCGGGGAACCTGAGTTGGATGGCGCGCGCAGCTTCGTGACGCGCATCACACCCGCAGCGAGATGGCAGGCGGGGCCCGCAACGCGCGTGGCCGCCGACCGAAGCGCGGCGCGCACTCCGAGTCGCCGCTGCGGAGCTGCGCGCGACTTGCTAGTTGCGTGCGGCTCGTCGCCGCGCGAATGCGAGGACGAGGAGGCCCGCGGTGAGCAAGGTCGTCTCCGACGGCTCGGGGACGACGACGAGGTCGAAGCTGTAGCTGACCATCTGCGGCTGGAGCTGCTGCGTCCACATCGCATACGTGCCGGCGGCCAGCGGCGGCGCGAAGCCGAGCGCGCCGTCGCCGAGCGCCATGTCGTCGAGGATGTCGGTGCCGACGAGGCCGACGTTGAGATGCACGTAGCCGAGCAGGTTCGCCGGGCTCGTCGTGCTCGTGATGATCGGGCCGCTTTGGATCGCGAGGAAGTTGAGGTCGTCGAGCGACACCCACGAGAGCAGCGTGAGCGAGCTGAAGAACGTCGCGTCGGGAACCGTGACCGTGAAGAAGTCGATGTCCCCGGCGACCGTCGTGCCCGTGATTGTGTTCGAGCCGACCGAGAGCGTGAGGTTCGTGGGCGCCGTGCGCACGTCCGAGAGATCGCCGCTCACGCTCTCGTCCCAGAGAGTCGCAGCGTCGGCCCGCCCGGCGAGCGCGGCCGCAGTCGAGATCAGCGCGAGAGTTTCCCTGCGGCGCAGCATCGCATCCCCTTCCGTCGGATCCGAGGCGTCCGGACCCCCAGGAGCAAGCGCGATGCCAGCCGTTCCCGACGCGTCCCGCGGTCTGGGACACGTTCTACCCGTCCGGAGCGGAACGCGGTTTCCTTCGCGCGGAACGGTTTTTCTGCAACCGCGTTTTCACGGACCCGCTTCGCGACCGGCCACCTGCTCGGGCGCGCCGCGCTCGCCGGTGTTCACCCGGGTCCGGATCTCCTCGACGCGGCGCACGATCTTCGGCGAGAAGCGAGCGGGATCGAGTGCGAACTCGGGATCGGCGGCGAGCGCCCGCTCGAAGCTGCGCGTGGCCGCGTCGTCGCGCCCGATCGCGAGACAGGCCGTTCCCGACAACAGCTCGAGCCGCACGCGCTGCTCCCGCGCATCGGCGGCGCCGCCGGACTCGAGTCGCGCCAGCGAGGCGCGCGCGAGGTCCGTCTCGGCGATCGCCTCCTCGAAGCGCGCGGTGCGCACCAGGTCCTCCGCCGTGCGCAGCCGTCCGTCGAGATCCGCGCGCGTCCGCTTCAGCGAGGCCTCGCGATGCCCGGGGCGCGCGCTCCCGTGGGAGAGGTTCGAGAGCGGCGGCGACGAGCTCGTCGGGATCACAAGCCGCTGGCCGACCTGGATGCGGTCCGCGTCCGCGATCCCGTTGGCCCGCGCCAGCTCGTCGACGGCGACGCCGTGGCTCCGGCTGATGTCCCACAGCGTGTCGCCGAACTGGACGACGTGGACGGCGCGTCCGCTCGCGGCGCTCCCCGCCGCGAGCGGCGCCACGATCGGCGGGCGGCCGGTCACCGGGACGGGATCGGGCGGCGGTCGCCAGCGGATCGAGTCCACCCACGCGCAGCCGAGTCCTGCTCCCGCGACGCCGAGGACGAGCACTCCCCACGGCGCGCAACGAGCCCACGGAGCGGGAATGCGCATTCACTCGCCTCCCTCCAGCGCCCCCTCCAGCGTCACTTCGATGCGACGGGAGCAAGGCACATGCCGGGATGGAGGCACGGCAGCGACGGACAGTGCTGGCGACGCGGTAAAACGTAGAAAGCGGCACGGGAGCGGTCGGAACCGCGAACGGGAGAGATCAGCCCCCGAGACCGTGGAGGCAGAACTGCCAGGTCTCCTCGGCCGTGACGTGCATGCGCGGGTTCTGGATCAGGCGGTCTCCGAACCAGCTGTACATCACGGTCTGCTGCATCAGCACGGCGGTGCGCCGGGTGTCGCTCACCTTGATCGCGTCACCCCGGACCGCGTCGTCGAGCAGCTCGAGCAGCATCCGCGAGACCGGAGCCATCGCAAGCCTCACGCGCTCGGGATGGTTGATCGCGAGCTGGAGCGAGAACTCCGAGATGGGTCGTCGGTTGTGCGAGCCGACCTTGCGCGGCGACCCGGAAGGCTCGCACCACTCGTGCAAGCGGATGGTGAACGCGCGAAGGCGCTGGAGCGGCTCGGATTGGGACTCGATCGCTTCGCGCAGGTCCGCCACCGACTCGCGGATGGTCTCCTCGAAGAGCGCGAGCAGCAGCTCGTCCTTGCCGTCGAAGTACTGGTAGAACCCTCGCAGCGATTGCTTGGACCGATCCACCACCTCCTGGATCGTGAATTCGGTCGTGCCCTTCTCGTCGATCAGCTCGAACGCCGCATCGAGGAAGCGCTGGACCCGCTGCTCGGCACGCGAGCGGGCCGCGCTCAGGCTGCGCGACACCGCTCGCTGACGCCAGGCCGGCTCTTTGGCTTCCTTGTGGGGAGCTTCGGTTTCCGCCATCAGATCGTTCTCCGCTTCTGGTCGAATGCCTCGACGGCTGCCCAGTGGGCATCGGCCATCCAGAGCTCCGCGAACGCCGCAGTGGCGCCCTCCTCGAGGTCCGGGTGGTACGAAGGGATCGCAGCGCCTACGACGGACTTCACGGCGCGCGTCGCGCCCGGGGCCGTGGCGGCCATCCGGTGCGCGAGCCTGCGCCACTCGGCGTCGAACGTGGCGCGCGGGACGACCAGGTCGACCAGGCCGAGCCGATGGGCCGTCGGGGCGTCGTAGAGCTCGCCGGTCGCGATCGCGAGCAGCGCCCGGCTGCGGCCGATCGCATGCGCCAGGCGCTCGGCGCCGCCCCAGGCGGGCATGATGCCGAGCGTCACCTGGTTGAAGCCGATCTTGATGTCGTCGGCCGCGACGCGGATGTCCGCCGCGATCGCGACTTCGGCTCCGCCGCCGAGCGCATGACCGTTCAGCGCTGCGATCACGGGGATGGGAAAAGCCGCGACGCGGTCGAGCAGCTTCCGCATGCGGCTCGCCATCTGCACGGCGTCCTCGTACTTGCGGATCGCATTCAGCTCCTTGAGGTCGCCGCCGGACACGAACGCCCGGTCGCCGCCGCCGCGGAGCACGAGCACCGCCGCGCTCGACTCCTCGACGTGGTCGAGCGCCGTGGCGAGCGCATCGACGGTCGCCGAGCCGATCGCGTTTCGAACCTCTGGCCGATCGATCGTCACGACGGCAACTCCGGCGTCGTGCTCCACGCGCACGTCGCGTCCGAAGGAGTTGCTGCCGGACTCGGGCATCGATCCGCCTCCTCGCATGAGCGATTCGCGAGGTCGGTGATGCCAGATCCGATTCGACCCCGGCGCTCCAGGCCCGCCGCCCCAGACAAAACTGATAATAGTGTTCTCATCCATGAACGCCAGGTACTCAACCGGGTGGAAAGCTCGTTGCCCCCCATGGAGGCCTCCTATAACCTCGGCACCTCATGGACGAAAAGGTGCGCAGCGAGGCTGGAATTCCCCTTTCCGCGAGCTACGGACCCGCCGACCTTCCCGCACCCGAATCGTTTCCGCCGCCCGGAAACTTCCCTTTCACTCGGGGCAACTTCCCCGACGGCTATCGCGGTCGTCTCTGGACGATCCGCCAGTATTCCGGCTTCGGAACGCCCGAGGAATCCAACCAGCGCTATCGCTACCTCCTCGCCCAGGGCGGAACCGGCCTCTCCGTCGCGCTCGATCTGCCTACGCAATGCGGATACGACTCCGACCACCCGGACGTCGAGGAGGAGGTCGGACGGGTCGGGGTCGCGCTCGACACGCTCGCCGACGCGGAGATCCTCTTCGATCGGATCCCGCTCGACTCGATCAGCACGAGCTTCACGATCAACGGGACGGCGGCGATCCTGCTCGCGTTCTACGTGGCGGTCGGCGAGAAGCAGGGGGTCGCGCGGTCGAAGCTGCGCGGCACGATCCAGAACGACATTCTCAAGGAATACGTGAGCCGCGGTACGTGGATCTGGCCGCCGCGCCCCTCCCTGCGGGTCATCGCCGACACCATCGAGTTCTGCGCGGCCGAGGTTTCGCGCTTCAACGCGATCTCCGTCGCCGGAGCCCACTTCCGCGACGCCGGCGCCAACGCCGTGCAGGAGATGGCGTTCACGCTGATGGACGGCGTCACCTACTGCGACGAGGTCATCGCGCGCGGCC
>Ga0335082_10005469_pt1 | contig 13885 bp, 11 predicted proteins | sample Lox_Sample_41_FD_206718 | JGI IMG/M metagenome (GOLD analysis project Ga0335082, IMG submission 206718) | Soil microbial communities from Loxahatchee National Wildlife Refuge, Florida, United States - Lox_Sample_4.1 | ecosystem: Environmental > Terrestrial > Soil > Wetlands | place: USA...
GAGGAGCAGATCCGCCTGATATCCCCGAAGGTCATCGTGACGCTCGGCACGTTCGCGGCTCAGGCCCTCCTCGAAACCGACGAGCCGATCGGGCGGATGCGGGGGCGCTGGCGTTCAGCGCACGGCGCCCGCGTCATGCCCACGTTCCATCCCGCCTTCCTTCTGCGCACGCCCGAGCGCAAGAAGGACGTCTGGGAAGACATGAAGCTCGTCCGGGATTACCTCTCGCTGAAATGAAGCGAGCGGGCGTTGCCCGCTCGCTTCGGCAGATCTTTCGGCGCAGTGCGCCTCAGGATGAGATGGGCGCGGCAGCGCCGCGCTCATGTCACTTCGTAATCACGGAGAAGATCGGGAAGTGGCTGGCGGCGCCCATGAAGAAGAGCATCGGGATCGAGAGCCACGAGTTCGTGCGCGACGCCAGGAACGCGCGGCGCGCCCACTGAGGCATCTCGGCGGGCGCCGCGGCCCCTGTCTCCGCCGTGGCCTTCATCGCGGCGAGAACCTTCTTCTGGATCGGCCAGATGATCATCCAGACGTTCATGAACATGACCGTGCCGATTCCGCCCCCAATGAGGATCGACAACGACCGGCTGGAGGCCCCCTGGCCCCGCCCGTACCACGCCAGGGCGATCGCGACGACCGTCACCACGATCGTCACGACCACAGCGACCGCGCGGCCGTCCTTCAGGCCCCCTCCCTTGACGGACGCCTTGTAGACGAGACTGTTGATCTCGAAGGCGATGACCCAGCCGATGAGGAACACGAGGATGAGCATGTCGCCCGGGCCCTCACTGTGGGCGATGACGAAGAAGTACGTGAAGCCCGTGACCCAGGTCAGGACCGCCCCCCACCGAAACCACCAGAGCGTGCGCCGGAGCAGGGGAGGGTTCAGCTTCGGCTTGATCGCGGCGTCGATCTCCTTCTGGAGTGGAACGTTGACCAGGTTGAAGAAATAGAGCATGCCGATCCACGTGATACCGCCCAGGAAGTGCAGCCACCGCAGCAGGAACTGAAAGTTGGTATTGAAGTCCTCCGGCCAGCTCATCGCGTCCCCCTTTTTCAGAACGGGCTCATGTCCAATCTACTTCAACGGGCCGAGCAGCGATTCCGGCGACATCGCGGCGTCGAGCTCGGCTTCGGTCACGATCTTCTTCTCGAGCAGGACCGTGCGCACGCGCACGCCGCGCGCGACGGCTTCCTTGAAGACCTCGGCGGCCTTCGCGTAGCCGATCCTGGGCGTCAGCGCCGTGACGACCGACGGCGATTCCTCCAGGTAGTGGCGGCACTTGTCCGGGTTGGCGGTGATCCCGTCCACGCAGCGCGTCCGCACGATGGGCAGAAAGTTGACGAGCAGCTGCGGGCCGCGTGTCAGGTTGTGGGCCAGGAGCGGCATCATCACGTTCAGGTCGAGCTGGCCGGCGCCCACGGCCAGGCTGTTGGCCGCGTCGAACCCGGCGACCTGGTAGCAGAGCATGTTGAGGCACTCGAGCAGGGACGGGTTGACCTTCCCGGGCATGATCGAGGAGCCCGGCTGAACGGCCGGCAGCCGGATCTCGTCGAGCCCGGTCGCGGGACCCGAGGCGAGCAGGCGCAGGTCGTTCGCAACCCGCCCGAGCTCCACGGCAAAGTTCTTGAGCGCCGCCGAGTAGTCCCCCGCGGCGGCCCGGCTCTGCAGACCTTCCCGCGCATCCGGGATCGGCGTGTAGGGCTCGCGCGCCAGGGCCGCGATCTTCTGGATGGCCCGCTCGCGGAAACCGGCCGGCGTGTTGAGCCCGGTGCCCGCCGCGCTCCCGCCGAGCGCCAGGGGCAGCAGCCCGTTAAGCGCAGCGTCCAGAGTCTCGCGACGGTGCGCGATCGCCGCGCCGAAAGCCCGGAACTCCTGTCCGAGCGTCACGGGCACGGCATCCATGAGGTGCGTCCGGCCGGACTTGACGACGCCGTCGAACGCGGCGCCCTTCCCGGCCAACGACGAGGAGAGCAGGCCGATCTCCGTGGAGAGCCGTCGGCCCACGGCGATGGCCGCCATGTGAAGGGCGGTGGGGAACGTGTCGTTGGTGGACTGCCCGAGGTTCACCTCGTCGTTGGGGTTGACGGCCTGCCGGTCGCCTCGGGCCTTGCCGAGGAGCTCGGCCGCCCGCCCCGCCACGACCTCGTTCACGTTCATGTGGAAGGACGTCCCGGCGCCGGCCTGGTAGACGTCCACGACGAACTGATCGTGAAGCGTGCCCGCCAGGATCTCGTCGCAGGCGGCGGCGATGGCCCGGGCCTTCTCGTCGGGCAGCCGGCCCATCTCCCGGTTCGTCTCGGCGCACGCCTTCTTGATGCGGGCGTAGGCCAGAATCATCTCGGGGTGGGCCCGCTCGCCGGAGATGGGGTAGTTCTCCACGGCCCGGGACGTTTGCGCGCCCCAGTACGCGTCGTCGGGAATGTCACGGACGCCCAGGCTGTCCTTTTCCTGTCTCAGAGATCCTCCCCTTGGCGGCCCGGCGGACTCCAGACATTAGCAGATCGCGGGCGGCTACAATCCTCGACGAATGCGACGTCATCCGCCGGCCATCCTTCTCGTCGTCCTCTTCGCCGCGGCCGGCTGCCGGAAGGTCGCGGCGACGGCTCGGGTTGCGAAGGCCGAGGCCCCGCCGGAGCGAACGCCGGCGGCCGTCGTGTCGACGGACCCGTACGGCCTGCGCCCGGCCGAGAAGGCCGCGGTCGACGCGTTTCTCGCCGCGCACTCGGACCTGCGGATGGCGCTCGACGCCGACGCCCGGTCTCCCGACGCGAGCCTGCTCCACCTCTACGGCGTCTACCACCCCTACTTCGTGAGGGGCGACGTGAATGACGACGGCGTGCTCGACTTCGTGCTGGCGTTCGTGCGCCGCGACTCGCCTTCCACCACCCCCTGGTTCTCGGTGGCTGTCTTCGCCGGCCGCGAGAAGGGCGGCTACGAGCCGGGGACGTTTCTCGAGCGGGACGTCTCCCTGGCCGACGGCGACGTGTCGGTGGACCGCGACGCGATCGTCATCACTCCGGATACCGAGGACGATCCGAACCGTCGTTACCGCTGGGATGCCGTGCACCACCAGTTCCGCTTCGTCAACGACGATGAGGAGCCCGCCGAGTCGCCGGCCGTGACGCGGACCGGCTTGCGCGTCCCGCGATTCTGGCATCGAGTCGTCGGGAGCCGGGCCTGAACCCGAAACCCGAGACCCGAAACTCGAGACTGGTCTCCGTGGCCCTGCCCCTGCCGGTTCGACAGGCCTTCACGTACAGGGTGCCGGCGGGATGGCCCGACCCCGCGCCGGGGGCGCGCGTGCGGGTCCCGTTCGGAGAGCGGGCGCTGACCGGAGTGGTCCTGCCGGGCCCGGCCCAGGCGGCGGCTTCCCCCAGGGATCTGCTCCAGACCCTCGACGAGGAGGCCGTCTGTCCGCCGGAGCTGCTCGCCACGGCCGAGCGCGTGGCGGAGCGCTTCTTCGCCTCGACGGGGGAGGTCCTGAGGAGCGCGCTGCCCGCGCGGCTGCCGGCGGCCGGCGCGGTGCGTTACCAGGCGACGCAGAAGGGGGCCCTGGCCCGGGCGGAAGGCCTCGACGCCGAGATCCTGGCCCGGCTCCGCGAGGGCGGCGAGGAGCGGGTGGCGAATCTGCCGGGCGAGCCCGGGCCGCGGCGCGAAAGCCTCCGGCGCCTGGAGGAAGCCGGGCTCGTGCGCGCCGGGGCATCGGTCCGGGAGCGTCAGCGGCGAGTGGAATCGGCGTATGCGGCGGCTCGGCCGGGAGCCGGAGGCGCGACCCCGGCGCTCAAGAGCCGAAAAGCCAGAGACGTCCTCGATCTCCTGGATGCCCTCGGCCGGCCGGCCTCGGCCTCCGAGATCCGAGCAAGGACCGGCGCGTCGGCCTCGGTCCTTCGGGGCCTCCAGGACCGAGGCCTCGTGCATGCCTTCGAGCAGGAGAGGAGCGCCCGGCGCGTCGCCATGCCCCCGACGGCTCCCGTCACGCTGACACCGGAGCAGCGATCCGCGGTCGAGGCGCTCACGGCTGCCGTCCGGGAGCGCCGGTACTTTCCGGCGCTCTTGTCGGGAGTGACGGGCAGCGGCAAGACGGAGGTCTACGTCGCCTCGATCGCCGCGGCTCTGGAAATCGGCCGCACGGCCGTGTGGCTGGTCCCCGAGATCGCGCTGACGCCCGTCTTCGCGCGCCGCCTGACGCGGGCGTTCGGCGAGCGCGCGGCCCTGCTTCACTCGTCTCTTTCGGAGCGCGAACGGGCCGCCGCCTGGGATCGCGTGCGCAGCGGCGCCGCGCGCGCCGTGATCGGCCCCCGCTCGGCGGCGTTCGCCCCCGTCTCCGACGCCGGGCTCTTCGTGGTGGACGAGGAGCACGACGCCTCCTACAAGCAGAGGGAATCGCCGCGGTACGACGCCCGCGAGGTCGTGGCGATCCGGGCGATGGCCGCGGGCGCGGCGCTCGTCTTCGGCTCGGCCACGCCTTCGATCGAAGCGGAGCACGCCGCGCGGCGCGGCCGGCTCACCCGGTTGACGCTGCCCCGGCGCGTCGACGGAAGGCCTCTGCCGACGGTGACGCTCGTGGACCTGCGACGCGAGCCGGCCCTTCCCGAGGAGAAGGGCGTGCCTCTCTTCTCCCGGCCGCTGTGCGACCGGCTGGCCGAAGTGTTCGCGCGGGGCGAGCAGGCGATCCTGCTCCAGCCCCGCAGGGGCTACGCGCCGTTCCTTCTGTGCCGCGACTGCGGGCATGACTTCCGCTGCTCGCGGTGCAGTGTGGCGCGGACGGTCCACGACCGCGGCCGGGCGCTCATCTGTCACTACTGCGGCGAACGGGTTGCCCGGCCGGCGCGTTGCCCCGAATGCGGCGGCGCCCTGCTCGAAGCGATCGGCGCCGGGACCGAGCGGGTGGCCGAGCGGTTCGCCGCCCGTTTTCCCGGGGTAAAGCACGCCGTGCTCGACCGCGACGCGGCCCGCCGGCGGGGAGTCGAGGCCGTCGTGGAGGACGTGCTGTCGGGACGCGTGCAGTGCCTGATCGGCACGCAGATGGTGGCCAAGGGGCACGACTTCCCAAACGTCACGGCCGTGGGAGTTCTCTCGGCCGACGCGATCCTCAACTTCCCGGACTTCCGTTCGGCCGAGAAGACGTTCCAGCTCGTTGCGCAGGTCGCGGGCCGGGCGGGCCGGGGCGCCGCCGAGGGGACGGTGCACGTGCAGACCTTCCACCCCGAGCACCCTGCGATCCGCCGCGCCGCCGCACACGACGCCGCGGGCTTCGCCGACCAGGAGCTCGCCTTCCGGCGCTCCTTCTTCTATCCGCCGTTCTGCGAGCTCGCCGCGATCACCGTCGTAGGGGCGGCACGCGAGCGGGCGGAGGCCGAGGCGGCCCGCATCGGCGAGCGGGCGAAGGAGGCCGGGACCGGGACCGACCTGCGCCTCTCGGGGCCGGCTCCCGCTCCGCTCGAGCGGCTCAAGGGCCAGTGGCGTTTCCAGCTCCTGCTGCGCACGGCCGACCGCAAGAGCCTGCTGGCCGCCCTCGAGGCGTGTGTCCCGCCCCGCCCGCCGTCCGGGGTTCACGTGGCGGTGGACGTGGACCCGCAGGACCTGATGTAGGCGGGGCCTTACAATCGGAGTCGTGAACAGCGACAACGGCAACTTCGAGGAGCCGATCCTCAAGCTCAAGCGGCGCATCGAGGAGCTCTCCGCGCTCCCGGACGACGCGGCCCACCGGCGGGAAGTCGAGAAGCTCCAGGAGAAGCTGGAACGCGTCTCGCGCGAAGTCTACGCGAGCCTGACACCCTGGCAGAAGACGCTCGTGGCCCGCCACCCGATGCGTCCCTACACCCTCGACTACGTCGCCGCACTGACCGTCGACTTCGTCGAGCTCAAGGGAGACCGCAGCTTCGCCGAGGACCCGGCGATCGTGGCGGGTTTCGGCTCGTTTCGGGGGCGGCCCGTGGCGATCGTGGGTCACCAGAAGGGCCGGGACACCAAGGAGAAGATCCGCCGCAACTTCGGCATGCCCCGGCCGGAGGGCTACCGCAAGGCCCTGCGCGTCATGCGGCTGGCCGAGAAGTTCGGCAGACCGATCCTGACCTTCATCGACACGGCCGGCGCCTATCCCGGCATCGACGCCGAAGAGCGGGGCCAGGCTGAGGCGATCGCGGTCAACCTCCGGGAGATGGCATCCTTCTACGTCCCGATCGTGGCCACCGTCACCGGGGAAGGTGGGTCGGGAGGAGCCCTCGCCATCGGTGTGGCGGACCGCATCCTGATGCTCGAGCATGCGGTCTACTCCGTCATTTCGCCCGAGGGCTGCGCCGCGATTCTCTGGAAGGACGCGGCCCGCAAGAAGGAGGCGGCCGAGGCGCTCAAGCTGACGGCGACGGACCTCGCCGAGCTGGGAGTGATCGACGAGATCGTGGCCGAGCCGCCGGGAGGCGCGCACGCGGACCCGGTCGGGACCATCGCCGCGGCCGGAGAGGCCATCGAGAGGCACCTGTCCGCCGTCGCGGATCTGACCGCCGAGGAGCGGCGGGAGCGCCGGTATCGGAAGTGGCGTGCGCTCGGGAGCTTCGAAACGGTGGCGGACGGTTGATTCGAGCCTCCACGCGTCATGTCCCGGGTTCCCGTGGCCGCTGACGAGATCTGGCGCGTCGCCCCGCACGACGGAGCACGGGTCGAGGCCCTGGCGGCGGCAGCCCGGGCTCCCGAGCTCGTGGCCCGCCTCCTGCTGAGCCGAGGCGTCCAAACCGCCGAGGCCGCGGCGGCCTTCTTCGATCCCTCCGTCGAGAGGCTCCACGACCCTTTGTCCATGAAGGGCGTCGCCGAGGCGGCAGACGTCCTGCTTTCGGCGGCTCGCGGGGGGCGCCGCATCGCCGTCTTCGGGGACTACGACGTCGACGGGGTCACGTCGGTGGCGCAGCTCTCCGCCGTTCTGCGCCGCGCCGGCGCGGACGCGGTGGCGTTCCTGCCGCATCGCCTGAAGGATGGCTACGGGCTGAAGCCGGCCACCGTGCGGCGCGTCCTCTCGGAGCTCAAGCCAGCCGTCATCGTGACGGTGGACTGCGGGATCACGGCCATCGAGGGAGTGGCCTGTGCCCGGGCCGAGGGCGTGGAGGTCATCGTGACCGACCACCACCTGGTACCGGACGAGCTGCCGGCGGGCGCCGTGGTCGTCAACCCGAGGCAGCCGGGCTGCGCTTACCCGTACAAGGAGCTCGCGGCGGCGGGAGTGGCCTTGAAGATCGCCGTCGCGCTGGCCGCGCGGGCCGGCGTGCGGGTTCCCACGGAGTCGCTCCTGCGGGTCGCCTGCCTCGGGACGATCGCCGACGTCGTGCCGCTTTCCGGGGAGAACCGGGTCATCGCCGCGGCCGGCCTCAAGGCCCTCGCCGCGGCGCGGGCCCCGGGTCTGACCGCCCTTCTCTCCGAGGCAGGAGTGGCGGGACGGGCGCCGACCGCGGAGGAGGTGGCCTTTCGCGTGGCACCGCGCCTGAACGCTGCGGGAAGGCTCGACACGGCGGAGCTGGCGCTCTCCCTGCTCGAGGAACGCGATCCGGCTCGGGCGAGGCAGGTGGCCAGCGAGCTGTCCCGCCGGAATACCGAGCGCCAGGGGATCGAGCGCCGCATCGTCCGCGAGGCTCGCGAGAAAGCCGCCGATGGCTTCGATCCCGACCGCGACGCGATCTTCGTCGCCTGGGACCCGGGCTGGCACCGGGGCGTCCTCGGGATCGCCGCGTCGCGCCTGGCCCGCGAATTCAACCGGCCGGTCCTCCTCTTCGCCGTGGAGGGGGACAGGGCGACGGGCTCGGGGCGCAGCATCCCGGGCGTGTCCCTGCACGGCACGCTCCAAGAGGTGGCCTCGTTCTTCGACGAGTTCGGAGGCCACGACCAGGCCGTGGGAGGGAGCCTGGCCGCGAGCCGGCTGCCGCAATTCCAGGAGGCGGTGCGGGAGCTCTTCGCGGCGCGGGTCGCTTCGGACCGCCTCGTGCGCGTCCGCGAGGCGGACGCCGAGCTGTCGCCGGGCGAGGTCGCCCCAGAGCTTTGCGAGTGGTTGACGCGTTTCGAGCCCCACGGCGCGGGCAATCCGAGGCCGGTGTTTCGTTCCGCCCCCTGCGCATTCGACGGCCCGCTCCGCCTGCTCGGCGAGAGCGGCCTGCGGGGGCGCCTGTCCGCGGACGGCCGGCGTTCCGTCGCCGCGATCACCTGGGAGCGCCCCATGCTCGAGCGGGCTCTCGCGCGGGGAGGGCGGCTCGAAGCGCATTACCGCCTGGGGCGCGACCGATACGGCCAGATCGAGGCCGAGGTCGTCGCGGCGAGGCCCTTCGGGGCCTCCGGGGAAGGAGCATGACGAGCCGCCGTCGCGTCGAGCTCATCGTTCTGGGATTCGGCGCCGCGTTTGCCGCCGCGGTCCTCTACTCGCTGAACTCCCGCCTCGGCCCGGCCGGATCGCCGGCGCATCGGGCGGTCCCGGGGGTTCCGCCGCCGTCGGAAGCGGGGCAGGCGACGACGGTTCTCTCCGGGTTCGACTACACGGAGACGGTGCGCGGCAAGCCCGTGTTCCGGATCCAGTCACAGCGCACGGTGGGCTTCGGTCCGGCCGCGGGCCTGGCTCCCGAACGCTACGCCCTCGAGAAGGTTCACCTGACCGTCTATCCCGAGCAGGGGGCCCCGGTCGCGGTCGAGGCCGAGCAGGCCGATTACGACGCCAAGTCCAAGGCTGCCGTTCTGAAAGGCAACGTGCGCTGGTCCGACGACAAGGGGGGCCTGGGCGAAACGGAAACCGTTGAGTATCGGCCGGACAGCCGGCTGCTGGTCGCCAACAAGCAAGTGCATTTCGTCCAGGGATCGTTCGAGGCGACCGCGCAGTCCGGAAGCTACGACCTCGGCCGACGGGAGGTCCAGCTCGCCGGGCCCGTGCGTGGCACGGGCACCGGGCAGGACTCTGGCGGCCTTTCCTCGCTCGCAGCGGATTCCGCGGTCTATCGCCGGGCCGACCTCTTGATCGAGCTGACGGGCAACGTGTCCGCGGCCGGGCAGACGGGCGATCGCCTGGCCTGCGACCGTCTCCTCCTGCAGCTGGACCCCGAGGGCAAGCGCCTCGAGGGGGCGCGGGCGCACGGTCACGTGAGCGGACGCCTCGTCTCCTCGGCGGCGGCGGGAGGTCCGACTCCCGCTCCGGGAACGATCCCTCCACCGCGGGACTACGCGGGCGACCAGGGCGTGCTCTTCTACGGTCCCGACGGGCGCCCGCGCCGCCTGAACCTCGTCGGACAGCCGGCGTCGGTGGCGGAAGGCGGCCGCCGGGTGACCGCGGAGACGATCGACGTCGAGCTCGCCGAAGGCAAGCCCGTGACGGCAAACGCGCATGGCCGCGTCGAGCTCGCGGCTCCGCCCAACGAGGCCTCGGCCGACCACGCGGTCGTCCGCTACGGCCCGTCGGGCGAGATCGTGGCCGTCGAGCTCTCGGGCGGCGTGCGCGTGCGCGGGGACGGAAAGGCCGCAATGGCGGACCGGGCCGTCCAGGTCCCGGATCGCGACGTCTGGCTCCTGACGGGGAGCGCCTCGGCGTCCGCCACGGTTCAGAGCGGCGGCTCCAGGCTCTCGGCCCCTCGCATCGAGATCGGCCAGAAGAGCCACACGGTGACGGCGGAGGGGGGCGCGCGGGCCGTGTTCACTCCCGAAAAGGACAGGCCGGCACCGGCCTATCCGGTCGGCGATCCCGGCAAGCCGACCTACGGAAAGGCGGCCCGCATCGCCCTCGACGACGGCTCGAAGATCGCCACGCTCTCGGGCGCCGCGTCGCTCTGGCAGGAGGGCTCCTCGGTCTCGGCCGACGACATCACGCTCAACGACGCGGAGCGCTCGCTCGTCGCGGTCGGCAACTCCCGCGCCGTTCTGCCGCCCGCCGACGCCGCGGGCGACAAGGCCTCTGCGCCCCCGCGGGCGGCGACGGACAAGAAGGGCTCCGCGGCCGCCGCGAAGGCGGAGTCGACCGTCGTCACCTCCGGGAGCCTCCACTACAAGGACGCGGCGTCGCAAGTCACCTTCGAAAAGGACGTCGTGCTGACCCGGGGCCTCTTGCGCGCCTCCGCCGCGGACGGCGCCGCCTGGTTCGACAAGGATCACAAGGTCGAGCGCGTCGAGCTGACGGGCTCGGTCTCCCTCGACGACGCGGCCGCAGGCCGCAAGGGCAAGGCCGATCACGCGGTGGACTCTCCCAAGCTGGATCGCACGGTTCTCGAGGGAAACCCCGCGGTCGTCACGGACCCGGAGGGCAATCGCGTCGCCGGAGCAACCTTGACGATCACGGAGCGCGGGCGTAGGGTCGAAGTCACCGCCCCGGAGGGAGGCAAGACCGTTACCGTGCACAAGACGCGCCCGAATTGAACGAAGAAACGCCCTTCCTCGAAGACCGCCCGGTTCTTTTCGGCGAGGATCTCGTCAAGAAGTACGGCGGGCGGACGGTGGTCCGCAACGTGTCTCTCCACGTCGGCGGGGGAGAGATCGTGGGTCTGCTTGGCCCCAACGGCGCCGGCAAGACGACGACGTTCTCCATCGTCGTCGGCCTCGTGCGGCCCGACGGCGGGAAGGTGCGCCTCGCCGATCGCGACCTCACGGACCTGCCGATGTATCTGCGGGCCCGCGCCGGCATCTCCTACCTGCCGCAGGAGCCCTCGGCGTTCCGGAAGATGACCGTGGAGCAGAACCTCTTCGCCATCCTGGAGACGCTCGACCTCTCGCCGGCGGCCCGCCAGGAACGGGCGGATCGACTTCTGGCCGACTTCGGCCTGGAAGCCCTCCGGCGCAACCGCGCCTACTCCCTCTCGGGGGGCGAGCGGCGGCGGGTCGAGATCGCTCGGAGCCTCGTGGCCTCGCCGGATTTCCTGCTCTTGGACGAGCCCTTTGCGGGCATCGATCCGATCGCCGTGCTCGACATCCAGGCCATCACCCGGCGCCTGGCGGCTCAGGGCATCGGCGTCCTGATGACAGACCACAACGTCCGGGAGACGCTCTCGATCGTGGATCGGGCCTATATAATTAACGATGGCGAGATTCTGCGAGCAGGCACGCCTCTTGCTTTATCGAACGATGCCACCGTCAAGAAGATCTATCTCGGAGAGGCTTTCCAGCTCCGATAACAGCTGATGGCTCTGGAACAGAAACTCAATCTGAGGCTCTCACAGCGGCTGGTGATGACACCGTCGCTGCAGCAGGCCATCAAGCTGCTCCAGATGTCCAAGCTCGAGCTGGAGGAGACGCTGACCCAGGAGATGGTCGAAAACCCCCTGCTCGAGGAGAACGAGGAGGAGCCGTCGACCGAGGAGGCCCCTGCGGCCGAGAACCCCGCTCCGGAGAAACCCGCCGAGGCGGCTCCCGCCGAAGCGGCGCCGGAGGCCGAACGGGACTCCTTCGAGGAGATCGACTTCAACTCCTTCTTCGAGGACTACCTCGACACCGGCTACAACCCGCGCCAGTACGACGAGCCCGCGGAGGCCTCGCCGCTCGAGAACACCCTGACGCAAACGCCCGGGCTGCAGGAGTACCTGAACTGGCAGCTCGGGATGTCGGAGGCGCCGCCTCGGGTCAAGGAGATCGCCTCCTACCTCGTCGGCAACGTGGACGAGGACGGGTACCTGCGCGTCTCGCGGGACGAGATCCGGGCTGCCGGGTACACCGAGGATGCCGACGTCGAAGCGGCGCTCGCCCTCGTCCGGGCGTTCGATCCACCGGGCATCGCCGCCTTCGACCTGCCCGACTGCCTGATGCTCCAGGTCAAGGCGCTCCACATCGACAATCCGCTTCTCGAAAAGGTCGTGTCCGAGCACTGGGCCGCGTTCCTGAACCGCCAGTACGCGCAGCTCGCGCGCTCCTTGGGCGTCGGGATGTCCGAGCTGCAGGCCGTCTTCGAGGTCGTCAAGAACCTGGAACCCAAGCCCGGCCGCCGTTTCTCCAACGAACGGACCATCTACGTCGAGCCGGACGTCGCCGTGCGCAAGGTCGGCGACGAGTACGTCATCCAGCTGAACGAGGACGGCCTGCCGCGCCTGCGGATCTCGGCCGCCTACCGGCGCATGCTGCGCGGGGGCAACGGGGCGATCGGCGCGGAAGCCGCGACCTATCTCAAGGACAAGATGCGATCCGCCATCTGGCTGATCAAGAGCCTCGACCAGAGGCAGCGCACGATCTACAAGGTCGCGGACTCGATCGTCCGCCACCAGAGGTCGTTTTTGGACCATGGCATCGAGCACCTGCGCCCGCTGGTGTTGCGGGACGTCGCCAACGACATCGGCATGCACGAGTCCACCGTCTCGCGTGTCGTCTCGAACAAGTACATCCACACCCCGAGGGGCCTCTTCCCGATGAAGTACTTCTTCCACAGCGGGATCGACTCCTCGACCGGCAGCGACGTGTCGTCGCTGTCCATCAAGAACAAGATCTCGAAGATGATCTCGGACGAGGACCCTCGCCGGCCCCACTCGGACGCCTACCTCATGGACCGGCTTCGGGCGGAGGGCATCCAGATTGCCCGCCGCACCGTCGCGAAGTATCGGGAGGAGCTCCGGATTCCGTCGTCTTCCCAACGCAAGCAGACCTTCTAGGAGGCACGATGGCTGTCGAGTTGACGGGCCGCAATGTGGCGGTGACCCCCGCCGCCAGGAGCCTGGCGGAAAAGATCGTCCGGCGTCTCGAACGCCATCTGGCCAGCGCGCCGGACGTGCGGGTCGTTGTCTGGCGGGAGAAGCACCTCTTCTTCGCCGAGGCCATCGCGACCCACCGCCGGCGCCGCTGGACGGCGCAGGAGGGGCGCGACGATCTTCAGGCCGCGCTCGCCTGCGCGCTCGAGAAGATCGACGGCCAGGCCCGCAAGGACACGGAGAGGCGCCGCGACGGGCGCCATCGCGGCGGTCAGGCCAAGGCCGCGGCCGGAAACGGGGGCGAGCAGGCGCCGCGCCGGCGACCCCGCAGCTCCGACGCCAGGATCGTCAAATCTGGCCGGCTCCCGGTCAAGCCCATGAGCATCGAGGAGGCCGCCCTCGCCATGGACGATGCGCGCCGCGAGTTCCTGGTGTTCCGCGACGCGTCCTCCGAGCGCGTCTCCGTTCTCTACAAGCGCCGGGACGGCGATCTCGGCCTGATCGTGCCGGAGGACTGAATCCGTTGAGGGAGGCCGACGAGGAGGGGATCGTCCCGGAACGGCTGGTGTTCACCGGAGTGACCGGGACGACGCCGACGGACGTGCTCGCGAGCCTGTCGCGCAGTCTCGCCGAGGCGGGAGCCGTGACCGACGGGGGAGGCCTCGCCCGCGAGCTCGCCGAGCGCGAGGCGCGGTGTCCCACGGCGCTGGGCGGGGGGATCGCCGTTCCGCACGGGCGGCTGCCGGGCCTGGCCGAGCCGGTGGTGGCCCTGGGCCTCGTCCGCCCGCCCGCCGATTTCGCGGCGCCCGACGGGGCGCCCGTAGACCTCGTCTTCCTGCTGCTGTCTCCCGCGGATTCGCCGTCGCGGCATCTGTCCCTGCTCGCCCGGCTGTCCCGGATCCTGAAGTCCCCCGGAATCGGAGAGCGCCTGCGTTCTGCGGAAAGCCCGGCCGCCGCGGCGCGGGTCTTGCGGGAAGCCGAGGCGGGGCTTATGGTCTCTCAGAGATGACCGGTCCCAACGAACCGAGGCCGTCGCCTGTCCTGACGGCCGAGATCCTGCTCTCGCAGGCCCTGGCCGACCTCGACTTCAAGGTCGTGGCGGGGGAGCGCGGGCTCTCCCGGCGGATCTCGTGGGGCCGCATCCAGCGGCCCGGCCTGGCGTTCGCCGGCTTTCTCGCCTTCATCAAGCCCGGCCGGATCCAGATCCTGGGCGAGAGCGAGCTGACCTACCTCGACACGATGCCCGCCGACGTGCGGCTGG
>Ga0335082_10005471_pt1 | contig 13884 bp, 16 predicted proteins | sample Lox_Sample_41_FD_206718 | JGI IMG/M metagenome (GOLD analysis project Ga0335082, IMG submission 206718) | Soil microbial communities from Loxahatchee National Wildlife Refuge, Florida, United States - Lox_Sample_4.1 | ecosystem: Environmental > Terrestrial > Soil > Wetlands | place: USA...
GGGGTTTCGGGCTCCGGCAAATCTACGCTGATCAACGACACGCTCTATGCGGCGGTCGCACGCCAGCTCTACGGCAGCAGTGTGCAGCCAGCTGCGTTCCAGGAGATTGAAGGCCTCGAGCAGATCGACAAGGTAGTGAGCGTGGATCAAAGCCCGATCGGCCGCACGCCGCGCTCGAACCCAGCGACGTATACGGGACTGTTCACGCCGATCCGCGACCTGTTCGCGGGAGTCCCGCTGTCACGCGAGCGTGGCTACGGACCGGGACGCTTTTCGTTCAACGTGAAAGGCGGGCGCTGCGAGGCGTGCCAGGGCGACGGCGTGCTCAAGGTCGAGATGCATTTTCTGCCGGACATCTACGTGCCTTGCGATGTCTGTCACGGGCGCCGCTATAACCGCGAGACGTTGGAGATCCAGTACAAGGGCTGTAACATCCAGCAGGTGCTGGAGATGACGGTCGAGCAGGCGCACCGGTTCTTCAACGCGATCCCGAGCATCGAGCGCAAGCTGCAGACTCTGCTCGACGTCGGGTTGGGCTACGTGAAGCTCGGACAGTCCGCCACTACGCTCTCGGGCGGCGAAGCGCAACGCGTGAAGCTCGCGCTGGAGCTGTCCAAACGCGATACCGGACGTACCTTGTACATTCTCGATGAGCCCACCACCGGGCTGCATTTCCGCGACATCGAGCTGCTGCTCGGCGTTCTGCACCGCCTGCGCGACCACGGCAATACCGTGATCGTCATCGAGCACAATCTGGATGTCATCAAGACTGCCGACTGGTTGATCGACCTCGGCCCCGAAGGCGGCGACGGCGGCGGTCAGATCATCGGTGAGGGCAGTCCGGAGCAGCTCGCCGAGCAGGCCGGCAGCTTCACCGGCCAATACCTGAAGAAGGTACTGAGCGGGGCCCCGCATACGGCCCCCAAAGCCGCGGTTGTCGCCTAGCTAACACCTGCGCCAAAGCTTCACAAACCGCTCGGCGCCCCGGTCCGGAAGGGCCTCACGCACCTCAATTATCCGTCCCGGCTGCCGATAAACCCGGTGTCAATGGATGAAACGAGCGCTATGAAGCGCATGCATTCCGCGGGGCTCGTCACCCAGCTCGCTGTGCTGACCACCAGCGTGATCCTGGCGACTTCGCTCAGCATCGCATGGCTCCTGCTGCACCAGACCATCGTGTCCGCGGCCATCGTCGCCGGGCTGGTGTTACTGGCGGGCGTGCTGTTCACCCTGTTCATGACGCAACGGATCGTCGCGCCGCTCAAGCAACTTGCTATCGGCATGGGGCGGATCAGCGCGGGCAACCTCGATCACACGGTCCAGGTAAGCGGGCACGATGAGATCGCTCAGCTCGCGTTGGGATTGGAGTCGATGGTTGAGCGGCTGCGCGCATCGCGCCGCGAAGTGGAAACCTCCCAGAACAGCCTCGAGGCGCAGGTGCAGGAGCGCACGCACGAGTTGAACGCCGCCAAGGAAGCAGCCGAATCGGCGAATCGCGCCAAGTCGCAGTTCCTGGCGAACATGAGCCACGAGATCCGCACGCCGATGAATGGCATTCTCGGAATGACCGAGCTGCTGCTCGATACCACCCTTTCCGATTCGCAGCGCCATCTGGCCAAGACGGTGCAGCGCTCGGGCGAGCATTTGCTGGAAATCATCAACGACATTCTCGATTTCTCCAAGATCGAAGCCGGCAAGATCGAGCTGGAGCAGGTCTCCTTCTCGTTGCGCGAAAACCTGGAGGACACGGTGATGGTCTTCGCCGAGCGTGCGCACAGCAAAGGGCTGGAGCTGGTATGCGCGGTGAGCAGCGATGCTCCGGATGCGGTGCGCGGCGACCCGGTTCGCATCCGCCAGGTCGTATCCAATCTGCTGTCCAACGCCATCAAGTTCACCGAGCGTGGGGAGGTCGTGGTGGCGGTATCGGTGCTCGAGAGACAGGACGCTATTGCGCAGATCGAGATCGCCGTGAGCGACAGCGGTATCGGCATCCCTGCCGATGCGCAGCTGCGCATCTTCGACGCGTTCTCACAGGCCGACGGCAGCACGACGCGCAAGTTCGGCGGCACCGGCCTGGGTCTGTCTATCGTGAAGCAGCTGGTGCAGATGATGGGTGGCGACATCCGCCTGGAGAGCGCGCCCGGCAAAGGCTCCACATTCCGCTTCAGCGTGCGGTTGCACGAACAGCCGAGCGACAGCGCGGGCGCCGCCTTGCAGTTGAGCGCGCTCGTCGGCCAGCCGGTACTGGTAGTCGATGACAATGCGGCCGCGCGCCGTATCGTCAAACAGCATCTGCAGGCTCTCGGGCTCAATGTCACCCTGGCGGCGGACGCGCTAGCGGCCACGCGCCTGCTCGAAGATCGCAGCGTGGACTATCGCCTCGCCGTGCTGGATGCGCAAATGCCCGGCATCGGCGGCCTCGATCTCACCAAGCAGATCAGGCAGAGCATGGCCCATCGACAGGGGATGAAAATCGTCCTGCTCAAGGCGGTCGGCATGACCGCGGCGAGCGCTGAACTTGCGCTGCTCGACCTTTCGGCCTGGCTGAAAAAACCCGTGCGGCAGATGGAGCTCACCCGCTGCGTCGCAGACGCGCTCGGCATCAGCGTTGACCTGCCCCATGCGGACAGCGGCGCGCCGCAACTCGCGGAGGCGCGGTTCGACGCGCATGTTCTACTGGTAGAGGATCACCCGGTCAATCAAGTCGTCGCGAGCACGATCCTCGAGCGCCTGGGCTGTGACGTGACCGTCGCCAGCAACGGTCGTGAAGCGCTCGATGCACTGACCCGACAACGTTTCGACCTGGTGCTGATGGACTGTCAGATGCCCGAGGTGGACGGCTATACCGCCACCGCCACGTTGCGCAAGCGCGAGGCGCAACGCAGCGCTGCGCGCATGCCGGTCGTCGCGCTCACCGCAAACGCGCTCCAGGGCGACCGTGAACGCTGTCTCGCCGCCGGGATGGACGATTACCTCACCAAACCATTCCATCGTGAAGCGCTGTCCGCAATGCTGGCCCGCTGGCTCCCCGGGTGCTCAACGATCAACCCGGGCAGCGAGGCAAAAGCCGTTGCATTGGCGCGCGCACCCGGCCTGCCCGTAATCGACATGGCGGCATTGGATGCGATCCGCAGCCTGGGCGGGACTGAGACCCCGGATCTGCTTGAGCAGATCATCCGCCTGTATCTGGATTCCGCGCCGCAGCTCATGGCCTCCATCCGCGACGGCCTGGCGGCGGTAGACAACGACAAGGTGAGAATGGCTGCACATACGCTCAAATCAAGCAGCGCAAATCTAGGTGCCGGTCGCCTTGCCGAGGTTTGCAAGAAGCTCGAGCTGGCGGCACGTGCCAACGCGATTGCGAGCGACGCACCGCAGTTGAGCGAGATCGAAGCCGAGTATCACCGCGTATGTGGCGCGCTTCGATCAGAAGCGGGGGTCACGGCATGAGCATGCCAGCCAGCAACAAGCCGGTAGCCTTGATCGTCGATGACGACGCCATGATGCGTCTGCTGATCCGGCAGACTCTCGAACGCGAGGGCTTCGCCTGCCATGAGGCGGTCAACGGTGCAGCGGCCCTGGAGCAATTCTCGACACTCCAGCCGGACATCCTGTTGATGGATGTGATGATGCCGCAAATGGACGGTTACGAAGCCTGCGCGCGGTTGCGCCAGCGGCCCGATGGCGCGATGGTCCCGGTGCTGATGCTCACCGGACTGGACGACCTCGAATCGATCAATCGCGCGTACGAGGTAGGTGCCACCGACTTCATCAGCAAGCCGATCAGCTGGGGCGTGCTCGGCCATCGGGCCCGCTACATGCTGCGTGCGAGCCAGGCCTTTCGCGACCTCGCCAAGCACCAGGCGAGCCTCGAGAACGCGCAGCGCATCGCTCACCTCGGCAGCTGGGAATGGGACCTGGTGCGCGAGGAAATTCACTGGTCGACCGAAACCTATCGCATACTGGGACTGGAACCGGGCGAGGTCATCGTCGGCTTCGAGCCATTCATCAACCTGGTGCATCCGGACGACCGGGCGTTGGTCCAGGCTGCATTCCAGCAGCTGCTGAAGACCGGAAAATTTTCCAGTGAAGGCACGCGCATCCTGCGACCCGATGGTACGTTACGCCACATTCAGCTGCAGGGTGTGGGCAGCCTCGATACCAGCGGCACCGTGCAGCACATCAATGGCACGATTCAAGATGTCAGCGAGTTGAAGCGTGCGGAGGAGCGTATCCGCCACCTGGCGTATTACGACGGCATCACCGGGTTGCCCAACCGCCAGTACTTCATGGAACGCCTGCAGCATGCCCTCACACAGTCACGCCGTCACAACCGTCAGCTCGGCGTGCTGAGCTTGAACCTAGACCAGTTCAAGCGGATCAACGACACGCTCGGTCATACCGCGGGCAATGAGTTGCTGATATCGGTGGCAAGCCGGCTCGCGGAAGTCGTGCGTCAGGACGACACGCTGGCGCACCCCGACCAACAGAGCGCAGATGCCATTGCCCGTCTGGACGGCGATGAGTTCAGTCTACTCATCAGCGAGCTCGTGCACTATCACGATGCCGCACGCGTAGCGCGCCGCCTGCTCGACGAGCTGCGCGAGCCTTTCAGCGCGGCCGGCCAGGAAATCTTCGTTTCCGCGAGCATCGGTATGGCGCTCTATCCACTCGACGGGGAAGACGCCGAAAGCCTGATCAAGAACGCGGGTGCCGCCATGCATTTCGCCAAGGATCAGGGACGCGACAACTATCAGTTCTACAGCCGGGCGATGAATTCCACCGCGCTGGAGAAACTCTCGATGGAATCGCAGCTGCGCAAGGCGCTGGAGCGCAACGAGCTGATCCTGCACTATCAACCCAAGATTCGCGCTTCGACTGGGCAGGTGATCGGGCTGGAGGCGCTCATTCGCTGGCAACATCCCGAGCTCGGCATGGTGCCGCCGAGTTCGTTCATCAAGCTCGCTGAAGACACCGGCCTCATCGTCCCGATCGGCGACTGGGTCTTGAGTGAAGCGGCCCGGCAGAACACCGCGTGGCAGCGCGAAGGATTGCCGCCGGTGCACGTTGGCGTCAATATCGCCAGCCCGCACTTCCGTCAGGGACAACTTACGCAATCGGTCGCTGCCGCGCTGCGAGGCTCCAGCCTGGACCCCGCATGCCTCGAGCTGGAGGTGACCGAGAGCATGTTGATGGATGGCGTAGAAGTCACCTTGAAGACGCTGTTCGAGTTGAAGGCGATGGGTGTGCGCCTGGCGATCGACGATTTCGGCACCGGGTATTCGTCGCTCGCCTATCTCAAGAGATTTCCCCTGGACTCGCTCAAGATCGACCGCTCGTTCATCAAGGATCTTCCGGGCGACTCCGAGGATGCAGCGATCACGAAGGCGATCATCGCGATGGCGCACAGCCTGAAGCTGTCGGTGGTCGCGGAGGGAGTGGAGACGCTCGAGCAGCTCGCCTTCCTGCAACAGCATGGCTGCGACCTGATTCAAGGGTTCCTGTTCAGCCGACCGGTGCCTGTGGATCAGATTCCTCAGCTCCTCGCGGGCGGTGAGCTGAAGATCGCCTCGGGAAGCTGACCTTCGAGAAATCGAAATGAAAAGGCCGCCCGCGGGCGGCCTTTCGCTGATGTCAACGGCAAGTCGTTATTTCGCTTCCTTAGCGGGCGTCGCTTCTCCCTCCGGGCGGTCCAACAGCTCCACCAGCGCCATCGGCGCATTGTCGCCGTCGCGGAATCCGAACTTCAAGATCCGCAGATAGCCGCCGTTGCGGCTGGCATAGCGCGGGCCGAGCTCGGCGAACAGCTTCACCACCATCTCCCGGTCGCGCAAGCGGTTGAACGCGAGGCGACGATTGGCCAGGCTGGACTTCTTACCCAACGTGATGATCGGCTCGGCCACGCGGCGCAGCTCCTTGGCTTTCGGCAAGGTGGTCTTGATCGACTCGTGCCGCAGCAGCGAGTTGGTCATGTTACGCAGCATCGCCAGGCGATGCGCGCTGGTGCGGTTGAGCTTGCGAAGTCCTAGACGGTGACGCATGGTTCTACCTCGTTGTTAATCCGGCGCACGCGTTTCAGACGCGCTCTTTCTCAAGTCCGGCCGGGGGCGAATTCTGGTTACGGCATAACCTGAAGGTTAGCCTCCACCGAAACAGGCTCACACGCGTTCCTTTTCAAGGCCCGCGGGTGGCCAGTTCTCCAACTTCATTCCCAGCGTCAAGCCGCGTGAGGCCAGCACTTCCTTGATCTCGTTGAGCGACTTGCGGCCGAGGTTCGGCGTCTTCAGCAACTCGGTCTCGGTACGCTGGATCAAATCGCCGATGTAGTAAATGTTCTCGGCCTTGAGACAGTTGGCCGAGCGTACCGTGAGCTCGAGATCATCCACCGGACGCAGCAGAATCGGGTCCACCTGCGGCGTCTTCGGCTGTTCGATCTGCGCCGGCGTGGCCTTGATATCGGCGAACGTGGACAACTGATCCATCAACACGCGCGCAGCGTACCCGATCGCTTCTTCGGGCTCCATCACGCCGTTGGTCTCGATATCCATGATCAGCTTGTCGAGATCGGTACGCTGTTCTACGCGGGCCGACTCGACCGCATAGCTCACCCGCTTGACCGGGCTGAAGGAGGCATCGAGCAGAATGCTGCCGATGGCGCGGCCGTCCTTCGCCGCGGCGCGCGAGGTGGCCGGGATATAGCCGCGACCCTGCTCGATCTTGATCTGCATATCGAGCTTGCCGCCCGGCGCAAGATGCGCGATCACGTGCGAAGGATTCACGATCTCGACGTCGTGCGTGCCCTCGATGTCGCCCGCCGTCACCACGCTCTCGCCCTGCTTGCGCAGGTTGAGCAGCGCGTCTTCGCGGTTGTGCAGCTTGAGCACGATCCCTTTCAGGTTGAGCAGGATATCGACCACGTCTTCCTGCACGCCGTCGATGGTCGAATACTCATGCAGCACACCGCTGATCTTGACTTCAGTGGGCGCATAACCCGGCAGGGACGACAGCAGGATACGCCGCAAGGCATTGCCCAGCGTGTGTCCATACCCGCGCTCGAACGGCTCCATCGTGACCTTCGCATGAGACGGCCCGACGGTCTGCACATCGATAATCCGTGGCTTGAGTAGACTGCTGCTTTGCATAGAGTTATGACCTCTAAAGGAACATGAATCCGAACGGTTACTGCGCCCGCCCGAAGGCGTGCGCGATGCTTACGCGCAGGGCACTGCCCAGGCGCGGCCCGCAGCCAATCACTTCGAGTAGAGCTCCACCACCAGCGATTCGTTGATGGTGGCCGGCAAATCGGAGCGCTGCGGCACGGCCTTGAAGACGCCCTTCATGCCTTTGGCATCGACCTCCAGCCATTCCGGGAAGCCACGCTGCTCGGCGGCTTCCAGCGCGCCTTTGATGCGCAGCTGCCCCTTGGCCTTCTCGGTGACTTCTACGACGTCGCCCTGCCGCATCTGGTACGAGGGGATGTTGACCCGCTTGCCGTTTACCAGGATGCCGTTGTGGCGCACGATCTGCCGCGCTTCCGAGCGCGAGGCGCCGAAACCCATGCGATACACTACGGTATCGAGCCGGCTCTCCAGCAGCTGCAGCAAGTTCTCACCTGTGATGCTGGTGCCCTTTTCCGCTTCGGCGTAGGTCTTGCGGAACTGGCGCTCCAGGACGCCGTAAATGCGCCGCACCTTCTGCTTTTCGCGCAACTGCGTGGCATAGCCGGACAGACGGGTCTGTTTTTGCCCATGCTGCCCGGGTGGATAGCTGCGGCGCTCCACCGGACACTTGTCGGTGAAGCACTTCTCCCCCTTCAAGAACAGCTTCTCGCCTTCGCGTCGGCACTGGCGGCATTTTGCGTCGAGATTTCTAGCCATGTCCTATCCCTCAAATGCGTCGCTTTTTCGGCGGACGACAACCGTTGTGCGGCACCGGCGTCACATCCGAAATGCTGGTGATCTTGAAACCGACTGCGTTCAATGCGCGCACTGCCGACTCGCGTCCCGGCCCCGGGCCCTTGATGCGCACCTCGAGATTCTTGACACCGCACTCCTGCGCCTGCCGACCCGCGGCTTCAGCCGCCACCTGCGCCGCGAACGGCGTGCTCTTGCGCGAGCCCTTGAAGCCCGAGCTGCCCGAAGTGGCCCACGCCAGAGCGTTGCCCTGGCGGTCGGTGATGGTCACGATGGTGTTGTTGAAGGACGCGTGGATGTGCGCGATACCTTCAGCAACATTCTTCTTGACCTTCTTGCGGACCCGCGTGGTTGCCTTTGCCATGTAGCTGTTCCTTGAGCGTAAAGTGCGCCGTTACTTGGTCGGGGTGCCGCCGGCCTTGATCGCCTGCTTACGTGGACCCTTGCGCGTGCGCGCGTTGGTCCGGGTACGTTGACCGCGCACCGGCAAGCCCCGGCGATGCCGCACGCCCCGATAGCATCCCAGATCCATCAGCCGCTTGATGTTCATCGAGATCTCGCGGCGCAGATCGCCCTCCACCGTGACGCGGCCGACCTGCTCGCGCAGCTTGTCCATGTCCGCGTCCGTGAGATCCTTGATCTTGGTGGTCACGGCGATCCCGGCCGCGCTGCAGATGCGCCTCGCCGTGCTGCGGCCGATGCCGTAGATGGCGGTCAACGCGATCTCTGCGTGCTGATGGTTGGGGATGTTCACCCCTGCGATACGAGCCATGCGGAAATCCTTTTTCCGGTTTCTTAAGCCTTACGCCTAACCCTGCCGCTGCTTGTGGCGTGGATCCTTGCAGATCACGCGCACCACCCGGCTGCGCCGGATGATCTTGCAATTGCGGCACAGCTTCTTCACCGATGCCTGAACTCTCATTGTCATGTCCTCACGCAGCCGCTCACACACGGCGGCCGCTTATTTCGCCCGGAAAATGATGCGCCCGCGCGAAAGATCGTAGGGCGTCAACTCCACCGTCACCTTGTCGCCCGGCAGGATGCGGATGTAGTGCATGCGCATCTTGCCCGAGATATGTCCCAATACTACGTGCCCGTTTTCCAGCTTCACTCGAAAGGTCGCATTCGGCAGGGTCTCCATGATCTCGCCCTGCATCTGTATCGTGTCTTCCTTCGACATGAGCCGCCTTATCTCGTCGGAAACACACCGCCCTTGAAGTTCGCCTTCTTGAGCAGGCTTTCGTACTGATGCGACATGATGTAGGCCTTCACCTGCGCCATGAAGTCCATGGTCACCACCACGATGATCATCAGCGAAGTCCCGCCGAAGTAGAACGGCACGTTCCACTTCACGATGAGGAATTCGGGCAGCAGGCACACCAAGGTCACGTAAATGGCGCCGGCGAGCGTCAATCTCAAGATGATGCGCTCCACGTACTTCGCCGTCTGCTCGCCCGGGCGGATACCCGGCACAAATGCCCCTGACTTCTTCAGATTCTCTGCGGTTTCCTTCGGGTTGAACACGAGCGCCGTGTAGAAGTAGCAGAAGAACACGATCGCCGAGGCATACAGGATCACGTACAGCAGCTGCCCGGGGTGCAGCATCCCGCTGATATCGCGCAGCCAGTACATCTTCTCATTGGTGCCGAACCAGCCGGCCAGCGTCGCTGGGAACAGGATCAGGCTCGAGGCGAAGATCGGCGGAATCACGCCTGACATGTTGAGCTTCAGCGGCAGAAACGAGCTTTGCGCGCCATACACTTTGCGGCCCACCTGACGCTTGGCGTAATGCACCGGGATTCTGCGCTGCCCGCTCTCCACGAAGACCACCAGCGCCGTTACCGCGATTGCACCGGCGAACAGCACCAGCACGAGCAGAATCGAAAATGCCCCGGTGCGGACCAGTTCGAGCGTGCCGCCGACTGCGCGCGGGAGACCGGCCGCGATCCCGGCGAAGATGATGAGCGAGATGCCGTTGCCGATGCCGCGCTCGGTAATCTGTTCACCCAGCCACATCAGGAACATCGTCCCGGTGACCAGCGTCACCACGGTCGTGAAGCGGAACACCATGCCGGGGTCGAGTACCAGGTTGCGCTGCCCTTCCAGCGCAATCGCGATGCCGAACCCCTGGAAAGTCGCCAGCACCAGCGTCCCATAGCGCGTGTATTGCGTAATCTTGCGCCGGCCGGACTCGCCCTCCTTCTTCAACGCCTCGAGCTTCGGCGACACCACCGTCATCAGCTGCATGATGATCGACGCGGAGATGTACGGCATGATCCCCAGCGCGAAGATGGTGAAGCGCGACAGCGCGCCGCCCGAAAACATGTTGAACATGTCCAGGATGCCGCCCCGCTGCGACTTGAACAGCTCCGCGAGCTGCACCGGGTCGATGCCGGGCACCGGGATGTGCGCGCCGACGCGATAGACGATGAGCGCGCCGAGCAAAAACAGTAGCCGGCGCTTCAGATCCGCGAAGCGCCCGGCGCCGCCGAGTAATCCTTCGTTAGCCAAGTGTTACGATCCTTCGCTGATGGAGCCGCCGGCCGCCTCGATGGCAGCGCGCGCTCCTTTGGTCGCTTTGACTCCCTGCAGCTTCACTGCGCGCTCGATCTTGCCCGCCAGGATGACCTTCACGCGCTCTGCTCCACGCGGCACGAGTCCCGCTGCCTTGAGACTCGCCAGATCGATGGTGTCGCCCTGTAGCGCATTCAACTGAGACAACCGGACCTCGGCGGAAAGTCCCTCCGCGTACGATACAAAACCGCGCTTAGGCAAGCGGCGCTGCAGCGGCATCTGGCCGCCCTCGAAGCCGACTTTGTGATAGCCGCCGGAGCGCGCTTTCTGTCCCTTGTGCCCGCGGCCCGCGGTTTTGCCGTGCCCGCTGCCGATCCCGCGGCCCACGCGCTTCTTGGCGTGGGTAGCACCCGGCGCCGGTTTGATCGTGTTGAGTCGCATTTTCAGCCCTCGAACTTCAGCAGATAGCTGACTTTGTTGATCATGCCGCGCACTGCGGGTGTATCTTCCACTTCTACAGTATGGTTGATGCGACGCAGACCCAGGCCGAGCACAGTCGCACGATGGTCGCTGCGCGTGTTGATTACGCTGCGCACCAACGTGACCTTGATCATCTTCTTCCCCGCGGAATTTCCCTTTTGCGCCATGGCCGTTAGCCTCTGATTTCCTCGATCGTCTTGCCGCGCTTGGCCGCCACTTCCGCCGGCGTGTTCATGGCGGTGAGCGCATTCAGAGTCGCGCGCACGACGTTGTACGGGTTGGTCGAGCCGAAACACTTGGCCAGCACATTCTGCACCCCCATGACCTCGAATACGGCACGCATCGGCCCCCCGGCGATGATGCCCGTGCCCTCGGCGGCGGGCTGGATCAGCACCTTGGAGGCGCCATGCTCGCCAATCACGGCATGATGCAGAGTACCGCTCTTCAGGCTGATCTTCACCATTCGGCGACGCGCTTCTTCCATCGCCTTCTGCACGGCAACCGGCACTTCGCGCGCCTTGCCCTTCCCCATGCCGATGCCGCCGTCGCCGTCGCCGACCACGGTGAGCGCGGCAAAGCCCAGGATGCGACCGCCCTTCACCACCTTGGTCACGCGATTGACCGCGACCATCTTCTCGCGCAAGCCGTCGCTGCGCTCTTCGCTCTGAGGTGCTCTTGCCATGCGATTCCCGTCCTTAGAACTGGAGGCCGGCTGCGCGCGCCGCCTCGGCCAGCGCCTTCACCCGGCCGTGATATTTGTAACCCGCGCGGTCGAAAGCCACCGCCTCGACACCCTTCGCGCGCGCTTTCTCGGCGATGCGCTTGCCCACCAGCGCCGCGGCCTTCACGTTGCCGCCGTTGCCCAGCTCGCCACGCACATCCTTGTCGAGCGAGGAGGCGCTGACGATTACTTTGGAGCCGGTGGCATCGATCACCTGCGCATAGATATGCAGGTTGGAGCGGTGCACCGTAAGACGCAGCGCAGTCTGCTCGGCGATCCTGGCCCGGGTCTGCTTCGCCCGGCGCAGCCGCGCTTCTTTCTTCATCATCATATGTCGGCCTCGACTCCGTTATTTCTTCTTGGTCTCTTTCAGGACCACCACCTCATCCGCGTAGCGCACGCCTTTGCCCTTGTAGGGCTCAGGCGGGCGATAGCTGCGGATCTCCGCGGCCACCTGACCGACCTGCTGTTTGTCGATCCCGCTCACCAGAATCTCGGTCTGCGTCGGCGTTGCCACCTTCACGCCTTTGGGCATCTGGTGCACCACCGGATGCGAGAAGCCGAGCGAGAGGTTGAGCTTATCGCCCTGCGCCTGCGCGCGGTAACCCACGCCCACCAGGTTCAACTTGCGCTCGAAACCCTTGGACACACCTTGCATCATATTGGCGAGCAGCGCGCGCAGCGTGCCGCTCATCGCATCGGACTGGATCGACTGCTCGAGCTGCTCGACGATCAGTTTGTCGCCGTCGCGCTTGACCGCGACAGTAGACGCTACGGCTTGCTTCAGGACACCGAGCGGTCCCTTGACCGAAACCTCACCGGTCCCAACGGTGACGTCCACACCCGCGGGTACCGTCACTGGCAGCTTTCCGATTCTAGACATCTGCTTAGACCCCGTAGCTCTCGTGCTTTAACCCGGATAATTCATGAAGGACTCGGGATGATGGCGAGTCGAGTTCCGAGCCAGTTGTGGCTCGACCGTCGCTGCCAATAGCTTCGACTATTGGCGAGGCGGGCATGCCGCAAATGGCCGGAAATCGGCCGCCAGCGCCCGAGTAGCCCGACGCAACACTCTGTACTGCCCAAGAGTTGGCCAATTGACTTGTCACGCCAGTCATTGCTTTACACACCGGGGCGTCTTCATGAATTATCCAGGTTAGGCGACGATGCAGAGCACTTCGCCGCCCAGCCCGGTGGCGCGCGCCTTGCGATCGGTCATCACGCCTTTGGAAGTGGACACGATGGCAATACCCAGCCCGTTCATCACCTGCGGGATGTCCTTGGTGCCCTTGTAGATGCGCAACCCCGGGCGGCTCACGCGCTCGATCTTCTCGATCACGGGCCGGCCCGCGTAATATTTGAGGGCAATCTCCAGCTGTGGCTTGGCGCCCTCCGGACTCGTCTTGAAGTCCTCGATGTAGCCTTCGTCCTTCAGGACTTTGGCAATTGCGGCCTTCAGTTTGCTCGCCGGCATCGCCACGGTCACCTTCTCGGAGGCCTGGGCGTTGCGGATACGCGTCAGCATATCGGCGATCGGATCACTCATGCTCATCGATCTCTCCCGCTACCAGCTCGCCTTGGTCAGACCCGGAATCTCGCCACGCATCGCGATGTCCCTCAATTTGTTGCGCGCTAAGCCGAACTTGCGGAAGGTTCCGCGCGGGCGACCGGTGAGCGCACAGCGGTTGCGCAGCCGCACCGGGCTCGCATTGCGCGGCAGCTGCTGCAGCAGCATGCGGGCGTTGTAGCGCTCCTCATCGGAGAGCCGCGTGTTTTGCGTGGTCGCGATCAGTTCTGCGCGCTTGGCCGAGTACTTCTTGACGAGCCCTCGGCGTTTGCGCTCACGGTTGATCAGGGCAAGCTTGGCCATGCAGATCCCTTCTAGTTCCGGAACGGGAAATTGAAGCCCGCGAGCAGCGCGCGGGCCTCGTCATTGGTTCTGGCGGTGGTGGCGATGCTGATGTTGAGTCCCCGGATCGCATCGATCTTGTCGTACTCGATCTCGGGGAAGATGATCTGCTCCTTCACCCCCAAGTTGAAATTGCCGCGGCCGTCGAAGGAGCGCCCGGAAATTCCGCGAAAGTCGCGAATCCGCGGAATAGCGATCGACACGAGGCGGTCCAGAAACTCGTACATGCGCGTGCCGCGTAAAGTCACCATGCAACCCACCGGATAGCCCTTGCGAATCTTGAACGTCGCGATCGAAGTCCGCGCGAGCGTCACGACCGGCTTCTGTCCGGCGATCTTGGTGAGATC
>Ga0335082_10005474_pt1 | contig 13882 bp, 11 predicted proteins | sample Lox_Sample_41_FD_206718 | JGI IMG/M metagenome (GOLD analysis project Ga0335082, IMG submission 206718) | Soil microbial communities from Loxahatchee National Wildlife Refuge, Florida, United States - Lox_Sample_4.1 | ecosystem: Environmental > Terrestrial > Soil > Wetlands | place: USA...
CTCAGTGATTCCCATATCAAAGACGGTGATGGCAACCGAGCCGGTCTTGTTGGCAAGAAATCTTCCCATGAGATCGGCCGCAATGGATCCACTGGCAAGTGTATCGATCGCGACCATGCCGAGGCGGCCGCTGTTGGGCGCGTCCGTGGCTACACAGACCACGGGAATCCGGGCGCGCGATGCACGCCGGATCCAGGGGCGAAGCGTCTCTGGACGACTTGGAAAGGTGATGATGCCGTCGACCTTCTCCTGGATCGCCGACTCAAATGCTTCTTCCTCGCCCTCTCCGAGGCCCGGATAGGTTCGAAACTGAACCTCGACATTCTCGAGGAGGATCGATGATGCCTCTTCGTGGATGCCGGCGCGCACTTCGTCCCAGAAGGAAGTTGTTCCCTGCAGAGTGTTTACTGAAATTCTCAGCGTCTTCCTGGACGACAGATACCGCGCAGCGAGGTTGGGCCTGTAGCCGAGGGTTCGTGCCATCTGGAGAACCCTGGCTTTGGTCGCAGGGCTTACCCCCGGATTGTCGTGGAGTGCTCGGTGGACCGTTCCGATTGACGTGCCCAGTGACTTTGCGATATCTCCGAGCGTGGTAGGAGGCTTGCCCATTCTTGTGGCCTGCATCACAGCCGGCCTTGATTAGCCAGCCCGAAAAATCTGGAGAGCTTCCAGGCTACCCAGAACCGTAAACGTTAACGGAAGTCTCAAAAATGCGCAAGTTGATGACGCAAGTAAAGGCGAAAGTGCTGCAAGTCACTGTCTGACGCGGTCTTTCTGATCAGGAATGCCCGAGAGGCGATAGATCCAGACGCAGATGGTGTCACGCCACTTCACGGCCTCTCCAGCCTGGAACTCGAAGCGCGACAAGATGTCCCGGAAACGCTCATCATCCACGTGACCTTCGATGGCTTTCCACTGAGTGATGAAATCGCGCGCACGCTCGGCACCGTCGTAATGCGAGTCGTAGAAGTGTTGTACGACGGCCTTCCCCGAATGAAGGACGTAAGTGTAAGGAACGTGGTGAAAGAATAGAAGGAGATCGTCCGGGCAGTTGGCAAGCGATTCGTACAACTGCTGCGCGGCGGGAGGATATTGGCCGATGTATCCGGTTCCGGTTGCGACGGTGCGATCCATGCCGATGCCCTGATGATCGGCCCGATGCCATTGTCCCCATCCATTTTCTTCGGAGGATTGCGGACCGGGATCGTAGTGATTGCCGACAATGTTGGTGAGCGTGCCGACTCCCAGCGGGCCGGTATAGCTTTCGTACACGCTCCAGGACTTGAGTTGCAGGCGGTTAATGGTTTGCCGTACCAGAGGATCGTTGCCGAATGTGAGCCGGGTCCATTCGTCGACGATGGTTTCTGAACTGAGGGCGGGATTCCAGGCAAGGCGCGCAAAGCCGTAGAGATTCGCCATTGCCAGTGGGCTTCCGAGCCAGTTCGCATCCATACCGGCATTGGCAACTCCTGCGAAACCTCCGATCAGTCGATGAAAGGATCGACCGGAGACGATGTCGCGAACTGGTGTGGAGTCGCCATCGGCGTGCAGGTCGAAATCGAGAATTTCTTTCCACATAGGAACAAGGAAGCAGAGGTGCATCTGCTGGCCTGTGTATTCCTGGGTGATCTGCAACTCGATCGTCTCGTTGGTGCGACGCAGTCCGGCAAAGAGCGGTGATACGGGCTCACGCACCTGGAAGTCGATAGGGCCGTTCTTGATCTGCACAATGGCGTTCTCTTCGAATTTGCCATCGAGCGGATGGAAGTTATCATAGGCGGCCTTGGCGCGATCGTTTTTCAGATCGTGCCAGTCGAGATGGTGGTTGTAGACGAAGGCGCGATAAAAGACGACACCACCGTGGGGCTTCAGTGCGCGGGCAATGACGTTCGCAGCATCGGCGTGGCTGCGACCGTAGGCGGATGGTCCAGACCGTCCTTCGGAATCAGCTTTGACGACAATGCCGCCGAAGTCTGGGACCTCGCGATAGACTACATCCGCTTTCTTGTGCCACCACTCGGCCACACGTGGATCCAGAGGATCGAATGTATCCAGACCGCCGATGACTTTCGGACTGCTTAAATCTACCGAGAGTGAAAGCTGAACACCCCAAGGACGAAATGCATCCGCAATGCGACGGACTTGCGCGAGGAAACTGTCCTCCAGAACAGCGGGCGCAGCGTTCACGTTGTTGATAGTGCATCCATTAATGCCGACGGACGCCAACAGGCGCGCATATTGGCCGGCACGCGTCAGGTCGTCGCGCACCTTTCCGTCAGCAAAGAACATCGAGGGACCGCCGTATCCTCGTTCGATGCGGCCGTCGAGGTTGTCCCACTGATTCACCCAGCGGATGGGAGCGTAAGGATTCTGCAATTCGTTCAGGTGCGCGAGGCTCTCACGCCGGGCGATCTTGCTTAACAGCGCGAAAACACCATAGAGCACTCCGCGATCATTCGAAGCAGTGATGACCAGACATTTGGAATTCCTGATCCGAATTGCCGTGAGCCAGTAGCCATCCTTGTTGAGCGCGACTTTCGGATGCAGAGAAGGCGCGTCCGCTCGCAGGTCGTCGAGTGTGCCGGTTAATATCGCGGGAGCAGTCAGCTTGGCAGCGGATTGAAAACTCCGGCCCAGCATATGGTTAAGCCCGAGAATTAGCTCCTGTTCCGCGGAATGAAGCACAGAGGAATTCCCTCGGACCACAATTTGCCCCGGCAGATCGTCGAAGCTCTTCGCAGTCTGTGCATCGAGAGGTACGTATCGCAACCACGCATCGACGCCATTCTCGGCCAGTGAGTCGGCAGCCGCGACTATCGAGAATATTGCAATCAGAGTTAAGCGCAGGATGGTGACAGGTGGGTGTCGGAGGCTCATCAGGATGCGAGGCAGAATGCAATGATCGTATCGCCGTGCCGTCCCGTTTTCTGCTCGACTTGTTTTAACAAGCCAGACTCCAGGTCATCGGGGTCGGGGATCATTTCGTACTTCGGCAATTCTTCGTCAGACACGCCCTGATAGCACAGCTCGCATACTCCCAAGCCGTCTTCAGTACGAACGGGAGGACCGAAAGTGCGACAAGTCAATGGGCGTGACTTGTACAGATCGCAAGTGCCCTCATCGGGGTCAAGAGCCGGACACGCCTCGTCATTCGCGAACCCTGCAAAGCCGGGACTTTCCGGGTCATCCAGCAACCCCGTGGCTGGATCTCCGGGAAAATCAGGAGACAGCTTTCTTACCGACTCCCGAGCTCTCGCCCGCACAGCCGCGGCGCGAGTCGGATCGCGGCGTTCGAGGTCAGCGAGGCCTTGCTGCAGCCGAGCTGCGTCCAGCTGATTGATGGCGAAGACCCCCATGCAGCAGGGTGTACATCCCTTGCGACAAACCAAGCGACCTCGGCTTCGGCGAGCGACGTCCGCCAAGGCTGAGTCGACGATTTGAATCAGCTTTTGGTCGCCGGAGGGTCGCAGGGGCAACGTCACACGGAGAGGATAACTCAGAATCCAGGTTCAGCTGTCATACAAATCTCAGCGATGGAATTTTTGCGTTGGACTCCTGATCCACGTGCTCGGAGAATGGTTAAGCCTCCTCTGCAGCAGGCATTTGTTCCTCTGTCGTGGCACTTCCCCCCCAAGATGGGTCCCCCGAGTGATTGAACCAAGTCGTTCAGGCCTGTAGCGTGCACGCCGTCGAAAAGCGGGACGGTGGCAGAGCAAATCCAAGAAACGAGAGACGACATGCTGCCTGAAAAACGAAACGTGAATCTGAAGACAGTCGCCAAACAAGTAGGGTTGGCACCCAGTTCGGTTTCCGCGGTTCTTAATAACACTCCTGCAGCGATGGCAATTCCGCAGACTACGAAGGATCGTATTTTTCGGGCTGCCGCCGAATTGAATTACCGCCCGAACTTGTGGGCGCGTTCCCTTCGGACTAAGCGGACGCGCATGGTGGCGGTTTTGACGCCCGATATTGGCCGGCCTGCCGTAGCCCGGGTCGTTGCAGGCGCACAACGGAAACTGAATGATTACGGATACATGCTGACGCTCGGTGTCCCCGATTCAGGCGAATCGAGCAACGCTTACAGCCTGTTTCACCAGCGAGGAATTGAGGGACTGATTGCGATTGAGACAAGCTCACCCAAGTATGTGGAGTTGCCGGTGGCGGAGGTTCAATTACGAAACGCGGGGTCCGTCAGTCTCCTGGAGTACGGATACTCATGGTTGACGGAGATGGGAGAAGCCGCAGCGGAAGCCATCATTCTCCTGATCGAGAAAGAGGACTCAAGTCGAAGAGTCAGGATCGAAAAGACGATTCCTGCGTCTCACTTAGCACTTCAAGCGGGCGTTGGGACGCGCTTGGCACATGACATGGCATGAAGTTTTAGCCGCGGTTAGTGGGGGGTATCTGGTACGCCGATCTTATTCGCTACGCCTTGCGACGCACTTTCGTCTCCTCCAGAATTCTGAACAACAGGAGCCACCGCTTGACGTTTGTAGTCATCAAGAAGTTTTCTTTGACGTGTTCGCGACCACTCACGCCGATGCTGCGGGCAAACTCGGGATGCGTCAGCAAGTAGCGAATCTGGAACGCACATCCTTCGACGGAATGCACCAAAACTCCGGTGAGCTTGTGAATGATCTGGTTGGGAATGCCTCCGACAGCGCCGGCAATGGTGGGTTTGCCCTTCCATAAGGCCTCGGTAACCGTGAGTCCGAAACCTTCCTTCAGAGATTTCTGGACGACAATGGTCGAGGCGCGCTGAATCGCATTGATCTGCAGTGCACACCACGGGGGGAGATCGAGAATAATGATGTCGGGATCGTTCCCTGCGGCCTCTTTGACCTCCTGCAGAACAGCGGCGCCTTCGGGATCGTCCGTTGCCCCGCCACCAGCAAGGACCAATTGGCAATCCACGTATTTTTTGGCAAGTTTGTAAGCCTGCACCACGCCGACAGGATCTTTCAGCCGATCGAAGCGTGAAACCTGAGTCACGATGGGGCGAGAGCGGTCGATGCCGAACTCATCGCAGATCTGCTGGACCTGAGAATCAGGAAGCTCTTTGTTTTTCTCAGAAAGCGGATCAATACACGGATAGAAGAGGTATTGAGGGATGGGCAGCTGCCGCGCAAAAGACTGCGAGGAAAAAATGGCGGCATCGTATTGCTCGACAAACGGGCGCAGGAAATCCCACACCTTGGCATCCGGATTGGAGAGATCGATATGGCATCTCCACACCCAGCTGGCATTAGACTTCTGTCGCGAACGAATGAGGGCTGCCGGCTGCGGATCGTGAATAACAACCATCTCTTCGCCGAACTGCATGCGGTCCCGATTCTGCTCGTTGTAGGTGAGAAAAATGTCGCGAGCCGACTGAGTCAGTTCGTAGGGAGCGCCATGAAGCGCGTTGTGAAAAGCTTTGGTGATCTCGAAAAAGTCGTTGCCGCCGGTGATGACATCCCAGTGGGTGGGAACCTCAAGCTCGGAAAGAAGAGGAACCAGGCGGTTCAGCATCTCGGCGACGCCGCCGCCTACTGCTGTCGAGTTCACCATCTTGATGGTCTTGCCCTTCAAGTCCCGAGCAAGAAATCTCAGGGTATCGAGCTGGCTCTGTCCGACGATCGGCTTGTAATCATCGAGATGCGGAGGCGGAGGGGGAGCTGGAGGAGTGAGGACGCTGGCGGGCAAGGGCCGGTTGCTGCGCCGATCAGTGGATCTTCGTGCCGGATGCGGCCGCGGATCCGCGTTATTCGACTCAGTTACAGGCGCTGCTTGAGCGTCGACAGCGGAACCGGCGGTTAAGGTGGCGCGTTGGTCTTCTGAACTCATTCTGTTCTCTGTCCTAATTCATGGCTTGGGAGACGATGCGTGCGATCTGACGACGCACCCCCTCCAAAGTATTGGCATAGATGTCGATTCCTTCAATCGCATCGGCGGCGGCGGGCAAACCCACTTCTTCTTCCAGCCATTGCGAGAAATCATTCGACATCCGGTGAAGGCGCAGCCGAGCCTCAATGAAATGATGATGAATCGAGTGCACGGTTACCTGATTTAGACCATCGAGAAAGCCCGGGAGCGTGTCAGGACAAAACGTGGTAGGAAGCACCACGATGTCAGAGGCGCAAAAATAGAAGGGCTCATGCGCCTGGCGCGAACCCGAGCGATTATGGGATTGCAGGAATTCGTCGAGAATCTCGACCATTCTGCGCCGCAAGCCTTCAATCGCCGTGAACTCCCGAACGTCGACGCTGGCAAACTGCTCGGCAAGCGCAGGCTCGTTACAGGCGAAAAGGCTCCAGTGAGCGAAATCGTTCGAGAATCCCTGGCGGATGAAGTGATGTTCCTGAAGCGTCCGAAACGTGTGTTGGAAAATGGAATCATCGGGACACGTTTGCAGGGCTTGGAGAAGTTCGCAAAGATTGTTTGCTTTTTGCCTTCCAATCCGGAGCAGATGCTCGGACGTATTGAAGTAAAAAGCTTTTTGCGGCTTGCGCAATGCGGTTTTTTCAGTGTCAGGCATTGTGTTTAATAGGTAGCACTCTAAGCGATCGAGGTTGTCTGAATGGCAAAGCGATTCGCGGCGAACATTTTCGGTAAATTATCCGACGGAAGCGCCCGCCCGAAATCTGTTAGGTCCCATTTCGGCGGAATCCAAGCGTACGTCACAGACTTCGCCAATTAGTCTTGCGGCCCAGCGAAACACGTTATTCTCGCGCACTGTTTTCCGCATTCGCTGCATACGCAACTGCTTTTCTTCCCCACTCATTTCGACGGCAGCGCGAATCGCCTCTGCCGTCTGATCGATATCGTAAGGGTTTACCTGGAGCGCGTCACGCAATTCCCGAGCGGCACCCGTGAAGCAACTAAGAATCAACACCCCGCGTTCGTCCTGGCGCGCGGCGACAAATTCTTTTGCGACGAGATTCATTCCATCGTGGAGCGAAGTTACGAGACAGAGATCGGCTGCCCGATAGTAGGGCTGAATCTCTTTATGGCTGTGCTGCCGATCCAAGAGAACAATGGGCTTCCAGTGGTCTGCGCGGAATCTCCAGTTGATCCGGTCTACCTCGGCCTGAACCTCCGCATGCAGGTCGTGGTAGCGCTTGATGTGAGTGCGGCTTGGGGCGCCAATCTGAACAAAGGTGAACACGCCCTGGTAGCGCGAATACTTCTCGAGGAAACGCTCTATCGCGAGGAACCGCTCAAGAATTCCCTTGGTGTAGTCGAGCCGGTCGATGCCGATACCCATCAGGGCCGCTTCGACGCCGAGTCCCTTTAACAGAGAGGTGCGGATCTCGTAGGCCGATTCCTGCGGATGTTCCGCTTGCCCTTCAGGAGAATCGACACTGATGGGGAAAGGATGGACCATCGTTCGGTGATCGAGACGCTGCACAGAAAAGTGCTCCCAATCGATGCGAGACTCCACGATTCTGTCGACGGTCTGGAGGAAGTTGGTGCAATGTGCCTGGATATGGAATCCAATGAGGTCTGCGCCGAGCAGGCCATCCACGAGTTCACGCTGCCAGGGACAAATTCCGAATGCTTCCGGATTCGGCCACGGGATGTGCCAGAAGATCGCAACCCGCGCGTCCGGCCGGCGCTGTTTGATCATTCGCGGAAGCAGCGCGAAGTGATAGTCCTGCACCAGCACAACCGGATGAGCAATTCCTTGCATTTCTTCCAGGAGAGCCTTGGCGAACTTGCGGTTGACCTCCTGATAGTGCTTCCAGTCCGACGCGCGAAATAACGGGCGCGCGTGTGCGATGTGGCAGAGAGGCCAAAGTCCTTCGTTGGCGAATCCGTAGTAATAGCCCTCCTCCTCTTCCTTGGAAAGCCACACCCGGCGCAGAGTATAGTGCGGGTCCTCCGGCGGAACGGCAAGACGATCGTGCGCGTCGACGGCTTCGGTGTCAGCATCGCCGGAACCATGGGCGATCCAGGTTCCATCGCACGCACACAGGACCGGTTCCAGGGCAGTGACGAGGCCACTGGCGGGAACGCTGACCTCAATCGACTTACCGACGTGTGTGTGCATATATGGCTCACGATTCGAGACGACGAAGAGTCTGCCATCCTGCAGACGGGAGCGAACATGCACGGTAAGCCGGTCAGCGGTCCAGATCGACTCTCCGCTCTCGCGGAGCCGGGCTTCGACTTCCGCTGCGGAACGGGCGGTATTGAGACTTTCGGCCATCGTGGCAACTTCGCGAGCCAGGGGCCGAAACAAGTCCAAGTCCAATGGCTTAATCCGCGCTGACATCGCTCTTCCGGTACGCAGGGCCTTGATCCAGTGAGCCGTGCGCGCAATGGGGCCTGCGATGCTCCAACGGACGATCAACAGCGTAATCAGGACAATAAGTACGACGTGCGCCAGCGCGCTCAGGAAAGTTTCGCGCCAGATCCTCAGGGTTTCGGCCTTGATGTATCCGGAGTCATGAACGATCGCCAGGCTGCCCACCAGGTTGTCGCCATTGTGAAGGGGCATCGCATAGATGTGGATGGAAGCGATTCCCATGCGTAAAAAAGCTTTGGTGTCGCGATTCTCGTGCAGTGATTCGAGGACGATGGGCGGAGCACTCTCAAGAAGCGGTTGCAGGTTCGACGTTACTGCAATGGGATGCCCCTGCGGGTCGTAAACGGCCAACCCCGCGAGGTGCTCGCGATTGGCAAATTGCTGAACGGTCTTTTGCAGAGTACGCTGCGCGTCGCGCTCCAGATCATGCTCGACATTTGTCGCCAGACTGTCTCCGAGTACTTCGGCACGGCGCTCAAGGTCGCGACGCAATCCGCGATTGAGTACAAGGACCTGGTAGTAGGAGGTACACAACGAGACAAGCGTGACGCCAACGATGAGAGAAATGATGAGCCGAGCGCTGAGTAGTCTCATCTACACGTCCTCGAAAAGAAATCGCAAGAGACCGACCGCGCTGGGACCAAATCTGTCGTCCGTCAGTTACTGCGCGGCATACGAAAGATTCCCCTGCGCGGTTTCCAAGGCCGCGCTAGACGGGGCGCTTAGACGAAGAGCGTTTCCCTAATCGCTCGACACGGGGGTATGCAGACCTCTGTGTCATTACCGTGAAAACACAGCTTTATTCTGAGGACGGGAACAACGAAAAGGTTGCACCAAGCTTGCCAAACAAAAGGCCTGCAATTTCAGTGAATTGGAAGGATGTGAGGGAGCAGGGCGTGTAATTATTCCACACGCCCATGCTCCGACCACATGTTCCTAAGTCCAGGCCAACGTACTGAGGGAGTCGGAAGCCAAAGGAAACTCGGCGATTTGTTCTGCCAATTTCAGGAGTACGGTCTTCGCCTTACCTGTATTAGTCAGGACAACCGCTTTCTGACCATCCGGGTTTTCGACTGCCACGTGGCCGATGCCAGCGATGGTCGAAGTGGAATCGATCCGCCTGGCACCGCGGCGGATCGCACGCGAAAAGTGAGCGAAGGCCCAGTATTGCCCGCTTCGGGTAATCTCCTTAGTCTCGGAATGGATGCTTACCATTCCTCCGCATGGAAACGGGCCAATGTTGGGACGTCCTTTTTCGTCGAGTGCCAGGTTCCAACCGGTGATGGACTGGCACCAGTTGCGAAGAGCTTGTGTGAACGTCTGTCCCCAAGTCGCCCAATCGGTAGCGTAGTCCGGCTGGGTGTAATCGGGGCCGCCTTCGGTCCAGTAAATCTGAGCATCCGGATGGGCTTCGTGAAGCTTGCTCATCTGGTCGGGGGTACCCACGTATCCATGAAAGGCGACGTCTTTGCAGTACTTCCGAACACCAGGATCGTCGAGTTCGGCGACCGCACGTCCCCACAAGTTGTAGTTATGATCGAGGATCCAGATTTTCGTCGCAAGGCCGTTCTTCTCAAGCGCTGGTCCAAGGAAGCTTTTGACGAAGCCCATCTCATATTCTTGCGGCCAGGAGCAGGCAGGCATGCGGCCGTCCTGATCGGTGTCCACTTCGTTTTGCACAGTGACGGCCTGCACGGGGACTCCTTCCGCGGCGTACGCCTGCAGAAACTTCACGAAGTATTGCGCATACGGGCCGAAGTAGTGCTGGCGCATGGAGCCACCCAACATCGAGCCTCCAGCCTTCATCCATCCTGGAGGGCTCCACGGAGAGGAGAATAAGAACAGATCGGGGCTCACCTTTCTCGCTTCGCGCAGTATGGGCAGAACATACGGCTGGTCGTGCGCGATGGAGAATCTTTTCATCTCGGGATCAGGCTCACCTTCGTCGTAACTGAAGACTTCGGTCGAGTAATCGCTGGCTCCGATGCAGGTCCGGCAAACGCTGAGTCCCACCTCGGAGGGATGAAACAAATCGTGGAAGAGTTCTTCACGGGCGGAAGGCGACAATCGGTTGAAGGTGTAACAAGCGGCGTCGGTAAAGGCGGCGCCAAATCCCAGGATCGGCTGGAACTTGCGAGAGGGATTGATTTCGATCACATTTTCGAGATGGTTGCCTGCGGGCTTCCAAACTGGCGAAGGTGCCGGGGAATACCGCAAATTACCACCGGTTACTCGTGCCGTAATCTCGGCCGATGCCGGCGGCACTGCTGAAGGTGAAAATGCACTGGACACTTCGGCGGTTGTGGCCGCCGCTATTCCGCACGCGGATAATTTAAGAAAAGTCCGTCTGGTATGTTCGCTCGACACGAGGTTTCTCCTTGGCAGGATTTCGCCGAAGTGAGTATAGTGCGAACGATTCTCAAATTCACGGAGCAACCATGCGAACGATTTCGTATGTTTTGTCCTCATTTTCTTTGATTCTGCTGTCTTCTTTCTTGATGTTGGCGCAGTCAGCGAATACCGCGCCTGCTCTGCCGGGATGGACTCTGACTTGGAGCGATGAATTCAACGGTCCCGATGGATCGCCGGTTGATTCGTCGAAGTGGGTCTCGGAAACCGGCGGAAATGGTTGGGGCAACCAGGAACTCGAGTACTACACCACTCGTCCGGAAAATGCTTTTCAGCAAGGCGGAAATCTTGTGATCAAAGCGCTGCAGGAAAAATACACGGGGCAGGACAATGTCAGCCGGGATTACACGTCGGCACGCCTGAAGACCTTGGGCAAATTCACCCAGAAATACGGGCGCTTCGAAGCGCGCATCAAAATTCCAAAGGGACAAGGTATCTGGCCGGCATTCTGGATGTTGGGCGATGACATCGGAAAGAACGGGTGGCCGAAGAGCGGCGAGATCGACATCATGGAAAACATCGGGAAGGAGCCAGCGCTCGTGCATGGCACCATTCACGGCCCGGGATATAGTGGCGCCAAAGGCCCCAGTGCATCATTTGGTCTGCCCGGCGACGTGCGGTTTGCAGATGAGTTCCATATCTACGCCGTCGAATGGGGCCCGAAGTTTATCCGGTTCTATGTGGACGAGCACCTTTATTCCACGCGGACTCCGGCGGATCTGCCTAAGGGCACGAAGTGGGTTTATGACCACCCATTCTTTATGTTGCTGAACGTGGCGGTGGGCGGGGAGTGGCCGGGCAATCCGGATGAAACGAGCGTTTTCCCGCAGACGATGCTTGTGGATTATGTCCGCGTCTACAAGCGCGCTCACTGAAGGGCCTAAGAGCTTCAACCACGAAGGACACTAAGGTGCACGAAGGTGAAACCGCCTTTTCATTTTGCACATGAGTGCCCTTTCATGCGTGCCCTTTGTGGCTGGGGATTCTTGGGTTCGTGAAATCGTATAAAATCGATTCCCGAAATCTTACCCGCCAAGGAGTTCCTCATGAGCAAGGTTCGCGTTCTGGTCGGCACGAAGAAAGGTGCGTTCATTCTTTCCGGAGATGGCAAACGCGATAAATGGGAAGTGAGCGGTCCGCACTTCGCAGGATGGGAACTCTATCACCTAAAGGGTTCGCCAGTTGATCCGAATCGCATTTATGCCTCGCAGACCAGCGGATGGTTTGGCCAGGTAATCCAACGCTCTGACGACGGAGGAAAGACCTGGCATCAGCCGGGGACACCGCCCGGCGAAACTGCCGCACCCGGGAGGATGCCCAAAGGCGAAAGCAACAAGTTTGTGTACGACACCGCGGGCGCACCTCTCACGACGCATCAGTTTTACGACGGCACACAGCATCCGTGGGAGTTCAAGCGCGTGTGGCACCTGGAGCCTTCGCTCACCGATGCTGACACCGTCTATGCCGGGGTTGAAGATGCGGCCTTGTTCCAATCCACAGATGGCGGCAAGAACTGGAAAGAATTGCCCGGCCTTCGCGGTCACGGTACCGGGCCGAAGTGGCAACCGGGTGCTGGGGGCATGTGCCTGCACAGCATCATTCTTGACCCAAAAGATCCGAATCGCATTTACATTGCGATCTCGGCGGCGGGTGCCTTCCGTACCGATGATGGCGGCAAGACCTGGAAGCCGATTAATAAGGGGCTCTATTCAAAATACATCCCAGACCCAACGGCGGAAGTTGGTCACTGCGTGCATCACATTGCGATGAATCCGAAGCGTCCGGGAGTCCTGTTCATGCAGAAGCACTGGGACGTGATGCGATCGGATAACGCCGGGGACCAGTGGACCAAGATCAGCGGCAACCTGCCGACCGATTTCGGATTCGCCATCGATGTCCACTCGCATGAGCCGGAGACTATTTATGTAATTCCGATCAAGAGCGACGGCGAGCATTACGTACACGAAGGCAAGCTGCGCGTGTTTCGAAGCAAGACAGGCGGCAACGAGTGGGAACCTCTCACGAAGGGCCTGCCGCAGGAGAATTGCTACGTTAACATTTTGAGGGACGCGATGGCGGTCGATACACTGGATAAGTGCGGGATCTACTTCGGAACGACCGGCGGGCAGGTGTACGTTTCGCCGGATGCCGGCGACTCGTGGTCGCCGATCGTGAGAGATCTACCGGCAGTGTTATCGGTGGAAGTGCAGACGCTGGCATAGATGTTGGAACAGCGCGAGGTAAGCATATCCAGGAGGACAGTGTTGAAGACCGCTCTGGTTTTAGCTTCGCTCTTGTCAATCGCAGGCGGGGGCTTCTTTGTTCACGGCCAGGCTACGAAACCATCCCATGTTGTGGGCGCAGTCCCCGTTGAAGCAAGTGTGCGCAAGCTTTGGGAGGCCTTCAAGAACAAGGACAAGGCCACTTTATCGAGCCTGCTGGATGACGGATTCCGCCAGTTTGAAGAGGGCCTCAGCACATTCGGCGACAAGAAAACGGAAGTCAATGCAGTGGACGAATATGAGCTCATCAGTTACACATTGAGCGACTTCACGCTGAAACCACTTTCCCCAAATGCGGTGCTTGTCACCTATATTGCGCAGTATGAGGGAAAATCGGGTGGCGAGAATCTAAAGGCCAAGAGCGTCTTCGGCGAGGTCTGGACCCATTCAGGCAAAGATTGGCGATGTTCCTATATGCAAGAGACCTACGTGAAGTGAGAATCTTGTGATGGCCGCCACGATTCGAGTTGAACTTCCGCAGCACCTTCGCACGCTCGCGCACGTGGGGCATGAAATTCAGATTGAGATCGAAGGTCCAGTCACACAGCGATCTGTGCTCGATTCGGTGGAAGAGCGCTATCCGATGTTAAAGGGAGCGATCCGTGATCACGTCACCAAGCAGCGGCGTGCGTTCCTGCGGTTCTTCGCTTGTCAGGAGGATTTGACGCATGAGTCGCCCGATACTCCCCTGCCCGCTGCTGTGGCGGAGGGGAAAGAGCCGTTTCTAATCATTGGGGCAATCGCCGGTGGATGAAGCATATTGAGCTAGAGCCGAGGGTTCTCTTGAGGAACTAGCCCGGCGCTTGAAGCGCCGCTCTTCCCGGGGGCTGGCGAGAACTATCCCCTGGCAATCTGAATCAACTTGGGCAGCACGTCGCCGAACTGCGATGACGCCGGGTTG
>Ga0335082_10005475_pt1 | contig 13882 bp, 9 predicted proteins | sample Lox_Sample_41_FD_206718 | JGI IMG/M metagenome (GOLD analysis project Ga0335082, IMG submission 206718) | Soil microbial communities from Loxahatchee National Wildlife Refuge, Florida, United States - Lox_Sample_4.1 | ecosystem: Environmental > Terrestrial > Soil > Wetlands | place: USA: Florida...
ACCGCCGCGCCCCTGATCGGTGAGCAGGTCGACGCGTCGACGACGGTCAGACGCAGTGCGAGTGGGGTACCGGGGTGGCCGTCGGTGATGTTGCGCCGCACCTTCTCACCGGCGATGTAGTACGGGCCCTCGGTGAGCTCCGGCGTGAGCACACAGGTGACGAGCCCGGTCGACACGGCTGCGGGCCCGTCGCCTGCGGCCCGTGCCGCCGTGATGCCGCCGCCGGCCGCCGCGGCGAGAATCGTGCCGAGCCGTGCGAGCGATCCGCGTCGCGTGAAGCGTTCGTCGAGCATGAACCGAAGGTAGCGCCGCTGGCTGTGAAATCGCTGCGAGTAGGCTGGGGGCGGGGTGGATCCGCTCGGCGTCTTCTCACCGGCGACGCGAGGGTGGTTCGAGCACACGTTCGCGGCGCCCACGCCCGCCCAGCAGCTGGGCTGGCCGGCGATCGCCTCGGGCTCCCACGTGCTCATCCAGGCGCCCACCGGGTCGGGCAAGACGCTGACCGCGTTCCTCTACGCGCTCGACCGGCTCGCACCGACGCCGGGGGAGGGCCTGCGCGTGCTGTACGTCTCGCCGCTGAAGGCGCTGAACTACGACATCGAGCGCAACCTCCGCGGGCCGCTCGCCGGGCTCGGGTCGCAGGTGCGGGTCGCGGTGCGCACCGGCGACACGCCCGCCAAGGAGCGCCGCGAGCTCGTCGCGGAGCCGCCCGACATTCTGATCACGACGCCGGAGTCGCTCTACCTGATGCTGACCTCGCATGCCCGCGAGACGCTCCGCCGCGTCGACACGCTGGTCCTCGACGAGGTGCACGCGGTCGCCGGGACGAAACGCGGCTCGCATCTCGCGCTCAGCGTCGAGCGGCTCGAGGCGCTCCTCGACGGCCCGATGCAGCGCATCGGCCTTTCGGCGACGCAGCGGCCGCTCGAGGAGATCGGCCGATTCGTCTCGGGCGGCCGTCCGATCGAGCTCGTCGACGCCGGCACGCGGAAAGAGCTCGACCTCGAGGTCGTGATCCCGGTCGACGACCTGCGCGAGCTCGGCTCGACGGGTGTGCTCTCGCACCCGGCGCCCGCAGACGGGCAGGAGATGGACATCGGCACCGAGCGCGGCACGCAGTCGATCTGGCCGTCGATCTACCCCGAGATCCTTCGTCTCGTCGAGCAGCACCGCTCGACCATCGTTTTCGTCAACAATCGCAGGCTCGCCGAGCGGCTCGCGCTTCGACTCAACGAGCTGGCGGAGCGCGAGCTCGCGCGGGCCCATCACGGTTCGCTCGCGCGCGAGCAGCGCGTGCTCGTGGAGGAGGATCTCAAGGCCGGGCGCATCCCCTGCCTCGTGGCGACGTCGAGCCTCGAGCTCGGCATCGACATGGGCGCGGTCGACCTCGTGATTCAGGTGGAGTCGCCGAAGTCCGTCGCGCGCGGACTCCAGCGCGTCGGTCGTGCCGGCCATGAGCTCGGGCAGGTGTCGAAGGGCCGCATCTTCCCGAAGTTCCGCGCCGATCTGCTCGAGAGCGCTGTCGTCGCCCGGGCGATGCGTGACGGCGAGATCGAGGAGACCCGCATCCCGACGAACCCGCTCGACGTGCTGGCGCAGCAGATCGTTGCGATCGCGGTCGACGATGAGATCGGCGTCGACGAGCTGCATGCGCTGGTGACGCGCGCGTATCCGTTCCGGGAGCTGTCTCGGCCGCAGCTCGAGAACGTGCTCGACATGCTCGCCGGGCGCTATCCGTCGGACGAGTTCGCAGAGCTGCGGCCGCGCATCGTGTGGGATCGCACGGGTGGGACGATTCGCGCGCGGGACGGCGCGCGTCGTCTTGCCGTCACGAACGCGGGGACGATCCCGGACCGTGGCATGTTCGGCGTCTTTCTCGTCGACGGCGGGGGCCGCGTGGGGGAGCTCGACGAGGAGATGGTCTACGAGGCGCGGGCGGGCCAGACGTTCCTGCTCGGCGCGTCGACGTGGCGCATCGAGGAGATCACGCGCGACCGCGTGCTCGTGTCGCCGGCACCGGGAGTGCCTGGAGCCGTCCCGTTCTGGAAAGGGGAGGGCGTGGGGCGCCCGTTCGAGCTGGGCCAGCGGATCGGCGCGGCGTCCCGCGAGTTGTCGGCGTTGCCCGAATCTACGGCTGCAGAGCGGCTGCGCGGCGACTACCACCTCGACGAGCGCGCTGCGAGCAACCTGCTGACGTTCCTGCGCGAGCAGCAGGACGCGACCGGCGCCGTCCCGTCGGACCGGACGATCGTGATCGAGCGCTTCCGCGACGAGATCGGGGACTGGCGCGTCTGCATTCTCACGCCGTTCGGCGGCCGCGTGCACGCGCCGTGGGCGATGGCGATCGCTGCGAAGCTCCGCGAGACACGCGGGCTCGAGGCGCAGTCGATCTGGTCCGACGACGGCATCGCGCTGCACTTCCCGGAGACCGATGCGCCGCCGCCGGTCGACGAGCTCGTAGTGGAGCCGTCGGAGGTCGAGGACCTCGTCGTCGGCGAGCTCGGCGACTCGGCGCTCTTCGGCGCGCGCTTCCGCGAGAACGCTGCGCGAGCGCTGCTGATCCCGCGGCGGCGGCCGGGTGTGCGCACGCCGCTCTGGCAGCAGCGCCTGAAGGCGCAGTCGCTGCTCCAGGTCGCGCGGCGCTACGGCTCGTTCCCGGTCGTGCTCGAGACGTTCCGCGAGTGCCTGCAGGACGTGTTCGACCTTCCGGCCCTGCGCGGGCTGCTCGCAGCCCTGCAGACGCGGGAGATCGACCTCGTCGAGGTCGAGACGCAGACCGCCTCGCCGTACTCGGCATCGCTGCTCTTCGACTACATCGCCACGTACATGTACGAGGACGACACGCCGCCTGCCGAGCGGCGGGCCCAGGCCCTGAGCCTCGACCGTGACCTGCTGCGCGAGCTGCTCGGCCAGGAGGAGCTTCGCGACCTGCTCGACGCCGATGCGGTCGACGAGGTCGAGCGGCAGCTTCGAGGCGACCCGACGACGCCCGATCGGCTGCACGACTCACTCCGGGTGCGCGGCGATCTGCGCCCCGGGGAATACGACCCGGCGCTCGCCGCGCCGCTCGTCGCCGAGCGCCGCGCGGTCGTGGTCCGGATCGCCGGAGAGGAGCGGCTGATCGCCGCCGAGGACGCGGGGCGCTATCGCGACGCGCTCGGAGCGATGCCGCCGTCTGGGCTGCCAGACGTGTTCCTGGAGGGCGGTCCCGGTGCGCTCCGGCAGCTCGTGCTCCGCTTCGCCAAGGGACGCGGGCCGTTCACCACCGCGGAGGCGAACGAGCGCTTCGGGCGCGACGTCACGGGCGAGCTGCAGGAGCTCGAGCGCGAGGAGCTGCTCGTGCGCGGAGAGCTGCGCCCAGGCGGCACCGAACGCGAGTGGTGCGATCCGGACGTGCTGCGCCGCCTGCGGCGCGCCTCGCTGGCGGCGTTGCGGCGCGAGGTCGAGCCCGTCGAGCAGGAGGCCCTGGCGCGCTTCCTGCCGGCGTGGCACGGCGTCGGCCGGCGCGCGACCCTGCGCGAGGCGCTCGTGCCGCTCCAGGCGCTGCCGCTGCCGGTCTCGCTCTGGGAGTCCCAGCTCCTGCCGCGACGCGTGCCCGGCTACCGCCCCGAGCACCTGGACGGGCTCTGCGCGAGCGGCGAGGTCGTCTGGCTCGGCGCGGCCGCCGACCGCGTCGCGCTGTACTTCCGTGAGGACGCGGCCGCGCTTGGACGCGTTCCCGGCGCGCCGTCGCCGGAGGGGCCCGCGCACGATGCGCTTCGCGCGGTCCTGCGGCACGCGCTCCACTGGGACGAACTGGTCGCCGAGTGCGGCCTCGACGAGGCCGAGGCGCTGCCGGCGCTGTGGGATCTCGTCTGGGCGGGCGAGGCGACGAATGACGCATGGGCTCCGCTGCGCGCTGCGCGCCGAAACGGCCTGCCGAGCGCGGAGCGTCGGCCGCGCCGGTTCTCCCGCCGCCGGGCCGGCGTCACGTCCGCGACCCAGGGCCGCTGGTCGCTGACCGAGCGCCTGTTCGTGACGCCTCCCGACCGGCGCGCGCTCGCCGAGCTGCTCCTCGAGCGGCAGGGCATCGTCACACGCGACGGGGTACGCGCCGAAGGGATTCCCGGCGGGTACGGCGCGGTGTACGCGGAGCTCCGGGCGCTCGAGACCCTCGGGCTGTGCCGGCGCGGCTACTTCGTCGAAGGGCTCGGCGGCGCCCAGTTCGCGCTCGGTGGAGCCGTCGAGCGGCTGAGGGAGGTGCGCGAGCGCGGCGAGGGGGACCCGGTCGTGCTCGCCGCGGCCGACCCGGCTCAGCCGTACGGCGCCGTGCTGCCCTGGCCGCGCCGCGCCGGTGCGCGCGCGGCACGCGTCGCGGGTGCTCTGGTCGTGCTCGCGGCCGGCGAGCCGCTGCTCTACGTCGAGCGGGGCGGGCGTTCGCTGGTTCCGCTGCGCGACCCGGTCGCCGAGTGGCTGCCGTCCGCGCTCACGGCGCTGGTCGCCCACGTCCGGGGCGGGGGTGCGAAGCGGCTCGCCGTCGAGCGATTCGACGGTGAGCCCGTGGGCGAGAGCGACGTGCTGCCGCTGCTCGTCGATGCGGGGTTCCTCGCCGGCCCGCGTCGCGCCGTGCTCCGGCCGTAGAGGCGTGCAAGGTGCCGGAAGGCGACGCGATCCACCGCACGGCGGCAAGGTTGCAGCCGCTCGTCGGGCAGCGCGTCGCGGCCTCCTCGCCGAGCCCGCGCGCCCGCGCCACACGCGTCGCCGAGCGCGTCGACGGGCGCCGGCTGGAAGCGGTGAACGCTGTCGGCAAGAACCTCGTCCTCCGGTTCGAAGGCGGCATCGTCGTGCGCTCGCACCTCCGCATGTCGGGCCGCTGGACGGTGCGGCCGGCGGGAACGCCGACGCGCGGGACGCCCTGGCTCGTGCTCGCCGGCGACACGGCCGAGGCCGTGCTCTGGAACGGGCCCGTCCTCGAGCTCGACCTGCGGGCGCTCGACCGGCTCGGCCCCGACATCCTCGAACGGCCTGCCCGGATCGACGCGATGCTCGCGCGACTCCGCTGCGCCGACCCTACGCGGCCGTTCGGCGAGACGCTGCTCGACCAGTCGCTCGTCTCCGGGATCGGGAACATGTGGATGGCGGAGATCCTCTGGACGGTCGGGCTCTCGCCCTGGCGGCGCCTCGCCGACGCGACGGGGCCCGAGCGGCGCGCCGCGCTCGAGGCGGCGGCCGCGGCCATGGGTGCAGCTCTCGACCGCGGCCGCGCGTCGGCGCGGAGCGTCTACCGGCGCACGGGCCGTCCGTGCCCGCGGTGCGGAGCGCGGATCGCCGCGCGCGGCCAGGGGGACGCGAACCGCATCGCCTACTGGTGCCCCGGCTGCCAGCGCTGACCGGTGCCAGGCACTTCCGTGCCTGGCACCCTGTGGTCGGCGAGCTCGGCGGCGAGCTGCTCGACGAGCGCCCCGGCCGGCAGGTCGCGTGACCGCTCGAAGCTCTCTCCCGCCCAGAGGTTGAAGCCGTCTGGGTCGCCCGCTGCTCTCGCCGCTGCGCGAAGCGGCGCGGTGAGGTGGTGCACGTGCGGGTAGGCGGACGGTGCGCCGGCATGCCGTCGCATGAACTCGTTGACGATGCCGCGTGCGCGCCGGCCGGTGAAGGCGCGCGTGACGGCGGTCGAACCGCCGGCGCGAAGCGCACGGCGGTGAGCCTCGTGCGTGCCCGCCTCGGCGCAGAGGAGGAACGCGGTCCCGAGCTGTGCCGCACGGGCGCCTGCGTCGAGAGCTGCCGCGATCCCCGCGCCGTCCGCGATGCCGCCCGTCGCGACGAGCGGCACCTCGATCTCGGCCGCCGCGGCCCGAAGCAGCTCGAGCATCGGGACGTCTCCATCCTCGGCGTCGTCCCAGCTCGCACGGTGCCCGCCGCCCTCCACGCCCTGCAGCACGATCGCGTCGGCGCCGGCCGCCCGCGCGGCCCGCGCCTCCGGCAGCGAGCCGACCGTCATCCACACCGACGCGCCGGCCTCCCTCAGCCGGCGCACCGCCCCCGCCGGGGGACAGCCGAACGTCGTCGAGACGACCTCGACGCTGCGGTCGAGCACCACCTCCAGCTTCGCGTCCCAGCCGTCGTCCTCGAACACGGCCTCGCCGAGCGCAACGCCGCGACGGAGCGCCTCGGGCTCGAGCTCCGCCGTGTACGCAGCCAGCGCCGCCTCGTCGACCGGAACGGCACGGACCCGAAAGAGGTTCACGCCGATCGCTCCGTCGGTGAGCTCCCGCGTCTCGTGGATCCGCTCGTCGAGCGCCTCCGCGCTCAGGTAGCCGCCGGCGACGAAGCCCAGCCCGCCGGCGTTCGTCACCGCGGCGGTGAGCGCCGGCGTCGACGGCCCGCCCGCGAGCGGCGCGAGCACGATCGGATGACGGAGTGCGGGGAACCCCATGCTCCATCGATTGTGACGCGGTGGCATGCCGTCCAGAGGAGAGCGCGGGTGCGGCGCGTAGTAAGCGCCCGTGGCGCTGCGAGCCCCGCACCTCTACGAATCGCTGCGCGCGTTCTGCCTGGCCGCCTTCGCGGCCGAGCGCGGCGCACAGGTCCCGTTCGCCTTCGAGGAGCACGCCTCGCCGGGAGGACCTTCGCTCTACGAGTACCGTCCGCTCGTGCGCGGCTTCGTCGACGAGCAGGCCCCGACGCTCCGCCGACTGCCCGACGCCCGCAATGCGATCGACGACCTGAAGCGTGAACCGGCGGCGGCGATCTTCGCGCGCGCACACGCGACGTTCTCGCAGACGGCCGACGACTCGCTGTTCCGGTCGATCCTCCTGCCGATGCTCGCCCTGACGGCCGAGCGCTGCGGCGGGTTCGACTGGAGCGACGAGGCGTTCGACGCGGCTTATGCGGAGTTCGAGCTGTCGCTCTTCGGGACGTCGCGCACGTACCTCGCGATCGCCCCGGTCGTCGGGATCTCGGCCGGCTCCGACATCGAGCTCGGCGGCGGGATCATGCTCCGCCCCGCGGTTGCGGGCGAGCTCGCGCAGCTCTGGCCCGAGGCGCAGGGGCTGCTGCCGCCCGAGTTCGGCCGCGACGTCGACCGGCTGCTCGTCCTGACCCTCGGCCGAGAGCTGCAGGCCGACGAGGATGCACCCGACGCGGCGGCCGAGCTCGCCGACGCGGTCACTGCCCTCCGCCTCGCCACCGGCGGATCGATCGCGGCGGGACCGGTGGTGTTCGAGCGTCTCGACTACCGGCCGCTCCGCATCTCGACCATCCTCCCGATCGCCGCGACGCAACCGCCCGGCGAGGCGATCCGGCTCGACCAGCTGCGCGCCAGGCTCGCGGCGGAGCTTCGCGAGCGCCTCACGCTCGCCGACGCCGACCGGCGCCTCGGCGAGGCGCTCGACCGGTTCGAGCTGTCGCTGTTCGCGGAGGAGCCGTTCCGCTCGGCCCAGGTCCGCGAGAGTCTCGACTGCCTGCTCGGCGAGCACGGCGGCGCGTGGGCATCGGCGATGCGCACCGCCGTCTTGCTGGCGGACAAGACGCGCGAGCGGAGCGAGCTCGTCGCGTCCCTCCACGCCGAACGGCTGCGGCACGACGCGCGTGACGCGGTGCGCCGGACGATCGTCGAGACCCTCCTTCACGGCAACCGCGAAGAGCTTGTGGCGGCGCTCGACGAGACGCTGCTGGGGCTGCGCCCCCGACCCGCATCGGCGCTGCGCGTCGCCTGAGCGGGGCCGCCAAAACGTTGCGAAGGCGGCGCGGAGGCGTGACAGGTCGACCGATACGGTCGAACGGTGGACGCCGCCGCCCGTGTGCTCGCGCGGCTCGACCGGATCGAGCGGCTCGATCGCGCCGGCGCGCCGTCCGCCGAGCTGCTCGTCGAGCTCGGCCGGCTCGCCGTCGAGGCCGAGCTCTGGGCTCGCGCAGAGGGCGACGCCCGCGCCCTCGGAGCGGCGCTGGAACTTCGGCGGCGGGTGGAAGGAATGTCCCGGGGCGGCCCGAACGGAGCAGCAGATGGGTCTCGCCCGCCTGCTTCCGCGTCCGAACGTCCGCCCGACCGGCACGGGTGACCCTGCCGACACCCGGGTGATCGCGCTCGCGAACCAGAAGGGCGGGGTCGCGAAGACGACGACGACCCTCAACCTCGGCGTCGCGTTCGCCGAACAGGGCAACCGCGTGCTGCTCGTCGATCTCGACCCGCAGGGCAACCTGACGATGTCGCAGGGGCTCAATCCCGACACGATCGAGCGCTCGATGTTCGACGTGCTCGTTCATCGATTTCCGGTCGAGCAGGTGATCGAGACGCGCGAGGTGGACATCGCGGTCTCGTCGATCGATCTCGCAGGCGCCGACATGGCGCTGTCGAGCGCGATCGGCCGCGAGCGCGCGCTCGATAAGGCGCTCGCGCCGATCAAGGGCCGCTACGACTACGTCCTGATCGACACGCCGCCGTCGCTGGGTCTGCTGACGATCAACGCGTTCGTCGCCGCGGATGGCGTGATCGTCCCGGTGCAGACCGAATACCTGTCGCTGCGCGGGCTCGTGCAGCTGGAGAACACCCTGTCGATGGTGCGCGAGAACCTGAACCCCGAGGTGCGGATCATCGGCATCGTCCCGACGATGTACGACAAGCGCCTGACGCACTCGCGCGAGGCGGACGAGATCCTGCGCGAGAACTTCGGGGAACTCGTCTACGCGACGCGTATTCGCAAGACCGTCCGGTTTGCCGAGGCGCCGGTCAAGGGCTCATCGGTCCTCGCGTACGAGCCGAACGGCGAGGCCGCAGCCATGTACCGTGACCTCGCAAAGGAGGTGCTTGATGGCCAGAAATCGCGCCAGTATGCGTGAGGGGCCGCTCGCCGAGCTCTTCCGGGCGACGGAGGCCGCGAAGCGCGGCGCGAAGGAGGAGCCGCCGGGCCAGCAGCAGCTGCCGACCGACCCCGAGCCGGCCGACAGCGACCCGGCGCCGCTTCGGATCGCGGCGCCGGCCGTCGTCGAAGAGCAGGCTCCGCCGCCGGTCGTCGAGCGCGTGATCCCACCGCGCTGGCTCGACCCGCTGCCTGACCCGCCCGCCCGACTCGAGCGCGCGCGCGACGCGAGCTCGTACCTCGCGGTGATCCGCGTGGTCGGCGTCGGCGGCGCCGGCCTCAACGCCGTTGACCGGATGATCGACGCCGGCATCACGCAGGTCGACTTCCTCGCGGTCAACACCGACATCCAGCAGCTGCAGATGTGCGACGCGCCGACGAAGATCCACATCGGCAGCGAGCTCACCGAGGGCCTCGGCTCCGGCGCCGACCCGGAGATCGGACGCCACGCGGCCGAGGACGGCTACGACTCGATCAAGCGCGCGCTCCGCGGCTCGGACATGGTCTTCGTGACCGCGGGCGAGGGCGGGGGCACGGGCTCGGGCGGCGCGCCGATCGTCGCGCGAGTCGCGCGCGAGCTGGGAGCGCTGACCGTGGGCATCGTGACGATGCCGTTCAAGTTCGAAGGCTCGCGTCGCCGGAAGCAGGCCGAAGACGGCGTCCAGGCGCTCCGCGAAGCGTGCGACACGCTGATCGTGATCCCGAACGACCGCCTGCTCGAGGTGCTCGACCGGTCGACGTCGATGCTCGAGGCGTTCCGCATCGCCGACGACGTCCTCCGTCACGGCGTCCAGGGCATCTGCGACCTGATCACGAACCCGGGGCTGATCAACCTCGACTTCGCGGACGTGCGCACGGTGATGCAGGACTCGGGCACCGCGCTCATGGGCATCGGGTACGCCACCGGCGAGGGCCGCGCGAAGGAGGCCGCCGAGCGCGCCCTCCGGAGCCCGCTGATCGAGACCGAGATCAGCGGCGCGCGCGGGATCCTGCTCTCGATCGCGGGCGGCGACGACCTGACGCTCTACGAGGTCAACGAGGCTGCCGAGGCCGTCCGCGAGGCCGCGACCGACGACACGAACATCATCTTCGGCGCCACGATCGACGACCGGCTAACCGGCCAGATGTGGGTCACGGTCGTCGCGACGGGGTTCGGCGGAACGCGCGCGGCGCGTCGCGGTACGTTCGTGACCGCGGCGTCGGGAGCGAGCGGCGAGATCCTCGAACCGCCCTCGTTCCTGCGCGAGCCCTAGCGTTCTAGCGGGCGATCTCCCAGATGTGACCGCCGGGGTCGCGGAAGCTCGCGGTGCGGATCCCCCACGGGCGATCCATCGGTCCGTTCAGCAGTTCCACGCCGCGCGCCTTCAGCTCGTCGCACATCGCGTCCACGTCGTCGACCTCGAGCGTGAACTGGAAGCGCACGCCTGCATCGGGTGAGGCGACGCCCGCCGGCGTGACGAGGGCGGGTGCCTCGCTCACCTTCAGGAGGTTGACGAGCGTCTCGCCGAACTTGAAGACGGCCGAGTTCTCGTCCTCGAACACCGCCGAGAGACCGAACGTGTCGCCGTAGAAGCGTTTCGCCTCCTCCAGGTCCTCGGCGAACAACGTGATCGCCGCGATCGCTCCCGGCCACGTTCCCTGTGCGCTGTCGTTCGTCACGCTCCCGACCTCCTCCTCGAAGTGACGTCACACCGTAGACCGGTGGGACGCCGACGAATCATCGGGTGTCTACGTGAGGTCGAAGACGTGGGCGCTCAGCAGTGCCGCGAAGACGACCGACGTGCCGACCGTCGCCACGCGGAGCGTCCAGCGGCGATACGCCGGACGTGCCTGGGCGAGGTAGAGCACGCCCAGGGAGCCCGCCGTGATCGAGACGGCCGACTCGATCGCCTGCATCGCGATGCCTGTGCCCAGAGCGTCGGGCATCCCGATCCCGCGGCCGGCGAGCGCGACGGCGACCGCGCCCGATCCGACGCCGATCGCACCCGGCGTGATCGGGAACGCGGAAGCGACGTCGAGTGCCGGCAGGATCACGAGCGCGGCGAGCACGGGATGCGAGAGCCCGAGTGCGGCGGCCACGGCGATCGTGCCGCAGACGCGCGCTCCCGCCATGGCGAAGGTCCAGCCGAGGAGCGCGGCGATCGCCCGCGGCGAGCGCTCGAGTGCGGCGAAGCCCTCGACGAGCTTGGCGATCCGCGGGTGGTGCAGCCGGCCCGAGAGCGCTCCCACCGTTGCGAGCGCACCGACCGCCGCGCACAGCACGAGCACCGGCCACCACGGAAGGGCGCCCGTCGCCGCGGCGACGACCACGAGCGATGCGAGGGCGAGGCAGCGTGCCGCGCTGATCGCCGCGTAGACGCCGCCGGCCGTCCAGAGACGTCCGGGTGCGTCGATCGCCTTCGAGCAGAGCGCCACCTTGACCGCATCGCCGAGACGGGCGGGCGCGAAGCAGTTGACGAGCGAGCCCAGGCCGAGTCGCGAAGCCGCCTGGCGCGGGCAGATGCGGCCGCCTGCCGCCCGGAAGGCGGACGTCCAGGCGCCGACCGTGCAGCCGAAGGCGGCCGCGAAGCTGAGGGCGGCGGCGCCGAGCCAACGGGGGTCGGCGTTCCGCAGCGTCTCGATCGCGGCTGACAGGTGCCCACGTGCCGGCCCTGGGAACGCGACAGCGAAGACGATCACCAGGATCGCTCCGGCGCAGAGGAGCAGCTGGGGGCGGGTGGGCTTCATCACCTCGAGGCTTCGGCACGTTGTACGCGCGACCTCGCATCGATTACGTTGCGAAAGCGTGAAGATTCAGCGTTGATGGGTGGGCGCTTCCGCAACGTACTCGCGCGCGAGATGAACCAGGTATGAACGGCGCCGTCGCCGCCGGCCACCCCGCGACCGCCGCGGCCGGGGCCCGGGCGCTTGCGGAGGGCGGGAATGCGGTCGACGCGTGCGTCGCCGCGGCGTTCGCGGCCTGGGTCGCCGAGAGCCCACTGACCGGGCCGGGCGCGGGCGGCTTCGCGCTCGTCCGCCCGGCCGGCCGTCGGCCCGCCCGCCTGGCCGACTTCTTCGTCGCCGAGCCGGGCCTCGGGCGGCTGCCCGGTGCGGTATCGGAGATGGAGGCGGTCGACATCGGCTTCGGCGGCGGAGCGGACACGACGCAGGTGTTCCGGATCGGCGGCGCGTCGTGCGCGGTTCCCGGCGCGGGTGCCGGGCTCGAGGCAGTGCACCGCACCTACGGGTGCCTCCCCTGGCGGGAGGTGCTCGCACCGGCGCTCGAGCTGGCGCGAGACGGCGTCGAGCTGAACCGCGCTCAGGCCCACCTGCATGCGATTCTCGACCTGATCCTGCGCCACACCGACGAGGGGCGGCGCCTGTACAGCCGGCCCGACGGGTCGCGTCTGCAGCCCGGCGACGTCCTTCGGCTCCCCGACCTGGCCGGGACGCTCGAGCAGGTCGCCGCCGACGGCGCCGGCTGCCTCTACCGTGGCGACCTCGCGCGCCGGATCGTCGAGACCGTCGGCGCCGAGGGTGGGGTGGTGAGCGCCGAGGACCTCGCCGCGTACCGCGTGATCTGGCGCCGACCGGTCAGCGCGCGCTTCCGCGACCACGAGGTGATGTCGAACCCGCCGCCGTCCTCCGGCGGCGTCCTGATCGCGTACGGCCTGGCGCTGCTCGACCGCCTGCCGGACGCGCCGGTGGGAAGCGCGGCCGCGATCGCCGAGCTGGCGGGCGTGATGCGCGAGCAGTCGCGCGTGCGCGGCGATGGGTTCGAACGCGGGCTCCGGCGCGGCGGCCTCGCTCATCGGCTGCTCTCCGGGGAGACGATCGACGCGGCGGTCGAGCGCATCCGCTCCGGAGCTCCAAGCGCCCGCGAGGCGGCGCCGTTGTCGGGAACCACGCACGTCTCGGTCGTCGACGCGGCCGGCAACGCCGCGTCGCTCTCCGCGTCCACCGGATCGGGCTCGGGCGTGATCGTCCCGGGCACGGCGATCCACGTGAACAACATGCTCGGCGAGTACGACCTCGTCGCCGGCGGCCCGCCGCAGCCGGGCCGGCGGCTCACGAGCATGATGGCTCCGACGATCGTGGTCGGAGCCCGCGGGCCGCGGCTCGTCGTCGGGAGTGCGGGGTCGATCCGCCTGCGCGGCGCGATCATGCAGGTGATCGTCAACGTGCTCGGGCACTCCCTCGGAGTCGCGGAGGCGATCGACCGGCCGCGGGTGCACGTCGAGGAGCCGCACCTCCACTGCGAGGGCGGGTTCGACCCGGCGCAGCTCGACGAGGTGGAGCGGATGGGATACGAGCTCGTCCGCTGGCGGCGCCGCAACCTCTACTTCGGCGGCGCGAACGCCGTCGAGGTGCTGGCCGACGGCTCGGTCGCGGCCGCGGGCGACGCGCGCCGTGGCGGGGGCGGGATCGTCGTCGCCTGACCGAAAGAGCGCCGCAAGTAACAGACTGTTACAAGCGGGCTCTTTCGTCACGTTTCAGGGCGACGTCGAGACCTTGCCGTTGCGGCCCGCGAGCTCGCGGAGCCGGCGCTCGCGGTGGATCGCCTCGATCGACAGCTCGAGCAGCTCGACGAGCCGCGTCATCCGCGCGCGGGGCGAGGTCGACGCGAGGAGCTCCTGCTTGGCGTCGGTGCCGAAGTCGACACGCGCGGCGAGCTCGAAGTCGAGCAGCTCCGAATCGGCCGTCGGCACGTCGACGTCGCTCTCGGCGATCTTCGCCAGCTCGCGGAAGAGCTCGAGCGCCCGTTCTGCGGCCGCCGGGTCGGGAGGCTCCGGTTCGTCAACCACCGGTTCGACGACTGCGGTCTTGAACGACCGCTCGCTCGTCAGCTCGAGCAGCCGGAAACGATCGCGGCCCTCGACGACGACGTTCAAGCGCCCGTCGTCGAGCACCTCGAGCACCTCGAGCACCGCGGCGCGCGTGCCGATCTCGTGCACCGCGCCGTCACCGGTCGCGAGCAAGAGCCCGAACTCCTCGCCCGACTCGTGGGACTCGGTGATCAGCTCGAGGTAGCGCGGCTCAAAGTTGTGCAGCGGGATCCGTTCGGTCGG
>Ga0335082_10005476_pt1 | contig 13881 bp, 14 predicted proteins | sample Lox_Sample_41_FD_206718 | JGI IMG/M metagenome (GOLD analysis project Ga0335082, IMG submission 206718) | Soil microbial communities from Loxahatchee National Wildlife Refuge, Florida, United States - Lox_Sample_4.1 | ecosystem: Environmental > Terrestrial > Soil > Wetlands | place: USA...
CAAGGCCTCCGCCGTCAGCTTGGCTTCCCTGATCGCAGCCTCGGGCGAGAACGGGGTTCCCTGGCGGAACCGCCCGCGCGCGAGCAGCACGAAGAGCGCGCAGAGGATGAAGAGCCCCACGGTCACGATCAGCAGCGACGCCCAGATGGGCAGGACCGTCGCCAGGCCGGCGGCGATTGTCAGGAACATGAAGAACAGGCCGAAGAACAGGAAGAAGATCGCGACCAGCCCGAGCCCGGCGCCGACGCCGAACTGTGTCGCCTTCTTCTTCAGCTCGATTGCCGCGAGCTCGCGCTCGAGGCGGATGACGGCCTTGGCGCGCTCGACCGTCCGCGTCACGGAGGCGATCAGCCCGCGCCTCGGCGCGACGACCCTCAGGCCGCCGTTGCTCGGGCCTTGTGCCGGTTCGGACATGCTCGGGAGTATTCCGGAAGCTGGCCGCTCAAGAGGCCGGTAGGCGGTTCGCCCACGGGTGCGCGTCCTCGATCTGGGCGGCGAGCCGCACGAGCAGCGCCTCGCCGACGGGCGGCCCGATCAGCTGGATCCCGACGGGGAGGCCGTCCACGACGTCGAACGGGACGCACGCGGCCGGCTGACCGGTCACGTTGACGAGCGGCGTGAACGGGGTGAACTGCCCGCCCCGGCGGAACTGCTCCCACGGATCGTCGGGCTCGAAGACCCAGCCGATCGGCACCGGCAGCTTCGCGAGCGCCGGCGTCAGCACGACGTCGACGTCCCGCCAGAAGGCGACGACCCGGCGGGCCGCCCGCTGCAACGCGACCGTCGCCTCGGCCAGTGCGACGCTCGAGGCGCGGTCGGCCGACTCGGCGAGCGCGCGGCTGAGCGGCATCAGCAGCGAGCGCTCGCTCACCGGGAACAGCGCCGGCGCGGTCTGCCAGAGGACGGCGAACGCGCGCAGCAGGTTCTCGTCGCGCCACGGCGGCGTCTCCTCGACGACGTCGTGGCCGAGCACCGCCAGCGCGTCGGCGGCTGCGCGTGCCACCGTGACCGCAGCGGGGTCGACCGGATACGGGATCGGCGGGACGTCCGTGAACGCGATCCGCAGCCGGCCCGGATCGCGGCCGACCTCATCGACGAAGGGCCGCTCGGGCGGGGGGAGGACGTGTGCGTCGCCCCACTCGTAGCCGGCCAGCACGTCGAGGAACGCCGCGGCGTCGCGCACGGTCACCGAGAGCGGCCCGTTCTGCGAGAGCTCGAGCGAGCCGCTCACGAACGGCGCCGGCGAGACGCGGCCGCGGGACGGCTTGAGGCCGAACAGGCCGCAACAGGCGGCCGGGATGCGGATCGAGCCGCCGCCGTCGGAGCCGTGCGCGAGCGCGAGCACGCCTGCGGCGACCGCCGCCGCGGCTCCGCCGGAGGATCCGCCCGGCGTCCGCCCGGTGTCCCAGGGATTCCGGCATGCGCCGTTCAGCTCCGACTCGGTTACCGCGGTGATCCCGAACTCCGGGGTGTTCGACTTCCCGAGCACGACGAAGCCGGCGTCCTTCATCCTCCGGACGACGGCCGCGTCCGCCTCGGGCACGTAGTCGGCGAAGGCGCGCGACGAGAACGTCGTGCGCACACCGGCGGTCTCGGTCAGATCCTTGACGAGCATCGGCACGCCGGTGAACGGGCCGTCGGGCAGCGGCCCTCGCGCCGTCGCGATCGCCTGCTCGAAGCAGTCGGTGACGAGGAAGTTGAGCTGCGGGTTCGTCGTCTCGATGCGCGCGATCGCTGCCTCGGCCGCCTCGACCGGAGTCAGCTCGCCGCCGCGGATCGCGGCGGCCTGTGCGAGCGCGTCGGTCAGCGCCGGCCCGGCTCGGGCAGCCGCTCGAACGTGTCACGATCGATGCTGACGGTGATCCTGCCGTCACTCGTGATCGATGTGACCTGCTCCGCGGGCACGTAGTGCGCAAGCCCGCCGAGACCGCCGACCACCGCCAGGCCGTCGAAGATGTCCTCGCGCTGGTCGCCGAGCACCTCCTCGACGCTCCCGAGCTCGCCTCCGTCGAGGCCGTCGACGCGCCAGCCCGGCTCGATCTCGAACCAGGAGACCGGGTCGCCGGCCATCAGACGTTCTTGCCCGAGACCAGCCAGGTCGGCCCCTGCGTCCCGACGAGGCGCGTGTCGCTCAGGACGCGCAGCACCTCGAGCGAGCCCTGCATGCCCATGCCGTCGCAGCGCTCGAGGCAGCGCTCGACCATCCCCGCTGACGCGCCGTAGCCCGCGCGCCTTGCCGCGCGGAAGCGCAGAGCGAGCCGCGTTCCGTCCCGGCGGGGGTTGATCGGCGCGAGCAGCACGGCTCCCGGCTCGAGGTAGTCGCTCGAGTCGAGTCGCAGCTCGGCGTAGAGATCGCTCCAGTCGGGCGGGAGCCCCGCCATCGCCGCCTGCCACGACGCGACCAGCGAGATGCCCGGCTCGGGTGCCTCTTCGAGCGCGACGGGGGCGCTCGTGTCGGCCAGCTCGAGGTGACCGTGGATCCGCGCCTCGTCGAGCCGGCGCAGGAGCCGCATCACCGCATCGGGCCCGGTCGCGCTGCCGTCGCGGGCCGCGGCGAAGCGCAGGACGTGCGGTTCGGGACGGAACGGCTGGGCGGGGGCGAGCATTGCGGCGGCTCGGCTTCCGGTCTGCCCGTCGGTCGTTGTCAGGCGCAACTCGGCGCGCGACCAGCCCTTCGGAAGCGCCCCCTGCACCCTCGTCCAGTCGCCCACGAGGCTCACGGCGCAAAACGTACACTGCCGTTCCGTGGCCAAGGTCGAGAAGAGGCGGGCGCTCGGAGAGGAGACGCTGCGCGAGTTTCTGCGCGAGATGCTGCTGATCCGCCGCTTCGAAGAGCGAGTGGAGGAGCGCTTCCGAGCGGGCGAGCTGCCGGGGTTCCTGCACGTCGCGATCGGGCAGGAGGCGACCGCGGTCGGTGTCTGTCAGGCGATGGAGGAGGGCGACATCTTCGCCTCGACCCATCGCGCGCACGGTCACACGCTGGCGCGCGGCACGCACCCGAACAACGTGATGGCGGAGCTCTACGGGAAGATCGAGGGCTGCTCGCACGGGTACGGCGGCTCGATGCACCTGTACGACGTCGAGCGCGGCAACTACGGCGCGAACGCCGTGATCGGCGGCGGCCTGCCCGCCGTCACCGGCGCCGGGCTCGCGTTCCGGCTGCGCGACGAACCTCGCGTCGCGGTCGCGTTTTTCGGCGACGGGACGACGAACATCGGGACGTTTCACGAGTCGCTCAACCTGGCGCAGCTGTGGCGCACCAAGACCGTGTTCGTCTGCGAGAACAACCACTGGGCCGAGTCGACGCCGGGCTGGCAGCACTCGCCGGTGTGGGACGACATGAGCAAGCGTGCGCTCGCGTACGACATGCGCGCGCGCAAGGTCGACGGACAGGACGTCGAGGCGGTCTACGAGGCCGCGCTCGATGCGCTCGAGTACGCGCGCGAGGGTCGTGGCCCGGTGTTCCTCGATGTCCGCACGTATCGCATGCACGGCCACTACATCGGCGATCCCCAGGTCTACCGGTCGAAGGAGGACCGCGACGACGCGGCCGAGCACGATCCGATCCCGCGTCTCCGTTCGCGGCTCGGGCTGTCGGACGAGGACTTCCAGTCGCTCGACGACGAGGCGACCGGCGTCGTCGACGCCGCGGTCGAGTTCGCGAAGAACGGCACCGACCCTCAGCCCGAGGACGCTTTGAAGAACGTCTATGCCTGAGATCACGTATCGCGAGGCCGTCCGCGACGCGCTCGGCACCGCGCTTCGCCGCGACGAGGACGTCTTCGTCATGGGCGAGGACATCGCCGAGATGGGCGGCTCGATGGGAGTTACGCAGGGGCTGCTCGACGAGTTCGGCCCAGAGCGCGTGCGCAACACCCCGATCTCCGAGATGGCAATCGTCGGCGCCGGTATCGGGGCGGCGATGGCGGGCATGCGGCCCGTCGTCGAGATCATGTACGAGGACTTCCTGACGTTGTCCCTCGAGCAGATCGTCAACCAGGCCGCGAAGCACCGCTACATGTCGGGCGGCCAGCTGAAGATCCCGCTCACGGTGCGCACGCAGGGCGGCGCCGGCTGGTCGCCGGGCGCGCAGCACGCGCAGCAGCTCGAGGCGTGGCTCGTGCACGTGCCGGGGCTGAAGGTCATCTTCCCATCGACGCCCGAGGACGTGCGCGGGCTGCTGTGGTCGGCGATCTACGACGACAACCCGGTGATCGTGTTCGAGCACCGGCTCCTGTATCCGGTGAAGGGCGAGGTGCCCGAGGAGCTCGAGCCGATCCCGATCGGGAAGGCTCGTGTCCTGCGAGAGGGCGACGACGTCACCGTGATCGCGACCGGCCCGCTCGTCCACCATGCGCTGAAGGCGGCAACCGAGGCGGAGGCCGACGGCATCTCCGTGGAGGTCGTCGACCCGCGCACGCTGCAGCCGCTCGACGAGGAGGGCATCGTCGCGAGCGTGAAGAAGACGAATCGCGCGGTGATCGCGCACGAGGCGGTCACGCGGATGGGCTTCGGGGCCGAGGTGGCGGCCGTGCTGCAGTACCAGGCGTTCGACTGGCTCGACGCGCCGATCGAGCGCGTCGGCTCGAAGTTCGCGCCGCTCGCCTTCGCGCCGGTGATGGAGCAGTTCGTCGTCCCGCAGGTCGAGGACGTGCTGGCCGCGATCCGGCGAACCGTGGGGAAGTAAGGTCGAAACGTGGCGAACGAGGTCAAGCTGCCGCGGCTCGGGCAAGGGATGGAGGCCGGCACCGTCACGCGCTGGCTGAAGTCCGAGGGCGACCAGGTCGCGAAGGGCGAGCCGCTCTACGAGATCGACACCGACAAGGTGACGCAGGAGGTCGAGTCCGATTTCGCCGGTGTGCTGCTGAAGATCGCGCTGCCCGAGGGTGAGGCGCCGGTGGGCGAGACGATCGCCTGGATCGGCGAGGCGGGGGAGACGATCGAGGTCGCGGTCGCCGCCGCGGCAGCCCCGGCTCCTACGGCCACGCCCAAACCCGCACGCCCCGTGCCTGGCACAGAAGTGCCAGGCACTTCCGTGCCAGGCACCAGTTCTGCGAACGGCGGCCGGATCAAGGCCTCGCCGCTCGCCCGCCGGCTTGCGCGCGAGCGCGGGATCGACCTCGCCCAGATCCGCGGCACAGGGCCCGACGGCCGCATCGTCGCCGAGGACGTCGAGCGCGGCGTAGCGGCGGCGCCCCCGCCCGCTCAGGCCCCGGCGGCGGCGCCAGCCGCCGGCGAGATCGAATCGGTGCCGCTGACGAACGTGCGCAAGACGATCGCGCGCCGGCTGACCGCGGCATGGCAGGCACCCGTCTTCCAGCTCACCGTGAGCGCCGACATGACGCGTCCCAACCAGCTCGTCGCGAAGGCGCGCCAGCTCGAGCCCGAGGTTCGAGTCACCGTCACCGACGTTCTCGTCAAGGTCTGCGCCGCCGCGCTCAAGCGCCACCGCGACGTCAACGTCGCCTACGACGAGGACGTCCTGCTCCGGTTCCCGACCGCCAACATCGGCATCGCAGTCGCTGCGCCGCAGGGTCTCGTCGTCCCCGTGATCGCGAGCGCCGAGGCCCGGTCGCTCACCGATGTGGCGCGTGCCCGCGCCGAGGTCGTCGACCGCGCGCGTGCGAACAAGCTGACGGCCGCCGACCTCGAGGGCGGCACCTTCACGATCTCGAACCTCGGCATGTACGGCATCGAGCAGTTCGTCGCCGTGCTCAACCCGCCGCAGGCGGCGATCCTCGCCGTCGGCGCGACCGAGGACCGGGCCGTCGTCGCCGGCGGCGAGCTAGTAGTCCGCCCGATGATGACGATGACGCTGACCGTCGACCACCGCGCCGTCGACGGCGCCGACGGCGCCGACTTCCTGCGAACCGTCAAGCAGTTCCTGGAAGAGCCGGGGCTCGCCTTGTAGGGCGCGCGATGGTTCGCCGGGCCTCTCACGCAGACATCACGTTCATGCGTTCGATGCTGGCCCACGCCTACCACTGGCGTGTCGCCGGGTTCGAGGCCGACATCCCGCTGACGCGGTACACGGAGAACTGGGGCCGTCCGGGCGACCTGGCGCTGATCGCGATGGAGGGCGGGCACCCGATCGGTGTGGCGTGGTTCCGCCACTTCACCGCCGCCTCGCCCGGTTACGGCTTCGTCGACGAGGAGACGCCCGAGCTGACGATCGCGGTCGTGCCGTCACGCCGCCGTCACGGTGTCGGCCAAGAGCTGCTCGACGCGCTGCTCGAGCAGGCGCGCGCGGCGGGTCACCCGAGCATCTCGCTGAGCGTCGAGCACGACTCGGCCGCCGTCGCCTTCTACGAGCGGAACGGCTTCGAGCAGGTCGCGGACGAGCACGGCGCGTTCACGATGCTCAAGCGCCTCTCCTAAGCGAGCGCGTCGGCAAGCCGCCGCCGCGCGTCGTCGACCGCGCGCGGGTCGATCGTGTGCGGGATCGGCGACTCGCGGTACAGCACGTCGGCACCTGCGCCGGTCAGCAGGTCGCGCGCCGCGCGGCCGAACTCGACGGGGATCACCGGGTCGAGCGTGCCGTGGGCGATCGTCACCGGCGACAGCGGCGGGTCGAGGTCGAGCTCGAAGCCGTCGACCTGCGGGACGAACCCCGAGAACGCGAGGATCGCCTCGGGCCGCCGGCGGCCGCGGCCGAGCCCGAACGTGTAGGACATGACCGCGCCCTGCGAGAAGCCGCCGAGCACCAGCCGCTCGTACGGCAGCCCGTCGAGCCAGACCGAGACCTCGTCGTACGTCGCGTGGAACGTCGCCGGATCGGGGAAGCCTACGCGCGGCACGAAGTACCAGTGCGCGCCGCCCGGCGACAGCTGCAACGGTCCGCGCGGCGTGTAGCCGTGCAGCCGCCGGTCGGGGTCGAGCGCGTCGAGCATCGGGTAGAGGTCGTTCTCGTCGGCGCCGCGCCCGTGGAAGAGCACGAGCGCCCCTTCGGCCTCGCCGGAGGCCGGCCGCTCGCGGACCGTCACACGAGCTCGCGCGGATTCGGCAGCGGCGTGAGGCGCGGCTCGATCTCGGCGCGCAGGTGCTCGTAGGCGGGCGGCAGGATCAGCTTCTCGCCGAGGTGATCCGGATCCTCGTCGATCTGGAATCCCGGTCCGAGCGACGCGATCTCGAACAGCACGCCGCTCGGCTCACGGAAGTAGATCGAGCGGAACCAGAAGCGGTCGATCACCGGCGTCGGATGGCCCCCGGCCTCGGCGACGCGCTGAACCCAGGCGGCGTGGTCGTCGGTCGGCGCCGACCAGGCGACGTGGTGGACCGTCCCGGCGCCGTTCCGCGCGCGGGTCGCGGGCGGGGGGTCGTAGACGTAGAAGCTCTCGCGCGAGTCGCCGTGCGAGCTCCAGCCGGACTCGAAACCGAGCGCGGTGAGGAACGGCGCGCTCGTCTCCGGCGCTGCGCTGTAGGCGCGCACCCCGGCGAAGCCGCGCAGCGCGTGCTCGGCGGGGATCTCGGGGTGCGAGGCGACGAGCGGTTCGTCGTGCGACGTGTCGACTGCGAGCTCGAGCGACAGCCCTTCCGGGTCCTCGAAGACGAGCGAACCGTCGGCGCGGGTACCGCCGACCCTTCCCTCCCAGAAGTCGAGCGCGTCCTCCGAGCCGACGCGGAACACGATGCGGTGCACCATCCCGTGCCCGGCGAGGCCGCGCGGCAGGCCCGGGTACTCGAAGAACGTGATGTCGGCGCCGGGCGAGCCGTTCTCGTCGGCGTAGAAGAGGTGGTAGACGGTCGGGTCGTCCTGGTTGACCGTCTTCTTGACCATCCGCAGCCCGAGCGTGTGCGCGTAGTACTCGACGTTCAGCGGCGCGTCGCCGGTGATGCACGTGACGTGATGGATCCCGTCGAGCCTCATCCGCGGCAATCATGCCGACTCCGGGCAGTCGAACGCGAGCCGGAGCAGCGCGTGGGTCCGTTGCGACCTGCGGGATGGAGAGTGAGAATCGCCGGATGGCCGAACTGCCGCGCGGTACGGTCAGCCTGCTGTTCACGGACGTCGAGGGCTCGACGCAGCTGCAACGCCGGCTCGGGGAGCGCTACCAGGGCGTGGTCGCGGATCACCGCTGGCTGTTGGAGCAGGCCGTCGATGCTCACGGCGGAACCGTCGTCGACCGTCAGACGGAGTCCTTCTTCGCCGTCTTCCCGCGCACACGCGACGCCGTGAAGGCAGCGGTTGCCGCACAGCGGGCGCTGGCCGCCCACGCGTGGCCCGAGGATGCAGGGCCCAGGGTGCGGATGGGGATCCATGCCGGCGAGCCCGACCTCGCCGGTGATCGCTACGTCGGACTGGCCGTCTCGCGCGCCGCCCGCATCTGCGCAGCGGCGAACGGTGGCCAGGTGCTCCTGTCCTCGTCGGCCCGGTCGCTGCTGGCTGACGACGACCGGGCGACGCTGCGGTCCCTCGGCTCCTACCGGCTCAAGGACTTCAGCGCACCCGAGCCGATCTACCAGGTGGAGATCGATGGGCGCCCGGAGAGGTTCCCTCCGCTCCGGGCCGAGAGAGGGACGCCTCGAGCTCGGTGGCTCGTGCTGGCGGCCGCGTTCGTGCTCGCGGCCGCCGTGGCGGGCTCCGTCGTGCTGCTCACGGGCGGATCGTCGCGCCCGACGGCGATCGGGCCGACATCGGTCGGCGTGATCGATCCGCGATCCGGGAAGCTGGTGGACGAGGTCGCGATCGGCTTCAAGTCGCAGCTGATTGCCGCCGGCGAAGGATTCGTTTGGGTCGTCGATCGGGAGGGGGGCACCCTGACCCGGATCGATCCGCGCACGCGGGAGGCCAGGACGTTCGGGATCGCCGTCGGTGCGGGGGACGTCCCCTTCGGCGTCGCCGCCGGCGCGGGATCCGTCTGGGTCGTGGTGCTGCGCGGCTCGAGACAGGTCGTGCTCCAGTTCGATCCGGACAGCGGCGCGCTTCGGCGTCCTCCCATTCCCTACGGGTCCCGGGTCGCAGCGCCCAACGTGTTCCAGCTGCACCCGCTCGCAGTCGGCGGGCGGGCCGTCTGGGTCCTCGATACCGGCACGAACGGTGTGTGGCGGCTCGATCCGCAAACCGGACGAGCGCGGAAGCTGATCGAGGGCCTCGACGCCCGCTCACTCGACTACGGCGCGGGTGCCCTCTGGGTCGGAGGAACGTCCAGCGTCGTCAAGATCGACGCGCAGACGGGCGGCGTCCTCGGCTCGGCGCAAATCGTCTCGCGGAGCTTCGGCGAGATCGCCTCGATCGCCTACGGAGGTGGCGCCGCCTGGTTCGCCACGAGCTCCCGGCCGAGCCTGCTGCAGCTCGACCCCGAATCGGTTGCGGCGACCGACACCTTCGTGGTCGGTCGGGGGCCGACCGGCATCGCCGTCGACAGGGGCGTGGTCTGGGTGGCGAACAGCCGTGACGGCACGGTGTCGCGCGTCGATTCCCGAGGTGGAGGGCGCACGTCGACGATCAGGCTCGGCCAGTCTCCCGGGGGTGTCGTGGCCGGCTACGGCCAGGTGTGGACGAGCCCGGGCGAGCCGCGATCCTGAGCTTTGCTGCTCCGGCGCCCCCGCGTTACGATCGACACGGAAAGGAGGGACTTGAGGCACCGGGCGCGGCTCTTGCTCCTGGGCCTCGTCGCGGGGGCAGGCGCGCTCGCGGCCGCGGGGCTCTCGGCGCCGATGCAGCAGAAGGGCGGCACGCTGCGCCTGAGCAGCGTGCACGATGTCGACTCGCTCGACCCGGCGATCGCGTGGGAGACCGACTCGTGGATGCTCGAGTACGCCACCTGCGCCAAGCTCTACAACTACCCGGACGAGCCCGGGGCGGCCGGTTCGCAGGTCGTCCCGGAGGTCGCGACCGGCTTCCCGAAGGTGTCGAAGGACGGGAAGACGCAGACGATCGAGCTCAGGAGAACCTTCCGCTTCCACACGGGGGCGCGGATCACGGCCGCGAACTTCGTCGCTGCCTTCAACCGCGATGCGCTTCCGAGGCTGAAGGCGCCCGTGGTCAGCGCCGGCTACCTCAACGATCTGGTCGGCGCCCAGGACGTGATCGACGGGAGGGCAGCGACGATCTCCGGGGTGCGCGCGACCAACGCCTACACGCTCGAGATCCGCACGACGAAGCCGCTCCTCGATCTCGTGTACCGGCTGGCGATGCCGTTCTTCTGCCCGATCGCCACCACCACCCCGCCGACGGAGATCGACAGCCCACTGGGCTCGGGCCCGTACTACGTCGCAGCGCACGTCCGGAACCGTCAGATCGTGCTCGAACGAAACCCCTTCTACCGCGGGCAGCGGCCGGCGAACGTCGACCGAGTGGTCTGGTCGATTGGGAACCTCGACCCCGAGGCCTGCCGGCAGGCGGTGGAGCGGAACGAGCTGGACTACTGCTTCTACATCCCGCCTGACGACTACGCCGGCATCGCCGCCAAGTACGGGATCAACAGAGCGAACGGGCGGTTCTTCTTCACCCCGACTCTCGGAACGTTCTACTTCGCCTTCAACCACGACCGGCCGGCCTTCAAGGGCGAGGGCCAGATCCCGCTCAAGCAGGCGATCAACCTCGTCGTCGACCGCCATGCCCTGGCAGCGGCGGGTGGCTACCTCAGCGGGAGGCGCACGGATCAGATCCTCCCGTCCGCGATGGGCCGCGACGAGAGCATCTATCCGCTCACCGGCGTCACCGAGCAGGCGGTGGCCCGTGCCCGGGCCCTCCTTGCGAAGGCCAAATACAAACCGACGAAGCTCGTGCTCTACACCCACGTCCCGGGCTTCCTCGGAGTCAACGCCATCTGGGCAGACATCTTCAGGTTCGGCCTGAAGCGCCTCGGCATCGACGTCGAGATCAAGTACCTGGGGACGACCTTCGGTCAGCTCATCCCGCGGATCGGCACCCGCGGCGAGCCGTTCGACGTCACGATCGCTGCCTGGGTGCCGGATTATCCCGACGGCTTCGCCTTCTTCGAGCCGCTTTTGGACGGCAACAACCTCGCGCCGACAGGGAACAGCAACTTCGCCTACTTCGACCGACCGCAGTACAACCGCGAGATCGACCGCATCGCGAACCTGACAGGGGAAGAGCGCACCCAGGCGTGGGCCGACCTCGACGTGGAGATGATGCGCGACGATCCCCCGTGGGTCCCGTTCATGAACGGGACGGAGCGTGACTTCGTCTCCAAGAGCTTCGGCTGCTACGTCTTCCAGGCGGTCATGCTCGGTCCGGATCTCGCCGCTGCCTGCAAGAAGTGATCGGCCGTCAAATCCCTCATTCGGGGAACGGCTTCGCTGCTAGGTTGGCGACCCGTTCGCACGCACCGAAGGAGGACCAGTTGCACGGTTATACGGTGACGCGGAAGTACTTCGCCGAGCACGCCTTCGTCGCGGAGTCGCTGGATGAGGACATCTCGGGCGACCAGGAGCCGTTGACGTTGCGCGAAGCGCTCGGGACGCTGAAGGGGAGCAGCGACATCATGAGCCGCGTCGACGCCGAGAACTTCGGCCTGGAGTACGGAACGACCTACGGACGGGCAGCCGAGGTCATGAAAGAGCGCCTGTCGACTGCCGTCCCGGCCTAGCAGGTGCCGGGCGGGCCGGGAGCCGTCCTTGCGGGACGGCTCCCGGCCCTCAGTCGACGCCGTGGAACCGGAACGCCTCTTGGCCGTTTCGGCAGACGACGTAACGGGTCGGGCCGGGTCGCGGCGGCCCGATCGGCGAGGTGCAGTGAAAACCGGGCGTCGAGAAGATCGGGTCGGCGGGGGTGAGAGAGAAGGAACCGGCTCGCAGCGCCTTCAGGGCGCTGGCGCACGTGAGGTGGCTGACACCCAGCAGTGAGACGGGAAACGGCCGGCCTCCCGTCTTCACGCTGAGATGGGAGGCCGGGCACGCCCGGAAGGAGACGGGTGCTGCGGCGACCGTCGCGGACGCGCCGAGCGCGGCGAGTACGGTCGCCGCCACGACCCACTGGCGCAGATGACGCACGGCCATACGATGGCACACAAATGCGCGCCGCGATCATCTCCGAGGGTCGGCTCGAGATCGAGGAGCGACCCGATCCGGAGCCGGGCGACGGCGAGCTGCTCGTGCGCATTCGCGCGGCGGGCATCAACGGCGCCGACCTCGCCCAGCGGGCGGGCGGCTACCCGGCGCCGCCGGGAGCCCCGCCCGACATCCCGGGGCTCGAGTGCGCCGGCGAGGTGGTTGCGCTGGGATGGGGGGTTCGCGACTTCGCCGTGGGCGATCGCGTGATGGCGCTACTCGGCGGCGGCGGCCACGCCGAGCTGGCGACGGTGCACGAGCGTCACGCGCTGGGAGCGCCGACCAGGTTCTCGGATGCAGAAGCCGGCGGCTTCATGGAGGTGTTCGCAACCGCTCACGATGCGTTGTTCGCGCAGGCCGGTCTCGCTGCCGGCGAGCGCCTCCTCGTGCGCGGTGCCGCAGGCGGTGTCGGCTGTGCCGGCGTGCAGCTGGGGGTCGCGGCCGGCGCGCGCGTCACCGCGCTGGCACGCCACAGCGCCGAGCGGCTCGGGGCGCTCGGCGCCGACACCAGCGTCGAGGGCGAATACGACGTAATCCTCGAACTCGTCGGCGGCGACCACGTCGCCGACGACCTCGGCCGGCTCGCGTTGGGTGGGCGGATCGTCGTGATCGGGATGGGCGCCGGGTCGCGCGTGACGCTCGAGCTGGGCCTGCTGATGCGGGCGCGCGGCCGGATCTCGAGCTCGACGCTGCGCGCGCGCCGCGTCGAGGAGAAGGCGGTGGTCGTCCAGCGCGTCGGGCGTCACGTACTGCCGCTCGCGGAGCGGAGAAGCGTCGGGGTGCCGGTCGAGCGCACCTTCCCGCTCGACGAGGCGCAGGCCGCCTACGATGCGTTTGCGGCCGGCGGGAAGTTCGGCAAGCTCGTCCTCGTGATATGAGCGGGCGCTAGCATCGCCGACGGCAGCCATACGGAAGCGAGGGAGAGCGAGATGGAAGTCGACGTCGCCGTCCTGGGCGGAGGCCCCGGCGGATACACGGCCGCGATTCGCGCCGCACAGCTCGGCGCAAGCGTCGCGTGCATCGAGAAGGAGCCGGAGCTCGGCGGTACGTGCCTTCGCGTCGGCTGCATCCCGACCAAGGCGTGGGTCCAGACCGCGCACTTCCTGCACCAGGCGAACGAGGTGTTCGAGAAGCTCGGCGTCCGTGTCGAGCAGCCGCGGCTCGACTTCGCCGCCTCGAACGAATGGAAGGCGGCGGTCAGCAGGCAGATGACCCAGGGTGTCGCCGGCCTGTTCAAGACCAACGGCGTCGAGTGGGTGAAGGGTCACGGGACGTTCGCCGACGCGAACACGATCGCGGTCGCGGGCGGCGAGGACGTGCGCTTCCGCTCGGCGGTGATCGCGACCGGGTCGTTCCCGCTCCGCCCGCCGATCCCGGGTCTCGAGTCCGATCTCTGCGTCGACTCCACGGGCCTGCTCGCGCAGACCGAGGTCCCGCGCCGGCTCGTCATCCTCGGCGGCGGCATCATCGGCTGCGAGTTCGCGTCGATCTTCAACCGCTTCGGCTCCGACGTGACGATCATCGAGATGCTCGACACGCTGATCCCGCAGGAAGACGCGGACGCGGCAAAGGAGCTCGCGAAGGCATTCGGCAAGCGCGGCATCACGCTGCAGCTCGGGAAGCAGTGCTCGTACGTCGAGCAGCGTGGCAATGCGCTCAACGTGTCGTTCGGTGACGGCGAGTCCGTCGAGTGCGACCTGATGCTCGTGTCGGTCGGCCGCGGCCCGCTCGTCGAGGGCCTCGGGCTCGAGGCTGCAGGCGTCGAGTTCGACCCGCGCGAGGGCATCGCCTCCGACGAGCACCGCCGGACATCGGTCGGTCACATCTACGCGGTCGGCGACTGCGCCGGCTACTGGCAGCTCGCCC
>Ga0335082_10005478_pt1 | contig 13876 bp, 11 predicted proteins | sample Lox_Sample_41_FD_206718 | JGI IMG/M metagenome (GOLD analysis project Ga0335082, IMG submission 206718) | Soil microbial communities from Loxahatchee National Wildlife Refuge, Florida, United States - Lox_Sample_4.1 | ecosystem: Environmental > Terrestrial > Soil > Wetlands | place: USA...
CGCCTGCGCGAGCTCGGTCGCGACTTCGGTGAGCGCCGCACGGATCGGCGCGAGGCGCGCGTCGTCGGCGCGCGAAAGCGGCGCAAGCGCAGCCTTGCCGGTCGCGGCGATCACGAAGCTGTCGTTGGTCGACGTGTCGCCGTCGACGGTCGCGCGGTTGAACGATACGTCCGCGATCTCGCGCGTGAGTGCCGCAAGAAGCGCAGGGGCGAGCGGCGCATCGGTCGCGACGAACGCGAGCATCGTTGCCATGTCCGGATGGATCATTCCGGCGCCCTTCGCGATTCCCGTAACGGTGACGGGGACGCCGCTCACCGTTACCCTGCGCGAAGCGCCCTTCGGCACGGTATCCGTGGTCATGATCGCCGAGACCGCAGCAAGCCAATGATCCGGCGCGAGCCCCGCCTTCGCCGCCGGCAATGCCGCGACGATCTTCGCAACGGGCAGCGGCTCCATGATCACGCCGGTCGAAAACGGCAATACTTCCTGCGCCGCACAGCCCAGCAGCGAGGCGACTGCCGCGCATGTCGCCTCCGCATCGGTCACCCCGGCCGCACCCGTCCCCGCATTCGCATTGCCCGCATTGACGATGAATGCGCGGATGCGACCCGAAGTCGAGAGATGCCGGCGGCAGACCGCGACGGGCGCTGCGCAAAAACGATTCCGCGTGAACGTGCCGGCAGCGACGGTGCCGGCGTCGAACGCGACCAGCAGCACGTCGTCGCGCGTCCAGTTCTTGATCTTTGCCTGCGCGGTGCCGAGCGTGACGCCGGAAACCGGCAGCAGATCGGTGGCGCGTGGCGGCGTGTAGCGGACGGGCATCGGACGGGAGGATGAACGGGGCGCAGCGATTCTAGCTCAGGCGCTCGAGCTGATGACCGGCACGACGCACGAAACAATCGGTAATGCGAGCTGGCGCGCGCAATAAGCGGCGACCTTGGCATTCCCGGGCGCCGTCTTCATTGGGCGCAACGAACGCCGTGCGTTCATTCGACCAACACTTGTTTCTTGGGCGCTACGCCAGTCGCCCGTGACAGTGCTTGTATTTCTTGCCCGAGCCGCACGGACACGGATCGTTGCGCCCGACCTTTTCGCTCGCACGCACAAACGGCGCGGACGCGGGCGGCGGATCACCCTCGGCGCCGGCCAGCGCTTCATCGTAGTCGGCGTGCTGGTATTTGACGTTGGACACCGCCGGCGCTTCTTCTACCGCCGCGACGTCGGCCTGCGTGCGCACCTGGACGGTCAGCACGATCCTCACGACATCGGTCTTGATCCGATCCAGCATGTCGGAGAAGAGCTCGAAGGATTCGCGCTTGTACTCCTGCTTGGGATTCTTCTGCGCATAGCCGCGCAGATGGATGCCCTGCCGCAGGTGGTCGAGATTGGCGAGGTGATCGCGCCAGTGCTGATCGAGCGTCTGCAGCATCAGGCTGCGCTCGAACTGGCGCATGAGCTCGGGACCGACCTGCGCTTCCTTGCCTGCGTATTGGTCGAGCCCCTGTTGCGTGAGCTTGGCGCGCAAGCCTTCGTCGGTGAGCTCCGGATCTTCCTTCAGCCATTCGGCGACCGGCACGGTCATCTGGAAGTCGGACGCGAACGCCGTCTCGAGTCCGGGAATGTCCCATTGCTCCTCGACCGATTCAGGCGGCACGTAGCGGCGGACCGTCTCGTCGATGAGTCCCGCGATCATGCTGCGGATCGTGTCGGCGATGTCCGCCGATTCGAGCAGCTCGTTTCGCTGCTGGTAGATGACGCGGCGCTGGTCGTTCGCAACGTCGTCATACTCGAGCAATTGCTTCCGGATGTCGAAGTTGCGCGATTCGACCCGCGTCTGCGCCTTGGCGATCGAACGGTTGACGATCGGGTGCTCGATCGGCTCGCCTTCCGGCATCTTGAGCTTCTGCATGATCGTGCCGAGCCGCTCGCCGCCGAAAATGCGCAGCAGCGGATCCTCGAGCGACAGATAGAAGCGCGAGCTGCCGGGGTCGCCCTGACGGCCGGAGCGGCCGCGGAGCTGGTTGTCGATCCGACGCGACTCGTGCCGCTCGGTGCCGACGATGTGCAGGCCGCCGGCCGCGACGACCGCCTCGTGCTTCAGCTGCCAGTCGTCGCGCAGCTTCGTGATCTCGCGCTCCTTCTCGCTTGCGGAGAGCGCCTCGTCATCGCGCATCTTGAGGATCAGCCCCTCGAGTGCCCCACCCAGCACGATGTCGGTGCCACGGCCCGCCATGTTGGTCGCGATCGTGATCGCCTTCGACTTGCCGGCCTGCGCCACGATCTCGGCCTCGCGCGCATGCTGCTTCGCGTTCAGCACCTGATGCGGGAGCTTTTCCTTTTCGAAATGCTTGGACAGGAGCTCCGAGCTCTCGATCGACGTCGTGCCGACGAGCACCGGCTGCCCGCGCTCGAAGCAGTCCTTGACGTCCGCGACGATCGCGTCGACCTTCTCCTGGAACGTCCGGTACACCTGGTCGTTCTCGTCCTTGCGGATCATCGGCATGTGCGTCGGGATCACGACCGTTTCCAGGTGATAGATCTGCTGGAATTCGAACGCCTCGGTGTCGGCGGTGCCCGTCATGCCGGCGAGCTTGCCGTACATCCGGAAGTAGTTCTGGAAGGTAATCGACGCGAGCGTCTGGTTCTCGCGCTGGATCGGCACGCCCTCCTTCGCCTCGACGGCCTGGTGCAGGCCATCGGACCAGCGGCGTCCGGACATCAGGCGGCCGGTGAACTCGTCGACGATGACGACTTCGCCGTTCTGCACGACGTAATGCTGATCGCGATGGAAGAGCGCATGCGCGCGGAGCGCAGCGTACAGGTGGTGCATCAGCGCGATGTTGTGCGCGTCGTAGAGACTCGAGCCGGGCGCCAGCAATCCGGCGGAGGCGAGGATTCCCTCGGCGTGCTCGTGGCCCTCCTCGGAGAGCAGCACCTGGTGCGCCTTCTCGTCGACCCAGTAGTCGCCGGGGCCCTTCTCGTCGGCCTGCCGGGTGAGCTTGGGGGCGAGCTCGTTCAGCCGGTAATAGAGGTCGACGTTGTCGTCGGCCTGGCCCGAGATGATGAGCGGCGTGCGCGCCTCGTCGATCAGGATCGAGTCGACCTCGTCGACGATCGCATAGGTGAGCCCGCGCTGGACGCGCTGCCCCGCCTCGAACACCATGTTGTCGCGCAGGTAATCGAAGCCGAACTCGTTGTTGGTCCCGTAGGTGATGTCCGCGGCGTAGGCGACCTGCTTCGCCGCGTGGTCCATCTGCGACAGGTTGACGCCGACGGTGAGCCCGAGGAAGCGGTAGATCCGTCCCATCCAGTCGGCGTCGCGCTGCGCGAGATAGTCGTTGACGGTGACGATGTGGACGCCGTCCCCGGAGAGCGCGTTGAGGTATCCGGGCAGCGTGGATACCAGCGTCTTGCCTTCGCCGGTGCGCATTTCCGCGATCTTGCCGTTGTGGAGCGCCATGCCTCCGATCAGCTGGACGTCGAAATGGCGCATCGAGAGCGCCCGCTTCCCGGCTTCGCGCACGACGGCGAACGCCTCGGGCAGCAAGTCGTCGAGCGTTTCGCCCTTCGCGAACCGCTCCTTGAACTCGGCGGTCTTCGCCTTGAGCGCTTCGTCGGTCAGCGCCGAGATCGCGGGTTCGAACGCGTTGATCTGCCGGACGACGACGCTGTACTCCTTCAGCAGGCGCTCGTTGCGGCTGCCGAAGATGCGGGTGAGGATGTTGGAGATCATGGGGAAGGTATGTTTCGGCGACGACGGAAAAAACAAGGGGTGAGGACCGCCTCACCCCTCATTCCCGTCCGCGTTTCCGACGCGCGGCTCGCCGTCGGAAATCTAATTGGAGGATTGCAGGAAGCGCGCCGGATTCTGCGGCACGCCGTTCAGCCGGACCTCGAAATGCAGATGCGGGCCGGTCGAGCGGCCGGTCGATCCCACCGCAGCCACGCGTTGGCCGCGCACCACGAGGTCGCCTTCGCGCACGAACACCTGCGACGCGTGGGCATAACGCGAAACCAGTCCGTTGCCGTGGTCGATCTCGACGATCTTACCATACTGCGGGTGCCAGCCCGCGTAGATGACCTTGCCGCTTGCCGCAGCGACGATCGCGGTGCCGGTGCCGGTCGGGAAATCGATGCCTTCATGGAACGACTGCAGGCCCGTGAACGGATCGATCCGGTAGCCGAAGTTCGACGAGAACCAGCCGTCGACGATCGGCGCCAGCGTCGGCAGGAACTTGCGGTTGGCCGAGTCGGCGACGAGCAGCGCCTCGAGCACGCCGAGCTGGTCGGACCGCTCGTCGACCTGCCGTGCGAGCTTCGCGAGCAGCTCAGAGAATTCCTGCACCGAGAGCTGATGCGACGGCAGCGACGATTCAGCGCCACCACGACCCGGAACCTGCCCGGGCTGGAACGACGGCAACTCCTGCGGCTTCAATCCAGCGCTCCGCGCAAGCCGCTCGCCGAGCCCGTCGAGGCGCAGCATCTGCGCCTGCAGCTCGCCCAGGCGTATCGCCATTGCGTTGAGGTGACCCTGGACGATTTGCTGCGTCTTTTGCGCTTCCTCCCGCTGGTCGGCGAGCACGATCGCCTGCAGCCAGGGATTTTGCGTAGCGGCCGCGTATCTGAGCGTGACGAAGTTGAAGATCAGCGTGAACGCGACGAACAGGACGAGGAGGCCGAAGCCACCCGCGGTCCAGTGCCGCCAGTCGAGCGTCAACGTTCGCGCCCGTGCTGTGGCGCTGGAGACCAGAATGATATTCAATCGGATCCTCCCCCGTCGCGCTTCGTCCGCGAGCGGCAGGGAGCAGGACTCTCCGACCGCCCACCCGCACCATGCCGCGTACGCCGCAACCGTTGCAGCACATTCTTGCCAATGACCCGGTGCTCGGGCCGTGGAACGCCCGCCGCCAGCTCGAGGAATCGCTCACCGCCATCGTTCGCCGGCAGCTGCCTCGCCCGCTCGCGGAGCGGGTACGCGTCGTCGATGCACGGGGCGCCGATCTGGTGCTGGGCGCCGAAGCGGGCGCTATCGCCGCGGTCGTCAAGCAGCGCAGCCCCGACCTCGTCGCGGCATTGCAACGCGAAGGTTTTGAATTTACTGGAATCCGCGTGCGCGTGCAAGTTCGCGTCCCTCCGGAATTCACCGATAAACTGATTGCAAAACAAATAGATAGATCGCGTTTATCGCCGTTGGCCCGCCTCGCACGCGAGTTGCCGGCGGGACCGCTCAAGGCGGCCCTTGCCCGGTTCCTCCGCCGCGCCGGTTGAGGGGCGTGAAGCCCGACCGTCCGGGGACCTCGTGCATGAGCGGGCTCCGGCGCATCGACGGATGTACGAGGGGCGCAGCTCCGCTGGCAGGCTAAAGAAGCGGTCCGACCAGCCGCTCGAACGCAAAGAACAACATCACGACGACGAGCAGGACCAGCGTGAACTTGATCACCTGGCCGATGAAGCGGAGGTAGCGGCGGTTCCTGGAGTACAGATAGAGGACCCCGGAGACGCCGATCGCCGCCAGCGCGAGGAAGAGAAGCAGGCGGACCAGGATCATGGCTGCCGGGACGTCATGAGCCTGCTCCCGCGGGAGGAGTCGAGAGGCGCAGTCCGGGATTTGCGTGTGCCCGGGTGACACCGGGCCCCCCGGGTTGCGGGGACGACGATCGGGGCCCCGGCTTCGCCCCGCCGCTCACGCCGGCGAGAGTTGCCAGTCCTGGAACGCCGTCGGCACGTCCCGTTCCTCGGAGAACGTTACGAGCTCGAAGGCATCGGTGCGCGCGAGAAGCGCTCGAGCCAATGCGTTGTTGAGTCCGTGCCCGGACTTGAACGCCGTGTACTCGCCGATCAGCGGGTGACCGAGGAGGTAGAGGTCGCCGATCGCATCGAGCACCTTGTGCTTGACGAATTCGTTGTCGAAGCGGAGGCCCTCGCTGTTCAGCACGCGGAAGTCGTCGAGCACGACGGCGTTCTGGAGGCTTCCGCCCTGGATCAGACCCGCCGCGCGCAGCGCCTCGACGTCCTGCATGAATCCGAAGGTCCGCGCGCGTGCAACCTCCTTCACGTAGGAGTGCAGCGCGAAATCGATCACGACCTGCCGGTTCTCCGATCCGAACATCGGATGCGGAAAATCGATCGTGAAATCGAGCTTCAGCCCGTTGAACGGGTCGAAGCGCGCCCACTTGTCGCCGTCCCTCGCCTCGACCGGGGAGAGAATGCGCAGGTAACGCTTCGGCGCATCCTGCTCGACGATGCCCGCGGACTGGAGCAGGTAGACGAACGGGGCGGCGCTGCCGTCCATGATCGGGATCTCGGGTCCGGCGACGTCGATGTGCAGATTGTCGATGCCGAGTCCCGCAAGCGCCGACATGACATGCTCGACCGTCGAGATCGACGCGCCATCGACCCTGAGCGACGAGGACAGCCGGGTATCGCCGACGTGCAGCGCGTCCGCCGGCATCGTCACCGACTGCGGAAGATCGGTTCGATGAAATACGATTCCCGAGTCCGTCGCGGCGGGACGCATCACCAGGTCGACGCGCGCGCCCGTATGCAAGCCGACGCCGGTCGTCTTGATCGTCGATTTCAGCGTCCGTTGCTTCAGCATCGCCGCAGCCACGTTGAATTTCCGTACCGGTTCAATGACTTATCTTTCACAATCATAACACATTCGCCCGCCGATCGCGAACAGAGGCGACGCGCCCTGCGGGCCTTGCCTTCGGCCCCCCTCGCGCACGCGTCCTGCTCAGTCATCGGCCTCTTCCACTGTTAGCGCGATGCTGTCGCCAGACCAAACGGCCGCCCTCCATCGCTCGGCGACGCGCCCTGCCATTACACGGTTCTCAGTCGGCCTGCTTTCGCAGGAACGCGGGGATCTCGGCGGCGTCGAAGGCCGGTGCCGCTCCCGCCGGCGGCGTCCTGCCGCGACGGACGACGGCCGGCTGATCGAGGTCGTCGTAATTGATGCTCTCGACGGACACGCCGACGTTGTCGGTCCCCGTGCGCTGCACCACCTGCGCCGGCTCGACCAGCGCGATGCTGGGCGCGCGCTGCTGTTTCGCCGCCGCGCCGCCGAGGCCCGTCGCGACCATCGTTACCCGCAGGCGATCCTCCATCGCATCGTCGATCACCGTGCCCACGATCACCATCGCGTCGTCGGCGGTGAACTCCTTGATGGTGTTCATCACCTCGTGGTACTCCTTCATCCGCAGCCCCGCGGACGCGGTGATGTTGACCAGCACGCCGCGCGCACCCTGCAGGTTGACGTCTTCGAGCAGCGGGCTTCGCACCGCAGCCTCCGCGGCGAGACGCGCGCGATCGGCGCCGTTGGCGGTCGCCGACCCCATCATCGCCATCCCGACCTCGCCCATCACCGTGCGCACGTCGGCGAAATCGACGTTGACGAGCCCGGCGTTGTTGATCACTTCCGCGATTCCCGACACCGCGCCGTGCAGCACGTCGTTGGCCGCTGCATAGGCGTCGAGCACGGAGACGTCCTCGCCCAGCACCTGCATCAGCTTGTCGTTGGGAATGATGATGAGCGAGTCGACCTTCTTCGCGAGCTCCTCGATCCCGGATTGCGCGACGCGCTGCCGCTTGCCCTCGAACGCGAACGGCCTGGTGACGACGGCGACGGTCAGGATGCTCATGTTCTTCGCGATGTCGGCGATGACCGGTGCCGCGCCGGTGCCGGTACCGCCGCCCATCCCGGCGGTGATGAACAGCATGTCGGCGCCGTCGATCAGCTCCATGATCCGGTCGCGATCCTCGTTGGCGGCATCACGGCCGATCTCCGGCTTCGCGCCGGCGCCGAGCCCCCGCGTGAGCGTGCTGCCGAGTTGCAGCTGGATCGGCGCCGTCGACCGCTTGAGTGCCTGGGCGTCGGTGTTGGCGCTGATGAACTCCACGCCGGAGAGGCCGCGGATGATCATGTGCTCGACCGCGTTGCCGCCGCAGCCGCCGATGCCGATGACCTTGATGATCGCTCCCTCTTGCGGGGCCTGGTCGATGATTTCAAACATGGTGCGCTCCTTTCCTGTCCGTTTCGCCATGATGTGCTCCGATGCCGCTCGAGTTTTCGTATTTCAACTGTTGTTCCCTGATCCCAACCACCGTTCCCTAATCCCCGATCCGCTCATGTCGTCCGAATTAAGCGGCGGCCTGACGCCGCTTCAATTCGGACGAGTTAGGCGTCGCCGTACGCATTTGCCGGCGACGTCTAACTAAAAGTTTGCCTTGAACCATTGCTTCATCCGTTCGGCGACGCCGCCGAGGCCCGTCGTCCGCGCGCGCGATTGCTGCGCCTCCAGGTATTGGTCGCGTCCCTCGAGCAGCAGCCCGACCGCGGTCGCGTAGCGCGGGCTGCGGACGACATCCGCCAGCCCGCCGCCGTACGCCGGCACGCCGACGCGCACCGGCAGATGAAAGACCTCCTCGCCGAGCTCGGTCATTCCGGCGAGCAGCGCGCTGCCGCCGGTGAGGACGATTCCCGACGACAGGAGCTCCTCGAATCCCGAGCGCCGCAGCTCCGCCTGGACCAGCGTGTAGAGCTCCTCGATCCGGGGCTCGATCACCTCAGCCAGCGTCTGCCGCGAGAGCTTTCGCGGCGGCCGGTCGCCGACGCCGGGCACTTCGATGATGTCCTTCGGGTCGGCGAGCTGGCGCAGCGCGCAGCCGTGGCGGAGCTTCAGCTCCTCGGCTTCCTTCGTCGGCGTGCGCAGCGTCATCGCGATGTCGTTGGTGACCTGGTCGCCGGCGATCGGGATCACCGCGGTGTGGCGGATCGCGCCCCCCGCGAACACGGCGAGGTCGGTCGTACCGCCGCCGATGTCCATCAGACAGACGCCGAGTTCCTTCTCGTCGTCGTTCAGCACGGCGATCGCCGAGGCGAGCGGCTGCAGGATCACGTCCTTCACCTCGAGCCCGCAGCGGCGCACGCACTTGACGATGTTCTCGACCGCCGACACGGCACCGGTGACGATGTGCACCTTCACTTCGAGCCGCACGCCGCTCATCCCTAGCGGCTCGCGCACGTCCTCCTGGCCGTCGATGATGAATTCCTGCGGCAGGATGTGCAGGATCTGCTGGTCGTTGGGAATCGCGATCGCTTTCGCCGTCTCGACGACGCGATCGATGTCGGCCTGCGTGACTTCCTTCTCCTTGATCGCGACCATGCCGCTGGAGTTGAGGCTCCGGATGTGGCTGCCGGCCACGCCCGTATAGACCTCGGTGATCCGGCAGTCCGCCATCAGCTCGGCCTCCTCCAGCACCCGCTGGATCGACGCCATCGTCGCTTCGATGTTGACGACGACGCCGCGGCGCAGGCCCCGCGAGGGTTGCGTGCCGAGACCGATGATGTTGAGGCTGCCCTCGGGCATGACTTCGGCGACGATCGCGACGATCTTCGACGTGCCGATGTCGAGTCCCACGATCAGGTTTTTCGCTTCCTTCACCATCCGTCCACCATCCCCTCGGTTTGTCCTCTTCGCCTTACGCGGCGGGTTTGCGGGCCGGCCGTTCTCTGAACTCCGGCACCCGCGCCGCGAAGCCATTGCGATAGCGCAGGTCGACGTGATCGACCCGAGTGCCCGCGCGCGCGAGCAAGCCCACCGTGCGGGCGTACGCGTCGACGAAACGCGCCAGCCGCTCGGACGGCTCGTCGCGACCGAGCTCGATCTCGAGGGCTCCCGCCGGACCGGTCGTGCGGAGCCGCCAGCCGCCGCGCGGCGAAAGCGTCACTTCATCGACCGCAAACCTGAGGCGCGCAAGCGAGCTGCTCCAGTCGCGATACCGCGCGGCAACCTCCGCCGCGTGCGCGTCGGGCCCGACGAACTGCGGCAGCTCGCCGTCGAAATCGGCGCTGAACACTTCGCCGTCGGCGTCGACGAGCCCGGTGTCGTTCCAGCGCGCGAACGGAACGTGCTCCTCGATCGTGACTTCCAGCCGCTGCGGCCACTGCCGGCGCAGCGCGACCCGGCGAACCCACGGCACGCGCGCAAGTGCCGCGCGTGCACGATCGAGATTCATCGTGAAGAACGTGCCGGCAAGCTCGTCGCGAATGACGGCTTCGAGATGGGCGGGACTCGCGCGCACGAGCCCGCCGGTCACGACGACTTCACGGAATTCGAACGCGGGCTGCCGCAGGGCCCATGCGAGCGCGCCCCAGCCCAGCGCACACATCGCGAACAGGGCCAGGCCTGCGGCGATAGCGTGGAGCTGTCTCGGGTCATCCCACATGCGCACCTCGCAGGATTTCTACGCAAAGGTCGGGGAACGCGATCCCCGCCTGCTTCGCCGCCATCGGGACCAGCGAATGGCCGGTCATGCCCGGTGACGTGTTCACCTCGAGGAACGAGAACGAGCCGTCGTCGCGCAGGATAAGGTCCAGCCGGCCCCAGCCGCTGCACCCGACGATGTCGAACGCCGCGAGCGAGGCCGCGCCGATCTCGCGTTCCTTCGCATCCGGCAGGCCGCACGGGCAGAAGTACTTCGTTTCGTCCGAGAAGTACTTGTGGTGATAGTCGTAATTGCCGTGCGGCGCTTCGATCCGTATCGCGGGCAGCGCGCGGCCGTTCAGAATCGCGACGGTGAGCTCGGTGCCGACGACGAGCTCCTCGACCAGCACGAGGTCGTCGTGCCTTGCCGCCGCCTCGTACGCGAGCGAGAGCTCGTCGTGATCGACGTTGGGAACCCTGGTGATCCCGATCGTCGACCCTTCGCGCGCCGGCTTGACGATCAGCGGCAGGCCAAGCTCGGCTACCACCCGCATCCAGTCCGTCGCCGCGGTGACCACGCGATAGCCGGGCGTCGGGATGCCGGCCGCCTGCCAGACGAGCTTCGTGCGCCACTTGTCCATCGCGAGCGCCGACGCCATGACGCCGCTGCCGGTGTAGCGGATCTTCAGCGTCTCGAGCGCGCCCTGGACGGTGCCGTCCTCGCCGAAACGGCCGTGCAGCGCAATGAACGCGCGCTCGAAGCCGTCGCGCTTCAGTTCCCACAGGTCGCGCTCGGCCGGATCGAACGCGTGCGCGTCGATGCCTTTGCCGACGAGCGCTTTCAACACCGCATTGCCGGACAGGAACGAGATCTCGCGTTCCGAGGAAGGTCCGCCCATCAGCACGGCGACTTTGCCGAACTCCATCATCTGGCGTTTTCTCCGATGATGCGGACCTCGGGCTCGAGGTCGACGCCGGCTTTCGCGCGGACCGTTTCGCGCACGTGGGCGATGATCGCCTCGATGTCTGCGGCCTTGGCGGTCGCCTGCGGATTGACGATGAAATTGGCGTGCTTATCCGACACGCGTGCGCCGCCGAGGGCAAACCCCTTCAATCCGCAGCTTTCGATCAGCCTCGCCGCGTGATCGCGTTCCGGATTGCGGAATACGCTGCCCGCATTCGGCAGGCCGAGGGGCTGCGTCGCGATGCGCCTCGCGAGCAACTGCTTGATCCGCGCACGTGCGGCCGTCACGTCGCCGACCGGAAAGCGAAACCACCCCGCGGTGTAGATGCCGTCGGCGGCACTCCCGTCGGCGCGCCGGACGCTTCTGTAGCCGATGCTGTAATCGGCGGGCGTGCGAACCTCGAAGCGGCCATCGCGACCGACCACCTCGACCCGCACGACGTTGCGCCAGGTTTCGCCGCCGTAGCAGCCGGCGTTCATCGCGAGCGCGCCGCCGATCGTGCCCGGAATACCGGCCAGGAATTCCGCTCCCGCGCAGGCATGCATCGCCGCAAACCGCGCCACCTTGGGACAGGCGACCGCCGCCTCGGCATAGACGAGTCCGTCGGCCACCGCGAGCGCGGCACCCGGGTTGTGCATGATGACGACGGTTCCGCGCACGCCGCCGTCTCGCACGAGCGTGTTGCTGCCAAGTCCCAGCACGGTGAGGGGCTCCTGCGGCGGCAGTTGGCGCAGGAAGGCGGCGAGATCGTCGCGATCGGCAGGCACGTAGAGGCGGTCCGCGGGCCCGCCGCACCGCCATGTCGTGTAGCGCGCAAGCGGCGCGCCGTCCGTCAGCGTGCCGCGGAGCGAGGAGAACCGGCGCGGCTCGTTCATCATCATGCGGCCGCCAGTTGCGCAGGCACCTGGCCAATCGATCCGGCGCCCATCGTGACGACGACGTCGCCGGCACGAACGATGGCATTGATCGCGTCGCCGACCTGCGCCACGGTTTCGACGAACACCGGCTCGACCTTCCCGGCGACGCGAACGGCGCGCGAGAGCGCACGGCCGTCGGCGGCCACGATGGGCGGCTCGCCGGCCGGATAGACGTCGGTGACGATCAGCACGTCGACCGTCGAGAGCACGGTGACGAAGTCCTCGAACAGGTCGCGGGTGCGCGTGTAGCGGTGCGGCTGGAAGGCGAGGACGAGACGCCGGCCCGGGAAGCTGCTGCGCACCGCGGCGATCGTCGCCGCCATTTCGGCCGGGTGGTGCCCGTAATCGTCGATCAGCGTGTACGCGCCGCCTGCGGCGAGCGGAACGTCGCCGTAACGCTGGAAGCGGCGACCGACGCCGCGGAATTCGGCCAGCGCTTTCGCGATCGCCGCGTCCGGGACGGAGAGCTCGCGGCCGATCGCGATCGCAGCGAGCGCGTTCTGGACGTTGTGGACGCCCGGCAGGTTGAGATCGACGGCGAGATCCGGCGCGCCGTGCGCGCGCGCGACGAACCGCATCCTGCCCTCGCGGTGGGCGACGTCGATCGCCCGCAGCCGCGCGTCGGCGGCGAGACCATAGCTCACGACCGGCCGCGCGATCGACGGCGCGATCGCGCGGACGTTCGCGTCGTCGACGCACAGCACGGCGATGCCGTAGAACGGCAACCGCTGCGCGAAATCGACGAAGGCGCGCGTGAGCCGGCCGAAATCGTGGCCGTACGTTTCCATGTGATCGGCGTCGATGTTGGTGATCACCGCAAGCGCCGGCGACAGGTAAAGGAACGACGCGTCGGACTCGTCGGCTTCGGCGACCAGGAAATCGCCTTTGCCGAGGCGCGCGTTCGCGTCGGCGGACAGGAGCCGGCCGCCAATCACGAACGTCGGATCGAGGCCGCCTTCGGCCAGCACCGAGGCGATGAGGCTCGTCGTCGTCGTCTTGCCGTGCGTCCCGGCGACGGCGATGCCCGTCTTCAACCGCATCAGCTCGGCCAGCATCAGCGCGCGGGGCACGACCGGCACGCCGCGTTCGCGCGCGGCTGCGACCTCGGGATTGTCGGGCGCAACCGCCGTCGACACGACGACGGCGTCGGCCGCCGCGACGTGCGCGGCATCGTGGCCGACCGCGATGGCGATGCCGAGCCCGGCGAGCCGCCGGGTGACGGCGCTCGCGGCAATGTCGGAGCCCGAGACCTGATAACCCTGCGTCGCAAGCACTTCCGCGATCCCGCTCATCCCGGCGCCGCCGATGCCGACGAAATGAACACGTTTGACCCTGTGCTTCATCGCGCTCTCGACCCGAGCGCAATGCACGCGTCGGCGACGCGATCCGCAGCGTCGCGTCGGCCGACGCCGCGCGCGGCCATCGCCATCGCAAGCAGCGTTTCGCGCGTCAACGACGAAAGCTGCTGCGCGAGGCGTTGCGGCGTCAGCTCGGATTGCGCGATCCGGATCGCGGCGCCGGCGTTGACGAGAAACGCCGCATTGGCGCTCTGCTCGTCGGCGATCGCGCCCGGCAGCGGAACGACGATCGCGGCGACGCCGGCGGCGGCAAGCTCCGCGATCGTCATCGCACCGCCGCGGCAGAGCACGACGTCGGCCTCGGCGTAGCGGGAGGCGATCTCGTCGATGAACGCGACGCATTCGGCGGCGACGCCGGCGGCGGCGTACGCTGCGCGCAGCGCGTCGATGTGCTTTTCGCCCGCCTGGTGGACGACGTGCGGACGCACGTC
>Ga0335082_10005479_pt1 | contig 13874 bp, 11 predicted proteins | sample Lox_Sample_41_FD_206718 | JGI IMG/M metagenome (GOLD analysis project Ga0335082, IMG submission 206718) | Soil microbial communities from Loxahatchee National Wildlife Refuge, Florida, United States - Lox_Sample_4.1 | ecosystem: Environmental > Terrestrial > Soil > Wetlands | place: USA...
ATCGGAGCAGCCTTGCCGAATCGTGAAGTCCGCCGCAGGAAGATCGAATCTCAAACCTGCCCCTCCTAATCCTTGCTCGCCGATTCTTCTCATTCCCGGCATCGGTTCCACGCAGGTGGAAATGGCATGAAGAAATGGTGGTAGTGATTGAGGGAACGATTCTTGCTTCGGAGAAAACTCGAGATATGCCAAACCAGCAAGAAGGACGGCTAGCACCGCGATGCAAATAGCTGTCGCACGCATAGCAAAACCGAGCGATATCTACCTCAATCGACACCACTCGAATCCCTATCGTTCCACGCACGAAACTCCGCGAACAGATGACTGTTGTAATCAGGCGAATTTCACTCATAACCCTTGCCGCGGCATTTTGAGTGAAATTGCGATTTTTCGCCAACCGTCCCGGTGATTCCCTAGAATACAAGCCGTGATGATCGAATACGCAGAGGAATTCACCAGAGATTGGGACTGGTACGCAGTGGATCAGGACGGATGTATCGGACATTTCACGAGCGCCGGAATGAGGACGCTGCCCAAATCAGTGAAGAAAGATCGCGAGGCGACTGAACTGATTGCCAAGTATTTTTTTGAGCAGGCACCAGTGACAGGAAAGTGGTCGCTTCGCGCGGGGGTGGAGAACGACTGCGGAGGGTGGAAGAAACAGGGACTTGAACGCTATGTCAGAGATTTTGCTCTGATGGCCACTAAGGGGCTGTTTTCGTTCGACACCGACCTGATTCAGGGTGAAGGGCGCTATTATCTGGTGGCCATTCCGGCACTCCCGTTGAGCCTCAATGATCTTCCCCTCAACATCAAGGAAATCTTGTCGCACACAATAGCGCCGTTGCGATTAAGGGAGTGTGCATACATCAATGGCCCCACAACCGAATCGTGGTGAGCTTCTGTAACGGGCATTTTGAGCGTAATAGAGATATTACGACAGTTGACGCATTCCGCTCGTGACGAGTGTAATTGCCTCCGAGTGTGCAGATGTCGATTTTTCTGATTGCGACAATCACGATCGCGTCCCTTGTTTGTCCGTTCGCACTAGCCTACGTTTGGGTAATGCGCCTGTGGGATAGAGATGGCGAGAGGGACCGCCGAGCGGTGCTCGGGTGGACTTCTCTGGCTTTGGTTACATCCGCAGTCGCTGTCTACTGGTTGTCGTATTCGTTTTCCTTCGGCAATCCGGGGGGGCCAGAATGGGACGTGCACTTTCACCACTGGTCGCGAATCTCAATCGGACTCGTTGCGCTCGGTTTCATCTGTGGTGTTTTTGGGAGTGGCAAGGAGAAGTGGGTCGTTCTTGCTGCCAGCTTTGTTGTCCCGTTGTCTTGGGCTGTATCGGCGGCGCTTAGATGACAATTGCTGAAAACAGGCCTTTTCACAAGTGTGCGCTTTTTCTTCGCTCTTTCGCGGACTAATAAGGGATATGGGAAGTTATGCCAGTGACGATCTGAGGAACTGGCATCTTCGAGATTCTGAGCAGGCGGGTGAGCCCAGCTCTGATTCTGGTATCGCGTATCACCAGCCGGCTGTGATTTGTCAGCTTATGGTGCGCAGAAATCAAAATGGGCCCACGTTCGTGAGGCCCATTCCAGATCAAAGTTCCGATAACGACTCAGCGGTGCGGTGAGCCACCGCTTGGCGCATGTCCGGACGGGGCTGGAGCACCGTGGCCCATTGAGGGAGCCGATGGACTCGGCATGGAACCATGTGACGGAGCCGAAGTACGGCCGGAACTTGAACTCGGGCCAGCACTGGGAGCCGAACCGAAACCCGGTGAAGACGCCGCTCGGCCTGCCGGCGTCGCACTGAACTGAGGCGCTGGACGGACTGCGGCTGATCCTGTCTTCACGACCTCCCGATTCAGATGGTTCATATTGTTGAGAGAGCCCCGCGCGATGCCCATGCCCGCGGATCCGCGGTTGACGGTCATCTGCGACGTTCCGATTACCGGCGTGACGGTTCCGCCCCTGCCAATTGCAACTGTCCGAACTGTTCCGGCAGCAGGAGGAGTCAACGTGTTGACACGAACCAGAGTTGTCGGAGTGTAACGCGGCACGTTCACCCAGGTCGTCCACATGCCAGGCTGCCACATCCAGCCGAAGCCGGGGACGAAGAGCCAATTGCCGTAGCGGTACGGCATCCAGCCCCAAGGATACGAAGACGCGAACATGTAACCGAAGCCCGGGTAATAGCCCCACGCTCCGTCCATGAAAGGATCCCAGCCGACGCCGGTGAAGTACGGCTGCCACATGTTGCCGTATCCGGGGACATTCTGGAACGCGCCATAGTAGTTCAGGTCGCTGTAGCCATAGCCATATGGCGTGTTGTTGTTCTTGGCGTACTGGTCGTGATATGAGACCGCTTCTTTATCCCAGGAATCGAGAGGAGCCTCATCGATCCCATTTTCGACGGTGGATTTGTCATCCGCCGTGGCATCGAAACTGGCTGTCTTCTTCTTGCCGAGAGCGAGCTTGCCGCCCGGACCTTCTACGTCAAGGTCTCCCTTGAACACCGCGAGCGTCGCCACCTGCGTGGAAGTATCGACCCGGAAGTGCGCAGCGCGATCAAGGGCAACCTTCTCGCGGAGAAACTCCAGCGAGAACTCGTCTTTGCCCAGCCAATTCACATAGGCCATGCCGTCCACGAGCTTAACTTGAGAGACGCGCTTTCCCGAGTCGCTCAGCCCAAGCTGGCTGAACTCAATCGTGGTATTTGGAGTCAGGCGCATCGAGCTCCCGTCTTCGAACTCGACTTCTGCGCGTCCGCCAGACCGCGTACGCACTTGGGTGCCCTGTGTGATGGGCATATTGACGAAGGCGTTTTCAAATCCCAAGCCGGTGTTCTTGTCGATCTGAACTGAGCCCTGGACGTCGCTGAGACGGACGATACGCGCTTGTGAGTCGGCCAAAGCAGGTAGCGCGAGAAGAGCGCAGGTGATGAGCGTAAGGAGTACTAACGTAACCCTTGAAGGATTGGACATAGCAACCCCCGATTGTTGGTACCCATTAGAACACGGTTTCGAAGAAGAAGTTGTAAAAGTTGGGTCACCGAATACGCCGATGGATACGGCTTTTGGTAGGAGGAAGCTATCGCGACCCCGTCAGGGCCGGCTTCATATCGATGATCCGCCGGGCCCGGGCGCGCACCACGTTGATGACGGAGGCGTCGTCGTAAATCCCTTGCAGGACGGGTTTTAGGGCCTGCACTTCGGCAAGATCACCGCGTCTCGCCTGGTCTTCCATACGCTTCAGTTCGTCATCCAGGGCCAGCTTCTGGTATCGGTGGAAGTATGTCAGGCGACGTCCGAACTCCATGGTGGCCGCCACGCCCTGAAACAAGGAGGTCAGTTGCTGGACCGGTTGAACAGCAGAGAAATTGTATTCCGCTGTCGAGTTTCGCTGGCCGTCCTTGTAGACGAGTTTTTTCGAGCCGGTAAAAGCGAGCTTCTTGTTCCCGGAATCGACTTTTCCGGAGAAGTATTTGGCTTGCGCGGTAAGTTCGAAGATTCGGGCGAGCCCGGCTTCTGAAAGCGTGAAGTCCGTCTGATAGTCATCGCGGACGTCGGAATCTGCGGTGAGCTTCCCAGTAGATTCGTAGTGAGCGTTGCCATCGTTCTGAACGGAAATCGAATAGTGCTCGGGGCTGGAGTTGGGAAAATCGAGAGTGAAGGTCACCGAAGCGGGATCGGCCGACCAGAGCGGCAGTACAAAGAAAAGCGTCAGGAAAACAGCAGTGATAGAGATCCGTCGGAAGGCACGTTCCAGGAGCGGCTTGCTGGTCATAGTCTCAGCTATAGAGATTATGCCAAACTCCGGGCTTTGTGGGATGCTATCGCGCCGCGGCACGCTGCCGCTCCAGGGTGCCCATGGTGTGGAGGTGGCAGATGGCGATAGCCAGGGCGTCGGAGGCATCCAGAGTCTCCGGCGGGGCAGCCAATTCCAGCAGACGCATGACCATGTGCTGCACCTGCTGCTTTTCGGCACGGCCGTAACCGACGACTGAGGATTTGATTGTAAGCGGTGAATACTCGGAAACTTCCAGGCCAGCGGACGCAGCGGCCAGCATCGCGACACCGCGCACCTGACCTAACTTCAGGGCAGATTTCACGTTCAGCGCGTAGAAGACGTCCTCGATCGCGACTTCGTCGGGCTGATGCTCTGAGATGATCGCGCCCAGATGCATGTAGATCCGCGACAAGCGCAGAGGAAGCGGGTCTCTGGCAGAAAGTTTGATCGCGCCGGACGTCAGGCAGGAAAGCTTTCCCGTGGAATGCATTTCAACGACACCGTAACCTGTGTATTCGCCGCCGCAGTCGATACCCATGACTCGCATAGGGAAAAGTGTACCTCGAACTCTGGCGGAAGTTGACACGGCATTGCAAGACGTGATGCAGGTCACAGCAGAATGACGTGGATGTCCGTATCCTCGGCTCAGGCGCCATATCCGAGTCATCGATGCGCAAAAGCCCAGACTCTCGCTTCGGGTTGAGTCAGTTTGTCCACGGTTCCTGGCAGGATGTCCGTTTCAGCTTCAAGCTTTTCTTTTCTAATCCAAAATTCACCCTCATCACCGTAATCACTCTTGGAATTGGGGTGGCGGTCACGTCCACGGTGTTTAGCTGGATTGACAACGTGCTTCTTCATCCCTACCCGGGCGTAACCGACACGCGAAGCCTGGATCTGATCGAAACAGTCGGCTCCAATGGAGAACACCTCGTCGCCACCTCATATACGGACTATCGCGATTACCGGGATAACCTGAAGCTGGTCTCGACGAGCGCGATTGCGCGCCTCACACCCTTGACTGTCGGACTTCAGGGAAATGCAGAGCGCGCCTGGGCGGAGTTGGTTACAGCTAATTATTTCGATGTTCTTAACGTGCGCCCCATTCTTGGACGGGCGTTTCTACCGGAGGAAGGTGCGGAGAAAGCGGGCGCGTTTCCGATTGCGGTCATCAGCTACCGAATGTGGCAAAACCGGTACCACGGCGATTCATCGGTGCTGGGCAAAGTCATACGGTTGAACCGCCACGATGTAACGATCATCGGAGTGGCGCCTCCGGAGTTCCGCGGCACAACCGTTGGTTTGGCTTATGACGTCTGGATGCCGATTACGATGGCCGAGCAGATGGGCAGCGGCCCCACACTGACCTACCGGGGCTGCCGCGATCTCACGTCGACCATCGTTCGACTAAAGCCGGGTGTCACGCTAGATCAGGCAAGCAACGAAATTGGAGCCTTAGCGAAGCGACTGGCTGCGACCTATCCCGAGACCAACCGCGGAGTGGAGGCCATCATCATCCCGGTGTCGGCCGGACATTTGGGAGCGCAGGGGATCTTGCTCAAACCTCTGCAGATTCTGATGGCGGTGTGCGTCCTGTTGCTGATCATCGCATGCGCCAATGTTGCCAATCTGCTGTTGTCGCGGGCGGTCGCGCGGCAGAAAGAGTTTGGAATCCGGCTTGCGTTCGGGGCGCGGCGAACGAGACTCGTCCGGCAACTGCTGACTGAGACGTTGTTGCTCGCGGGTACCGGCGGGGCGGTCGGCATCGCTTTGACGCTGTGGCTGCAGAGGGCGCTGGGCAGCATGCTTCCTCCCGTCGACTTCCCTTTCGACCTCTCCGCAGGACTGCGCGTCTCCACCCTCGGTTTCACGCTCCTGGTGGTTGTGACTGCGACGCTTGTTTCGGGATTGGCACCGGCATGGCTTTCTGTTCGGGGAGACCTGAACCGCACTCTCAACGAAGGGGGACGTAGCGGGATCGGCGGAGTTCACTCACATCGGCTGCGAGCGCTGCTCATCGGAGTTGAAGTTGCGCTGGCCACGGTTGCATTGGCGGGGGCTGGGTTGTTCCAGCGCAGCTTCCGTAATGCGAGCCAGATCGATCCTGGGTTTGATACGAAGAACGTCGTGGTCTCCCAGTTCTACTTATCCAACGCGGGTTACGACGCCCGGGAGCAATGGAATTTCTGCCGCAGGCTGCGGGAGCGGATCGAAACGATGCCCGGAGTAACCGGCGTGACCTATACGGACTGGGTTCCGCTCACCTCGCCTTCTTCAAGTCCGGAAGACCAGCTTGTTGTCGAAGGTTACCTCCCCTCCCCAAACGAGCAGATGCTGATCCACCGCGCTACCGTGCCGCCGGGATACTTCCAGTTCATGGGAATCCGCATGCTCGGGGGGCGCGAGTTCACCGAGCGCGATGAAGATGGTGCCCCACAGGTGATGATCGTGAACCAGACTTTTGCTGATCATTTCTATGGGGAAGCAAGTCCGGTGGGAAGGACGGTCACCGTAGCCGGGTCGAAGGTAACGATTGTCGCCGAGGTGAGCGACAGCAAGTACAGCACCCCAACCGAAGCTGCGGCTCCTTATTTCTACTTACCATTTCGCCAGTCGTTTCGTCCTGGGTTAAATTTTTCCTTCCTGGTCAAGACTGCGGGCGATCCGATGACCATTCTTCCGGAGCTTCGCCGGGAGGCTCTGGCTCTGAATCAGGATGCAGCGTTCCATCCGGTGCGACTCACGGATGCTGTTGGCTATTCCCTCTACGCAGAGAAGGTGGCTGCCAGCTTGTTGGCGGCCGTAGGCGGGCTCTGTGTTCTGCTGGCGGCGATCGGGCTTTACAGCGTGATGAGCTATGCCGTAAATCAGCGTACGCAGGAATTTGGCGTTCGCATCGCACTGGGCGCCAGCCGCATGAATGTGATTCGGATGGTGACGCGGGAGAGCTTGAAACTCACCATCCCAGGGTTGTTGCTGGGGATGGGAGCTGCAGTCGTGCTCTTCCGACTCTTCAGCGGGATGCTCGTTCGAGTCAGCTCGGCAGATCCATTGACTCTTGGAGCTGCTGCGCTCCTGCTCCTGACAGTAGCGTTTGCGGCGAGTTACTGGCCTGCACACCGGGCGACGCGGGTCGATCCCATTCATGCTTTGCGAACGCAGTGACGACAGCGGAGGCACTTAACACAGGAAGCGCGCTTGTGCATGGCATGACCGTTGGACCAAGAGCGGCAGCCATTTTAAAACAATGGGGTCGCCGTGGTCTTCCCTGGGTCAGTTGAGTGCTTGGCAGCGCATGGAACCCAATCGGGACACTATACGAAGTAACTCAAAGCCGTCACGCAGAGGAATCCGAGCATCAAACCGACAGATGGCGCTTTGGCCTCAGGTTGCTGACGACTTTCGGGAATCAATTGATCGGAAGCCACAAAGATCATTGCGCCTGCCGCCATCGCGAGCGCGTACGGAACGATCGGCCCCACGAGTGAGACAAACCAAACGCCAAGCGCGGCGGCGAGCGGTTCGGCCAAACCAGATGCCGCCGCCCCAAGGAATGCTTTCCATCGCTCCAGCCCAGCGGCGCGGAGCGGCATCGCCACCGCTAATCCCTCTGGAATATTCTGGATTGCGATGGACACTGCCACAAGGACGCCGACGGATGCTCCACCGCCGGCAAATGCTACTCCGATTGCCAAACCCTCGGGAATGTGATGCAGGGTCAAGGCCGCCGCAAGGAGGAGTCCGAAACTCTTCTGAGGACCACTCAATTCCGGCGCGAAGTGAGGTTCGAGGTGAGGAATGCTTCGCTCAAGCAGGTAAACCAACAAGCCACCCGAAGCCAGTCCGAGCGAAACTTGCAGAAGTCCATCGCGGTGCAGAGCAGGCCACAGGAGGCTTATGGAGCCCGTTGCCAGCATTACTCCTGCGGAGAAACCGAGCAGAGTGTCATACCACCGCCGGGTAACGGTTGGCACGATACAGATGAAGAGCCCCCCGAGCCCGGTCGCGAGCCCGGCCAACGTGCTGGCAAGTTACGCGGTTTTCATCCCAGGTTCAAGTTTCAACGACCGCTGACTATCACGCGGTGATCTCAGTCACAATTTGGGAGGATATTCGCGGAGGCGATGGCCGCATCTGGTCCAAATGTTCGCGCCAGGACATTATTTGGGAGAAAGGTAAATCGTCGCCGTCGTTGGAGTCCGTTACCATGCCCAGGCGTAGGCGTCCACGCGCGGGTCGGCGCCGGCGCTTAGCACTCCCGTGCTCGAATCGATCAGGATTCCACCATTCGATCCGAGTGACCATGGAGGATCGACCCGAAGTTTGTGTCCCTTAGCAATCAGGGCTTGCCGCGTCGTCTCTGGAATGCGGGACTCCACCGCCATCACGCCCGGATACATCGTGTGCGGGAACGGCGATGCCGGAAAGCTTTCTGTCGACCAGCGCGGTGATTCGATGGCCTGCTGGATGTTCATGCCGAAGTCGATCATGTTGATGAGGGTCTGCATGGTCCGCATGACTTGGTCGTCACCGCCGGGGCTGCCCAGGATGGCATAGGGCTGGCCGTCTTTCATGACGAGGGTGCTCTGCAGCGTGCTGCGCGGTCGTTTGCCGGGTTCGAGGGCATTGGCTTCTCCGCGCTTTAGCGAGTAGTAGTCTCCGCGGCAGTTAAAGAGAATGCCCGTGTCCCCCATGACTACGCCCGTCCCGAACAGTTCGTGGAGGCTAGGCTCAAAACTGACCATGTTGTGGTCGTGATCGACAACCGCGATGTAGCTCGTGTCTCCGTTGTGGCTGGCATTGCCATCCAATGCCTCACGAACTGGACGGTCGAGAGTCGCTTGCTTGCTCGCGTACTTTTCAGCTGTTCCCGGGCGCAATTCCAGAGATGCCTTCGCCGAATCGATCAACTTCCTGCGGTCGCGGGCATAGTCCTTGGAGAGCAGGCCGTCGTACGGAATCTTGATGTAGTCCATGTCGCCGAGATACTTCTCACGATCGGCCATGGCGAGCTTGATTGCCTCCACGCTGGTGTGGATGAAATCGGGACTGTTGTGCCCCATGGCTTTCAGATCGTACCCTTCGAGCATATTGAGCGCGATTAACTCAGACGGGCCCTGACTGGCGGATGGATTCTTGTAGATCTGATATCCGCGATAATCGATCGACACCGGCGTTTCGACTTCAGCCGAATACTCTGCGAAATCCTCGTAGCGAAAGAGTCCGCCATTTGCCTCGGAAAACGTGGCCAGCGCCCGGGCGATGTCGCCTTTGTAAAAGCGATCGCGGGCCGCTTTCAATGCTTCATTACGCCCCTTTGATTTGCTGGCTCGCTCGGCATCAACCAGCTTCTGGAGAGTGTGCGCGAGATCGGGATTCCTGAGAATGTCGCCAGCTTTGGGCGGATGGCCATTGGGCAGATAGATTTTTACGGTGGTTGGGTATTTGAGAATCTTCTTCTCTTCCGCGATATAGGAAGCGCCGCGCTCGCTCAGCGGAAACCCCTTCTCGGCAAGATCGATGGCCGGCTGCAACACCTGCTCGAAACTCATCGTGCCCCACCGATCCAGCAGCGTGTACCAGGCGTCCACGACGCCAGGAATTCCTCCGGACAGAAGGCCATCCGATTCCGGAATCTTTCCTCCGTTGTTTTTCTCGTACCACTCGATGGTCGCAAGTTTGGGAGCGCGAGGTTCGGCGTTGATCGAATAAATCTTCTTCTCTTTCGCGTTGTAGACCAGCAGAACCGCATCACTCCCTACACCGTTCAATGAGAAATCTGTAACCGCCAAAGCTGCCTGGCCAGCTACAGCCGCGTCGAATGCATTCCCTCCCGCGTCAAGAATCCGCCGTGCGGCTTCCGTGGCCTCGGCCTTCATTGATGCCACCGCAGCGTGTCGCCCGCGAATCACGGGCCGCATGGTCTGACTCGCGGGAGCCTCACTCTGCGGATGCACAGCTGGAACTGAAATCAACAAGAAGACAAATACGGCCGCGGCAAGTTTGCGTGACATAAGTAATTTTCTCTTCACTTGAAAAGGAATCTTCGGGCGCGATTCGGACGATGGTTCCATCGTGCGGATGGAGTGTAGTTGAACTGCGACCCGGGCACAACCTCGCGGTGCGACTCTTTACGGCGAACAACTTCATGCATATGCGATTACTTCCGATATCTTGCGGCGCGCGGGGAACGCGTGCCACCGTACGGTCAGTAGCACCAGAATCGTGGCAACCCTGTTCTTTCGCAAGCACCACGATCAACTCGAAAGTCGTCTTCTGTAGCGAGTTCCTAGAAACGCATCACCTAACCGCCGTCCCAAATGCAGTTCATAAAAAATTAGTGAGGAGGAACAGCATGTCCTGTTTCTACAGGATAGGTGTCGCTCTCTTTCTCCTGAGCGGGATGCTCTTTGCCCAGACAACGAGTTCCGATCAGGAGACTATTCGCGCCCTAGTTCAGCAAGTGAAGGAGTTGCAGGAGAAAGTCGCGGCTCTCGAAGGTAAGCAAGTGTCCGTGGTTGCCACTAATCCTGAAACCAAGGCGGAAACTCCGGTGCAACCACCGGAGGAGGCAACCAACGCGGCGAAGGGGTCGATGTTTCGCGAGGAGCATGAGATCCGCGGAATTCAATGGCGCGGCTTTGGCGAGGTGAACTACAAAGTTCTCAACCAGCGCCAGCCCGAACTCGGTGCATTCGGCTTTGTTCCTGGTTCTGCCGGGAACTTTTATGTGGGAGATTTCGATCTTTACCTGACTTCAAGAATTACCGATAAAGCGAATGTTCTGGCTGAGGTCGTTATTGGTGAAGGCGACGCTCAGAGTTTCGATGTGGACCTTGAGCGGGTGCTCTTTCGGTACGACTACAATGACTATTTCCGTGTCTCGACGGGCCGATATCACACCGGAATCGGCTATTACAACAGCGCCTTTCACAGCGGAATGTGGGTGCACACCATGGCGAGCCGTCCACTCATCATGGAGTTCGCCGACGATGGAGGCCTGTTGCCGACGCAAGCGGTCGGAGTTTCGATTACAGGAGCCGTTCCTTCCGGATCACTGGGGCTGAATTATTTATTTGAATACGGCTCCAGTGACACGATTCGGCCGAATCTGAGCGGCATAGGCGAAACCGACGAGAACAATGGCAACCACATCAATGTGGGCCTGTTTGCGCGCCCGCGCGCCATACCGGGGCTGCAGGTTGGCGGATCGTTCTATCACGATCGCATCAGTGATTTCCAGTTAGGCCCCGATGTCCGGCTCGGACAGATGATCGTGAATGGACATGTCGTCTACAACGCGCATGGGATTGAGTTCTTGAACGAAGGCTTCTGGATACGGAACGCCTACGAGAACGGCGGACCGGTTTATAACATGCCGGCCTTCTACTCTCAGTTTTCGAAGCGATTCGGGCCCATTCGTCCGTTCTTCCGATATCAATACGTAAATACGAATCCGAACAGCATTTATCACGACGATGTCTTACTGCGCCATGGCCCTTCTTTCGGCGCGCGCTATGACTTCAACGATGCCATTGGGATCAAGACACAACTCGATCACACGATCCGCAAGGGCCAACCGGACTTGGACGGGCTGCAGATGCAGCTCGTTTTCGCATTTTGAACAGGAGAGAACGATGAAACCGATCAACTTCAAACGATCTCTTCTAATTGCAATCGCCCTGCTCGGTTCGGCACCTGCTGCATTGGCGCAGAGTGGAATTGCGGTCGTAGTGAATCCGCGGAATTCACAGTCGAGCATCGGCAGGGGAGAACTCCGCAAGCTCTTCGTCGGCGAAAAGCGATACTGGCCCGACGGGGCTCCGGTAAAACTGTTTACGCGGTCGGCAGGCACAGCAGAACATGACGCCATGCTGAAACTCATCGGAATGTCCGAAGCGGAGTATAAGCAATACTGGAGGACACGAGTCTACGCCGGCGAAGCACAGTCGGAGCCTTTGTCGCTACCTTCCAACGGCATGCAGCGCGAAGCTCTGCAGACATTCAGCGGAGGAATCGCGTTGGTGGATGTCGTGGACATTAAGCCCGGGATGAAAATCCTGAAAGTCGATGGAAAATTGCCCGGCGAAGACGGATACCCTCTGCAGCAGTAGTCCGCAGGCCGGTTAAGTCGTGAGCGGCTCGCAGTATCGAGCGCGCTCACGACTGATTCGTTACTGTTGCCAGATAATTCCTGGATACAGACTGGGTATCCGATAAGCCCGATATGCATTCACCGGCAGGGGTACGTCCATCTTCCAGATCACGGTTGGCGTATCCGTCTGCGTGACCTCCTGCAACTGTGACGCCACACCGTCTGATGGCGGCACCTGCGGTGCATTCAGGTCGAACTCGACGTTTCCATTTGCTAGTTGGTTGATGCTGCCGCCCCAAATGCTGAACATTCCAGGTGCATATGCCCAGAGAAGATCGGCTACCTTCGAACTTTCGTCCACCTGGAAAATAGTGGCGCGAGAGTAGCAGGCTGGAGGTCCGGGGATGACGCAGGTGGTTCCGTTTGTATCGAGAGGGCGATAGTCCCCGTTATCCCATATCGCAAGCGACGTCTGCGTTCCGCTCTGAGTGGTGATCACGGGAAAGTGCTGGAACGAGAACCAGAGGCTGGGATCCTCTCCCTGTGCCAGTGCGAAGTCGCCCTGGTAACCGAGCCTCCAAAGCACATTGCCAGTCCCCGCGCCGTTGTTGTAGTCGATCTTAATCACCCAGGACTGATGACGCATGGAAACGATCAGGTTTCCATCAGTGGGGGAATAAATCACGGCGTTCGAATGCGTCCAATCGGGCAGCCCGAAAAGATGTCGATTCACGTCGAGCCAGTCTGGAAAATCGAAGCCGTTCCAGGCCCAAACCGGATTGAAATTGGAATCAAGGTCTACCAATCCATCTCCGATAACCTGCGTCGTGCCGGGATATCCGGGAAGGTCGATGAACTCTTTCGTCTGTGTGACGAGAACGACGACATGGCCGTTGTCCAGAAGAAGAAAGTCGTGGTGATAACCATCAGGAACGAAATCGAATCCCGCGGCCTGCATTCTTTGTTGAAGAGTGAGGATGTCGATCTGACGGATCGTGTTGCCGGCCAGGTCCACTTCCCGGAGCCACGAATCGCCCCCTGTGGGATCCACAATCATGAATAGAAAGTTTCCGTTCGGAAGGAGTTTGTAGATGTATGGAAACTTGCCTTGCCCTACGTCGTAGTACCAGATGGGATTTCCATCACGATCTGTAACGAAAGCCTGGATCTGATTCGTTCCAGTGGTTGCGATCGTATCGAGTAGTTCGACTCCCGGGTTCTCCGTTGAATCTGGAGGATCGGATCGGCTCACTTGAACGGCTGGAAACGGAATCGATGGCGGGGCGCCCGCCGTAAAGACAGTATCTTGGCTGGTCGTCGTCACTCCAAGACATTGGCGCTGTGCGCGCATGTGATAGACCGTTGAGGCCCGCATCCCAGCGACTTGAACGGTGATCGGTGCTGAATCAATCGGATACCACGACGTACTTCTTCCATAAGAAGTGTCCGGACCAAATTCCACCATGACTTGGCCCGTACATCCGCTGCCGATTGTGACTTGTGCGACGAGGGGATTGGCAGAATTCGCTACATTGACTTGCAGGGCCTGTGTGGAATTCGAACTTCCACACGAGGCGAGGAAAAAGCAGAGAGCGAATATTGCCGATAGAATCGCGGTCCTAACGCTGCATGCGACCGTAGTTCTTCGACTCTCCAGCAACAGAGGAAGGCAAGAATCGTGCAACGATCGAAACATCTTTACTCTCCCAACGGATCAGTTTTGTTCCGAGTGGCGCCTCCTTGGAGAGGTAATCACAATATCTTCAACAGGTCTGTCCTAGCAACATTTAATTCTCGGAGCACGACTCGATTCCCGCTCCCGCCAAAACGCTGCATAAGCAGCTGGAGAGGAAGTCATATGCGAGCGCTTCAGAAATCGCGCATAAGCCGATTCATCAAAAATCTCTCGCAAGGTTGCGGCGACTAGTCGCATCGCCTCAGCAAGGAAATTCATAATCTCTCCTCCGCCAGACGAGTCATGACGAACG